>WBZV01000008.1_pt1 | contig 167918 bp, 167 predicted proteins | sample 5204221 | NCBI WGS metagenome assembly WBZV01 (sample SAMN12344360, study PRJNA552823) | activated sludge metagenome | biome: Activated sludge suspended growth; feature: Nitrification reactor; material: Wastewater; isolation source: activated sludge from nitrification reactor of wastewater... | reverse complement strand
GCCTGGACGCCCGCCGGGAGATCCACCGCGCAGGTCGCCGCCATCGGCACCGCCGCCCTGGCCGCCCAGAGCACCGACACCATCGCGGCCCTCACCACCGCGCAGGTGGCGGCCCTCACCACCGCCCAGGTGGCCGGGCTCACCACCGCGCAGGTACGGGCTATCGAGACCGCCGACGTGGCGGCCCTCACCACCGCCCAGGTCGTCGCCCTGACCACCGCCCAGTCCGCCGCCCTCACCTCCGCTCAGGTCGGCGCCATGAGCACCGCCCAGGTCGCCGCCATCGAAACCGCCGATCTGGCGAAGCTGGTCACCAGCGTCATCCGCAACCTCAGCACCGATCAGGTCGGAGCGCTCACCACCAGCCAGGTGGCGGCCCTCAGCACCGCCCAGCTCGCCGCCCTCACCACCGATCAGATGCAGGCCCTGGGCACGGCCCAGATCCAGGCCCTGGGCACCGCCCAGGTGGCTTCCCTCACCTCCGCTCAAGTGACGGCCCTGACCACCGCCCAGATTGCGGCCATGGAAATCGCCGACCTCGCCGCCCTCACTACCGCCGTCGTCAGCAAACTCACCACCGCCCAGGTGGCGGCGCTCACCACCGATCAGGTCGCCGCCCTCACCACCGCCCAGGTGGCAAACCTGACCACCACCCAGGTGGCTGCGCTCACGACCACCCAGATCGGCAAGCTGGAAACCGTCGATATCGCGGCGCTGACCACCGCCCAGATCGTCGCCCTCACCACCACCCAGATGCCGGCCTTCACCACCGCCCAACTGGCCGCCCTGTCCACCACCCAGATTCGCGCCCTCGAATCCGCCGACCTCGCCGCCCTGACCACCGCCCAGGTGGCATCCCTGTCCTCCGCGCAAGTCGCAGCGCTGACCAGCGCCCGCCTGCCGACCATGACCACCGACCAGATCGCCGCCCTGGCCACCGACGCCATCGCGGCGGTGCCGACGGCGGTCCTCGCCAGCCTGACCACCGACCAGGTGGCGGCGCTGACCACCGACCAGGTGCGCGCCCTCACCACGGCCCAGATCGCCGCCCTCACCAACGACCAGGTGGTCGCCTTCAGTACCACCCAGTTCTCCGCCCTGCAGACCAGCCAGTTGCAGGCGCTGACCACCACCCAGTACGCGGCGGTCGAAACCGCCGATCTGGCGGCCCTGTCCACGGCGCAGATCGTCGCCCTCACCTCGGCCCAGGCCGGCGCTCTCACCTCGGCCCAGTTGGCCGCCCTCACCACCGCCCAGGTCAGCGCCCTGGAAACCGCCGACGTGGCCGCCATTTCGGCGACCGTGATTCCTGCCCTCACCACGGCGCAGGTTCACACCCTGTCGGTGGCCCAGCTCACCGCCCTCAGCACGGCCCAGATTCGCGCCCTGGAAACCGCCGACCTCGCCGCCCTAGACAGCGATCAGATCGCCGGCCTGAGCACCGGCCAGGTGGCGGCCCTCACCACCGACCAGATCGTCGCGCTGTCCACCGATCAGGTGACTTTCCTCACTACCTCCCAGGTGGCGGCCCTCACCAGCACCCAGATCCGGGCCATGGAAACCGTCGACGTGGCGGCCCTGACCACCGCCCAGATCGCGGCACTCTCTTCGTCCCAGGTGGCCGCCCTGACCACCGCCCAGATCGCCGCGCTGACCACCGCCCAGATCGCCGCCATCGAAGTCGCCGACGTCACCGCGCTCACCGCCAGCCAGATCATCGCCCTCACCACGGATCAGGCTCCTGCCCTGCGCACCGCCCAGGTGGCGGCGCTGACCACCGCCCAGATCGTCGCCCTGGAAAGCGCCGATCTGGCGGCCCTGACCACCGCGCAAATCCAGGCGATGACCACGGCCCAGATCGCCAAGATCACCACCGCCCAGATTTCCAAGCTCACCACCGCCCAGATGGCGGCCCTGGAAACCGCCGACATCCAGGCCCTCACCACCGCCCAGGTGCAGCAACTGACGACGGCCCAGATCGCCGCCCTCACCACCGCCCAGGTGGCGGCGCTCACCACCGCCCAGTTGCAGACCCTGAGCACCGCTCAGATCGCCGCGCTGACCACCACGCAGATGCCGGCCCTCACCACCACCCAGGTGCAGGCCCTCACCGTGACCCAGGTGGCGGCCGTCGAAACTGCCGACATCGCCAGTCTGACCACGGCTCAGGTGGCCGCGCTGACCACCGCCCAGGTGGTCGCCTTGGGCACCGCTCAACTGGCGGCGCTCACCACGGCCCAGATCGCCGCCGTCGAAACCGTCGATCTGGCGGCTCTTTCGGTCGCATCGATCCAGAGTCTCGGCAGCGAGCAGGTCGCCAACCTGACCACAGCCCAGGTGGCTGCCCTCACCACCGCCCAGGTGGCCGGCATGGAAACCGTCGACGTGGCCGCCCTGACGCCCGCCCAGATCGCCGCGCTGACCACGGCCCAGATCGCGCATCTCACCACCGCCCAGGTGGCCGCCCTCACCACCGATCAGGTGCCGGCCATCGAAACCGTCGATCTGGCGGCCATGACCACCGCCCAGATTGCCGCCCTCACCACCACCCAGACGGCGACCCTGACCACCGCGCAGATCGCCGCCCTCACCACCGCGCAGATTCGCGCCCTGGAAACCGGCGACATCGCCGGGCTCAACAACAGCCAGTTGCAGGCCCTGACAACCGCCCAGGCCGCCGTCCTCACGACGGCCCAGGTGGCCGCCATTCCCACCGACCGCATCGCGGCCCTGGAGACTGCCGATCTCGCCGCCCTCACCACCGACCAGATCATCGCGCTCACCACCGCCCAGGTGGCCAACCTCTCCACCGCCCAGGTCGCCGCCCTCACCACCACCCAGGTCCGCACCCTGGAAACCGGCGACATCGCCGGCCTCACCACGGACCAGGTGCCCGCCCTCACCACCGCCCAGGTGGCGGCGCTGACCACCGCCCAGGTGCTCGCCCTTTCTTCCACCCAGGTGGCCGCCCTCACCACCGCCCAGGTCGCGGCGCTCACCACCGCCCAGGTGCGCGCCCTCGAAACCGAGGACATCGCCGCCCTCACCACCGCCCAGATCGTCGCGCTCACCACCGCCCAGGCGGCGGCACTTACCACCGACCAGGTGGCCGCCCTCACCACCGACCAGATCGTAGCCCTGGAAACCGCCGACCTCGCCGCGCTGACCACCGGCCAGATCGTCGCTCTCACCACCGCCCAGGCCGTCACCCTCTCCAACAGCCAGATCGTCAATCTGACGACGGATCAGGTGCGCGCCCTGGAGACGGGCGACCTCGCCGCGTTGACCACCGGCCAGATCGTCGCCCTCACCACCGCCCAGTACGCGGCCCTGTCCACCGGCCAGATCGCCGCCCTCACCACCGCCCAGACGGCAGCCCTCCAAACCGCCGATCTGGCCGCCCTCACCACCGCCCAGATTCGCGCCCTGACCACCGCCGACCTGGCCGTCCTGTCCACTGCCCAGGTGGCGGCGCTGACCACCGCCCAGGTCGCCGCCCTGACCACCGCCCAGGTCGCCGCCCTCACCACCACCCAGGTCGCCGCCCTCACCACCGCCCAATTCCAGGCCCTGACCACCGGCCAGGTAGCGGCGCTGACTACCGCCGAAGTCGCCGCCCTGACCACCGATCAGGTGGTGGCGCTGACCACCGACCAGGCGGCGGCCCTCACCGCCACCCAGGCGGCCAAACTGACCACCGCTCAACTGGTGGCCCTGGAAACCGCCGATCTGGTGGCGCTGACCACCGGCGCCGTGGCGGCCCTGACGACGACCCAGGTCGCTTCCCTCACCACCGCCCAGGTGGCGGCCCTCACCAGCGACCAGATCGCGGCGCTCACCACCGCTCAGGTCGCCGCCCTGGAGACCGCCCAACTCGGCGCGGTGACCACCAGCCAGCTCGGTCATCTCACCACCGCGCAGGTTGCTGCCCTCACCACCGAGCAGGCCGCCGCCCTGAGCACCGCCCAGGTCGCCGCGCTCAGCACCGCCCAGGTGGCGGCGCTCGAAACAGTGGACTTTGCCTCCCTCACCACGGCCCAGATCGTCGCCCTGACCACCGCGCAGGCTGGCGCCATCACCGGTGGCCAGGCGGCGGCCCTCACCCTCGATCAACTCGCCGCCCTGCAGACCGCCGATCTTGCCCAGCTCGGCACGGCGGCGATCCAGAGCCTGACGACGACCCAGATCGCCAATCTCTCCACGGCCCAGGTCGCCGCGCTCACCACGGCCCAGATCGCGGCACTGGAGACCTCCGACGTGCAGGCCCTCTCGCAGCAGCACATCGCAGCCCTGGGAACGGCGCAGTTCTCCGCCCTCAGTTCCAGCCAGCTTCAGGCCATGACCACCGCCCAGGTCGCCGCGATCTCGACGACCAACCTGGCGAGCCTGTCCACCGCCATGATCCGCAGCCTGGACAGCGCCCAGATCGCGGCCCTGACCAGCGCCCAGATCGTCAACCTCACCACCGCCCAGGTCCACGCCCTGGAAACCGCCGACATCGCTGCCCTCACCACCAACCAGGTGGGCTGGCTGACTTCGGCCCAGGTGGCGGCCCTGACCACCGCCCAACTCGTCGCCCTCACCACGGCCCAGGTCCCGCAGATCGCCGTGGCCGGCATCGCCGCCCTCACCACCGCCCAGCTGGCGGCCATGGAGACCGCCGACGTGGCGGCCCTGTCCACCGATCAGATCGTGGGTCTGACCACCGAGCAGGTCGCTTCCCTGAGCACGGGCCACCTGGCGGCCCTGACCACCGATCAGGTGGCGGCCATCCAGACCGTGGACTTCGCCGCCCTCTCCTCGGGCCAGATCGCTGCACTGTCCACCGCCCAGGTGCAGGCACTGACCTTCGAGCAGGTTCTCTCCCTGGGCACCGCCCAGATTCGCGCGCTGGAGACCGCCGACGTGGCGGCCCTGACCACCGACCAGCTCTCCCTCCTCAGCCCGACCCAGGCCGGCGCCCTGACCTCGGCCCAGGTCGCCGCCCTCAGCACCGCGCAATTGCAAGCCCTGCAACCGAGTGCGGTGGCGGCGCTGTCCACCACCGTGATTCCCGCCCTGAGCACCGCCCAGGTCGCCGCCCTCACCGACGATCAGCTCCTCTTGCTGACCACCGCCCAGATTCGCGTTCTTGAAACGGCCGACGTGGCGGCCCTCACCACCGACCAGTTGCAGATCTTCGATCCCAGCCAGGTGGCCGCCTTCACCACTGCCCAGATCGTCGCGCTGTCCACCGCCCAGGCCGCCGCGCTGACCACAGACCAGGTTTCCGGCCTGACCACCGCCCAGGTGGCGGCCCTGGAAACCGCCGATCTGGCGGCCATGACCACCGCCCAGATACGCGCCCTCGAAATCGCCGACGTCGCGGCGCTCACCACCGCCCAGATCGTCGCCCTGAGTTCCGCGCAGTTGGCGGCCCTGGCCACCGACCAGGTGCAGGCCCTCACCACCGCCCAGGTGGCGGCCATCCAGACCGCCGATCTGGCCGAGATGTCCACGGCCCAGGTGGCGGCCATGAGCGCCGCCCAGGTGGCTGCCCTGACCACAGCCCAGGTCGCCGCCCTGACCACAGCCCAGGTGCAGAACCTGACCACGGCCCAGATCGTCGCCCTGTCCAGCGCTCAGGTCGCCGCCCTGGAGACCGCCGACCTGGTGACCCTCAGCACGGATCGCATCGTCGCCATCGAGACGGTCGATCTGGCGGCCATGACCACCGCCCAGGTCGCCGCCCTGACGACGACCCAGGTGGAAGCCCTGACGACGGCCCAGATCGTCGCCCTGTCCAGCGACCAGTTCGTCGCCCTGGGCACCGCCGGCATCGCCGCCCTCACCACCGATCAACTGGCCGCCATCGAGTCCGCCGACGTCGCGGGCCTCACCACGGCCCAGATCGTCGCCCTATCCACCGATCACGCGGCAGCCCTCTCGTCGCGGCAATTCTCGGCGCTGACCACCGCCCAACTGGCGGCCATGGAGACCGCCGATCTGGCGGCCGTCACGACCGCCGCCCTGCAAGGACTGACCAGCGCCCAGGCGGCGGCCCTCACCACCGCCCAGGTGGCCAACCTCACCACCGACCAGATCGCCGCCATCAAGACCGCACCGCTGGCCGCCCTCACCACTGACCAGATCGAAGCGCTGACGACGGCCCAGGCCGAGGCCCTCACGACGACCCAGTTGCAGGCCCTCACCACCGCCCAGATCGCCGCCATCGAGACCACCGACCTGGCGGCCATCACGGCGGCACGCTTCGCAGCACTGCGCACTTCCAGCATCGCCGCTCTGACCACCGACCAGATCGAGGCCATCACCACCGCCCAGGCGGCGGCGCTCACCTCGGGGCAACTCGCCGCCATGAGCACGGCTCAGGTCGCCGCCCTGGAAACCGCCGATCTGGAAGCCATCCTGTCCAGCGTCGTTCCCAGCTTCACCACTGCCCAGGTGGCGGCGCTGACCACCGATCAGGTGCAGGCCCTCACCACCGCCCAGGTCGCCGCCCTCGACACCGAGGACGTGGCGGCCATGACCACCGCCCAGATCCAGGCCCTCACCACTGCCCAGGCGGAGGCCCTCACCACCGCCCAGATCGCCGGCCTGACCTCGGCCCAGGTGGGCGCCCTGGAAACCGCCGACCTGGCGGCGCTGACCACCGCCCAGATCGCCGCCATCGAGGGCGCCGACCTGAGCAATCTCTCCACCACCCAGGTCCAAGCCCTCACCACCACCCAGGTGGAGGCGCTGACCACCGCCCAGATCGTCGCCCTGACCTCGGCCCAGGTGGCCGCCCTCTCCACCGCCCAGGTCGCCGCCCTGACCACCGCTCAGGTCGCCGCCATCCAGGGGGGCGACCTGGCGGCCATGAGCACCACGCAAATCCAGGCGCTTTCCACCACCCAGGTGGCGGCCCTGACCACCAGCCAGATCGGCTCGCTCACCTCGGCCCAGATCCTCGCCCTGGAAACGGCCGATGTCGCCGCCCTCACCACCGCCCAGGTGGCGGCCATCCAGGGCGCCGACCTGGCGATCATGACCACCGACCAGATCGCGGCGCTGGATGCCACACAAGTCGCGGCCTTCACCACGGCCCAGATCATCGCGCTCACCACCGAGCAGTTCGCCAACCTGAGCACGACGCAGATCGCCGCCCTGACCACCGCCCAGGTGGAGGTCATGCAGATCACCGATATCCAGGCCCTCACGACGACCCAGGTGGAGGCGCTGACCACCGCCCAGATCGCCGCCCTCACCACTTCCCAGGTGTTCGCCCTGACCACCGCCCAGGTCGCCGCGATCGAGACGGCGGACATCGTCGCGATGACCTCCGCCCAGTTCGCGGCCATGAAGACCGCCCAGTTCGCGGCGCTGACCACCGATCAGATCGCAGCCATCGAAGTGGCGGACATTCCCGCCCTGACCACTGCGCAACTCTCGCACCTGAGCATGAGCCAGCATGACGCCTTCACCGGCGGCCAACTGGCGGCCATGTCCACCGACCAAACCGCTGCCCTGGCGCTCTCGACACCGCTGGTTCTCGACCTGAACGGCGATGGCGTCCACACCGTGAGCCTCGAAGCCGGTGTCGCCTTCGATCTTCTGGCCACCGGCCATGCGGTGAACACCGGCTGGGTCGACGCTCACGATGGCCTGCTCGCCCTCGACCGCAATGGAGACGGCACCATCAACAGCGGCAGCGAACTTTTCGGCAGTTCCTTCACGCTCGCCGACGGCAGCCGCGCCGAAAACGGCTTTGCCGCCCTGGCCAGCCTGGACACGAACGGCGACGGAGTCGTCAGCGCCGCCGACGAGGGCTTCGCCAGCCTGCAGGTCTGGAAGGACGTCAATCAGGACGGTATGAGCCAGGCCGACGAACTCTTCGACCTGACGGCTCTTGGCATCGCCTCCATCAGCACCGGCGCCGCGACCTCGACCGCGATCGAGAACGGCAACTGGTTCGGCCTTACCGGCAGCTATACCTCCGTCGATGGGCAGAGTCATGACGTCGTCGATGTCTGGTTCCAGACCGATCCCGGTACGGCCGTCGCGCCGGAACCCGCTCCCGCCAGCGATGGCGTCGAAGCGGCGACCGTCAACCCGCCCATCAGCGACAGCGGGACCTGGTTGCTATAACATCGCGGCGAATCGATCCACAGCCGGAAGGAACCCCCTTCCGGCTGTTTCTTTCCTGCTCCCGCCATGACCTTCGCCACCGATCTCGATACCGATCTTGCCCAGGCCCGCGCTCTCGCCAGCGAGGATCGTCTCGAACCGATGGCCGTCATCGGCCTTGCCGACCGCCTGAGCGCCGCGGCCCGCCCTGCCGAAGTGGTGGATTTCTACCGCCACTGGCTGGAACACACCCACTCCCCCCTGGCCTACATCGTCCGCTTCAACCTGGCCGTTGCCCTCAGCCAGATCGAGCGCCTGCCGGAAGCGGAAGAGGCTTACCGCGCCGCCATCTACCAGAAGCCCGACTTCGTCCAGGCCTGGTTCAATATCGGCACCGTCATGGAACGCCAGGGGCGCGCCGAACAGGCCCTGGGCGTCTGGCAGTCGATGCTCGACCATCCCCTGGTCGGCCCTGACCTGAACCGCGATCTCTACATCCTGGTGCTCAACAATATGGGGCGCCTGCAGGAGGAGAAACGCAATTTCGCTGCCGCCGAGACCAAGCTCGCCGCGAGCCTCGCCGTCGATCCGGAACAGCCCAAGGTGATCCAGCACTGGGTCCATCTGCGCCAGAAACAGTGCGAATGGCCGGTCTACTGCGAGTTCCAGGGGTTATCCCGGGGCGCCATGCTGCGCGCCACCTCGCCGCTCGCCATGCTCTCCGCGAGCGATGACCCCGGCCTGCAACTGGCCACCGCCATCCACTTCGCCAACGAGCGCATCAATCAGCGGGTGCCCGCCCTCGCCCCAACCCAGGGCTATGCCCACGAGCGCCTGCGCATCGGTTTCCTGTCTTCGGACTTCTGCCTGCACGCGGTTTCGCTGCTCACCGTCGAATTGATCGAACTTCTCGATCGCCAGCGCTTCGAGGTCTTCGGATTCTGCTGGAGCCGCGAGGATGGTTCCCCCATGCGCGCCCGCATGATTCGCGCCTTCGACCACTTCTTCAAGATCGGCGGCCTCGACGACGCCAGCGCCGCCCAGGCCATCCGGCAGTCCGAGATCGATATCCTGATCGATCTCCAGGGCCTCACCTCCGGCGCCCGCCCCAATATCGTCGCCTACCGCCCGGCGCCCGTGCAGATGACCTACCTGGGATTCCCCGGACCGACGGGCCTGCCCGGAATCGACTACGTCATCGCCGACCGCTACCTCATTCCGGACGACGAGCGTCCGTTCTACACGGAAAAGCCCCTCTACCTCCCCAAGGTCTTCCAGAGCAGCGATCGCCAACGGCCGGTTTCCCCCCTCCCCACGCGCGGCCAGTGTGGCCTGCCGGAGGAAGGCTTCGTCTACTGTTGCTTCAATAACAACTACAAGTTCGGCGAAGACATGTTCGACTGCTGGATGCGCATCCTCGCCCGCGTGCCGGGTAGCGTTCTCTGGTTGCTGGCCGACAATCCCTGGTCCCAGGCCAACCTGACGGCCCGCGCCGCAGCACAAGGCATCACGCCGGAACGCCTGCTGTTCGCCCCGCGGGTCGCCCCGCCGGACTACCTGGCCCGGTACACCGCCGCCGACCTCTTCCTCGACGCCTACCCCTTCAACGGGGGCACCACCGCCAACGACGCCCTGTGGATGGGACTCTCAGTCCTCACCCGCTCGGGTCGCACCTTCGCCTCCCGCATGGCGGGCGGCCTGCTGACCTCGCTGGGCGTTCCCGAACTCATCACCACCAGCCTGGCGGACTACGAGGAACAGGCCGTTCGCCTGGGAAGCGACGCCGCCTACGCCCGGGCGATCCGCGAACGGGTGAAGGCGGCGCGGGAAACCTCGCCGCTCTTCGACATGCCCACCTTCGTTCGGGATTTCGGCGACGCCGTGGCCGCCGTCGCTCTCCGGAAAACCTGATCGCCCCCGCGATCAGCGCTTGAGGACCAAACCCTGCCCAGTGGGCAGCGGAAAGACGCGATAGCCGCGCGCCTCGAACCAGGGGTCTTCCGCCTGCTTTTGCTTGCGGTAAACCCCGGCCCACTCGTAGTCGTCGAGAATGACGATGCCGCCACTCACGACGCGGTCGAAGAGGTGCTCGAGGGCTGAGAGTTCGCCCTCCGCGTTGTTCAAGTCGATGTGCAGGTAGGCCAGTTTCTCCGGAATGCCCTGGGCGAAGGAATCCGGAATGAATCCGGCGATCAGCCGCACCTGGGGATAGTCCGCGAAGCGCGCCTTCACCTTGTCGAAGAAACCCGCTTCCTGGCCGGCAAAATGGTGCCCTTCGACCGGGTTGTAATCGAAGGTGTCGTAACCCCAGAAAGTCCGCGGAAAAGCCGGCCCTCCCAGGTAGTCCATGACGGTCTTGATGCCGGTTCCGGTATAGACCCCACACTCGGCAAAATCCCCCTCCAACTGGACGCAATGGAAAGCGGCACAGGCCAGGATATAACGCCGCCAGGCGATCGCCTGATCAGCGTCGTTCTGGAGATTGCCGTTCCAGGCATTGCGGAAGGCGTCGTCCTCGAAGAGGGAATTGTTGCGCCCCCAGGTCAGCAGGTTGTCACCGAAATAGACCCCGGCGGTCAGGAGCTTCTTGGCCTCCTCCATGAGGGCCATGAAGCGGACCGGATCGCTGATCCCCCAGGATTTTGGGGTAGAAAAATTGATGACTTGGTCAAGCGATAGCGGCTTCAGGCGGGGAAGATCCATAGGGGCCTCGGTGCACGGCAGTGCAGGTAAAGGATGAAGAGGAGAACGAGTCCGTAGAAATGGCCGGGCGATGGCAACAATATCCGCCAGCCGGCCCCGGGCAATCTGCGCAGGGGATGCTACCAGCTTGCCACCACCAGGGAAACGCCGGAGTGACGCCGATAACATCCGCTCACAGGCGCTTACAGGGGCAGGAAGGCCAAGCGCTTACATTGGAAACATCCCAAGCGACGCGCGCGTCGGAAAGGCCGCCATGAAGCTGCTGCCCGTCCTCTCCCTCTCGGTGGTACTTCTCGGGGGCTGCACCGTGATGTCCCCTGGACCCAGAGCCTACGGCGACCCTCCGGTGGCGGTCATCCCACCTCCCGCCCAGGTCGAATACGTAACCGTGGCCCCGCCTCCCCCGCGCTACGAACTCGTCGGTCCCGCGCCAGCGGCAGGACTGATTTGGATTGATGGTTACTGGGGCTGGCGCAACACACGCCATGTCTGGATTCCAGGGCGCTGGGAAGCTCGCCGCCACGACCACTATTGGGTGCCTCCCCGCTGGGAGCAGCGGGGACCACACTGGAGTCTGCGCGGCGGCTATTGGCGACAACGCTAAAGCCCAGTCGGGCGCAACACAGCTCACTTGCATTCCCGGCTCGGACCCGCAAGAATAGCCCGTTTGTACGAGGGGAGTACCATCACTCCCCTCCTTTCGATGGAGGCGGAGTCTTCGCCCCATCGCCTGACAGGAGCCGCCATGCTGAAGTGGGTTTACATTTTCTGGCCGTCCTTCGCGACGGCCATCGTCGGTGAGGCGGTCTTTTTCGCCTTCATCAACCCTCAGGAACTTTATCTGATGGGTAAGCCTGTCTATTGGAGTCCCCTGGCCGTGTATTCGGTCGGATTCCTGATGTTCTGGGGCCTAACTGCCCTCACCGCCTGGGCCATGCTGTTTTTCCTGAAGCCAGCCGACGAAATCAACCGCCCCCTTGCCTCTCGACCGGGGGCTGCCAGGCCACAACCCGGCCCCTGAGCGTATCGCCAAGACGACCATCTGGAGCGGGTTTCCGGGCAAATTAGCGGCTCGTGAATTGCTTCACGGACGGTGGGGGCGGTTTCTGCGATGATGCATCCCAAGGATAGCTCTCGCATCACGAAACCCGCGCAACTCTGGATTCCCCCGCCCTCATGCTCGCCGTCAAGCACGACTTCGCCAAGCCGCCCCTACCGACTCCTCCCGGAGTCGGAGGTAAGGCGTGCGAGGTTTTCGAAGTCGATCTGCGGGACACCCTGCAACACACCACGGTGCGCGAACTGACCCTGGAAGAGTTTCGCCAGGCTGTGGAGGATCTCACGCGGCGCAAAGCCGCCTGAGCATCACGCCGTCAGGCGGATTCTGGGCTGATCGAAGCCCCCCTCCAGCAGCGTTCTCACCCTTCCCTGCCAGCGCGCTGCAAAGTCGGCCCGCGTCGGCTGACCAGCCTCCCCGGCAAGAATGAGGCCCAATTGACCCGCCATGACCGGATCTCCCGGCAGCGAGGCCAGGTCTACGCTGGCGGTATAGCCTGCGCCGCTATCGTCACGGGTCAAGCGGACTTCCCCGCCAAGCTCGGCGACACCGAATGTCAGCCGCCCCCGTCGGGCAAAGCGGCCCCCCAAACCCTTGAATCCTCCGCAACCCGCGGCGCCCGTCACGAGGCTGAAGACGGCCGCGACCACCCCGACGACGCCTTCGTCTTCCGCGCCGCGCAGGGCCACCCGCAAGCCGCCCCGCACCGGGATTTCACCGGGGTACAGGCGAGCCAGCAAGGCGCCCGCCATCAGATACGCGCTCGCCACCGTCGGGCACGAGTGCCCGGCCAGACGCACGGCATCCTCGTAGCGATAGCGGACGATCCCGCCATCGGCGGCGCCAAGCAGTTCCGCCAGGGGATCGTAGAGGACGATCTCCGGAACACGGGCATAGAAATCTGGGAAGCTCATTGAACAATCCTCAAAGGGTGCCGCAGTATGGCCACCCTACGCGGCTTCCACCTTGATCGACGTCAGCCCCGCTGAATCAGCTCGATCTTGTAGCCATCCGGATCCTGCACGAAGGCGATGACGGTGGTGCCGTGCTTCATCGGTCCGGCCTCGCGCACCACGACGCCGCCGCGCTCTCGAATATCCGCGCAGGCGGCGTAGGCGTCAGGCACGGCAATGGCGATGTGTCCGAAGCCCGATCCCAGATCGTAGGCGGGCGTGTCCCAATTGTGGGTCAATTCGATGACCGCGCCTTCGCTCTCCGGCCCATACCCGACAAAAGCGAGGGTGAAGCGTCCATCGGGATAGTCCTGCCGCCGCAGGAGTTTCATGCCGAGAATTTCGGTGTAGAAAGCCAGGGATCGATCCAGGTCGCCGACCCGGATCATGGTGTGGAGGATGCGCATGGGCGGTCCCTTTCAGAGGTTGGGAATCGTCGGTGCGAGGCGCCGCAATTCCTTGCGCAACGCACGCCAATCGGGGCAGAGGGCTTCGACAACAGCCCAGAAGCGGGGGCTGTGGTTCATCTCCCGCAGGTGGGCAAGCTCGTGTATCACCACGTAGTCGATCAGAGGCGGGGTCAGGAATCCGAGCCGCCAGTTCAGGCGCACGACGCCCTGCGCGTTGCAGCTGCCCCACCGCCCCCGCGCAGCGGAGAGCACGAGAGGCGGCGCTTCGAGGGCTAGGCGGGGCGCGAAATGGGCGAGACGCGCCGTAAAATGGCCGTACACCCTTTCCCTTAAGGCGGCAACCAGCTGCTCGCGGAGATCGGCGCTCCCGCCGACCAGTACGAATTCCCAGCCATCCGCCGACCAGCCGGAGGCTCCGTGCGCCCGTACGCGGAGGACCAAGCGTGCCCCCAGCCAGGGCAGGGAAGCGCCATCGGCAGGCAGCCAGGGTGCCGGCGCCGGCACCCAGCGGTCGAGACGCTCGATCACCCAAGCGGCGTGGCGGGCGATGACGCCTTCTATCTCGCTGACGCTCGCCGCCAGGGGAACCCCCACCACCAACCCGTTGCGCCCAACGCTCAGGCCGACGGTACGTCGCCGGCTGCGCCGCAGCGAGTAGTTCACCTCGCGCCCCCCGATGACGAGGCGGCGGCATACGCCTTCAGCTCGCGCCACCGGTTTCCGGGTAGCGATGGGGCGAGATGCGCCGCATTTCGCCCTCGATCCAGGCTTCCGCGCGCTCGTTGATTTCCTGCTCGCTCAGTCCACCGGCGTCAAAGGCCGGACCAATGCTCACGGTGACCGTCCCCGGTCGTTTGAGGAAGGCCTGCCGGGGCCAAAGCTCGCCTGCATCGTGGGCCACGGGAACGACCTTGCAGCCGACATGACTGGCGAGGTAGGCGCCGCCGACCTTGTAGCGCCGCTTCTGCCCCGGCGCCACCCGCGTTCCCTCGGGAAAGACGATGACGTAGAGGCCGCGGGCAAGCCGGTCGCGCCCCTGATCGACCACCTGGTCGAGGGCCTGTTTGCCGGCCATGCGATCGATCGAGATATGGCGCATGGCCGCCAGAGCCCAGCCAAAAAAGGGCAATTTGAGGAGTTCCCGCTTGAGCACGAAAACACAATGCGCGCCGGTCGGCACCAGATCCTGCAAGGCCACGGTTTCCCAGGCCGACTGATGCTTTGCCAGAATGACACAGGCCTCGCGGGGCATGTTTTCCTGCCCGATAAGCCGGGTGCGGATGCCCAGCACCCGGGCGACGGCCCCCATGAAGCCTGAACGCCACAGTGCAACCGCCCGATAAGCCGTCGCGCGCGCGCCAAGCATGGCAAAGACGATGATGAGCGGCGCAATGGCGATCGTGAGCAGCGAGACCCACGCCATGAACAAGGCCGAGCGCAGGACGATCATGACGCTTTGCCCCGGAGTAGCCAGTCGACCACGGCGGCGAGATCGGGAAAATTCAGCGTCCCGTCCGGCAACGAGCCTTCAGTCAGGGTTTTCTCGCCCTTGCCAGTCCGAACGAGGATGGGCTGGCAGCCAAGAACCGCACAGGCCTGTAGATCGCGCAGCGAGTCGCCGACGGCGGGAACGCCCTTTAGATTGACGTTGAGGGTTTCGGAAATGCGTCGAAACATGCCGGGTTTGGGTTTGCGGCACTCGCAGGCCGAATCGGCAGCGTGGGGGCAGTAGAAAATGGCGTCCACCCTCCCGCCCGCACCGAAGAGGGCCTTGTGCATTTTCTCGTGGATGGCATTGAGGGTATCCATGTCGAAGAGGCCGCGACCCACGCCGGACTGGTTGGTCGCCACGACCACCCTGTAGCCCGCCTGACTGAGGCGAGCGATGGCCTCGAGGCTGCCGGGAATGGGTTTCCACTCGGCCGGGCTCTTGATGTAGTTGGCGGAATCGATATTGATGACTCCGTCGCGGTCGAGGATGACGAGCTTGTTGGTCATGGCGTCAGGCCGACAGGCGGGAGATGTCGGCGACCCGGTTCATCGCCACGTGCAGCGTGGCGAGCAAGCCCAGGCGGTTGGCCTTGAGGGCGGGATCCTCGGCATTGACCATGACATCGTTGAAGAAGGTATCCACCGGCGCCTTCAGCGCCGCGAGGGATTGCAGCGAATGGGCAAAGTCACCGCGGGCGAAGGCTTCCTCGGCCTCTGGGCCGACTTCGGCAAGGGCGCGGGCCAGGGCGATTTCGGCGTTCTCCTTGAGGAGGGTGGCGTCGACTCGCGGATGCACTGCCCCCTCCGCCTTCTTGAGGATATTGCCGACCCGCTTGTTGGCCGCCGCCAGGGCCGCCGCCTCGGGAAGGGCGGCGAAAGAACGCACGGCGGCAAGCCGCTTGGGGATGTCGCCCAGGCGCTGCGGCCGTTGGGAGACGACGGCGTCTATCTCCTGGGCGGTAAAGCCCTGATCCCTGAGACTACCGGCGAGGCGCTCGTAGATGAAGTCCGCCAGGGCTGCCGCGTTGGCCTTGAAGCCATCGACGGCCGCGAAGGGCGCCGTGGCGGCAGCCAGCAAGCGGTGCAAAGGCAGGTCGCGATCGCCTTCACTCAGCATGCGGATGACTCCCAGCGCGTGCCGGCGCAGGGCGAAGGGATCCTTGTCGCCGGTGGGAATCTGGCCGATGCCGAACATGCCGACCAGGGTTTCCAGCTTGTCGGCCAGGGCAACCACCGTGCCAACCTGCCCGCGGGGCAAGCTATCGCCGGCGAAGCGGGGTTTGTAGTGATCCTCGATGGCGTCGGCGATGTCCGGGGCCGAGCCGTCGTGCAGCGCGTAGTAACGACCCATGATGCCTTGGAGTTCCGGGAATTCACCCACCATGTCGGTGAGCAGGTCGGCCTTGGCCAGCAGTGCAGCCTGATCGGCCTGGAGCGCCAAGGCCTCGCCGCCCAAGGCTTCGCCGATGGCCTTGGCGATGGCGCAGACCCGCTGCACGCGCTCGCCCTGGGTGCCCAGCTTGTTGTGGTAGACCACCTTGGCCAGACCGAGAACGCGGGACTCCAGCGTTTTCTTGCGGTCTTGGTCGAAAAAGAACTTGGCGTCGGCAAGCCGGGGCCGCACCACCCGCTCGTTACCGCCGACGACGGCACTCGCGTCGGCCGGGCTGATATTGCTCACCAGCAGGAACCGGTTGGTCAGCCTGCCGCGCGAATCCAGCAGCGGGAAGTACTTCTGGTTGGCCTTCATGGTGAGGATCAGGCATTCCTGGGGCACGGCCAGGAACTCTTCCTCGAACTGGCCGATCAGCACGTTGGGGCGCTCGACCAGGGCGGTGACTTCATCCAACAGGTCGTCGTCGTCGATGGGCCGGCCGCCGGCCTTCTCGGCGGCGGCGGCGAGTTGGCGGGCGATTTCGGCACGGCGCTCGGCGAAGCTCGCGATGACGGCGCCATCGCGCTTCAAGGTTTCGGCGTAGCAGTCGGCGTCGGCGATGACCACCGGTTCGACCGCCGCCTCGAAGCGGTGGCCCTGGGTCGTGCGGCCGGATTCCAGCCCCAGAACGCTCACCGGCACCACCTCGGCTCCGTGCAACGCGACCAACCTGTGGGCGGGGCGCACGAAATGGACGCTGCTCCAGCCGTCCTGCAACTGGTAGCTCATCACCTTGGGGATGGGCAGGGCGGCCAGCGCCGCTTCCACGGCCTTCTGCAAGCCTTCGGCGAGCGTCGCTCCCTTGGCCAGGCTGTCGTAGAAGAGCACTTCGGCCTTGCCGTCGGATTCACGGCGCAGGCTGGCCACCACGGAAGCGACGGCGCCCGCATCCACCCCCAATCCGGCCAGCTTCTTCAAGAGCGCCGGGGTGGCGTTGCCGCCGGCGTCCAGGCCGACGGCGACCGGCATCAGTTTCTGCGCCAGCGGCCGGTCGGCGGCGGCGCCGACGACGCCGGTGACGTGGGCCGCCAGCCGGCGGGGTGAGGCGTAGGCGGTGACCACCGCCTCGGTGCTTGCCAGCCCCTGGGTCTTCAGGGATTGGCCGAGCGCCTGGGCGAAGGCTTCGCCCAACTTTTTCAGCGCCTTGGGCGGCAGTTCTTCGACGAACAGTTCGACGAGCAGGTTCTTCATGGTCAGGCGGCTTTCTTGGCGTTCTGTTCTTCGAGCCTGGTCAGCACTTCGGCGGCCCATTCCCTGGGGGCCATGGGGAAACCCAGGCGGGCGCGGCTGTCGAGATAACTCTGGGCGACGGCGCGCGCGAGGTTGCGGATGCGTCCGATATAGGCGGCCCGCTCGGTGACCGAGATGGCGCCGCGGGCATCCAGCAGGTTGAAGGTGTGGGCGGCCTTCAGCACCTGCTCGTAGGCGGGCAGCGCCAGCTGGGCGCCCATCAGGTGCTGCGCCTCTTTTTCGTGGGCGCCGAAGGCGGTGAACAGGAAGTCGGCGTCGGAATGCTCGAAGTTGTAGGCGGACTGCTCGACTTCGTTCTGGTGATAGACGTCGCCGTAGCTGAGGCCGTGGGTCCAGGTCAGGTCGAAGACGTTCTCGACGCCTTGCAGGTACATGGCCAGGCGCTCCAGGCCGTAGGTGATCTCGCCGGTGATGGGCTTGCAGTCGATGCCGCCCACCTGCTGGAAGTAGGTAAATTGGGTCACTTCCATGCCGTTCATCCACACTTCCCAGCCCAGGCCCCAGGCGCCCAGCGTCGGGTTTTCCCAGTCGTCCTCGACAAAACGGACGTCGTTCTTCTTGAGGTCGAAGCCCAGGGCCTCCAGGGAGCCGAGATAGAGTTCGAGGATATTTTCCGGCGCCGGCTTCAACACCACCTGGTATTGGTAGTAGTGCTGCATGCGGTTGGGGTTTTCGCCGTAGCGGCCGTCCTTGGGCCGGCGGGAAGGTTGGACGTAGGCGGCTTTCCAGGGCTCGGGACCGAGGGCGCGCAGGAAGGTGGCGGTATGGCTGGTGCCGGCGCCGACCTCCATGTCGTAGGGCTGGAGAAGGGCGCAGCCCTGTTTGTCCCAGTATTCCTGCAGGCGCAGGATGACTTCCTGGAAGGAGGGGCGGCGATCCTGCCGGCCGGAGACTGGCGCGGCGGTTTGAGCCTGAGCGGTCATGGGAGCCACTTCGGTAAACGGAAAGCCTTGAATTTTACTTGTTTTCCTCCCCTACCGGCAGCGACCGTCAGCGCAACGTGCGTCGCGGGAGCATGGCAGAAAACCGCTCTGAGTCGCCGTTCCGCGCATTGCGCGCCGCACAATCCGGGCCAGCACTTGATTCCTGAATGATTGACAAAGCTTCATCTAATCAATAAACTGCGAATCTGTTGCGGTGCAACATCGAATTTTGCGGGGCGCCTCACCACGAGGATCCCTCCGCGGGTTTTCCACCCGCCCCCCGCCCGGCGTGTCCAGCCTTTCGCTACCCCGGACCCGATCGATGTCGCACCCCCTGTAACTGTTCGCTGACGGGAGAGTTCCCCCGCAGTGGCAACCGTGAAGGAGAATCGCATGAGCGCAACGGCAGTTTTACCGCCCACCATGTTCCGTGCCGCCTCGGCGCTGCTGGCCCCGCTGTTGACCTTCGTTCAGGCAGCACTGATGGCAGCCGGAACCGTATTGATCATTGGCCTGATTGGCCTCTACAACGGCAACGCCGGCGTCCTCGACGGCGCCCGTTCCCTCCTGCCGCGCAGCTTCGCCGTCGGCCTGGGCGGCACTCCCGAAGAGGCCAGCGAAGTGGAACCGAGCAATGAGGCGCTGACCCCCCGCATGCGAAGTGCTCTCGACTACGTGAGCCGTCGCTACCGCGTGTCCACGGCGGCGCTCGAACCCGTCTTCGCGACCGCCCAGGCCGCAGGCCGGGAACTGCGCATCGACCCCCTGCTGATCATCGCGGTCATCGGCGTCGAATCCGGATTCAACCCGCTGTCCCAAAGCGCTGCGGGCGCCCAGGGGCTAATGCAGGTGATCCCGCGCTATCACAACGACAAACTGCCGGAGGATGCCGGCAACCTACCCTTCTTCGACCCGCTGACCAATGTCCAGGTGGGAGCCCGCGTGCTCAAGGAATCCATCCAGCGCTACGGCGGCGTTGCGGAAGGCTTGCAGCAATTCGCCGGCGCCTTGGGCGACCCGGAGCGCCGCTATTCCGGCAAAGTGCTTGCGGAAAAGCAACGCCTGGAGCAGGCAGGCCTGCGCCTGCGCGGCAACGTCTAACCCCTGTGGCGGCGCGCTCGCCCGCCTCGGGGAGCTGATTTCCTGAAGTTCATCGCCGCCTGGTGCGGCTAGCCGCCAGCGCCAGCAGGGCCAGGGTCAGAAAGGCGAGATTGCCGTACCGCCCGTAGGGTGTCAGTCCTTCGTAGGCGCGCACCTCGGCCTGCAAAACGCCGGTAGTGAAAGCAGACAGGCTGGCGGTGACGCGACCATCGGGAGCGATCACGGCGGTCATCCCGGTATTGGTTGCCCGCAGGATCGGCCGCCCTGTTTCCAGCGCCCGCATCTGGGCGATCTGGAGATGCTGGGGCTGGGCAAAGGAACGTCCGTACCAGGCGGTATTGGAGAGGTTGGCGAGCACGCCGGCCTGCGGCAGAGCACGAATGATCTCCTCGCCAAAGACGTCCTCGTAGCAGATATCCACCGCCACCCGCAACCCGCCGAGTTCCAGAGGCGGCTGGTTTTCCGGCCCGCGGCTGAATTCCGACATGGGGATGTCCGCCCAGCGCAAAAACCAGGAAAACCCCGGCGGAATGAACTCGCCGAAAGGCACCAGATGGGATTTGCTGTAGATCTGGCTCGGCGAATTCCCCAGGCTGACTGCGCTATTCCAGTAAGCCTGGTCGGTGCCGGTGACCGTACCGAAAAGCACATCCCCCTGCCGCCGCTGGGCCAGGACTTTGAGCCGCGCGAGGAAGTCTGGGGGTACCGCGTCCAGGAAGGTCGGCAGGGCGGTTTCGGGAAACAGGGTCAGGCGGGCCGGATGCTCGCTCATCAAGCGTTCATAGAGGGCCAGTCCTGCGTAGAAGTGCTCCGGACGCCACTTCAACTCCTGGGCGACATTGCCTTGCACCAAGGCGACGTCAACTGCCTCCCCCACCGGCCGCGTCCAACTCAGGTTCCCCAGCCCGGCGCCCGCGGCAAGGCCCAGCGCACCAAGTAGCAATCCGACACGCCCGCAAGCAGCCAAGGCGGCAAGCATGGCCAACAGAAGTCCGACTCCATAGACGCCGAGCAGCGGCGCGAATCCTGCCAAGGGACTGGGGGGGGCCTGGGAATAGCCCCAGGCGAGCCACGGGAACCCGGTGCCCAGCCAGCCACGCAGCCAGTCGGCGAGGGCGAGCAGTGCGGCGAAGGCCAGCGCCTGGGCGATATTGCCGATGGGCAGGGAGCGCCGGAAGACCCAACCCGCCAGGGCGTAGTAGAGCGCCATGATGGCGCAGAACACCGCCGTCGCCGGCGCCGCCAGCGCCATCGGCATGCCGCCGAAGACCGAGAGACTGACGTAGATCCAGGAAACTCCGGCCAGGAAAAGGCCGAATCCGAAAGCGAACCCTTCCCAGGCGGCCTGACGGGGCGACGCACTGCCCCGCCAGAGCGCGAACAGCGCGCAGAGCAGCACGGGCGCGAGCCAGAACTGGCCCGCCGGCTCAAAAGCGAGAACCGCCGTGGCGCCGGCGAGCAAGGCCGCAAGGCGTCTTACCCATGCCCGCTCGGTCATTCTGAAATCAGGCACCAGCCTTCGGCGGAGGACGATCCACCAAGAGCGTATAGAGACGGCGACTGTCCGCCCGCAGAACCTGGAAGCGCGTACCGTCGATTTCCATGACCTCGTTGCGCTTTGGAACCCGGCCCAGGTAGCGCAAGACGAGGCCGCCAACGGTGTCGAATTCCTCGTCCGAATAGGTGGTTCCGAAGGCTTCGTTGAAATCCTCGATCTCGGTGCGGGCCTTGACCCGGTAGCGGCCCGACGCGTCCTGGCGGATATTGTCGTGGGCCTCGTCGAAATCGTATTCGTCCTCGATGTCACCGACGATCTGTTCCAGTACGTCCTCGATGGTCACCAGCCCCGCGACGCCGCCGTATTCATTGACCACGATGGCCATGTGGTTGCGGGAGACTCGGAATTCGCGCAAAAGCACGTTGAGACGCTTGGATTCCGGAATGAAGACCGCCGGCCGCAGCCAGTCGCGAAGATCGAAATCCTTTTCGGTGTGCAGCCGCAGAAGATCTTTGGCAAGCAGGATGCCGAGCACCTTGTCCCGGTCGCCGTCCACGACGGGGAAACGGGAGTGGGCAGCGTCGATCACCACCGCGATGATGTCGTCGATGGGATCGTCCACATCGACGACATCCATCTGGGCACGCGGCACCATCACCTCGGTGACGCGGGTTTCGGAAGTAGCGAGCGCCCCTTCGATGATGGTGAGGGCATCGGCATCCATGAGATTCCGCTCGTAGGCCGAATGCAGGAGCCGCATCAGCTGCTCGCGGTCTTCAGGCTCGCGCAGAAGCAGCGAAGACAGTCTTTCGAGGAGCCGGGGCTTGGGAGAACTCGGGGAGGGGTCCATGGGGAGGGACAGGATGTGGGAACTAGGATTTAGGATTTAGCAAAACGGTCGCGCTGAAGACTGCTGTCGGTTTTCCCTAAATCCTAAATCCTCGATCCTAGTCGCGATAAGGGTCCGGGTAGCCCAGACCGGCGAGAATCCGTTTCTCCTCCGCTTCCATGGCGGCTGCGTCTTCGTCGTTGTCATGATCCCAACCCTGCAGGTGCAGCATACCATGCACCACCAGGTGGGCGTAGTGGGCGTCCGCCGCCTTGCCCTGCTCCGCCGCCTCCCGGACCACCACTTCGGGGCAGATGACCATGTCGCCGGCGATGACCGGCTCGAACTCGTAGGGGAAGGAAAGCACGTTGGTGGCGTAGTCCTTCCGCCGGTAATCACGATTGAGGGCGCGCCCCTCTTCGGCATCGACAAAGCGGATGACCACCGTGCCGCCCCCCGTCAGCGCCGCGCGCGCCCAGCGCCGCAGGTCGTCCCGCAAGGGTACGCCCGCCTTGTTGCAGGCGTATTGCACCGAGAGGTTAAGTCTTTTGCTGATTGCCATGGATTTCGTAGGCGGCGACTATGCGGGCCACCAGGGGGTGGCGCACCACGTCTTCCTTCTGGAATTCGGTGAAGGCCAGGCCACGCACCTCCTTCAGTACATCCCTGGCTTCGCGCAGGCCACTCTTCTGGCCCTTCGGCAGATCCACCTGGGTGAGGTCACCGGTGACCACTGCCTTGGCGCCGATGCCGATGCGGGTTAGGAACATCTTCATCTGCTCCGGCGTAGTGTTCTGGGCCTCGTCTAGGATGATGAAGGCGTGATTCAAGGTGCGGCCACGCATGAAAGCGAGCGGCGCAATCTCGATGGCGCCCTTATCGTAGAGCTTGGACACGCGGTCGTAGCCCATGAGGTCGTAGAGGGCGTCGTAGAGGGGCCGCAGGTACGGATCAACCTTCTGGGCCAGGTCGCCGGGCAGAAAACCGAGGCGTTCTCCCGCCTCCACCGCCGGGCGGGTGAGGATGATGCGCTCCACCAGGTCGCGCTCGAAGGCGTCCACGGCGCTGGCCACCGCCAGGTACGTCTTGCCGGTGCCGGCGGGACCGATGCCGAAGGTGATGTCGTGGGCCTGGATGGCTTTCAGGTATTCGATCTGCCGTGGCGTGCGGCCATGCAGCTCAGCTTTGCGGGTGATGAGCTGCGGCCCGTCCGCCGGGCTTTCGCCGGCGGAAACCCGGCGTACCGGGGCGTTGGTCAACTCGATGAGGCCAAGCTGGACTTCATCCACCGACAGCGGATTACGGGCCAGGACATAGAAGTGTTCGATGGCGCGAGCCGCTCGCTGGGCGTTTTCGCCGCGAACAGTAAAACGCTCGCCGCGGCGAGCGATGGCCACGTCGAAGGCGGTTTCTATCTGGCGTATGTTCTCGTCCAGGGCGCCGCAGAGGTTGGCGAGCAGAACGTTGTCCACCGGCGCCAGGGCCAGGTCTACGGGCCTAGATTTCGGCGGAATATTAGCTTTCGCGGAGGACAATCTCGCCCCTCAGGCTGTGGGGCAGCGCCCCGGTGATGCGCAAGTCGACGAAGGTATCGATCAGACGAGGGTTGCCGACGAAATTGACCACCCGGTTATTGTCGGTGCGCCCGGCCAGCTCATTGGCGTCCTTCTTGGAGCGGCCTTCCACCAGCACGCGCTGCACGCTGCCCACCATGGCCTGGCTGACCACCTGGGCCTGTTCCTCGATGCGCTTCTGCAAGCGTGTGAGGCGGGCAGACTTGACCTCGGCTGGCGTGTCGTCGGCGAGATCGAGGGCCGGCGTGCCGGGACGGGGGCTGTAGATGAAGCTGAAGGAGGTGTCGAATCCCACGTCCTCGATGAGCTTCATGGTCTTCTCGAAATCCTCGTCGGTCTCGCCGGGGAACCCGACGATGAAATCCGAGGAGAGCGAAATATCCGGCCGCGCCGCCCGCAACTTGCGGATGATCGACTTGTATTCGAGTGCCGTATAACCGCGCTTCATCGCCGCCAGCACCCGATCGGAGCCGGCCTGCACCGGCAGATGCAAGTGGGAGACCAGCTTGGGCACCTTGAGGTAGGTGTCGAACAGGCGCTGGGTCATCTCCCGCGGGTGGGACGTGGTGTAGCGGATGCGCTCGATACCGGGCACCTCGGCGATGTACTCGATGAGCAGCGCGAGGTCAGCCTTCTCTTCGCTGCCCTCCATGTCGCCACGGTAGGCATTCACATTCTGACCCAAGAGGGTGACCTCCTTGACCCCCTGGGCTGCCAGATCGGCAACCTCGGTGAGGATGTCGGTGAAGGGCCGGGACACTTCGCCACCCCGGGTGTAGGGCACGATGCAGAAGGTGCAGAACTTCGAACAGCCCTCCATGATCGACACGAAGGCAGCAGCACCCTTCACTTCCGCCGGCGGCATGGCGTCGAATTTCTCGATCTCGGGGAAGGAAACATCCACCGCCGCCCGACCCTTGGCCTTCCTCTCGGCGATGAGCTGAGGCAAGCGATGCAGGGTCTGCGGCCCGAAGACCACATCCACATAGGGCGCCCGGGCGACGATGGCATCGCCCTCCTGGCTGGCGACACAGCCCCCGACGCCGATGACCAGGTCAGGATTCTGCTGCTTCAGGTGTTTGACGCGGCCGAGGTCATGAAAGACCTTTTCCTGGGCCTTTTCCCGCACCGAGCAGGTGTTGAAGAGGATGATGTCGGCGTCTTCGGGGCGGTCGGTCTTGACCACCCCCTCGGCTGCGGCGAGCACGTCGGCCATTTTGTCCGAATCGTACTCGTTCATCTGGCACCCGAAGGTGCGGATGAACAACTTTTTAGGCATAAGCGGGATTACTGGGATTTGGCGGCCGCCACTTCGGCGGCGGAAAGTATCCAGATGCGATGGACGTTGCCCATGGCGTCGAGTTGGAAGCGGACGGGTTGAGCGCTCTGGAAGGTGGAAGGCATCACGATAAGGTTGTTCGGCCCGCGTAGTTGCATGCCGGGCGAAGCGTAGTAGGTATTGCCGCTTATCATCAACTCCCGCTGGATGGGCGGCGCCAGTTCCCCGAGCTTCGAGTCCTGCGGAAAGCTCCTGGCCATGGCAATCAACGACGTCTCCTGCGTAGCCGGCGGCAGGCTGGCCACAGCGTTGATAACGCTATTGACGATGGCGGCAACGACGGACGTGGGAACAGGCATGCCGGAATTATAGCCCAGGGGCGCGACGTTGACCCTCATTACACCGCCAAACTATAATGCGCGCCCTCATTGTGTGGTGATGTAGCTCAGACGGTTAGAGCGATGGATTCATAACCCATAGGTCGGCAGTTCGATTCTGCCCATCACCACCAGAAATTCAAGAGGCCGTTGATCCGCAAGGTTCAGCGGCCTTTTCGCAGCCTTTCGAGACCACGCGTCGGCACGCTCGCAAACCACTCCGTCGCGTGCCCCGGCCCGTACAGCGCGCGTGCCACGCCCCCACGGAAGCACGTGTTGCGCTACCCTTGGGGCCTGGAAAAATCGCGTTCGCCCTTTCCCGCCCACCACTTTCATCTTCCGCCCATGAGCCAGCCTGACGAATCGCCAGATTACGAATTCTCGGGAAAGTACACTCCCGAACACGCCCGCGAGTACCTCGAAAAGCACGACACGGGCTTCTGGCGCCGTCTCTCGACCTGGCGCGAAATCGGCATGGCGCGAAAAGCGCTTCGCCTCGCCGGCAATCCTAAATCGGTTCTCGATCTGCCCTGCGGCACCGGACGCTTCTGGCCAATGCTCGCCGAACAAGCGAACCGCAGAATCCTGGCCGCCGACAACAGCCAGGCGATGATCGACACCGGCATGAAGTATCGCCCTCCGGAGATCACCGCGCGCATCGAGAAGGCCTTCCAGTGCTCCGCCTTCGGCACCGGCTTGCCCGATGATTTCGTCGAATGCGTCTTCTGCATCCGCCTGCTACACCACATCCAGAACAAGGAAGATCGCATTCGCATCCTGCGGGAGTTTGCCCGCATCAGTTCGGGGACGGTGATCGTCTCATTGTGGGTCGACGGCAATTACCGCGCCTGGCGTCACAATCGCAAACAGGCGCGCAAGCTTCGTCGCGGAGAGAGCGCCGCCCCACGCGACCGCCTGTTGATTCCGCAAGCCGAAATCGAAGCAGAATTCGCCGCGGCGGGACTCGAAGTGGCAGGCAGCGTCGATTTCCTCAAATATTGGGACAAGTGGCGCGCTTACGTCCTGCGCGTCTCGCCCGGGCGCTGATGAAGGATTTCGTCAATCCGGAGTGGCGTGCAATCCTGTCGCACAACCACCTGGAAACCTTCGACCAGATCTGGTCCCTTGAAGCGGGATGGTTCGAGGAACCGAACCACCGCCGTGGCGGATGGAGCGGGGTGTCCCGGGTCGAGCTCGCCTTACCCGGCGGTGGCAGCCGGGCGATCTTCCTCAAGCGGCAAGAAAACCACGGAACCTTCTCCCTGGCGGCACCGCGCAAAGGGGTACCGACCTTCCTGAGAGAATTCCACCGCATCGAACGTTATCGAACCCTCGGTATTCCGGCCCTGGTCCCCGTTTACTTCGCCATGCGCACCGCGTCTGGTGGTCACCGGGCCATCCTCGCCACGGAAGAACTAGCGGGCTACGCATCCCTCGATGAGACCGTCAATCGCTGGCTCAGGGAGGGAGCGCCCACGCGCAAGGAACGCCAGGCCTATCTGCGCGCCGTCGCCGCGCTGCTGCGTCGACTCCATGCAGCGCGCATCCAGCATAGCTGCTTCTTCCCCAAGCACATCTATACGCGCTTGCTCGACGACGGTAGCGTCGAAGCCCGTGTCATCGATCTCGAAAAGTCGCGTTGGCGCCCTCTGCGAAACCAGTGCGCGGCCCGCGATCTCTATTCCCTCTTTATCCAGTCCCTCGCCTGGAGTCGAAGCGACCGCCTCTGGTTTTTTAAGGAATACCTCGGCCTCAGCCGCCTCAACTCGCGCGCCAAACGCCTTTGGCGCGAGATCGGCTCCCGGGTGGCGGAGAAGGGCCGCATCGAGTTCGATGCGGGCCACACCCCAGCCAAACTCAAGCCCGTCGAAGACTGACGCGAGCTGCGTGTCGAACGGGACCGCCGTGGCGAGTCAGGCCGCCATGGCGATCACCTGCGGCAGCGGCATGCGGATCAGGTGGTCGAAGGCCGCCAGTGAGGCCTTGGCGCCCTCACCCATGGCGATGATGATCTGCTTGTAAGGCACCGTGCTGCAGTCCCCGGCGGCAAAGACTCCCGGTACCGAGGTCTGACCACGGGCATCGACCTCGATTTCGCCCCGATTGGAGAGGGCCACCGTACCCTTGAGCCAATCGGTATTGGGCAGGAGGCCGATCTGGACGAAGATGCCCGACAGCGCCACCGTGTGCTTGTCGCCGGTCGCCCGGTGCTGATATACCAGCCCGGTGACCTTCTCGCCGTCGCCGACCACTTCGGTAGTAAGGGCCTGGGTGACGACGGTGACGTTGGGCAGCGTGGCGAGTTTCTTTTGCAGCACGGCGTCGGCCCTGAGTTTCCCGTCGAATTCCAGTAGTGTCACATGGGCGACGATGCCGGCCAGATCGATGGCCGCCTCGACGCCGGAATTGCCGCCGCCGATCACCGCTACCCGCTTGCCCTTGAACAGGGGCCCGTCGCAGTGGGGGCAGAAGCACACGCCCTTGGCCTTGTATTCCTTCTCGCCAGGCACGTTCATCTCCCGCCAGCGGGCGCCGGTGGCGAGGATGACGCTGCGGCTCCTCAATTCGGCGCCACTGGCCAGCCGCACCGTGGCCAGACCATCCTCACCGGCGGGAATAAGCGCTGAGGCCCGCTGCAGATTCATCACATCGACGTCGTATTGCTTGACGTGCTGCTCCAGGGCGGCGGCCAGTTTGGGGCCGTCGGTTTCCTTCACCGAAATGAAGTTCTCGATGGCCAGGGTGTCCATCACCTGGCCGCCGAAACGCTCGGCGACCACGCCGGTGCGGATACCCTTGCGCGCCGCGTAGATGGCCGCAGCGGCACCAGCCGGACCGCCACCGACCACCAGCACGTCGAAAGCTTCCTTGCCGGCGATCTTCTCGGCTTCCCGCGCGGCGGCGCCGCTGTCCACCTGGGCGAGGATCTCCTCAATGGTCATGCGCCCCTGGCCGAAGGGTTCGCCGTTCATGAAGACGGTGGGCACGGCCATGATCTTGCGGGCCGCCACTTCGTCCTGGAAAAGCGCGCCGTCGATCATGACGCTCTCCACGCCGGGGTTGAGTACGGCCATGAGATTCAAGGCCTGCACCACGTCCGGACAGTTGTGGCAGGAAAGCGAAATAAAGGTCTCGAAGCGGAAAGTTCCGGGCAAGGCCTTGATCTGCTCGATCACCACCGGCTCCACCTTGGGCGGATGGCCGCCCGTCTGCAACAGGGCGAGGACCAGCGACGTGAATTCGTGGCCCATGGGCAACCCGGCGAAGTGGATACGCGGCGCCTCGCCGGGCACGCCGATGGCAAACGACGGGCGCAGGGGGGAGACACCGTTCTCGCGCAGACTGACCTTCGGGGAAAGGCCGGCGATGTCGACGAGCAAGGCCCGCATCTCCTGGGCCTTAGGGCTGTCGTCGAGGGACGCCACCAATTCGATGGGGCGCTGGAGTTTTTCGAAGTAGGCCGTCAGTTGGGCCTTGATGGCGGCGTCGAGCATGGTTTTCTCCCTGAAGGAATTGCACTGGCAAGCGGCCTGGAGCCGCTTGGCGGTGGAATCCCCGCCTTCAGTTATCGAAGGCGGGATTTCGGTTACCGGCGATTCGTGACGCGAAGACGAGCCGAAGACAGTGCCGTGGCACGGCAAGGCGAAGTCGACAAAGTCACGGACCGCCGGGGCCGAAATCAGATTTTGCCGACCAGGTCGAGGGAGGGAGCCAGGGTGGCATCGCCCGGGGTCCACTTCGCAGGGCAGACTTCGCCCGGGTGGGAGGCGACGTACTGGGCGGCCTGCACCTTGCGCAGCAGTTCCTTGGCATCGCGGCCGATGCCCAGGTCGTGGATTTCGGCGACCTTGATCACGCCTTCCGGATTGATCAGGAAGGAGCCGCGCAGGGCCAGCCCCTCTTCCTCGATCATCACGCCAAAGTTGCGGGTGATGGTGCCGGTGGGGTCGCCGACCATGGGGTAGGCGATCTTCTTGATGGTGTCGGAAGTGTCGTGCCAGGCCTTGTGGGTGAAGTGGGTGTCGGTGGAGACGGCGTAAATCTCGACGCCCAGATCCCTGAACTTGGCGTATTCGTCGGCCAGGTCTCCCAGTTCGGTGGGGCAGACGAAGGTGAAGTCCGCCGGGTAGAAGAAGACCACGGACCACTTGCCCTTGAGGTCAGCGTCGGTGACCGGGACGAACTTGCCGTTGTGGAAGGCGGTGGCCTTGAAGGGTTTGATTTCGGTATTGATGAGGGACATGGCACGGGCTCCTTGAGTAGGTGAGTGAAAACCGTGCCAGTCTATGAAAGCCGCCCCCCGCGATCCAATTGGATGATCCGATACCCTCGATAGGCAGTACCTATCCTCAGCGCCCAGCGCCCTCGCCACTGGCGGCCAGGCCCTGCAGATCGGCGAGCAATTCCGCCGCGTGGGCCGCCGCATCCACCTTGAGATAAGCCTTCGCCACCCGCCCCTCGGGGTCGATCAGGAAGGTATGGCGCTTGGCGAAGCGAATCACGCCAAAATCGGACAGAGCCCCGTAACGACGCGCAACCTCACCGCCCGCGTCACTCAGCAACAGAAAGGGGAGGCGGTGCTTTTCTGCAAAAGCCAGGTGAGACGCGCGATCGTCGAGACTCACCCCGACGATCTCCGCCCGCAGCGCCTTGAATCGCTCAGGACTGTCGCGGAAATTGCGCGCCTCGGTGGTACACCCCGGGGTATCGTCGCGCGGGTAGAAGTAAAGCACCAGCCAGCGGCCCCGCCAGTCGGCGAGGCGCCGTTCCTGGCCAGCGCCGTCGCGCAGAACGAAGTCGGGGGCCATGGCGCCTGGCACCGGAGGCGCCGCGCCAAGGGCGAGCCCCGGAAACAGGGCCACGATCAGGCAGCGTATCAATCGCATCAGCTTCCTCCCGGAAAAAGGTAGCGGGGTCGCGACCCCAGAGTAAGACTGGACCACTCCTCGACGCGGCCGGCCTCGCAATCCAGCAGACGCGCCATGGCGCACGCCCCCTCGCGCATGACGCGAAAATGGCGCGCGGCGAAGAGCGGCCACAAGAGCGGAGCCAGGCGACGCATCCAGGGACGTTGCAATTCCACATCCCAGCGGTACGTCAGGCGGGATCCGCGTCCCGCTTCCTCCAGGAGCCAGAGACCGCATCCCCGCAAGCCGCCGCTCACCGCGCCCTCGATCTCGCAGGGCTCCTGAACACGGACGGTCGACACCGCGAACTCGACACGATAGCCCAGTCCGCTCCGCCAGCGAAACTCGCTCACCGCGCCAAGGCCGGCGCGATCACCCGGCACGGTACGGCGAACGCTCTCCAGTCGTGGCCACCAGCGCGGCCAATGCTCCGGGTGTACGAGAACATCCCAGACCTGCTCGCGAGGCGCGGCAAGCCCCCAGCGGCTGATGAGCACGCAACGGCTGTTCATCATGCCTGCCGGGTGCCGTGCACGAAGAGGAGCGCCCCGCTGTCGGAAACGACCTCCGCGGGGCGCGCTCCCGCCGGTACGCGCAGAAAATCCCCGCCCTGCAGCAGAAGATCGCCGAAGAAGACCTCGCCCTCGATGATCATGCACTCTTCGTCACCGCTTCCGTCCTGCTCCGGCAGGCTCGCCCCGGCCTGCAGACGCAGGTAGCGCGAGGCGACCCCGCCGCCGGACCACAAAGGCAGCATCTCGACCCCGGGAGCCACGGCTTGCCAGCCCCCGTCCCGCAGGAGCACGGTACGCTGGGGCGCACCCCGCAGCGGCAGGATGCCACCGAGCAGTTCGCTCAACTGCTTGCCGGGGTGGCCGACGGCCGCTCCGCGCAGATAGGCGAGAGCCCCCCGCCGCGGGCAACTGGTGATCTGACCGTGGCGGCTGCCGGGAGGCGAAGCCTGATAGTCCCCAGGCCCCAGTTCGAGATCGCCGACCCGCAGCCCGCCGGCGAGGCAGATAGCCTCCTCGAGCCAGGTGTGGCGATGCACGGGCAAGCGCACCCCCGGCTGGAATTCTAGGAGCACCGAGGCACCCGCCGGACCATCCCAGAGCGGCTTTTTGCGTACTCCGGAAATCAACCGGCTCCAGCCCCCCTGGCGCGCTCGAACGGACAAAAGGGCTGCGCGGGCGCGGGCGCTTTCACCGATACGTTTCAGCAGGCCGCCGGGGACTCCGCTTCGTTCGCCGGCCGGAGCGATATCCTCGCAGAGCAGACGCACAAGTGCGTCGTCGGTGGCATTGGCGATGCGGCTATCCGCATCATTGACGTTGCTGGACTTCATAGGGTCACCATCGCTTGTCCCGCCGGCGCCAGCAAGCGGCGCAACCGCTCGAGGGCTCGACGGATGTGGGACTTCACCGTCCCCAGGGGCATGCCGGTCTGATCGGCAATTTCCTCGTGGCTGAGTCCGCGGAAGAATGCCAGCGCCACGAGCTGGCGCGGCAGGGGGTCGAGCCGCGCGAGAGCGGCGTGCAGGAGCGACCCCTGCTGCACCGCCTCGAGCAAATCCTGGGGCCCGGGGCTGTCGCTCCCGCCGCCCTCCACGAGGGTTTCGATGTCCGCCTCGCATTCCGCCGGGTCGCGCCGCCGCAGGGCGTCGAGAGCACGGCTGCGAGCCATGGTCATGATCCAGGCCATGGCGGTCCCGCGAGCGACATCGAAGCGGGGTGCCTGGCGCCAGATCTGCCAGAAGGTGTCCTCCGCCACTTCTTCGGCCAGTTGCACCTGGCGGGTGATGCGCAGCGCCAAGCCATAGACGCGTCCGACCATGGCGTCGTAAAGGGCGGCGAGGGCGGCTTCGTCACTCTCGACGATGCGCGCGATCCACGCGCAGAGGGCGCCTTCGGCGGCGGGATCGGCCACATACGGAGTCGCCTGCTCCAGGCGACGCTCACCTTCGCCTTCGCCTTCGCCTTCGGCGTCATCGTCCGCGGCGACGCGATCATCCGGCGCCAGCCCTTCTTCGTCGTCTTCCCAAGCGCTCACGAGCGACACTCCGATTTCCCGCGCCGGGAGCGCGAGTCGGGCCGTTTTCCCGGTCCCACCGGCAGCGGTAACGAGGCTGCGACTCTGGGGATTTGCAATGGTTTCATGGATGTTCCTCGGGGTTCCATCGCGCCGTTCATGCGTAGGTCGCTGGAAGGGGTTCTGATCTCTTATACGCAGCCGGTGGAGTGGCGGATGCAGAATCGCCGAGTCGAAACCAGCGTGTCCCGGGTGGCCAGAAACGGTGGGCGAATCGGCTTCTTCCCGGTCGCAATCCCCCTCTGGATGGGGCTTCGTAGACCCGGTTACCACACTTTCCCCGAAAAATGGCCGCAAATAGCTATGCCAGTGCCAACATTTCCTGAAAAAGTGTGCTAAGTTAAACCCGCTGCCGCAAGAGCGGCCAGTCATTTCAATCACTACAGGAGGCACATAGATGAACAAATCCGAATTGGTCGAAGTTGCCGCCAAAGAAGCCGGCATTACCAAGGCCGCTGCCGACAAGGCCCTGTCCGCCATCATCGGCGCCGTCGTCAAGACGGTTGCCAAGGGTGAATCCGTCACCCTGGTGGGCTTTGGTACCTTCAAGTCGGCGAAGCGTGCCGCACGCACCGGCAAGAATCCCAAGACCGGCGCGACGCTCAAGATTCCGGCCACCACGGTGCCGAAGTTCTCGGCCGGGACCGCCTTCAAGGCCGCCGTCGCCGCCAAGAAGAGCGCTGCCAAGAAAAAATAAGCACCATGCTGACCGCGAGGTCCGCGCGAGCGGGCCTCGCTATCGTTTCTAACCATGAACTCCTCTGCCAACCTGCCTCCCAACGACCAACGCCGTCGCCTGCGCGAACTGCTCTCCATTCCCGAGCGTGATCGCACCGACGAGCAATGGGACGAAATCGTCGAGCTGGAAATCCAGCTCGCTCCCGGCAATCGCATCGGCCCCGCTCCCGGTGGCGGCCCTTCCGGCGGTTCCGGAAACGCCGGCCCCGGGCAAGGGCAGGGCCAGGGCGGTCCGGGCCAGAACCCGGGCGCCCGCAAGCACCGCAGCCGCAGTAACAACCGCCGACCGAAGCCGCCCAAGCCGCCCGTTTGAAGCCACCCGCGTCAAGCGGCTGATCCACCAAACGTAACCCAGTCGCGATCCCCTCGGCGCTCCCTTGCCGTTTGCCGGGCTGCCCGGCACAATGCGGCCGATGCAGCAATTCGACCTCGTCATCGTCGGCGGGGGATTGGCCGGAACCAGTCTGGCTGTCGCCCTCCGCGATTCCCGCCTGAGAATCGCCCTGATTGAACCCCAGCCGCCACGCCGTTCTGCGGGCTGGGATGCCCGCATCTACGCCATCAGCCCGGCCAACGCCAGGTTTCTGGCGGACATCGGGATCTGGCGCCACCTCGACCCGGAACGCCTGGCCCCGGTCCGCGCCATGGACGTTCGCGGCGACGGCGGCGGACAGCTGAAGTTTTCCGCCTACGATACCGGCGTCGACGAGCTGGCCTGGATCGTCGAGTCCTCCCTCATGGCCTGCGAGCTCTGGGAAAGTGCCAAGCGGCAGAGCAACGTGACCCTGGTTCCGCCGGGCCGCCCACGCTCCCTGGAGTTTCGCCACGACGCCTCCCTGCTTGCCCTCGAAGACGGCAGCGTGCTGGGAGCCCGCCTCATCGTCGGCGCCGACGGTCGTGATTCCTGGGTGAGAGGCGCCGCCGGCCTCGACGCCCAGCACAGCCCCTACGGCGAAAAGGGTGTGGTGGCCAATTTCGCCACCAGCCAGGGGCACCGCGACACCGCTCGCCAGTGGTTCCGCGACGATGGGGTACTGGCCTGGCTGCCTTTGCCCGGGAACCGCATTTCCATCGTCTGGTCCACTCCGGACGATCATGCCGACGAGCTCGTTGCCCTGCCTGCCCAAGAACTCTGCCACCGCGTTGCCGCCGCGGGCGAAAATGCCCTCGGACCGCTGGAACTGCTGACTCCTGCCGCCGCTTTCCCATTGCGCCTGATGCGGGTTCCGCGCACCGTCGCCCCGCGTCTGGCCCTGGTGGGCGACGCCGCCCATGGCATTCATCCCCTCTCCGGCCACGGCATCAACCTGGGATTCCAGGATGCGCGCGAACTCGCCGCCCGCCTCGCCGCCACCCAGGCCTGGCACGACATCGGGGATATCCGCCTGCTCGCCGGCTACCAGCGCGCGCGCAAGGAGGAAACCCTGCTCCTGCAGACTGCCACCGACGGCCTGCATCGACTTTTCCGCCACCCCGCCCCGGCGCTGCGTTCCCTGCGCAACCTGGGGCTGGGCCTCACCGATTCCCTCCCCCTCATCAAAAACACCCTCGCCCGCTACGCCCTGGGCGCCCTCTAGGAGAACCGCATGCGCAGCAAGTACCTGATTCCCGCCCTCATCGCCCTAGGCGTGGCAAGCTCCGCCGGCGCCGACGAAAACGAAATCCGCAAGGCCATCGAGGGACGACTCAAGAGCAAGGTGGAGAGCGTCACCAAGACGGGTTATCTCGGGCTCTACGAAGTCTACGTGGATGGCCACATCATCTACACCGACGAAAAGGTCACCACCCTGATCGACGGCGTGCTGCTCGATGCCAAGACCGGCCAGAACATCACCGAGGATCGCCTGCGCAAGCTCACGGCCATCAAGTTCACCGATCTCCCCCTGGATCGCGCCATCAAACAGGTTCGTGGCGACGGCAAGCGGGTCCTGGCCACCTTCGAGGATCCCAATTGCGGCTACTGCAAGCGGCTCGCGCGGGATTTGCAGAAGCTGGACAACGTCACCATCTACACCTTCCTCTACCCCATCCTTTCCGAAGACTCGGTGAAGAAGTCCCGCCAGATCTGGTGTTCGTCCGACCGCTCCAAGGTGTGGACCGACTGGATGGTGGAAAACCGCCCGCCGGCCGGCAAGGATGACTGCGACACCAGCGCCGTCACCAAGAATCAGGAATTCGGCAAGAAGCTCAACATCTCGGGCACGCCGACCCTGTTCTTTGCCGACGGCGAGCGGATTCCCGGCGCCGTTCCCCTTGCTCGTATCGAGCAGAAGCTTTCCGCGCAGCCGCGCTGAACGCCGCCGTCCCCGCCGGCCGCAGGGGCGGAGCCTCCAGGAGAGGCTTCAGGCGGCCGGCAGGCCGGCGAGAAAATCCGCCCCCGCCTGGCGGCCATCGGCCATGAGTTGGGCGATGAAGGCCGGCGAGCGGTCCAGTTTGGACGGGTAGTCGAGTTCGCGGGCCAGTTCGATTCGGCGCACCGTAATCGGTTTGAAGGCGGAAGCGTCCACCAGCTTGTCGCTCAGCCAGTCGTTGATTTGCTCGATGAAGAACAGCTCCTGGGCCAGGGAGAGATTGCCCGCCAACTCGTTGCGCCGATCGGTGATTTCGCGCACCGTGCGCGGCTCGCTGCGGCGCTTGGTGGGGTTGATCTGCACCACCCAGATCTCGTCCGGCTTGTCGTCGCGGCAGCGACAGCCCGAAACAAAGCCGCGCACCGGCGGATTCTGCGAGAAGAGCCCATCCCAATACAGCCCGTCCCCCACCGGCATGGCGCGGAACAGTTCCGGTATGGCGGCCGACGCGAGCAGGGCATCCCGCCCGACCCGCCGTCCGGGCTCCGGATGGCGGGAGCTGAACACCATGAATTCTCCGCTCTTCACCTCCACCGCGCCGGCCAGCAAGACCGGCGTCTGCGCCGTGACCTGGCCTTCCAGGGCGGCGAAAGGCAAGTGGCGGTCGATGAGATCGGCCAGCACCGTGCGACCGGTCTCGGGCAGGTTGTAGGGGCTCACCTCCGGCAGGGCGAACCATTCGCGGGAGCGTTGCAGAAGCACCAGGCCCTGGTTGGTGATGGCATCCACCAACGCCTGGGCGGCCATATCCTGCCAGAAAGCGGCCAGCCGACGCACGCCGTCCTGACGGTCGCCGACGACCAGGCCCGCCCAGGCCAGGGCAGCACAGAGGGCGCCGCCGGAAGTCCCGGAAAGCCCGGCGATGCGGTGGCGGGAATCGTCCATGCCGAGCAGCAGGGACTGGAGGACGCCGGCGGTAAAGGCGGTGTGGCTTCCGCCGCCCTGGCAGGCGATGGCGATACGGCGGGGAACTCTGGCAATCATGGGTCGCGATCTATGCTGTTGGGAAGACGAGAGTCTGCCACAGATATCCCGCCCGCTTGACGTTCGACTGGAGCCGCCGCAGCATGCATCCGCCCGCCCGGTCGCCGCGTAGTGGGTGGGTAGCCCCCAGGAGACCCGCCATGCCCGCCGATGCCCCCTACGCCTACCCGCTGCTGATCGGTCAGTTGCTGCACAGCCCGCTGGCCACGGCGCCCGACCGGGAGATCGTCTATCGCGACCAGCGGCGCCATGGCTACGGCGAATTTCGCCGCCGCCTCGGCCGCCTCGCCGACAGCCTCGCCGGACTTGGCGTGCGTCCGGGAAGCACCGTGGCCTTCATGGACTGGGACAGCCACCGCTACCTCGAAGCCTTCTTCGCCATCCCCATGCTGGGCGCCGTCCTGCAAACGGTAAATGTGCGTCTCTCGCCGGAACAGATTCTCTACACCCTGGACCACGCCGGCGCCGAAGTGGTCTTCGTGCACGCCGACTTCGTTCCCCTCCTGGCCGGCCTGCGCCACCAGCTGCCCCGCCTGCGCAGCTTCATCCTCATCGCCGACGGCGGGCCGGCCGACCCGGCGGACATCCCCTGGGCCGGAGAATACGAAGCGCTACTCGCCGCCGCGAATCCCGACTTCAGCTTTGTCGATTTCGACGAAAACACCCGCGCCACCACCTTCTACACCACCGGGACCACCGGCCTGCCCAAGGCCGTCCACTTCAGCCACCGCCAGATCGTCCTCCACACCCTGGCGGCCGGCCTCGCCTACACGGCCGCCCCGGCCGCCGGCCGCCTGCACCGCGACGACGTGTACATGCCGCTCACCCCCATGTTCCACGTGCACGCCTGGGGGATTCCCTACCTGGCCACCCTCTTGGGCCTCAAGCAGGTCTATCCCGGCCGCTACGTCCCCGAGACCCTGCTGCGCCTCATCGCCGCCGAAGGCGTCAGCTTCTCCCATTGCGTGCCGACCATCCTGCAGATGCTGCTGGACGCCCCCGGCGCCCAGGCCACCGACCTGACGCGCTGGAAAGTGGTCATCGGCGGATCGGCCTTCCCCCGTGGACTCGCCCGCGCCGCGCGTACCCGCGGCATCGACGTCTTTGCCGGCTACGGCATGTCGGAGACCGGCCCGCTGCTCACCCTGACCCGCGTCCCCGCCGCAGCCGACCCCGAGGACGACATCGCGGCCCGCACCCGCACGGGATTTCCCATCCCCCTGGTGGACCTGCGGGTGGTGGACCCGGCGTTTCGCGATACCCCGCGGGACGGCCACAGCGCCGGCGAAGTCGTCGCGCGCGCTCCCTGGCTCACCCAGGGTTACCTCGGCAATCCGGCCGCCTCGGCCGCCCTGTGGGCGGACGGCTACCTGCACACCGGCGACGTCGGCGTCGTGGACGCCAGCGGCTGCCTGCAGATCACCGACCGCCTCAAGGATGTCATCAAGACCGGCGGCGAATGGATTTCGTCCCTCGAACTGGAAAGCCTGCTTTCCCAGCACCCCACCGTGAAGGAAGCCGCCGTGATCGGCGTCCCGGACCCCCGCTGGGGCGAGCGCCCCCTCGCCCTGATCGTCCTCAATCCCGGCCAGCCCCCCGACCCCGAAAGCCTGCGCGACCACATCCGAAGCGCCGCGGAAGCGGGGCAAATCTCGCGCTACGCGGTGCCGGAACGCATCGAATTCGTCACCGAACTACCCCGCACCAGCGTCGGCAAACTCGACAAGAAGGCGATGCGGGTGGGTCGCGAGTGATTGGTCATTGCGGCAGTCCCGGTTTTTCGGACAGTCGGATAAGCTCAGACCGACCAACGGAAGCGCCACAAACGCAAAGCCCGGCAGGTGCCGGGCTTTGTTTGCCTACTGTCCGACAGACTTAATTGTCTCCCGACAGACTTGATCGTTTCCTATCACAGCCTGATCACCAGTTCGGCTCGCGCTCCGGCGTGGCGGTGATCTTGTGGATCGAAAGGTCGGCGCCCTCGAATTCTTCCTCCTGGTCGAGGCGCAGGCCGACGGTGGCCTTGATGGCGCCGTAGACGATGACGCCGCCGGCCAGGGCGATGCCGATGGCCAGGGCGGTCATGATCAGTTGGGGCATGAAGGCAACTCCGCCGGCGCCGCCCAGGGCCTGGCTTCCGAAGATGCCGGCGGCGATGCCGCCCCAGGCCCCGCACAGGCCGTGCAGGGGCCAGACGCCGAGGACGTCGTCGATCTTCCAGCGGTTCTGGGTGAGGGTGAACATGACGACGAAGAGGGCGCCGGCGACGCCGCCGACGACCAGCGCACCGATCGGGTGCATGAGGTCGGAACCGGCGCAGACGGCCACCAGGCCAGCCAGGGGGCCGTTATGGACGAAGCCGGGGTCGTTCTTGCCGAGGACCATGGCCACCAGGGTGCCGCCCACCATGGCCATGAGGGAGTTGAGCGCCACCAGACCGGAAATCTTGTCCAGGGTCTGGGCGCTCATGACGTTGAAGCCGAACCAGCCCACGGTGAGAATCCAGGCGCCCAGGGCAAGGAAGGGGATGGATGAGGGCGGATGGGCCGAGATGGCGCCGCTCTTGGAATAGCGGCCGTGCCTGGCGCCGAGGAGCAGCACCGCCGGCAGGGCGATCCAGCCGCCCATGGCGTGCACCACCACCGACCCGGCGAAGTCGTGAAATTCGACGCCGTAGCTGGCCTTGAGCCAGGCCTGGATGCCGAAGGCCTGATTCCAGGCAATGCCTTCGAAGAAGGGATAGACGAAGCCCACCAGCAGGAAGGTGGCGGCGAGCTGGGGGTGGAAGCGGGCACGCTCGGCGATGCCGCCGGAGATGATGGCCGGAATGGCCGCGGCGAAGGTGAGCAGGAAGAAGAACTTGGTGAGCTCGTAGCCGTTTTTCTCCATCAGGGTCTCGGCGCCGGAGAAGAAATTGGTGCCGTAGGCGATGCTGTAGCCGATGAAGAAGTAGGCCAGGGTGGACATGGCGAAGTCGCAAAGAATCTTCACCAGGGCATTGACCTGGTTCTTCTTGCGGACGGTGCCGACTTCCAGAAAGGCGAAACCGGCGTGCATGGCCAGAACCATGATGGCGCCGAGCAGGATGAAGAGGACGTTGCCCCCGGACTGAAACGCTTCCATGAAACCTCCGGAAAAATGAATCCGGAAACGAAAGCAAGCACCATTCCAGTGCTATTGATCACCAGGAATCAAGGGTTTGCCACAATTCAGTGCAGCTGCAACGCACCGTGTCGGTGCATTTCTGGCTCCCACGCCTTTCGACGGTGCAGGCTTTAGCGCGGGGCCGCTTCGGCGGGCAGCAGAACCCAGAGCTTGCCGGCCTGGCGCATTCTGCCGGCCTGCTCGCCGGCCTGGGGGCCAAAGCCCCAGAAGAAATCCGCCCGCACGGTCCCCTTGATGGCGCCGCCGGTGTCCTGGGCCAGCATGAGGCGGTTCAGGGGGCGCGTCGAATTGGGTTGGGTGGTGGCGAGGTAGACGGGTGCCCCAAGGGGGATGCTGCGCGGGTCGACGGCGAGGCTGCGCTGGGCGGTGAGGGGAACGCCGAGGGAACCCGCCGGGCCTTCGTTGCCGTTGCCGGCTTCGCGGAAGAAAACGTAGCTGGGGTTGGCGTTGAGCAGTTCCTGCAGGCGCGCGGGGTTATTGCGCCCCCAGGCCTGGATGCCCTGCATGGAAGCTTCCTCCAGGCGCAGTTCGCCACGTTCCACGAGTAGCCGCCCGACCGACTGATAGGGATGGCCGTTCTGGTCGGCGTAGGCCAGCCGCACGATGCTGCCGTCCGGCAGCCGCACCCGCCCGGAACCCTGGACGTGGAGGAAGAAGAGCTCGACCGCGTCGTCCACCCAGAGGAGGGTGCGGGCCGGGAAGCGATTTTCCTGGGCGCCGATTTCTCCGCGGCTGTAGTAGGGAACGACCTTGTTGCCCTGGAGCCGCCCGCGCAGGCGCATCGATTTGAGTTCCGGGTAGAGCTCGCCCAGATCCACCGTCAGCATGTCGTCGGGAACCCCGTAGACCGGCGCCTGGTAGCGTCCGCCGGGACTGCGGCTGCCCCGCAGGAGGGGTTCGTAGTAGCCGGTGATGAGACCGCTCGCGTTGCCGTCGGCGGCGACCACGGCGTAGGGCTGGAATTCGCTCTCGAAGAAGCGGCGCAGGAGCGCGGCGTCCTTGCCGTCGATGCCGCCGGCACGCTCGCAGACGCGCTTCCAGGCGGCCCCTTGCGGGCGTCCGACCAGGGCGCGGCAGGATTGCAGGAAGGGCGCCCAGGCGGCGCGCAAATCGTCCTCGCCCCATCCCGGAAGTTCGCTCCAGGCCACCGCCTGCAGGGGACGCACCGGCGGCGGCGCGCTGCCCGGAGTGGGACAGACCGGACAGGCGGGGCAGGTCGCCGGAGCCTGGCTGGGAGGGCAAACGGGGGCAGACGCCTGCGGGGCGGTGCGAACCACGGCCTCCGGTGCGGAATCCGCTTCCGTACGCTCGCCGCCGGGCTCGCCGGCCGGGCCGCGCAGTCCCGGCCAGAAGCCGGAACAACCGGCGAGGAGAAGAGCCGCCCAGGCGACGGCGTGGAGTTTTGCCATGGACTTGTTTAGAGTGGCTGACTTCTGAAAGCCGCGCAGTATACCCCGCCCCACGATGATCGATCCCCAGCGCCTGACCCTCCTCCTTGAACGACTCGAAGGACTGCTGGCCCGCGCGGAAGCCCTGCTTCCGGCGCCGCCCGCCGCGCCCGACTGGGCGGCGGCGCGGGCCTTCCGCTGGCGCCGCCAGGGGGGCCGCGGCAGCCTCCAGCCGGTGCGCCACCCGCACGGCATTCGCCTGGCCGACCTCACCGGCATCGACGAGCACAAGGCCCGCGTGCTCGCCAATACCCGCCAGTTCCTGGCCCGCCGCCCGGCCAACAACGTCCTGCTCACCGGCGCCCGCGGATGCGGCAAATCCTCCCTCGTGAAGGCGATGTTCAACGAGTTCGCGGATCAGGGGCTGCGCCTCATCGAGATGGACAAGGACGATCTCATGGACTTGCCCGACCTGGTGGATCTGCTGGCCGGGCGGCAGGAACGCTTCATCGTCTTCTGCGACGACTTGTCCTTCGAGGCGGGGGAGTCGGCCTACAAGGCGCTCAAATCCGTGCTCGACGGCTCCCTGGCGGCGCCGCCGGACAACGTGCTCATCTACGCCACCTCGAACCGGCGCCACCTGATGCCCGAATATTTTTCGGAAAACCTGGAAAGCCATCGGGTGGGCGACGAGATCCATCCCGGCGAGACCACCGAGGAAAAAATCTCCCTGTCGGAACGCTTCGGGCTGTGGGTTTCCTTCTACCCCTTCGACCAGGATCATTATCTGGCCATCGTCGCCCAATGGCTGCGCAGCTTCGGGGTGGCCGAGGGCCGTATCGCCGCCGCCGAGCGGGAAGCCCTCAACTGGGCCCTTTCCCGCGGCTCGCGCAGCGGCCGCGTGGCCTGGCAGTTCGCCAAGGACTGGGCGGGCAGCCACCGCCCGCGGCGATGAGTCCGCCGGTCGAGGTCGCCGCCGCGGTCATCCTGCGGGCCGGCGGCAACGAGTTCCTGCTCGCCCAGCGCCCGCCGGGCAAGGTCTATGCCGGCTACTGGGAATTTCCCGGTGGCAAGCTGGAGGCCGGTGAAACCGTGCGCGAAGCCCTGGTCCGGGAAATCCGGGAGGAACTGGGGGTCACGGTAAAGTCCGCCTCACCCTGGTTGACGCGGGAATTCACCTACCCCCACGCGACGGTGCGCATCCATTTCTGGCGGGTCACCGAATGGGAAGGCGAGATCGGCGTCAGCGCGCCGGTGGAGCACAGCGCGATCGCCTGGATCGCGCGGGGCGCCCCTCCAAAGGTTGCACCCATCCTGCCCGCCAACGCCCCCATCCTCAAGGCCCTGGATTTGCCGACCATGATGGGTATCACCCACTCGCTGGAGTGGGGCGAGGATGGCGAGCTGACGCGGCTCGAAACCGCCGCGCGGCGAGGCATCGGCATGGTTCAAATCCGCGAGCGCGAACTCGATGCGCCGGAACGCGCCTGGTTCGCCCAGAGCGTGGTCGAAATGGCGCGCGCGCAGGAATTGCTGGTGGTCATCAATGGCGACGCGGAACTCGCCCGCCGGCTGCATACCGGCCTGCACCTCACGGCCGTGGAACTCGCCCGTCGGGAAGCGCGCCCGGACTTCGCCTGGGTGGGCGCCTCCTGCCACGATGCCGCGGAACTGGAGCGGGCCGCTCGTCTGGGCCTGGACTACGCCGTGCTCGGTCCCGTGCTTCCTACGCCGACACACCCGGATCATCCGGGATTGGGTTGGGAGCGCTTCGCCGCCCTGGTCGCCGCAACTCCCCTTCCTGTGTTTGCGCTGGGTGGCCTGAAGCCCGAGCATCTGCCCACCGCCCAGGCGCACGGCGCGCACGGCATCGCCCTGATGCGGGGCTGGTAGGGCGTTCCCGGGACGTTCGCTCAGCGCGACTGCGGGCGCCCGAAGCCCTCGCCTTCTGGTTCCTGGTCGCTTTCGGCAGTCGGGATGCGATAGCTTTCGGCCGCCCAGCAGCCCAGATCAATCAGCTTGCACCGTTCGGAGCAGAAGGGCCGCCAGGGGTTCTCAGGCCCCCAGATCGCCTCGTCCCCACACTGGGGGCAACGCACCTTGCGCGCCATCAGAGGTTGCAGAAGGTAAGGTCGAACTCGACGTCCCGCTCGCAAATCTTGGTACGGGCGTCGCTCTGGGGCGGATTGGTGAAGCGCACGTTGAGCGCGTACTTGTTGGCGCTCACCTCGGGAACGGCGGCATCCGCCTGGGCGACGGTGATGCGGACCATCTGCGCCGCGCTGCCGCCCAGATTGAGCTGGAACTGGCCGCCGCTGGCGAGGTAGTTCTTGGGCCGGCCGCTGGAGCGCAGCAGACGCAGGACGATCACCAGGGCATCGCGCAGGGGCAGCAGAGGGTCGGTCCAGCCGGCGAGGGCCTGCTGGCGCTGGGCCGAGGGGCGGTGCAGCCACCAGTGGTAGGAGGGCAGGTCGAATTCGCAAACGCCGCCGGGAATGGCGGCGCGGCTCTTGATGCCCATCAGCCAATCGTTTTCGCGCAGGTACTGGCCGATCTTGCCGGTCATGGCCAGCAGGGCGGCGGAGGATTGCTCGATTTCGTAGAGGGCGCCGGAGAGCGCTTCTTCGGAAATTTCCGGGTTGTTGCGAAAAGCCAGCAGGGTCTGCCGCTGCCGCTCCAGTTCCTGGATGAGATCCATCTTGAGATCGGCGCGGCCGGCCACTTCCAGGATTTCGAAGAGGGTCACCAGGGCGACGTGGTGCTCCTGCCCCCCCTCCATTTGCGCAAAATACAGGGTCTTGTCGAACAGGTCTTCCAGGCGCAGCAGCGTGCGGATGCGCTCGTTGAAGGGGTATTCGTAGGTGATCACGCTGCGGAACCGTCCGACAAAATCGGGAAAATGCCTTGATTCTGAGCCATTTGCAGCAAAATCTCAACAGGGAGCTTTAGGTTTTGCGGCGGCCATTTCGAGGTATTTGCCATGCAGTTCGGCGACCCTGCCGGGAAGATCGGCCAGGGAGCCCTCGTTGGGCAGCACCTCGCTGGCCGCCGCCAGACGCGTCTCCCGGCTCGCCTGGGCCGCCATGACCGCCTGCACCTGGAGCGGCGAAAGCCCGCTGCGAGCGCCCACCCGCGCGATGCGCAGGGCGTCGGAACAATCGACCACCAGGACGCGGTCGCAGAAATCCGCGTAGGCGCCAGTTTCGACCAGCAGCGGCACGGCGAGGACGACGTAGGGGCTGCTCGCGCGGCGGCAGCGCTCGCGGGCGATGCGGCCGATGCGCGGGTGGAGGATCGCTTCCAGTTGTCGCCGGGCTTCCGGTTCGGCGAAGACCCGGGCACGCATGGCCGGCCGATCGAGCGAGCCATCCGCGCCGCGTACTGCGGGACCGAACTCGGCCACCAGGGCATCCATGGCCTCGCCGGCGGCCGCGGTCAGTTCATGGGCGATAGCGTCGGTGTCGACCACCGCCACCCCCAGCGCCGCGAAACAATCGGCCACCGCCGATTTGCCGCTGCCGATACCTCCGGTCAGGCCGACGACGAAGCAACTCACGGACAGGCTTGGGATCTGAGGCTCGGGAGTTCCGCCGCCACCGCCTCCAGAAGCGCCGTCTGGCTGGCCGCGGGGCCGAGGGCTTCCAGGCTGTGCCGCGGCTCCTTGCCGGAGCGCGGACCCGCCCGCGCCGACTTGACGCCCCGCGCGCGCAGGGCCGCCAGGTGTTCCTGCGCCCCGGCCTCGGCGGAGAAGACGCCAAGGGAAATCGCCAGGTGATTGGGGCCCGCCTCCTGGATGATGAAGTAGTCGGTCAGCCCCAGCCGCTTGAGTTCGGCAGCCTTGCGGTCGGCGTCGGCCTTGGTTGGCAAAGGCGGGATGAAGACCCACCAGGTGCCTCCATCGGGAACCAGCTGGCGACGAGTCTGGCGGAAGGCGTCGAATTTCTCGGCGAGCAATGCGGAGAGGCGGTCGGCGTCGTCGTGGGCCATGTCTCCCCAGGCGATACAGACGGTCGCCGGATTGCCGGCTTCCTCGGATGGCGCATCGGCGCCGCGGGTTTCTCGCACGGCGTCCGCTCGCGCCTCAGCGGGCGGCTCGCCGCGGGCGACGATGCGCACCTTCTCGGGCCGAACCTGTTGATCGACCCGCACGGCGTCAGGGTTGTCCGGCCTTCCGAAATAACCCTCGGCGTAGGCGAACAGGAGCAGGTTGGCGAGAACGAGCAGAAAGACGAGGATTCTCATCGGGCAAAAGCGGGAATTCGGCCAGCGGCGTTGAAAAAGGCGCCGCAGCGGGCAGGCCGATAAGGTAACCGAAATGACGGCGGCGACCAAGGCCGATCCGCCTCGCGCCCCGCTTCCCGGTGCCTCACGGAGCGCCGCCGCCGGGCGCCGGAGGTCGATGCAGCGCCACCCGGTTGCGTCCGCCTCGCTTGGCGGCGTAGAGGGCCGCATCGGCGGATTTGACGAGTTCGCCGGAACCGATCTCGTTACAGGCGTGAGCCGTGGCGACGCCAAAGCTGCAGGAGACGAAGCCTCCCACCCCGTGGGCATGGGGAATGCGCAAGGCGGCCACGGAGCAGCGCATGCGTTCGGCCACCGCGGCTGCCCCTTCGCCGTCATCGCCGGGGAGGACCGCGGCAAATTCCTCGCCCCCGTAGCGGGCGACCAGATCCTCGATGCGGAAGAGCGAATCGTGGAGGGCGCCGGCAACCGCTTCCAGGCAGCGGTCCCCAGCCTGGTGCCCGTAGTGGTCGTTGTACTGCTTGAAAAAGTCGACGTCGCAAACGATGACCCCGAGGGGCGTCCGCTGGCGGATCGCCCGCCGCCACTCGCTAGCGAGCACCTCGTCGAAGCGGCGGCGATTGGGCACGTGGGTGAGGCCGTCCATGTAGGACATCTCGGTGAGCAGGCGATGGGCATCGCGCAGGGCCTCGCGCATGGCGGCGATGCGCAGCATGGCGCGCACCTTGGCGAGCAGGACGATTTCCGAAATGGGCTTGGTCAGATAATCGTCGCCGCCGGCCATGATGCCGCGGGCCAGGGCTTCGTCGTCGGTCACCGCGGACAGGAAGACGATGGGCGTCCAGGCGAGCAGGTCCGCGCATTCGCTTTCCTGTTCGCGGGCGCGGATGCGGCGGGCGACCTCAAGCCCGGCGATATCCGGCAAGGCGGTGTCCAGAAGGATCAGGGCGGGCGCCAGCTCGCGGTGGCGGCGCAAAGCCTCCTCGCCGCTGCTCGCCGCCACCGGGCGGGCATCGGCCAGTTGGGCGAGACAGTCGCAGATCAGTTCCCGGTTGGCCCGCGAGGCCTCGACCACCAGCACCACCGGCTTGTTGCTTGCGCTCATGCTCCGTTGTCCTCGCCGGATGGCGATTGCTTGTTATGCCCCGATGATCCCAAAGCGCGGCGAACGGGTAAAGTACGGCCTCGCGTTCCGCCAACTTGGCCGCGCCCCGTGTCGACACCATGCAATTTCCCATTTCCCTCGTGTGCCATCCTGAGACGCCGCCGCCCCCAGGCGTCGCCGTCCGCGCATTCCTGGAGATCGACGACGATGCCCTGTTGGCGGTCGACTTCCAGATCGTCGATGAGTTCTCCAACCTGCTCGTCCCCCCCCCCACCGCCCCCGGTCCGGCGGACGGCCTTTGGCGCCACACCTGCTGCGAAGTCTTCGTCGCCGGGCGGGGAGGCGAGGCCTACCGGGAAATCAACCTCTCCCCGGACGGGCGCTGGGCGGCCTACGCCTTCGACCGCTATCGCGAGCGTCAGGCGGAATTCGCCCCGCCACCGCCGGCGGGGCTGATCGCCACCCAGAGCGATCTTTGCATCGACATCGGCGCGCTGCTGCCGATGAGCTGGCTGCCGGCTTCCCCGGCGTGGGATTTCGGACTGAGCGCCGTCCTGGAAACCCGGCAAGGTGCGTTTTCCTACTGGGCGCTCGCGCATCCGGGGCCGCGCCCCGATTTTCATGACCGGCGGAGCTTCATCCTGAGCGGTCCATCCCCAGTCCCTGGGAGTCCATCCCCATGAGCGAGCCTTTCGCCTGCGGCCTCGACCGCATCCTCGCCGACCCTGCCCTGCGCCGCCCCCTCGCGAGCCGCCGGGTGGCGCTTCTCGCCCACCCTGCCTCGATCACTGGCAATCTCACCCATGCCCTGGACGCCCTCGCCGCGCTGCCCGACATTTCCCTCACCGCGGCCTTTGGTCCCCAGCATGGGCTGCGCGGCGACAAGCAGGACAACATGGTCGAGTCGCCGGACTACTTCGATCCCCTCCTCGGCATCCCGGTCTTCAGCCTCTACGGCGAAGTGCGTCGTCCGACCCCGGCGATGATGGACAGCTTCGACGTCCTGCTGGTCGATCTGCAGGATCTCGGCTGCCGCATCTACACCTTCATCACCACCCTGCTCTACGTTCTGGAAGAGGCCGCTGCCCGCGGCAAAGCGGTGTGGGTGCTCGACCGTCCGAACCCCGCGGGCCGGCCCGTCGAAGGGCTGACCCTGCGCCCCGGCTGGGAGAGTTTCGTGGGCGCCGGCCCGCTTCCCATGCGTCACGGCCTGACTCTGGGAGAACTGGGCGCCTGGTTCGTCGCCCGCGGCGGGCTCGACCTGGAGTACCGCGTCATCCCCATGGGCGGCTGGCGCCCCGACGCCGGCCCCGGCTGGGGCTGGCCCCTGGGGGAGCGCAGCTGGATCAACCCCAGCCCCAATGCGGCCAACGTCTTCATGGCCCGCGCCTACGCGGGGACGGTCATGCTGGAGGGAACAACGCTCTCGGAGGGGCGCGGCACCACCCGTCCCCTCGAACTCTTCGGCGCCCCCGACCTCGACGCCCGAGCCCTGGCCGCCGAGATGGGCCGCCTCGCCCCGCACTGGCTGACCGGCTGCCGCCTGCGGGAATGCTGCTTCGAACCCACCTTCCACAAGCACGCCGGCCAGCTGTGCCAGGGCTTGCAGATCCACGTCGATGACAGCGGCTACGACCACGCCGCCTTCCGCCCCTGGCGCCTCATGGCGCTCGCCTTCAAGGGCCTGCGCCGCCTGCGGCCGGATTATCCACTCTGGCGTGATTTCCCCTACGAATACGAGCGGGAGCGCCTGGCCATCGACCTCATCAACGGTTCCCCCCTGCTGCGCGAGTGGGTGGACGATCCCGCCGCGCAACCTGGCGACCTGGATCGCCTGGCCGCCGCCGACGAGGCCGCCTGGATCGAGGAGCGCCGCGCCTTCCTCCTCGACCCCTCATGAAAATCATGAGGGCACTTCGCAGGTTTCTCTGACGCAGATCAAAACGAAAGGGCGCATTCTTGCAACCGTGTCGGGGCCTTCGCCCTGGTGCAACAAGACCCGGAACCCCGGTTCCGGTTTTCGAACCCAACAGGAGACTCATCATGGTCTGGCAAACTCCCGCAGCTTGCGACATGCGTTTCGGCTTTGAAATCACGATGTACATCGCCACTCGCTAAGAGCGTTCACGCACCCGCCGGCCCGTCCCTGACGGCCGGCGGGCCCAGCCCAAAGCGCAGCCCGCGGCGCACGAGCGCCGGCTGCAACGAGGGCTGCTCCGGCCGAGGACAGCTCAGGCCGGGGTACAGATGACATCGGGACGTCGCGGTCGCAACCGGCCGGACGTCCCGATTTTCTTGGCCGCCTATTTTCGGCAGGCCTGATGGAAGCACATGCGAATTCACATCCTCGGCTCCGGCGCCGGCGGCGGATTTCCCCAGTGGAACTGCAACTGCGCCAACTGCGACGGCCTGCGCAAGGGCCTCATCCGGGCGACGGCCCGCACCCAGTCATCCATCGCCGTCTCGGGTGACGACGAGAACTGGGTCCTCTTCAACGCCTCCCCCGACGTTCTCCAGCAGCTGCAGCGCTTCCCCGCCCTGCAACCGGCCCGCAGTCTGCGCGACACGGCCATTCGCGCCATCGTCCTCATCGACGCCCAGATCGACCACACCACCGGCCTCTACATGCTGCGCGAGCACCGGCAGCCCCACGCCCTGTGGTGCACGAGCCTGGTGCGGGAAGACCTGTCCACCGGCAATCCGCTCTTCAAGGTGCTCGATCACTATTGCGGTCTCGACTGGCACGACGTGCCCCTCACGAGTCCCTTCACCATGCCTGGCGTGGGCGGCGTCGAATTCGCCGCCCTGCCGTTGATCAGCAACGCACCTCCCTATTCGCCCCACCGCGACCATCCGCAGCCCGGCGACAACATCGGCGTCACCCTGCGCGACACGACGAGCGGGCGCCGCCTCTTCTACGCCCCCGGCCTGGGCCAGATGGAACCCCACGTCTGGGAGGCCATGCAGGCCGCCGACTGCGTCCTGGTGGACGGCACCCTGTGGACCGACGACGAAATGATCCGCCTGGGCGCCTCGAAAAAGACCTCTCGCGACATGGGCCACCTGCCGCAGTCCGGCCCGGACGGCATGATCGAATGGCTAGACCGGCTGCCGGCCGGCACCCGCAAGATTCTCATCCATATCAACAATACCAATCCCATCCTCAACGAAGACAGCCCCGAGCGCGCCGAACTCGGCCGCCACGGAATCGAAGTTTCTTACGACGGAATGGAAATCCAGCTATGACCCTCCTTGCCATGCAGAGCGACTCCCGCGCCCCCTGGTCCCCGGAAGAATTCGAAGCCAAGCTTCGCGACAAAGGCACCGGCTACCACATCTACCACCCTTTCCACGTCATGATGGCCGAGGGCAAGCTCAATCAGAAGCAGCTCCAGGGCTGGGTCGCCAACCGCTTCTACTACCAGATCGCCATTCCCGTGAAGGACGCGGCGATCATGGCCAACTGCCCGGACCGGGAAGTGCGCCGCGAGTGGATTCAACGCATTCTCGACCACGATGGCTACGAAATCGGCGGCATCACGGACCCCGGCGGCATCGAAGCCTGGATCCAGCTCGGCATCGCCACCGGCCTGACGCGGGAGGATGTCACCTCCCTGCGCCTCGTCGCCCCCGCCTCCCGCTTCGCGGTGGATGCCTACATCAACTTCGCCCGCCAGCAACCCTGGCAGGAAGCCATCGCCTCCAGCCTCACCGAACTCTTCGCGCCCCACATCCACCAGCAGCGCATCGACACTTGGCCGGACCAGTACCCCTGGGTCAAGCCGGAAGGCCTGCAATACTTCAAGAACCGCCTCACCCAGGCGCGCCGCGACGTGAAGCATGGCCTGCGCTTCACGCTCGAATATTTCAGCCAGTCCCGCGCCCTGCAGGAGCGCGCCCTGGAAATCCTCCAGTTCAAGCTCGACGTGCTCTGGGCCCTGGCCGATTCGATCATGCTCAGCCAGTGCGAGGTGGCCATCAAGGGACCGAAGGCGTGAGCGAACCCGGCGAACTCGACGCCCGCCCCGGCGTCTCCCGCAAGTTCCGCCTCCAGTGGGAAGAGGCCCAGGGGAACTGGGTTCTTCTCTACCCGGAGGGCATGGTCAAGCTCAATCAGAGCGCTGGCGAAATCCTCAAGCGCTGCGACGGCCAGACCACCGTCGCCGCCATCGTCGGCGACCTGGAGAAGACGTTCGGCCAGGCCGGTCTCACGGCCGACGTGCTGGCTTTTCTCGCCATCGCCCGCCAGAAGCTCTGGGTCGAAGGCTGAACCCGCGCCGAAAGGACCGCCATGAACGCCCCTCAGGCCCTGCCCCCCGTCGGCCCCCCCCTCTGGCTGCTGGCCGAAGTCACCTATCGCTGCCCGCTGCATTGCGTCTTCTGCTACAACCCGGTGAATTTCGCGCGTACGGAAACCGAGCTTTCCACCGAGGACTGGTTGAGGGTCCTGCGCGAGGCGCGGGCCGCCGGCAGCGTGCAGTGCGGCTTTTCGGGCGGCGAGCCCCTGCTGCGGGACGACCTCGAAGTCCTGGTGGCGGAGGCGCACCGGCTGGGCTTCTACACCAATCTCCTCACCTCCGGCGTCGGCCTCACCGAAGCCCGCGCGGCGCGCTTCAAGGACGCCGGCCTCGACCACATCCAGCTCTCCTTCCAGGATTCCACCCGGGAACTAAACGATTTCCTCTCCCACACCCGCACCTTCGAGCTCAAGCAGCGGGTGGCCCACCTGATCAAATCCAACGGCTGGCCGATGGTGCTCAACTGCGTCATCCACCGCATGAACATCGACTACATCGGCGAGATCATCGACATGGCGGTGGCCCTCGACGCCGAATACCTGGAACTCGCCAACAGCCAGTATTACTCCTGGGCGGAGGTGAATCGCGATCACCTGCTGCCTTCCCGCGAGCAACTGGAGCGCGCCGAACGGATCACCAACGAACGCCGCCAGCGGTACGGCAACCGCATTCGCATCTTCTTCGTCGTCCCCGACTATTACGAGACCCGCCCCAAGAAGTGCATGAACGGCTGGGGCAGCGTCTTTCTCACGGTGACTCCGGACGGTACCGCGCTGCCCTGCCACACGGCCGGCATGCTCCCCGGCCTCAAATTCCCCAATGTGCGTGACATGGGCATCCGGGAAATCTGGCACGACTCGGAAGGCTTCAACCGCTATCGCGGCACCGGCTGGATGAAGGAGCCCTGCCAGAGCTGCCCAGAGAAGGAAAAGGACCTGGGCGGCTGCCGCTGCCAAGCCTACATGCTCTCCCAGGATCCCGACGCCGCCGACCCGGTGTGCAGCAAATCGCCCCACCACGCGGCCGTCGAAGCCGCCGTCGCCCGCGCGCAACTACCGGACGCCGAGCGCCTTACGGCGCCCCTGGTGTTCCGCGATCCGAAGGAATCCCGCCGCCTCTCAGAAGCCGGCTGAACGCGCTTGGGCAGCAAGACCGCCCGTATCGGATTACAGCGAACTCGCGAAGCGTACCCCGGCGCTCCGCAGCACCCGCTCCGCCGCCAGCACGCCGCGGTACTGAGCCTCTTCGAAAAGCGAAAATCCCGACAAGTCCGCGTGGGCCAGCTTGATGCGCGGCGACGACCAGGAAGCAAGGGCCTCGCGGGCCGCCCCCCAGATGGCGCCGGGAACGGGCCGCCGCATGGCGTGGCCATGGCGAAAGACGTCGAGGCGGGTGACCTGGCGCCGCAGGTCCGGATGGACCCGCTCCAGTTCGGCAAGGATGCCTTCCGCCCAAGTTTCCCGGGAAGATTCCAGCAGACGGCGGCGAGCGCTCTCCGGCGCCTCGTCGCACAGGGCGCGGTAGTAGGTGAAGACGGTTCCGGGCAGGCGGCGACGGATGAGCTGATGCGTGGCGACGACGTAGCCGAGACCGGGGCCGTCGTAGAGGACGTTGTCCCAGGCGGGGGGGGCACCGTGGCGCTCGACCGGAAAATCGGCCAGGTGCAGGTTGGCGACCAGCCAGGGGGCGTACTCGCCGCACCCGGCGGCTTCCCGCAGCGCTGCAGGCATGCCCTCCCAGACCCTGGGCAGCAGAAAAAGTGGGGCCGCCCAGACCAGTTGGCGCGCGCGGTAGCGACAACTGCGGTTTTCTTCCGGCAGCCAGCAATCCACCGCGACGCCCCCCGCTTCCTCGCAGAATCGCCAGGCTAAGGCGCCGCAGACGACGCGGTCCTGCGCCCGGCGGGCGAGGGCCCGGACCAGCCAGGCGTTGCCCTCCGGGGCGGTGAGGACGGTATCGGACGAAGCGTTGGCGGCGCCGCCGTCGCGACAGGCGAAGTAATGCAAACCCGCCCAGGCCGAGGTCTCGCCGCTGCGGGTGCCGTAATCGTCACGGCAGGCGTAGTCGGCGAGCCAGCGCACCGTGGGGGCGGTGAAGCCCTCCCCGTCCAGCCAGCGGTCGAAGCTGATGCCATCGAGGGCGCGCCAGGCGGGATCTCGGCTGGAGAGTTCCATGGGAATGGCGAAGGCCCGCCGGCCATCGCGCCCGCGCGCCGCCTTGAGAGTATCCATGCGCTCGTGGAAACGGCGCTGCTCGCTGCGCTCCGCGGCCGAGACGCCGACGTGGGGCAGGAGTCCCTCCTGCCAGAGCCCGTCGCGAAAGATGCGCTCCTGTGGCGTCGCGCACAGGCGGGTCTCGTCGTAAAAGGGGCGCTCGCCGGCCGGATCGCCTTGCAGGACGCCGATCTCGGCGAGCAGTTCGCGCACTGCCCGGGATTCCCGGGTCGGCAGGGGCAAATAGTGGGCGCCCCAAGGGTAGGCAACCAGAGAGCCGGCTCCGGCGCGGGAGTTGCCGCCAACCTCGGCCTCCATGTCGAGGAGCAGGAAGTCGTCCAGACCGGACTTGGCTAGCTTCCAGGCCGCCGCCAAGCCGGCGACGCCGCCACCGACGATGAGCACCTCCACCTGCCGGGTCTCCTGCGGCGCGGGAAAGCCGGCGTCGCGCAGGCGATGGCCGAGGGCGTGGGACATGCCGAGGAGTTCCCCGGGCGGCAGGGTGGGGGGCGGCGCCGGGCCGCAGCCGGCCAGGGCGGCAGCCCCTAGACTGCGGAGAAAGGCGCGGCGGTCAGGCAAGCTTTCGCAAGGACAAGGTGACCGAAAGCTGGGCACCGATCCAGCCGAGACCGGCGCCGGCGGCAGCGAGGGCCACCGCGGCCAGGGGGCCGGGACCGCGCAGGGCGAAGGCACCGCCGTAGAGTGCCGCCAGTTCTCCGGCCGGCGCTGCGAGGAGGCCCAGTCCCCCGGCAATCAAGCCGTAGGCGAGCAGTCCACCCAGGAATCCCTGGAGGGCGCCAAAATACTGGAAGGGCCGGCGAACGAAGGCGTCGGTGGCGCCGATGAGGCGGGCCAGCTCGATTTCCGCGGCCTGGGAGAGCACCTGCAGGCGGATGGTGTTGAAGGTGACGGCGACCAGACCGGCGGCGAAGATGGCGGCGAGCAGGCTCACCGCCAGCCTCCCGAGACGCAGGAAGGCGTCGAATCGCTTCACCCAGGCCGAATCGAGCTGCACATGGGCGACCTTGGGCCAGGCGGCGAAGGCCTGACGCAGCGCTTCGAGTTCCTCCGGCGAGGCGCCGGCGGGTTCGACGATGAAGGCGTCGGGAAGGGGGTTGCGAGGCAGGCTCGCGACAATCTCGGCCATACCCTCACGGGTCTGCAGGCGCCTCAGGGCCTCTTCCCGGGGAACGAAACGCCACTGTCCGCCAACCCGCTGCCGCAGGCGGGATTCGATTTCGGCCACCTCGCGACGCCCGGCATCGAGGGTGAGGAAGACGCTGATTTGCTGCACGCCGGAAGCGTTGCGTCCGAGATCACGCAGATTGTCGAGGAGGACGAAGCCCGCTCCCGGCAGTGTGAGGGCGATGCCGATGGCGAGCAGGGAAAGCAGGGTGCTGAGGGGCACCGCGAGGAGACGGCGCAGGGCGCCGACGAAGGCCGCACGGTGCTGCGCGAGCCAGGCGGCGATCACGGGACGAGCCTCCCGTGGTCGAGACAGAGGACATGCGGACGGTAGCGCTCGATCCACTGGGGATCGTGGGTCGCCACCACGACGGTGACACCGACCTGATGGAAGGATTCGAAAATTTCCAGCACCTCCAGGGCGGCCTGGGCGTCGAGGTTGCCAGTGGGTTCGTCGGCCAGCAGGATGGTCGGCCGATTGACCACCGCCCGCGCGATGGCGAGCCGCTGCTGCTCTCCCCCGGACAAGGCGATGGGACGGGCCTTCTCACGCTCCAGCAGGCCAACTTTGTCGAGGGCCGCCTGGGCGCGGCGAACCGCTTCCCGCCGCGGCAGGCCGACGATCTCCAGGGGCAGAAGGACGTTATCGAGGACGCTGCGGTCAAAAAGCAGTTTCTGATCCTGGAAGACGAGGCCGAAGTGGCGCCGCAGATAGGGCAGGGCGGATTTGCGCAAGGCCGCCAGATTCTGGCCATGGACCACCAGGCTGCCCGCCGTGGGCCGCTCGATGGCCGCCAGCAATTTCACCAGGGTGGATTTGCCGGCGCCGGAGTGGCCGGTGATGAATACCATCTCGCCTGCGGCGACCTCGAAACTCACCTCCCGCAGCGCTTCGAAGCCGCCGGGGTAGCGCTTGGCGAGTCCGGAGGCGGCGATCATTCAATCAGAGCGTCGACGAAATCCCGGGCGACGAAGGGACGCAGGTCGTCGATGCCCTCGCCGACGCCGATGAAGCGCACCGGCTTCGGGCACTGGCGGGCGATGGCCGCAAGCACGCCGCCCTTGGCAGTACCGTCGAGTTTAGTGACCACCAGGCCTGTGACCTCGACGGCCTTGTCGAAGGCCCGCACCTGGGCGAGGGCGTTCTGGCCGATATTGGCATCGAGCACCAGGAGCGTCTCGTGGGGGCCTTCCGGTTCGACCTTTTTGATGACGCGCCGCACCTTGGCGATTTCTTCCATGAGGTGCAACTGGGTCGGCAACCGGCCGGCGGTGTCGGCCAGCACCACGTCGATGCCCCGCGCCTTGGCGGCGGAAATGGCGTCGAAGATCACAGCTGCCGGATCGCCGCCTTCCTGCGCGATGACGGTGACTCCGTTGCGCTCCCCCCAGGTCTGCAACTGCTCTCGCGCCGCCGCGCGGAAGGTGTCACCGGCGGCGAGCAGGACGCTCTTGCCCTGATCCTGGAAATAGCGGGCCAGCTTGCCGATGGAGGTCGTCTTTCCGGCCCCGTTCACCCCGGCGATCATGATGACGAAGGGCTTTCTTCCTCCGACGTCGAGGGGCGCTTCCAGGGGTCGAAGCGTTTCCGTGAGGGCGTCGGCCAGGGCGGCCTGGATGGCCTCCGGGGTCTCCAGCTTGTCGCGCTTGGCCCGCGCCTTCAGTTCTTCGAGAAGATGCTGGGTGGCCTCGATGCCGACGTCGGATGTGAGCAGCAGGGACTCCAGCTCCTCCAGCAAATCGTCGTCCACCTTGCCGCGGGAAAACAGGGACTTGAGTTTGCCCCCTAGTTGGGCGCGGGTCTTGGACAGGCCGTGGAAGAGTCGCTCACGCCAGGAAGGAGCATGGTCGGCGGCCGGCGGGGCACCCTCGCCGGACTTCTTGAAGAAACTGAACATGGGAATAGGGGTCTGAAGCGCTACTGACAGCATGCCGGCAAGCCATTAAGATGCCGCACGCAAACGGTCCGGATTTTAGCAGAAAGCCCTCACCCCATGACCTTGAATCAGCTTCTCCCCCGCCTTTCCCTTGCCTGCACAAACGCCTGGCGCACGCGCCTGCGCCGCCCGGCGCGTCTCGCCGCGCTGTCGCTTCTGGCGCTCCCATGGCTGATCGGCGCCGCCCAGGCCAACCCCTTCGAAACCACCCTCGGCAACGGGCTGCGGGTCATCGTCAAGGAGGACCGCCGCGCCCCCACGGCCGTGCAGATGGTCTGGTACCGGGTGGGCAGCATTGACGAAGTGGATGGCACTTCCGGCGTCGCCCATGTGCTAGAACACATGATGTTCAAAGGCACGCCCAGCGTCGGCCCGGGGGAATTCAATCGGCTGGTGGCTGCTGCCGGCGGACGCGACAACGCCTTCACGAGCCGCGACTACACCGCCTATTTCCAGCAGGTTCCGAAGGAAAAACTGCCCCAGATGATGCAGCTTGAAGCCGACCGCATGCGGCACCTCAACGTGGACGCCAAGGAATTCGCCCAGGAAATCAAGGTGGTCATGGAAGAACGGCGCATGCGCACCGACGACAATCCACAGTCGAAACTCTTCGAGCAGATGAACGCTGTGGCCTTCCAGGCGCACCCCTACCGGCGCCCCATCATCGGCTGGATGAGCGATCTTGAATCGATGACCGCCGCGGATGCCCGCGCCTGGTACGACACTTGGTACGTCCCCAACAACGCCTATCTGGTGATAACCGGTGATGTCGATCATCAGGCGGTTTTCGCCCTCGCCGAGAAATATTACGGCGCCCTGGAGGGCCACCCTCTGCCCGTCCGTCGGCCGCAGACCGAGCCGCCCCAGGAGGGCATACGCCGCGTCACGGTCAAGGCGCCGGCAGACCTGCCCTTGCTCGTGATGGGCTACAAGGTGCCCGTCCTGCGTGACGTCGCCGGGGACAGCGACCCCTACGCCCTGGAGATGCTGGGCGCCGTCCTGGACGGCCACGCTGCTGCGCGCTTTGGCAAGAAACTGGTGCGCGAGGACAAGGTGGCGGTTTCCGCCGGCGTGGACTACGACGCCACGGCCCGCGGTCCCGGCATGTTCTATCTGCACGGAAGCCCTTCCGAAGGCCGTACCGTCGCCGAACTGGAAGCCGCCCTGCGGGCGGAGATCGCCCGCATCCAGAAGGAAGGCGTCAACGAAGCGGAACTGAAGCGCGCCCGCGCCCAGTTGGTCGCCAGCCAGACCTACAAGCTCGATTCGATGTTCGCCCAGGCGATGGAAATCGGTCAGTACGAGTCGTCCGGCCTCTCCTACCGCGACGTGGATCAGGTCCTGGCGCGCCTGCAGAAGGTCGGCGCAGGCGAGGTGCAGGCAGCCGCACGAAAGTACTTCAGCGACGACAGCCTGACCATCGGCGTGCTCGACCCGCAACCCCTGGATGGCAAGCCGCGACGCGCCGTCGCCGGCGCCCGCCACTGAACCCCGTCCTCCTGCGACGCTTTTAGAAACTCGCCACGGCCCTCCCGATGAAACGCCTCTTCGCCGCCCTCGCCGCCTTCGCCCTCCTCCTCGCTGCCCCCTACGCCTCGGCCGGCGTACCGATCGAGCACTGGATCACACCCAGCGGAGCGCGCGTCTTTTTCGTGCCCAGCCGCGCCCTGCCCATCGTCGATGTGCAGGTCGACTTTGCCGCCGGCTCGATGTTCGACCCCGCCGGAAAATCCGGAACGGCGGCCCTCACCCGCGCCCTGCTCGACCTGGGGGCCGGCAGTCTGGACGAGAACGCGCTAGCCGATCGCCTGGCCGACGTAGGCGCCATGCTCTCCGGTGGCGCGGACACGGATCGCGCCTTTGTCGCCCTGCGTACCCTGGCGGCGCCGGACAAACGCGGACCCGCCCTGGATATCCTGCGCTCGGTGCTCGCGGCGCCGCGCTACGACCCCGCGGTCATCGAGCGGGAGCGCGCCAGGACGATCGCCGGCCTCAAGGACGCCCTCACGCGCCCCGACGCCATCTCCGGCCGTGCCTTCTGGAAGGCGCTCTATCCGGAGCACCCCTACGGCCGACAATCGACGCCGGAATCGGTCGCCCTGCTGCAAAGAGACGATCTGCTGGCCTTCTATCGTCGTCACTACACCGCACGCAACGCCAGCATCACCGTGGTGGGCGATCTTTCCAGGGCGGAAGCCGAGCAGATTGCCGCCGACCTGACCGGCGGCCTGCCGGCCGGCGAAGCCATTTCGCCGCCCCCACCTCCGGCGGTGCCGGCCGGCGGCTCTTCCGCCATCGCCCATCCGGCGACCCAGGCCCACATCGCCATCGGCATTCCGGCGATCGAGCGCGGCAATCCGGATTTCTTCCCCCTGCTGGTCGGCAACTACAGCCTGGGCGGTGGTGGCTTCGTCTCGCGCCTGATGAAGGAAGTCCGCGACAAACGCGGATACGCCTACAGCGTCTATAGCTACTTCGCCCCCTTGCGCCAGACCGGTCCTTTCCAGATCGGCCTGCAGACGAAGCGTGCCCAGGCCCGGGAAGCCCTGGCCGTCGCCGTGGATGTGCTCAAGACCTTTCTGCGGGAAGGCCCGAGCGGCGAGGAGCTGGCCGCGGCTCAGGCGAACCTGACCGGAAGCTTCCCGTTGCGTCTGGACAGCAATAAAAAAATCCTCGACAACGTGGCCACCATCGGATTTTACGGCCTGCCCCTCGACTACCTGGAAACCTACCAGGAGAAAATCCGTGCGGTCAGCGCGGATGACGTCCGCCGCGCCTTCGCCCGCCACATCCAGCCTGAACGACTGGTCACGGTGACGGTGGCGGCTGACTGAGCGGGCTTGAATTCGGTCCGCATCGTCGGTGGCGCCTGGCGTCGCCGCGTCCTGCGCTTCCCCCCCGGCGAGACCCTGCGCCCGACGCCCGACCGCGTGCGCGAAACGCTGTTCAACTGGCTGGGGCAGGATCTCGACGGACTGCTTTGTCTCGACCTCTTCGCCGGGAGCGGCGCCCTGGGGTTCGAGGCTGCTTCCCGCGGCGCAGCGCGCGTCACCCTGGTGGAAAAGGCGCCGGCGGTCTTCGCCGCGCTGCGTCAGAACGCCGAACTGCTGGGAGCCGGACAACGGGTGGAGTTGCTTCGCGGCGATGCGCTACAATACGCCGCCTCGACGCCGTCCCGCTTCGACCTGATCCTCCTCGATCCACCCTATCGCTGCGGCTGGATCGACAAGCTGGCCCCCCATCTGGACCGGCTGGCCCGGGAAGACGCGGCGCTCTACGTCGAAGCCGAATACCCCATTGACTCGCTGGGCTCCTGGACGACGATCCGCCGGGGCCAGGCGGGCGAAGTCCACTACCATCTGTTGCGGCATCCCAGCACCTGAATGCTCGATCACCGAATCGCCATCTACCCCGGCACTTTCGACCCCATGACCCGCGGCCACGAGGATCTCGTCCGCCGCGCCGCCCTGCTCTTCGAGCGCGTCGTCCTGGCAATCGCCGAAAGCCCGGCCAAGCGCCCCCACTTCCCCCTCGCCGACCGCGTGGCCATGGCACGGGAAATCCTGGGTGACGTCAGCAATGTCGAGATTGTCGGCTTCAATTCGCTGCTCATGAATTTCGTGCATGAGCGCGGCGCCAAGGTCATCGTCCGCGGCCTGCGCGCGGTTTCCGACTTCGAGTACGAATTCCAGATGGCAGGAATGAACCGCAGCCTCTATCCGGAAGTCGAAACGGTGTTCCTGACCCCGGGCGAGCAATACATGTTCATCTCGGCGACCATGGTGCGGGAAATCGCACGACTGGGCGGCGACGTGGGCAAGTTTGTTCAGCCCTGCGTCGAACAGCGCCTGCGGGCAAGCAATTCAGTTCAATGAGAGAGGAAAGACGGCCATGGCCCTGATGATTACCGACGAATGCATCAATTGCGACGTTTGCGAGCCGGAGTGCCCGAACGAAGCCATTTCGCAGGGAGCGGAAATTTACGAGATCGACCCCAACAAGTGCACCGAGTGCGTCGGCCACTACGACGAACCCCAGTGCGTCCAGGTGTGCCCGGTGGATTGCATCCCCAAGAATCCGGAACGCGCCGAAAACGACGATCAGCTCTGGACGAAGTACGAGAAGCTCACCGGCAACAAGCGGCCCTGACCTCGTCCCCCGCGGATTTCGCAATAAAAACCCGCGCCCAGCGCGGGTTTTTATTTGGGACGAAAAACCGCTGTCAAGCGGCGCGCAAGGCGCCTTGGGCCGGATTCAACAGCGCCCGCAGGCGACCGGCCACATTCTCCAGCCCCTGGATCTGTTGCAGAAGCGAGGCCTCGACACTGTCGAGTTCGGCGATACGATCTTCGAGGGTATCGGTGGCGACGTGAATGCGCTTGATGCTCTCCAGCCGACGCTTGAGCTGGATCTGGTGCTCGCGCACCTGGGTCTCCATGGGCGCCATGATGGCCTTCAACCAGAGTTCGGCGTCCCGGTTGGCGTGCTCGAAGGCACGGCGGACAAGGACGGCGACTTCATCGAAGAACTTGTGGATGATGTTGCGCTTCTCGTGGGTCAAGAGATTGACCATGGTGGCGAGATGGGTGCGACACCAAAGCTCCAGGCGGTCAATTTCCTTGATGTAGCGCAGGAGTGAGAACGGCGTCGGGGCGCCGAGCTTGAGGCCGTGCTCCACCGAGAACTTCTTGTAGATGGCGTCCATCATGCTGAGGATTTCCTCCACCTCGCCGCTGGACTTCTGCAGCGCGCCCCGGCTTTCCGCGAAGAAATGCCCCATGGCGTCGGTAAGGGTTTTGGAAAAGCTGGCGCTGTCCATAGACTCCCGCGTCGTGCGGGTGAGTTGCTTCAAGGCGTCGATCCCGAGATGACCGAAGAGGCGATTGGTGAGGGTCGAGAAGACGCTGCGCACCGCGTAATAACGTTGCAGACCGGCCTCGAACTCGTCCTTTTCCGCGCGCACCTTGCCCATCATGTATTCGACAACGCCCTTGTTCTTGCCGCGCAGTTCGGTGAGTTCGGTGAGTTGCTCGCGGAGACCAGCCAGACGGGATTCGAGCAGGCCGCGCACGCGGCGATGCACTTCGCCGAACTCGGTGTCGGTGTTGTCGCGGACGATGTCCTGCTTGGCGGGGATGAGTTCCTCGGAAAGGGCCGACTCCAGGATGGGCAGGCGGCTGCGGGCGAGCAGGTCGCCCTCGCCGTTGATCTTGGCCACCAGGCCCTTCTGGGCGGAAACCGGGAAGACCTGCCGGGTCGGCAGATTGAGGGTGCTGGCACAGCTGTCGACCTGCTTGCGAATTTCGGCATCGACCTCCTCGGGAGTCTTCAATTCGTCCCACAGGCCGTCGATCTTGTTGAGCACCACCATGCGTCCCCGGCGGGCCGCGCCGCCCTCACCGATGTGCTCCTTCCAGATGGTGAGGTCGGACTGGGTGACGCCGGTATCCGCCGCCAGAATGAAAAGCACCGCGTGGGCATTGGGCAGCATGGAAAGCGTCAGTTCCGGCTCGGCGCCAATGGCGTTCAGCCCCGGGGTATCGAGGATGACCAGGCCTTCCTTGAGCAGGGGGTGGGGGAAATTGATGACCGCATGCCTCCAGCGAGGAATCTCGACTTGGCCATCCTCACCCAGCCGGTAAGCGTCGGCGCTCCCCTCACCGACCTGGAAACCGAGGCGCGCAGCCTCTTGCGGCGTCACACGACAGGTTTCGCTCACATGACGCAGGGCTTCCTGCATGGACTCCGGCGAGGCGACGGCCAGCGGAACGAAGTGCCACTCGTCGGGAAATTTCTTGTATTCGCTGACACCTGCGGTGGCCCCCCGGGTTTCGATGGGCAGGAGTTCAATGCGCGGAGGCCGCGCGGCATCGTAGAGCAGTTCGGTCGGACACATGGTCGTGCGACCGGCCGAGGAAGGCAGCATGCGATTGCCGTAGTCGGCGAAGAAGATGGCGTTGATCAGCTCGGACTTGCCACGGGAGAACTCGGCGACGAAGGCCACGTTGAGACGGTCTTCGCGCAGGCGTTCGAGAAGCTGGGTGAGCCGCAGGTCGGTCTGGGCGTCGGAGAGTTCGTTGTCGGCGAGCCATTCCTGAAATTCGCCGACGCAGGCGGAGAGGCCGGCGCGCCACTCGCTATAGGCGGCAAACTGGTGACCGAGGGACATGGTGGTCTCCAAAAAACTGGGAATAGGAGTGCAAATCTAGCACAGTTTTCTGTGCGCTCATCATGTTGCGAGCATCGAGACCGCCGCGAGACGCCCGTCCGTGGGAGCGCGCGAATCCCTTCTATCGCTGACAACCCGGACAATAGAAGGTGCTTCGCCCCCCCTGGCGGATGCAGCGAACGATTCCGGCGCAACGCCTGCAGACTTCCCCTGTTCGCCCGTAGACAGCGTAATCGAGCTGGAAGTCGCCACGCCCCCCGTCGTGATGAACATAGTCACGAATGCTGCTGCCACCCGCGGCAATGGCGGCAATGAGGGTATTTCGGACGGCAGCGGCGAGGCGGTCGCAGGCGGCCCGCCCGAGGCGGCCAGCTGGCCGCAGGGGCGAGATGCCGGAGAGAAAAAGACTCTCCGCGGCGTAGATGTTTCCTACCCCGACAAGAAAGCCCGCATCCATCAGCAGGGTCTTGATCGGGCTTCGCCGCGCCCGTGTCGCACGATAGAGCCAGTCCCCGCAGAATTCCTGCCCGAGCGGTTCGGTGCCAAGACCACAGAGGAGAGGATGTCTGGCGGCCTCAGCGCCTTCCTGCCAGGCAATGACGCCAAATCGCCGAGGATCGCGGTAGCGCAGGAGGAGGCCACCGAGATCGATATCCACGTGGTCGTGGAGCGTCGGCGGAGTCGCCGTGGCGAGTAGGCGCAGACTGCCCGACATCCCGAGATGGATAATGAGCCAGCCTCGCTCCGTCGGCCGCCGACAATCGAAAAGCAGGTACTTGCCGCGCCGCTCGATGGCGACGACTTCCACGTCCCGCAAGCGCTCCGGCAAATCGGGCGGAATCGGTGCTCGCAGCATCGGGAAGCGCACGGTGAGCTGCCGCACGCGTCGGCCGACGACCGCGGGAGCCAGGCCCTGCCGACAAACTTCGACTTCGGGCAGTTCGGGCATCTTGTTCCCCCCTTCATTCCCCAATACCATCGCGACTGAGGCCATTCTAAGCTGCCATCCGGCAGTCTGCGCCGCCACCGCCCCTGCCGAAAGACATCCCGATGTTCCGCTCCCTCGCTGCCGCTGTCGCCGCCTGCCTCGTCGTTACCGCCCACGCCGGCAGCGATTCCTCCGTTGCCCAGGGCGATTCCACCCTTGCAGCGGGCAACGCAACGCGGGGAAGCGGCGATGCCGCCCGTCCGGCCGTCCGGCGCGCCCCTTCTGCGGCTCCCACGGCTCACGAGCTCGAAGTCAGCGCCGAAGTCCGCACTGTCTTCCAGGTGCTGCTGGCGGAAATCGCCCTCCAGCGCGGCCGGATCGACGTCGGAACCGGCGCCTATACCGAGCTCGCCCGGCGAACGCGGGATCCGAAGGTTCTGGCCCGCGCCACCGAGGTCGCCCTCGTCTCCCGCCAGGGGGAGCTCGCCCTCGAACTCGCGCGTCTGTGGACCCAGGTCGAACCCTCCTCGCAGCGCGCCCGCCAGGCAGCTTCGACCGCCCTGGTGATGCTCAACCGCATCGAGGAACTCGCCCCGGAGATCGCTACTCTCCTGGAGCAGGATAAGGCCAACCTGGGCGAGAACCTCTTGCGCCTCAACCGCCAGCTAGCCCGGCATGGCGACAGGCTGGCGGTTCAGCGCCTTGTGGACGCGGTCGCCCAGCCCTACGTCGGCATCGCGGAGGCGCATCTGGCGATGGCGACCGCGGCCGCCAACGCGGGCGACGCCGGGCGCGCCATGAGCGAGGCCAACCGCGCCCAGGATCTGCGCCCCGACTGGGAAGTGGCTGCGCTCCTCCGCGCCCAACTGATTTCCCGCAACTCGCCGGCCGACGCCGCAGCCCTCCTCGCCGATTTCGTGCGGGCCAACCCATCGGCCAAGGATGCCCGCCTGGCCCTCGCCCGCATCCTCATCGCTGAAAAGCGCTACGACGAGTCGCGTCTTCATTTCGACCGCCTACTGAAGGAATTCCCGGACAATCCGGAAATCATCTACCCGGTGGCCATGCTCGCCCTGCAAGCCAACGATCCGGTCACCGGCAAGGCGCAACTGGAAAAACTTCTGGCCGGCGACTTCAAGGACAAGGCGACGGTGCACTTCTTCCTCGGCCAGATCGAGGAGGAGGCCAAGAACCAGGACGCCGCGCTGGCCCACTATCAGCAGGTTTCCTCCGGCGATCAATTGGTTCCCTCGCGCGCCCGCGCCGCCCAGATACTCGCGTCCCGCGGGCGCTTCGAAGAGGCACGCCAACTGGTGCGCGAAACCGCCGGACGCACGGCCGCCGAAAAGACCCAGCTCACCCTGGCGGAAGCGCACCTTCTGCGGGAAATGAAGCAGGTCGATGAAGCTTTCGCGATCCTCAACGCGGCCCTGCACAAAAGCCCGGACGACGTTGATCTCCTCTACGACTCGGCCCTGCTCGCCGAGCGCCTGAACAAGCCTGACATCCTCGAAGCGCGCCTGCAGCGCGTTCTCGAAATCAAGCCGGATCACGCCCACGCCCTCAACGCCCTCGGCTACTCCTGGGCCGACCGCGGCGTGCGCCTCGGCGAAGCGTACGAGCTGATCGCCAAAGCCTCCGCCCTCGCCCCCAACGACCCCTTCATCATGGACAGCCTGGGCTGGGTGCTGTACCGCCAGGGCAAATCCGCCGACGCCCTGAAGACGCTGGAACGCGCCTATGGGCTCAGGGCCGACCCGGAGATCGCCGCCCACCTTGGAGAAGTCCTGTGGTCCCTGGATCGCAAGGCGGAAGCGCGTCGCATCCTCCTCGAAGCGGCTGGGAAGCATGCGGACAACGAGGTACTCGCCGCCGCTCTGAAAAAATTCGCTCTACCTTGAGAGCCTCGCTCGCCGTCCTGCTGCTCGCAGGCTGCGCCAGCCTGCCGCCCACCGGCGGAGACCGGGAACGGGTGAGTGACTTCGCCCTGGAAGCGCGCTTCTCCTTGAAGACCGAACGCCCCGGTGAGGCCGTCCAGCAGGCTAGCGGCCGCCTCTCCTGGTCGCACGCCCAAGACGGCGACCGCATCCTGCTCGCATCGCCCTTCGGCCAGGGCCTCGCAGAAATCACGCTGGACGCCGCGGGCGCGCGCCTGTTGACCGGCGACGGCAAGCTGCACCGCGCCGCCGACGCCGCCACTCTGCTGCGCGACACCACCGGCTTCGACCTGCCCCTGGGCGAGCTGCCCGCCTGGCTCCTCGGCCGCGCCGCGCGGGGCGGCCACATCGAGCGGGATGCCCTGGGCCGCCCCGCACAGCTCCGGGACGGCGGCTGGTCGATCCGTTACGACTACGACGACACGCGCCCCCAGGCCCTCCCCAGTCGGCTGCTGATCAGCCGCGACAGCGAGCTCGACCTGCGCCTGCGCATCGAGGAATGGCGCCTTCCGTGAGCGGCGCCGCAGCACCCTGGACCTGGGAGAGCGCCTGGCCGGCTCCGGCCAAGCTCAATCTCTTCCTGCACGTCGTCGGCCGGCGTGCCGACGGCTACCACCTGTTGCAGACCGTCTTTCGCTTCATCGATCGCGGCGACGTGCTGCGCTTCGCACCGCGCGACGACGGCCACATCGTCCTGGCCACTCCCTTGCCCGGCGTGCCCCCTGCTGCAGACCTGACCGTGCGTGCCGCCGAAATCCTGCGCCGCGAAGCGGGGGGGGTTCCCGGCGCCACCCTTTTTGTCGACAAACGACTGCCCATGGGCGGCGGCCTCGGCGGCGGCAGTTCGGACGCCGCCACGGTCCTCGTCGCCCTCAATCACCTCTGGAGTCTCGACTTCGACCGCGCCCGCCTACAGGCCATGGGCCTCGCCCTGGGGGCCGACGTACCGGTTTTCGTGGGCGGATTCAACGCCTTTGCCGCTGGAGTCGGCGAGACGCTGACGCCCCTGGCGCTGCCCCCTGCCTGGTATCTCGTCGTCGAACCCGCAGCCACGGTACCCACCGCGCGCATCTTTGCCGCTCCGGAACTTCGCCGCGACACGCCGCCCATCGATCCGACGACCTGGCGAGCCGGCGACGGCCACAACGATCTCGAGGAGGTCGCCTGCCAATACTTCCCAGCGGTGGCGGAGGCGCTGACCTGCCTGCGAGCCGTGGCACCCGGCGCCCTGATGACCGGTTCCGGTGCCTGCGCTTTTGCGAGCTTCTCTGACCGGGAAGAGGCCGAGGCCGCACGTGCCAGCCTGCCCCGCGCACTCAAGGCGTGGGTCGCCTGCGGCCTGGACCGGCATCCCCTCGCCGAAGTAGACTGAACCCTTTTACCGTACGCCATGAACATCTCCCTGACCCTGGCCGGCAACAGCGCCACCCTCCTTCTTTCCGGACGATTCGACTTTTCGGCCCACCGCGATTTCCGGGGTGCCTACAAGCCTCTGCTCGAAAAATCCGATCTCGATGAAATCCTGCTCGATTTCCGCAGCGTCGAATACATGGACAGCTCCGCCCTCGGCATGCTTCTCCTGCTACGCCAGGGGGCCGTCGAAGCCGGCAAGACGATTCGCCTTCGGCCGGGAGAGGGGGCCGTGCGCAAGGTTCTCGAAATCGCCAACTTCGCCCAGATATTCGGCTTCGTCTGAAGGCAGGCGGCGGCCGCGCGACCCTCTCCGGGTATGGCTTTTCGAAGTCGCTTCCTGTATCATGCGCGCCTCGTTCTTGCGGTCACTCGCCGGAGCGATCCGCTGGGGAGTCGCCAAGTTGGTCAAGGCACCGGATTTTGATTCCGGCATCCGAAGGTTCGAATCCTTCTTCCCCAGCCACCCAGATTAGCTCGGGCAGGCCGAAAGCCTGCCCGAGTGCGCTTTCGGCGGACCCGAGCCCGGGTTCCCGCCGCAGGGAACGGATTCGAGATGGCCTACAACAGTCTGATGGTCTTCACCGGCAACTCCAACCCCAAGTTGGCGGCCGATGTGGCCGAGCACCTCAATGTCGACCTCGGCCGGGCGAACGTCGGCCGTTTTTCCGACGGCGAGGTGAGCGTCGAATTGCAGGAGCACGTACGCGGGCGCGACATTTTCGTCATGCAGTCCACCAACGCGCCCTGCAACGACAATCTGATGGAGCTCCTGGTGGTGGTGGATAGCCTGAAGCGCGCCTCCGCCGGCCGCATCACCGCCGCCATCCCCTACTTCGGCTACGCCCGCCAGGACCGCCGCCCGCGCTCTTCCCGCGTGCCCATCGCCGCCAAGCTGGTGGCCAACATGCTGGTGGCCGCGGGCGTCGACCGGGTACTGACCATGGACCTCCACGCGGAGCAGATCCAGGGCTTCTTCGACATTCCGGTCGATAACATCTACGCCCTGCCCATCCTGCTCGACGACATCAAGAAGCAGGATTTCGAGAACCCCCTGGTGGTCTCGCCGGACCACGGCGGCGTCGTGCGCGCCCGGTCCCTGGCCAAGCGCCTGGAGTGCGACATGGCGATCATCGACAAGCGTCGCCCCAAGGCCAACGTCTCGGAAGTGATGAACATCATCGGCGAAGTCGACGGCCGCACCTGCATCATCATGGACGACATGGTCGACACCGCCGGCACGCTCTGCAAGGCGGCCACTGCTCTCAAGGCCAACGGCGCCAAGCGGGTCGTCGCCTATTGCACCCATCCGGTGCTTTCCGGCCCGGCCATCGAGCGGGTCGATGGCTCCGACCTGGATTCCCTGGTGGTCACCGACACCATCCCTCTGCGCGACGACGCGGCGGCCAGCCCCCGCATTCGCCAGCTCTCCGTCGCCGAGCTGATGGCCGAAACGATACGCCGCATCAGCAACGACGATTCCGTGTCGTCGCTTTTTATCGATTGACATTGGGAATCAGGACTTAGGATTTAGGATTTGGCAAACCCATGGCTCGGCTTGAACCCCAAGTCCTAAATCCTAAATCCTGCTTTTTTCAACCTCCCGCTCTGGTCGCGGCGCGGGAATCAACTCTGGAGTCATCATGCAATTTGAACTCAACGCGCAAACGCGCACGCTGCAAGGATCGGGTGCGAGCCGCCGCCTGCGTCGTGCCGGCAAGGTGCCGGGTATCGTCTACGGTGGCGAAGCCGCCCCGCTGGCCATCGAGCTGGACCACAACACGCTGCTCCTCGGTCTGAAGAAGGAGTCCTTCCATTCCTCCATCCTCAACCTGAACATCGACGGCAAGAAAGAACAGGTGCTGCTGCGCGACACCCAGGTGCACGCCTACAAGCCCCTCGTCCTGCACGTCGATTTCCAGCGCGTGGACGCCACCCACGAACTGCACATCAAGGTGCCGCTGCACTTCATCAACCAGGAGACGGCCCCCGGCGTGAAGCTCTCCGGCGGTCTCGTGAATCACGTCCTGACCGAACTGGACGTGCATTGTCTGGCCAGGGATCTGCCTGAGTTCGTCGAAGTGGACGTCGGCGGCCTGAAGGTCGGCGAGAACCTCCACGTCTCCCAGCTCAAGCTGCCCAAGGGCGTCAAGGCCGTGCTGCACGGTTCCGATGACCCCATCGTCGTCGGCATCGTCGGCAAGGGTGGCGGCGACGAAGCCGCCGAGGGCGAAGCCCCGGCCGCTGCCTAAGCCGCACCCGTTTTCGCATCGGCCGCCGCTGGCTTCCCGCCCCGGCGGCCTTCTTGCGTCACCGAAGCCGCCCATGCCCCACCCTCCCCGTCTCGTCGTCGGCCTTGGCAACCCCGGTTCCGAGTACGAAGCGACCCGCCACAACGTTGGCTTCTGGTTCGTCGACCGTCTCGCCGTGCAGCTCGCCGCCACCCTCGCCCCCCAGGCGCGCTTCTTCGGCCGCGCCGCCCGTTCAGGCGAACTCTGGCTCCTGCAACCGACCACCTTCATGAACCGCTCCGGTCAGGCCGTCGCCGCCCTGGCCCACTTCTACAAGCTGTCGCCGGCAGAGATCCTGGTGGTGCACGACGATCTCGACCTCCTCCCGGGAGATATCCGCCTCAAGGCCGGCGGAGGCAACGGCGGCCACAACGGGCTCAAGGACATAGAGGCCAGCCTGGGCACGCCCGACTTCTGGCGCCTTCGCCTGGGAATCGGCCACCCGCGCAGCCTCGGACTCAATCAGCAGGTGGTCGATTTCGTGCTCCACCCGCCGCGCCGCGAAGACGCCCCCGCCATCGAGGCCGCCCTCGACCGCTGCCTGGCGGCCTGGCCGCAAATCGCCGGCGGCGACTACCCCCGCGCCCAGAAGGATCTGCACGGCAAGCCCCCACCGGCGGGATCCCGACCCGCCGCCCCCTGAATCCGGACTCGAAGGAAATTTCATGTCTCTCAAATGCGGCATCGTCGGCCTGCCCAACGTCGGCAAGTCCACCCTCTTCAACGCCCTGACCAAGGCCGGCATCGAAGCGGCCAACTATCCCTTCTGCACCATCGAACCGAACGTCGGCATCGTCGAGGTGCCGGACACCCGTCTCGCCGCCCTGACGGAAATCGTCAAACCCCAGCGGGTCGTCCCCGCGGTGGTCGAATTCGTCGACATCGCCGGCCTGGTGGCGGGCGCCTCCAAGGGTGAGGGGCTGGGCAACCAGTTTCTCGCCAACATCCGCGAGACCGATGCCGTCGTCCATGTCGTCCGCTGCTTCGCCGACGACAACGTGGTGCACGTCTCCGGCAGCGTCGATCCGATCCGTGACATCGAGGTCATCGATACCGAACTGGCGCTGGCCGACCTCGCCACCGTCGAAAAGGCGCTGAACCGCTACCGCAAGCCCGCCAACGCCGGCGACAAGGAAGCCAAGCTCCTCGTCGCCGTGCTCGAAAAATGCTACGCCCAGCTCGACCAGGGACGCCCGGTGCGCGCCCTCGACCTGTCCCGCGAGGAGTGGGGCAACCTGCGGACGTTCTGCCTGATTACCGGGAAGCCGGTCCTGTATGTAGCCAATGTGGCCGAGGGAGGCTTCGAGGGCAATGCGCTGCTCGACGCGGTCCGTTCCCACGCCGCCGGCGAAGGCGCCGAAGTGGTGCCGGTCTGCGCCGCCATCGAAGCCGAGATCGCCGATCTCGAAGACGAAGAAAAGCAGATTTTCCTCGCCGACCTGGGTCTCGAAGAACCCGGCCTCGACCGCCTCATTCGCGCCGGCTACAAGCTCCTCGGCCTGGCCACCTACTTCACCGCCGGCGTCAAGGAAGTCCGCGCCTGGACCATCCACCGCGGCGATACCGCTCCCCAGGCGGCCGGCGTCATCCACACCGATTTCGAGCGCGGCTTCATCCGCGCCCAGACCATCGCCTACGACGATTTCGTGGCCTGCAAGGGCGAAGCCGGCGCCAAGGAAGCCGGCAAGATGCGGGCAGAAGGCAAGGACTACGTCGTGCAGGACGGCGACGTGATGAATTTCCTGTTCAATGTATGATGCGAGAGTTCCCGCCCGGGACTGAGGGTGCCTGTGCGGCGGCAATGGGAACTTATGTGGACACCGGCGATGGAACCTGAACGCAGCGAGGATCAAGACACGGGCCCAATCCCGCCCCTGCTGGATTTCGACCCCCTGGACGACCATCTGGGTCGCGACCTAGACGGGGCGGTGCTGGCCCGCGTCTTTTCCCAGACCACCGACGCGGTCCTGGTCACCGACCACCAAAACCGCATCGTCGCCATCAACCCCGCCTTCTCACGGCTGACTGGGTACGAGCTAGACGAAATCCGCGGCCAGGATCCGAAGATCCTGGCTTCCGGGCTCACTTCCGCGGACGTTTTTCGCGCCATGTGGCGGGAGTTGGAGCAATGCGACTACTGGCAGGGGGAAATCTGGGACCGCAGGAAGGACGGCAGCCTCTACCCGAAATGGTTGACCGTTTCGGCCCTCCGTGACGAAGCCGGCCAGCCGCGCTTTTTCGTCGCCCTGTTCACCGACATCAGCGAAAAGCGCGAAGCCTCCGAGCGCATCGCCCACCTGGCGACCCACGATGCCCTCACCCAGTTGCCCAACCGCTTCGCCCTCGAAAGCCAGTTGCTGCTGGCGATCAGCGCCTGCCAGCGGGCCGGGCAGATGCTCGCGGTGTTGCTCATCGACCTCGACCGTTTCAAGACCATCAACGACTCGCTGGGGCACCACGTGGGCGACGCAGTACTGGTGGAAATCGCCCGCCGCCTCCGGGAATGCGTGCGTTCCAGCGACATCGTCGCCCGCTTGGGGGGCGACGAGTTCGTCATCGTCCTGCCGGACATCGACAGCGCCATGACCGCCGGCTCCATCGCCGGCAAGGTGCAGCGCAATCTGGCCGACCGCATGACGGTAGCCGGCCATGACCTCTACACCACCCCGAGCGTCGGCATCAGCCTCATGCCCGGTGACGGCAGCGATCCGGAAACGCTGATCCGCAACGCCGACGTGGCGATGTATCACGCCAAGACCGCCGGCCGCAACAATCATCAGTTCTTCGCCTCGCGCATGAACGAGGCGTCCGCCGAGCGGCTCACGCTGGAAAACGCCCTGCGCGAGGCGCTTTCGGTTTCCAACCTGATCAACGCCCAGTTTTCGCTCCATTTCCAGCCGCAATACCATTTGGCCAGCGGCCGCATCATCAGCCTGGAAGCCCTGGCGCGCTGGAACCATCCGACCCTGGGGTCGATTCCGCCGGTGCGCTTCATCCCCCTGGCCGAAGAAACCGGCCTCATCCAGGCTCTGGGCGACTGGGTGTTCTGGGAGAGTTGCCGTCAGCTGCGCGCCTTCAAGGACCAAGGCATCGATTTACGGGTGGCGGTGAATCTTTCCGCCCAGCAGCTCCGCCACGAAGGACTCCCGTCCGTGGTGCGCGGGGCGCTTGCCTGTTTCAGCCTGGACCCCTCGGACCTGGAACTGGAGATCACCGAGAGTACCGCCATGCAGAACCCCGAGCTGACGGTGCGCATCCTCGAACAGCTGTCGGGCATGGGCATCATCCTCGCCATCGACGATTTCGGCACCGGCTACTCGTCGCTTTCCTATCTGAAGCACCTGCCCATCCAGCGCCTCAAGCTCGACCGCTCCTTCGTCAAGGACATAGAAACCGACATCAATGATGCCGCAATCTGTTCCGCCACCGTCGCCCTTGGCCACAACCTGGGTTTGGAACTGGTGGCCGAGGGAGTCGAGACCGAACCCCAGAAGGAATTCCTCGCCCGCCTGGGCTGCGACGTGCTCCAGGGTTTTCTATACAGCCGCCCGTTGCCCGCCGAGCAGATGGTCGACTTCCTGCGCAGCCTGCCCCAATGACCTGACGGGCGCGAGCCCCCCTGGGGGGCCGCGAGCTGAGCAAGCCTGGGGGCCCTCCCCTCAGCGCTGCACCTTCTTCCACTCGTCCTCGAAGTAGCGCACCAGCACCTGATTGTTGAGCTGATTCACCTCGGTCGGAACGCGGGCCATGTCGGCCGGGAAGTGGAACAGGGTGGCGGTGGTCTCCGGGCTCAGGAAGCGAGTCGGCACGGGATAGGCGGCCGGGGGCGCGTAAGCCTGGCGACCGGCGATGAGGAATCCCCACTCCCCGAAGGATGGCACCAGGGCGTGGTAGGGCGTGACTTGCAGGCCCACGCTCTCCAGGGTCGTCGCCACGCACCAGAAGGCGCGGCGGGCGTAGAGGGGCGAGGTGGACTGCACCACCAGGAGACCATGGGCGGCAAGCCGTTTTTCCAGCAGCCTGTAGAAGGCCGCCGTGTAGAGCTTGCCCAGGGCGTAATTGGCCGGGTCCGGGAAATCCACGACGATGAAATCCCAGGCGTCGCCGTTCTCTTCGAGCCAGACCAGCGCATCGGCATTGACAACCCGCACGCGGGTTGAGGCGAGGGAATCGGCGGTGAGGGCCTTGAGGGCGGGCGCCGTGGAGAAAAGGCGGGTCATGGCGGGATCGAGATCCACCAGGGTCACCGCCTCGACCTGGGGATACTTGAGAATTTCCCGCAGGGCGAGCCCGTCGCCCCCGCCCAGAACGAGCACCCGTCGCGCTCCGGGCAGGGCGGCCAGCCCAGGGTGCACCAGGGCCTCGTGGTAGCGGTACTCGTCCTGCGACGAAAACTGCAGGTTGTTGTTGAGAAAGAGGCGCAGGTCGTCCCGCCAGCGGGTGAGGACGATGCGCTGATAGGGGGTCGATTCGGCGTGCACCACTTCGTCGGCGTAGAGATGGGCTTCGGCGAGGGTGGTGAGATGGCCGGCGCCGACCAGTCCCGCGGCGACCAACAGCAGCGCCGACCAGCACTGCGCGGCCAGTGCGCCAAAAGCCGGCAGCCGGGAACGGAAAAGATACAGCGCCCAGAGGGCGACGGCGATATTGAGCAGGCCGAACAGCAGACCAGTGCGCACCAGGCCCAGGTGGGGAGCAAGAGCGAGGGGAAAAAGGATGGAGACGACCAGCGCTCCCAGATAGTCGAAGGTGAGTACCTGGGAAACTAGATCCTTGAAGGCCAACTCGCCCTTCAGGATGCGCATCACCAGAGGAATCTCCAGCCCCACCAGGACACCGACACCGAAAACGAGGAGGTAGAGCAGAACGCGAAAGGGACCGGGCAGCCACGCGAAGGCGAGGAACAGGCCGACCGCTGAAAAGCCGCCGAGCAGCCCGACCAGCAGCTCGATCTGGATGAAGCGGCGCACCAGATCGCGGGTCAGGAAGCTGGAGAGCCAGGACCCGACACCCATGGCGAAGAGGTAGGCGCCGATCACCGTCGAGAACTGGGTGACGGAATCGCCCAGCAGGTAGGACGAGAGCGCGCCCGCGATCAACTCATAGGCGAGCCCGCAGGAAGCGACGATGAAGACCGAAAAGAGAAGGGCGTGGCGCAAGTTACTTGTGATAGATGCGGCTGCTGCCGCTGCCCGAACTCCCTCGGGGATTGGCTACGTCATCGAAAAGATTCCAGCCCTGGTGCTGGGCGTAGCCAAATAGGGAAAGGGCGGCGAGGCTGAGCGCGAGATAGAACTTGCGGAACATCAGTCGTCATCCGAGTCGTCTGAGGCCACGGGAGCGTGGTCGCTTTCCGCCCAGCGGCGGACTTCGAAGGCGCCCCGCCGCAGGCGCGTGAAGATGGGGAACAGCGAGAGGAACAGCAGCACGAGGACGAAATTGGACCAACCGGCGGAACCGTTCGTCACCTCGATGCGGGTATGAACAGCGCGCGGCTCGTCTGAATAGTCCGGATCCACCGCCAGATAGTAGGTACCCGCAGGTAGATCGACGAACACCACTTCATCGCTGCGGCTGCCCTCGGACCAGCTTTCTCCGCCGTCCGACCCGGAGTAATAGGACACTTCCCGATAGGCGGGCCAGGCTTCGCCGGTGGTCTTGTTGACGAGGTGCATGTTGAAGCCGATCCAGTTGTTCTGCAGATCGGTTTCCTGGCTGACCACCAGCTTGCGGGTCTTGCCCCGCACATCGAATGTCTGGCTCGCAATGGTGTCTTCGTCGCTCTGGGGCTGGAAGGCGAGCGACTGGCGCAGCAAGGCTGGGCCGCCGGCGAAGAACGCGAAATAGGTCTGAAGGAGCACCGCCAGCAGCAGAGCGAGCCAGAAGGCCTTGCAGACGCGACCGTGCGTCTCATCCCAGGGATTCGGTTGATTGGCAAACACGCCGACCGGTGGCGGCAGGGCAGCCACACCAAACGCGGCGGCAATCACGGTGGGCTCGACGTAGGCGCAGCGGGACCAGCTGATTTCCTTGGCCGTGCGGTCGCGGGACAACAGCAGTGGCGGGGCGACGAAATCGGCCACCGCCGAGGTCTCCCCGCGCCGCACCCGCCAATTGAACTCCCCCTCTACCTGGATCACTTCCGCCTTGCTGGTGGCGAAATGCTTGTAGCGTCCGCCGTCGTATTGCACATCCTGAAAATCGTTGCCACCGCTGGGGTGTCTCGACAGCACGTCGACCACGTTCCAGTGGCCGTCGTACTCGGTCAGCCAGCGATAGGTGCCGCTGCCGGCGGCCAGCAGGTACTCGCTCCAGGCGTAGGCGACCCCGTCGGCGACGCTCTGGCGGACCATGAAACCGATGACTTCCACGGCCTGGCCATCCAGCGTTCCCTTGCTCCCCACCGGTATGCGCGGCGCGTATTTTTCGTCCCGCGACCCGAGGGCCTTGGAGAGGATCTTGTGGTTCGCATCCGCCGCATCGACCACCGCGCCGCAACTGCCGCAACCGACCGCCAGGATGTCCTTCGAACGCGCCTGCATGGGCGCCCCGCAGCCGGGACAGCGAAAGACCTGTGCCTCGACGGTGTGGGTGGGCAGGGGCATGCCCTGGCGCAGATTGGAAAGCTTCAGGGATTTGACCGGAACCGGGCCGCCGACGAAGAGCAACGGCGGCGTTTCCGAATAATCGAGGGTGGCAAAATTGTCGCCGCAGCGCATATCCACCACCGGCGCCTTGTAGCCGGCACCAACCTTGAAGGGCAGTTCCCCCTGCCCGGCGACGCACTCGGCGTCCTCGATGTCGGTCACCGTCCACGCCCGGCTGGCGAGGGTCAGGCGTCCGCCGGGCTGGAGAGAGTCGAAGGGTGGCAGCGGTTCCCGTACCTGGTGCAGGAAGGAGACGACATATTCCCCGTTGGCCTCCGAGAGCCAGCCGGTGCGCATGTCGTCGAACATCAGGTGCCATTCGTTCCACAAGCCCTCGCTGTAGCGGAGCTGGATGCGCCCGATGATGGCGAAGTGCAGTCCCTGCCAGACGCCTTCCGTGCCGATTTGCAGGGCCGAGCGGTCTTCCGCCAGGGCCGCCATCTTGCCGATGTCTTCCAGGGCCTGATCGTGGCGTACCAGAGTGCTCTGGCAGTATTCGCAGACGGCGAAGACGGACGACGCCGCCTTGAAGACGACGGGGGCACCGCAGGAGGGGCAGGCAGCGGAAACGGCCATGGAGTCGCGGGATCGGGGGAGGTGGCCGGCCTCGGGGGCAGCCGCCCCCGAGCGCCGCCGGCATCAGACCAGTTTCTTGAGAAGTTCCGCCTTCTTGGCCTCGAACTCTTCCTTGGCAAGGATTCCCTTCTCCACGAGAGCGTGCAGTTTCTCGATGGTCGCCACGATGTCGTCGGCCGAAACAGCGACGGCGGGCGCCGCAGCCGGGGCGGCGCCGGCAGCCGGCTGCATGGCCTGGGCCATGGCCTGCCCCATCACCTGGCCGAAGCCGACGCCGGCACCCACACCAGCGCCCAGCCCCGCCATGCCGCCCTCGTTCTGGGCCGCCAGGGGAATGCTGTTGGCCACCTGGTACTGGGTGTAGCGGCCCATGTCGCCGATCATGTTCATGCCGATCTTCTGATCGAGGATCTTCTGCAACTCCTCCGGCAAGGAAACGTTCTGCACCACAAGGGAATCCAGGGCGAGGCCGAAGTCGGCGAAGACCGGCTCCATTTTGGCCTTCATGGCCTTGCCGAACTCGTCCTGGTTGGCCGCCATGTCGATGAAGGCGACGCCCGATTCGCCGAACAGGTCGGTCATGCCGGCGACCATGGTGTTGCGCAACTGGCCTTCCAGTTCATCCCGGGTATAGCTCTCGCGAGTACCGGAAATCTTTTGATGGAAAACCTTGGGATCGGCGATGTGGTAAGCGTAGATGCCGAAGGCGCGCAGGCGCACCAGGCCGAATTCCTTGTCGCGGATGGTGATGGGATTGGGGGTGCCCCACTTCTGGTCGAGCTGGGTGCGCGTCGAGAAGAAATAGAGGTCCGACTTGAAGGGCGATTCGAAGAGCTTGTCCCAGTTTTGCAGGTAGGTGAGCACCGGCAGCGTCTGGGTGGTGAGCTTGTGCATGCCCGGCGCGAAGACGTCGGCCACCTTGCCTTCGTTCACGAAGACGGCCATCTGGGATTCCCGCACGGTGAGGCTCGCGCCGTACTGGATTTCGAAATCCTGCATGGGGTAGCGCCAGGCCAGCACGCCGTCCTGGTCCTCGGTCCATTGGAGGATGTCGATGAACTGCTTCTTGATGAAATCCATCAGGGCCATGGTGTTCTCCTTGCAGAACTAGACGATGCAGGCGGCGTTGATGATGCCGACGCCGAAGGAAAGTGAGGCGACGAACACGCCCGAGGCCGCCTTGCCTTGGGGAATGTCCGCCGCGAGACCCGGCAGGGCCAGCCGCGCGACGCCGAAGGCGACGAGCTGGACGACGCAGGCGACGGTGCCCCAGCCGGCCATGGTGTAGAGGTTGTGGCTGACGGCCACTGCCACGGCCAGGGGCAGTGCGATGCCGAGCAACGCGCCGCCCAGGCTGACGGCGGCGGCGACGTTGCCCTGCCGGATCAGGCTCAATTCGTTGTACGGCGTGATGAACGCGTAAAGCGTTAGGAAGACGCTCAGAATGGCGATGGCCGCGACAAAGAACATCGCGAAACCGGGCAGGTTGCCCAACACCTGATCGAACATGGCAAACCCTCGCGAGATCGTGGTGGCGGGATTGTCACCCGGCGGCGACGGATATTCAACCGGTATCGCCGGCCAGCCGCAGCAGGCCGGCCAGGACCAGCCGCGGTTCCTGGCGCACGTCGCCACCCAGGCGCCCGACGAGTTGTGCTGCCGCCCCTCCGAACAGGACGCAGGGAACGTCGCCCAGGCGCCGGCAGGCGCGTTCGGCAGCACCCGCCGTCGCCTCGATGGCACCGCTGTGAATGGCTGCCGCGGTGTGATCGGGGGTCGCCGAGTATCCTCCCGGGACACTTCGCAGGCCTGCGGTTCCGCGAGCCAGCGAGGTCCGCATCAGGTCGAGGCCAGGGAGGATGAATCCCCCGCAAAAACGCCCGCTGCCGTCCAGCAGATCGATGGTTGTCGCTGTCCCAGCCCCCAACACGACGCAGGAACGCTGGAGCAACTGCCAGGCCCCCAGGAGGGCACACCAACGATCGGCCCCCAGGGTCTCCGGCTGACGATAGCCGTTCTCGACGCCACCAGCGCGCGCCGTCGCCTTGACCGGAACGATGGCATTCCGCCAGGCCCCCAGGGCCTGCCCGATGGCGGTCGCGGCATTGGGACCGGCGACGTTGGCGAGCATCACCCGCTGCGGCACCGGCCAGGCCATCAGCAATTCCGACAATTCCGCCGCGCGCCCCTGGGCGCACACGCCTTCGCCCACCCAGGCGCGACCGTCGTGCATGCCCCACTTGATGCGCGTGTTGCCGCTGTCGATGCAGAGGATCATGGACAGCGAAGACTGATGTCGCCAGCGAGCACGCGATGCGGTCCGCTAGCGGAGGCAAGAAGGAGCGCTCCCTCGTCATCGACCCCCAGGCACTCCCCTTCCCGATCGCCGCTCCCCTCCCCACAGACGCGCAGTCGCCGGCCCGTCCAGGCATGCCGCCGCTGCCACTCGTCGCGAAAGGACGCAAAGCCATGCCGGGCGAAATCGTCCAGAACGCAGGCCAGAGCGACGAGTAGTGCAGCCAGAAAGGTGTGCCGCTCAGGAGTCTCACCGCTCAGGTCGGCCAACCCCGCGACCGGCTGATCGATGTGCTGTCGCGGCCGCCGGAGATTGGCACCGATGCCGATCACCGCCTGGCTGCCGCGACGGTCCGCCGCCAACTCGATCAGGATGCCGGCGAGCTTCCCATCCCCGCCGGCGAGACGCGCCAGGACATCGTTGGGCCACTTGAGGGAAACGCCGCCAAGGCCCAGGCCGTCACAGGCCCGGGCGAAGGCGACGCCAACCGCCAGGGAAAGCCCGGAAAGCCTGCACGCAGAAGGTGGAAAGCGCCACAGCAATGAAAAGGTCAGCCCGTTCTCGGGCTCGGCGAGCCAACTGCGCCCGCGTCGTCCCCGGCCAGCCGTCTGCCGGTCGGCCACCACCACCAGCCCGGCGGGCGCCCCGTTTTCCGCCCGGCGCAGCACCTCGCTGCTGCTGGAATCGCAGACCTCCAGCGCGTCCACATCGAAACGCCCGACAGCGGGGCCAAGCAGAGGCAGAAGGCGCACGGGGTCGATCAAGGGCATGGCGGCATTTTAGCCACGCCAGACAGCCAACGGGCTATTCCGCGGATGTTTCCTTGCCGCCGTCGATGCCAAGTTCCTGAATTTTCCGGGTGATGGTGTTACGACCGATGCCCAGGGCGCTGGCGGCCTCGATGCGCCGTCCGGCGGTGTGGGCAAGGGCGCGGGCGATGAGGATGCGCTCGAAGGTCCGCGTCAGCAGCGCGTGGACATCGGGAACACCGCGCGCCAGAAGGCGATCGGCTTCCACCTCCAGGGCGCCCTCCCAATCTGTCGCGACGCTGACGGCCGGCGCTTCGCGCAATTCGGCGGGCAGGTCGCTGACATCGATCAGTTGCCCCGGCGCCATGACCGTCAGCCAGTGACAGAGGTTTTCCAGTTGCCGCACGTTGCCCTGGAAATCGAGGGCGGAAAGGTATTTCACCGCCGCATCGGACAGGCGCTTGGGCTCGACCCCGAGTTCCCGCGCGCTTTTCTGGAGAAAGTGCCGCGTCAGCAGGGGAATGTCCTCACGCCGCTCGCGCAGGGCCGGCAGGCGGATGCGGATGACGTTGAGGCGATGGAAGAGGTCTTCCCGGAAGAGCCCTTCCTTGACTCGGGTTTCCAGGTTCTGGTGGGTGGCGGCGATAACCCGCACGTTGGCCTTGATGGGCGAATGCCCCCCGACCCGATAAAAATGTCCGTCCGAGAGCACCCGGAGGAGGCGGGTCTGGAGTTCGGCCGGCATGTCGCCGATTTCGTCCAGAAAAAGGGTGCCGCCGTCGGCCTGCTCGAAACGCCCGCGGCGCTGGGCCTGGGCGCCGGTAAAGGCCCCCCGTTCGTGGCCGAAGAGTTCCGATTCGAGCAGGTCCCGCGGTATCGCCGCGGTATTGATGGCAACGAAGGGCTTTTCCGCCCGCGGACTGTGGCGGTGCAGGGCGCGGGCGACGAGTTCCTTGCCGGAGCCCGACTCGCCGGTGATGAGTACGGTGGCGTGGGAGAGGGCGAGGCGGCCAATGGCGCGGAAAACCTCCTGCATGGCTGGCGCCTGCCCGAGAATCTCGGGAGCCAGGGCCACCTCTTCGGTCGCACCATCCTGGTGCATCGATTCATCGACCGCGCGACGGATGAGTTCCACCGCCTGATCGACGTCGAAAGGCTTGGGCAGATACTCGAAGGCCCCCCCCTGGAAGGCGGCAACGGCGCTTTCCAGGTCGGAATAGGCGGTCATGATGATGACCGGCACTGCGGGAAAACGGGCTTTCACCACTTGCAGGAGGTCGAGACCGGACTGGCCGGGCATGCGAATATCCGAAAGCAGAACCTGCGGCGCCTCGGCGCCATGGTCGAGCTGGCTGAGCGCCTCCGTCGCCGAGGCGAAGCTCTTGAAAGGGATGCCTTCCCGAGACAGCGTCTTTTCGAGCACCCAGCGGATGGAGCGGTCGTCGTCGACGATCCAGACCGATTTCATGATTTTGTTGTCACCCATGAGCAGATTGCCTGACATCAAGCAAGGAGCGTTCCAAACACACTCGCGGAATCACGCGGATTCGATGGGCAGGCGAATGGTGAAACAAGTGTCCCCCGGCCGGCTGCTGCATTCGATGGTTCCCTGATGGTGTTGCACGAAGTTCTGGGCGATGGTCAGGCCCAGGCCACTGCCCCCGTCCCGCCCCGAGACCAGGGGATAAAACATGCGTTCGCGAATGGGCTCGGGAATCCCCGGCCCGTTGTCGATCACCTTGATGGCTAGGGCAAGGCGATATAGCTTCTTCACCAGGGTGACCTGCCTAATGGCACGGGTGCGCAGCACGATCTGCCCGCTGCCTTCCATCGCCTGGGCGGCGTTGCGCGCTACGTTGAGGACGGCCTGGATGAGCTGCTCGCGATCACCGACCAGCTCCGGCAGGCTGGTGTCGTAGTCCCGCCGCACCTCCAGGGATCCGGGAAACTCCGCGGTGAGCAGGCTGCGTACCCGCTCGAGGATTTCGTGGATATTGACCGTGGACGGCTGCATCGCGCGATGCGGGGTGAGCAGGCGCTGCATGAGATCCTGCAGACGGTCGGTTTCCTTGATGATGACCTGGGTGTATTCCTTGAGCGACGGATTGTTGAGTTCGTGCTCCAGCAACTGGGCGGCGCCACGAATGCCGCCGAGTGGATTCTTGATCTCGTGGGCGAGGTTACGGATCAATTCCCGGCTGGCCTGCTGCTGTTCGATCAGCCGCTCCTCGCGGCTGGCCGCCAATTGCTGCTCGATGGGCTGTAGCTCGACCAGCAGTCGGGCACCGCTCTCGTCCTCGATGAGCAGCGGCGTGACGGTGCAGTTGAGATGCAGGGTTTCGCCGTCCGCCCGCTGCATCTCGACGTTCTGGCCCGTGTAGCTCCAGTTGTTGCTGACCGCGTTGGCCAGCGCCGCCTGAAGGCTGGTCGAGCACGGGCAGACCTCGGTCAGCCGCTTGCCGGCGAGGCTGCGCTCACTGACCGCCAGCAGGTTCTGGCTGGCGCCATTCACATGGCAGACGCGCAGATCGGCGTCGAGCACCAGGACGGCGGAGGCGAGCAGGTCGAGGCCTGCGAAACGGGGACTGGAAGCACTCATGGAGTTCCATCTCGGGGCATGCCCGGCGGCCGACCGGGCGGTTCACCGCAGGTTGGCGATTTCCTTGCGCAAGGCCTCGATATTGCGCTCGTGCTGGGCGACGCGGTCCTTGTAGGGCTGAATTCGATCGATCACCCGCTGGAAGTTCTTCTCGTCACCGGTGCGCAACCCTTCCTGCTCCGCCAGATCCTTGCGAGCCGCCTCCAGGTTCTTCTGCTCGCTCGCCAGTTCCTGCTCAAGGATGGTACGACGGTCGTTGTCGCGCGCCTTCTGGGTATCCTCTCCAACCTTGGGGAACCCCGCCGGCGAAGGGTTGGCGGCAGCAGGAGAGCGCGAACGGGGCGCCGGAATGCTCGAATCGGGCCCCACCACCACCGCCTGGCAGGACTTATTGACCTTGCTGTTGGAGATGAGCGTGCCGCCGGTCTCGTCGGTGCACTTGTAAATGGTGTTTGCCAGCGCCGAGGCCGACGTCAGGGAGATTGCCGCGAGGGACAGCAACAGGGCGGGTAGGAGGCGTGTCATCGTCATCGGTCCGGGGGCGACATCAGTGTACCGGACATAACGAGCCAGAGGGCAAGGGGTGGACAAAAAAAGGACGGGCGAACCCGTCCTTTTCACCAAGCCGCGGCAGGATCAAACGCTGTAGTAGAGGTCGAATTCCACCGGGTGGGTAGTCATGCGGACCTTGTTGACCTCGTCCATCTTCAGTTCGATGTAGGCATCGATCCAGTCGTTGGAGAAGACGCCGCCGCGGGTCAGGAACTCGCGGTCCTTGTCCAGGGCAGCCAGGGCTTCGTCGAGGCTGGCGCAGACGGTCGGAATCTTGGCATCCTCTTCCGGCGGCAGATCGTAGAGGTTCTTGTCGGCGGGATCGCCGGGGTGAATCTTGTTCTGGATGCCGTCCAGACCAGCCATCATCAGCGCGGCAAAAGCCAGGTAGGGGTTGGCGATGGGATCCGGGAAGCGGGTCTCGATACGGCGCGCCTTGGTGGAAGCCACGAAGGGGATACGGATCGATGCGGAACGGTTCTTGGCCGAGTAGGCAAGCTTCACCGGCGCTTCGTAGTGGGGAACCAGACGCTTGTAGGAGTTGGTGCCCGGGTTGGTGATGGCATTGAGCGCCTTGGCGTGCTTGATGATGCCGCCGATGTAGTAGAGGGCGAACTCGGACAGGCCGGCGTAGCCGTCGCCGGCGAAGAGGTTCTTGCCGTCCTTCCAGATGGACTGGTGCACGTGCATGCCGGAACCGTTGTCGCCGACGATGGGCTTGGGCATGAAGGTGGCGGTCTTGCCGTACTGGTGGGCAACGTTATGGACCACGTACTTGAGGATCTGGGTCCAGTCGGCGCGGCGGGTCAGGGTGTTGAAAACGGTGCCGATTTCGCACTGGCCGGCATTGGCGACTTCGTGGTGATGCACTTCGACGGGAACGCCGAGAGATTCGAGGGCGAGCACCATGGCGGAACGGATGTCGTGCAGGCTGTCCACCGGGGGAACCGGGAAGTAGCCGCCCTTGATGCCAGGCCGGTGGCCGGAAGCGCCCATGCCTTCGTTCTTTTCACCGGAAGCCCAGGCGGCTTCGGCGGAATGAATCTTCAGGTAGCAACCGGACATGTCGACGGACCATTCGACGCCGTCGAAGATGAAGAATTCGGGTTCCGGACCGAAGTAGGCGGTGTCGCCCAGACCGGAGGACTTCAGGTAGGCTTCGGCACGCTTGGCGATGGAGCGGGGATCACGATCGTAGCCGCGGCCGTCGGTAGGATCGACGACATCGCAGGTGATGACGACGGTGGTCTCGTCGAAGAAGGGATCCACGTAGGCGGTTTCGGGATCCGGCATGAGGAGCATGTCGGAAGCCTGGATGCCCTTCCAGCCGGCGATGGAGGAACCGTCGAAGGCGTGGCCGTTCTCGAACTTGTCCTCATCGAAGGCGGAAACCGGCACGGTCACGTGCTGTTCCTTGCCACGGGTATCGGTGAAACGGAAATCGACGAACTTGGCGTCGTTTTCCTTGACCATCTTCATCACGTCTTGCGGGGTTGCCATACGAGTCAGTCTCCTAGCTAAACAAGATGCCGGTTGATCCGGCGACAATCGAATTTCGGAAGCGGAGCAGTTACAGCAGAAAGCGTGCCATGCCCTATCACGAAAGCCTTGCATTCTGCCACAAAGGATTGGGCGTCACGGGGAAGTTTTATCAGCACCATTTCAGTGCATTTCTGCGAAAAACGCCCCGTCACGGTGCGCTTACCGTGCAGATCACGATGCGGGAGAATTTCCCCTGCGCCTCTGCCCGCCCACTCGCCCGCTCCTGTACCGCGTCGAGCCCTCCGGCTTGGGCAATCTGCTGAGCGGAGTAGAAGACTTCGGCCTCGACGCAGCCGCCCAGATAATGAAAGAGCACGCGGCGAGGCGCCGGCAGGCCTTCCAGATCGACGGCCAGGTCCGCCAGGAGGACGTCGCGCCCGGGCAGACGACGGGCGCCGACGTCTGGATCGAGGTCGTCTTCGGGATCGATGTGAACCAGGACGTCAAGAACATCCGGGTGGGCGCGCAGCACGCGACCGCGTACCGATTCCGCGATTCGGTGGCCTTCCGAGACGCTGATCCTTGGATCGACCTGCACATGGGCATCCACCAGGGCACGGTTGGCCATGCGTCGGGTGCGCAGGGCGTGCACGCCGGTCACGCCGGACGTATCGACGATCACCTGGCGAATGGCGGCGACGCGCTCCGTCTCAAGCCCCGCGTCGATCAATTCCTGCAACGCGTCCCAACCGAACACGCTGCCCATACGGGCAATCATGAAGCCGACGATGACCGCGGCCACGGCGTCCGCAAAGGGAAATCCGGCGAGGTTGCCGCCCACCCCCAGCGCCACCACGAGAGAAGAGGCGGCGTCCGAGCGGGCATGCCAGGCATTGGCGACGAGCATTGGCGATGCAAGGCGCTCGCCGACCCGAAGCATGTAACGAAAGAGCGCTTCCTTGGCCAGCAGAGCCAGAAGGGCCACGGCTAGCGCCAGGGGAGCCACCGGCGGCGCGCCCTCCAGGGCCTGCAGGCGGGCGGCGGCGCCCAAGATGATGAGCACACCGGTCCCCGCCAGTACCAGCCCGAGGGCCAACGATGCTGCCGTCTCGAATCGACCGTGCCCGTATGGATGCCCGGAATCGGCCGGATGCCGGCTGTGCCGCGCGGCAAGGAGAACGATGAAATCGCAGACCAGATCGGAGAGGGAATGAAGGCCATCGGCCACCAGGGCCTGCGAGTGGGAGAGGACACCGGCAAGCACCTGAACGAACACCAGCACGGCATTGACGCCGATGCTTACCCAGGTGCTGTGCCTGGTCTGACGTTGGCGGGCCGCTTCGCCCGGCAGATCGCCGCGCGCTCGGAAAACTTCCTTGTCCATGGGCGGGAGAGCCCGCCTAGCGGCGGGTGATTTATACTGGCGAATCATTGTATCAGCCGAAAACTCATGGGAACTCTCGCCGAAATTCTCGCCCTCGCCCAGGAGCGCGCCCGCGCCCTTTCCCTGCCCTACGCCGGCGCGCTGACCCCGCGGGAAGCCGCAGCGATCCTATCCAGCGCCCCCGGCGCCCGCCTCGTCGATGTGCGCACCCGGGCGGAACTCGACTGGGTCGGCCGCATCCCCGGCGCAGTTGAGATCGAATGGAACCTCTATCCGGGCGGAGTGCGCAACGAGCACTTTCCGGCCCAACTCAAGCAATCCGTCGATCGCGAAGCGCTGACCCTCTTCATCTGCCGCAGCGGCGCGCGCTCCGACGCCGCCGCCCGCGCTGCGGCTGCCTCCGGCTACAGCAGCGCCTACAACGTCCTCGAAGGTTTCGAAGGCGACAAGGACGCCGCCGGCCATCGCGGGACTGTCGGCGGCTGGCGCCACGCAGGCCTGCCGTGGATGCAATCCTGAAGGCCCGACGAGCACGCCCTGACCTGTGAAAGCTGCGGGATGGCGCTGCACCCCGGCCGCCCGCCTCACCCTCCCCATCTCCCCCCGCCCATGCTTCCCTTCGATTCATTCAATTCCCTTTCCGACGCCGAGTGCCAGGAGCGCATCCGTGCCGCCCGCGCCCGCCTGGGCAAGAAGGCGGTTCTTCTCTGCCACCACTACCAGCGCGCCGATGTCTACCAGCACGCCGACCTGACTGGCGATTCCCTCAAGCTTTCCCGCCTCGCGGCGCAGGCCGACTCGGACTTCATCGTCTTTTGCGGCGTGCATTTCATGGCCGAGGTGGCCGACATCATGTCGCGCCCGACGCAGACCGCCATCCTTCCCGACCTCGCCGCCGGTTGCTCGATGGCCGACATGGCCAACCTCGCCAAGGTCGAACGCTGCTGGCGTGAGTTGGGGGAAGTGCTGCCGGTGGAGGAGGAATTCACGCCGGTCACCTACATCAATTCGGCTGCTGACCTGAAGGCCTTCTGCGGCCGTCACGGCGGCATCGTCTGCACCTCGTCCAACGCCGGCACCATCGCCCGCTGGGCCTTCGCGCAGCGGCCCCGCATCCTGTTCTTCCCGGATCAGCACCTCGGCCGCTGGACCGGGCACCAGCTCGGCCTGCCCCTGGACGCCATGGAAGTCTGGGATCCCGACCTCGAACTCGGCGGCCTCACGCCGGAGCGACTGCGCGCGGCCCGCATCCTCCTCTGGAAGGGCCATTGCTCGGTGCACCAGATGTTCCGCAAGAGCCACATCGACGCTTTTCGCGCCAGGCACCCCGAGGGCCGTGTCATCGCCCACCCGGAGTGCGCCTTCGAAGTGTGCGCCGCGGCCGACCAGGTGGGTTCCACCGAGGCCATCGTCCGCGCCGTGAAGGAGTCACCGCGGGGAACCCGCTGGCTGGTGGGGACCGAACTCAATCTGGTGGACCGTCTGGCGCGGGAGATGCTGGCGGAAGACAAGATCGTCCAGTTCATGGCCACCACCATCTGCATGTGCTCGACCATGCAGCGCATCGATCCGCAGCACTTGGCCTGGACCCTGGAAAATCTGGCCGCCGGCGAGGTCGTCAATCCCATCCGCGTGCCGCCCCACGAGGCGGAACTCGCGCGGATCGCCCTCGACCGCATGCTGGCGGTGTCCTGACCCTCCATGGGAAGCCCTGCCCTCCACGTCACCACCTACAACATCCACAAGGGCTTCTCCCAGTTCAACCGGCGCATGATGGTCCACGAATTGCGGGACCGCCTGCGCCACCTGGGGCCGGACATCGTCTTTTTGCAGGAGGTGCAGGGGCTCCACCTGGGGCACGCCGAAACCCACGCCGATTGGCCAGACGCCCCGCAGCACGAATTCCTCGCCGCCGAGGAATGGCAGTCCTCCGCCTACGGCCGCAACATGGTCTATGACCACGGCCACCACGGCAACGCCATCCTCTCGCGCTTTCCGATCCTCGACAGCCACAACCAGGACGTCACCCACCTGCGCTTCGAGCGGCGCGGCCTCCTCCATTGCCGGATCGGCGTCAGCCCGCAACTGACGGTCCATTGCGTCTGCGTGCACCTCTCCCTCTTCGGCCGCTCGCGCAAAAAGCAGATGGAGGCGCTCGCCGACTATCTCGACTCCCTCGCCCGCCCCGAGGAGCCCCTCATCATCGCCGGCGACTTCAACGACTGGCGCAACCGCGCCGACGACCATCTCGCCCAGCGCCTGGGCCTGATCGAAGTCTTCGGCGGCATCGCCGGTCGCCCGGTGAAGAGTTTTCCGGCCGCCCTGCCGGTCTTCCGCCTCGATCGCATCTACGTGCGAGGGTTTCACGTCGAGAGGAGCGAAGTTCACCACGGCCAGCCCTGGTCGATGATCTCCGACCACGCGGCCCTTTCCGCCCACCTGCTGCGGGATGGCGCCTGATTACCGGGCCGGCAACCGGCTCACCCTGCTCGAATCGGGGCGGGAGTATTTTCCGGCCCTGATCGCCGCCATCGCCGCCGCCGAACGGGAAATCTTCCTCGAAAGCTACATCTTCGCCGCCGACCCCACCGGGGAAGCGGTGGCCGCCGCCCTCATCGGCGCCGCCGACCGGGGGGTACGGGTCCAGGTTCTGGTGGATGGCTTCGGCGGCCGCAACTTCGTCGCCGACTACCTCCCCCGCCTCACCGCCGCCGGCGTCTACGCCATGCTCTACCGGCCCGAACTGGCGCGCTTCAATTTCCGCCGCCACCGATTGCGGCGCCTGCACCGCAAGCTCGTGGTCATCGACGCCCGCGTCGCCTTCGTGGGCGGCATCAACGTCATCGACGACGACAACGCGCCACCCGAGCAGCGGCCCCGCTTCGACTACGCGGTGCGGACCGAAGGCCCGGTGGTCGAGCAAATCCACGCGGCGGCGACGCGCCTGTGGCGGATTGTCGTGTGGGCCAACTTCAAGCGCCGCTACCGCATCCACACCCTGACCCCGCCCGATCTGCCGGAGGTCGACGGTCAGATCGCCGCCTTCCTGCGCCGCGACAGCTTCCGGCACCGCAGCGACATCGCCGACGCCTACCTCGCCGCCATTGCTTCCGCGCGCAGTGAAGTGCTCATCGCCAATGCCTATTTCCTGCCCGGCTTTCGCTTCCGCCGCGCCCTGCGGGCCGCCGCCCGGCGCGGCGTGCGGGTGAGCATCCTGCTCCAGGGGGTCAGCGACCACCCCCTCCTCCACTACGCCACTCAGACCCTCTACGGGAACCTGCTGGCCGACGGCATTCGCATCTTCGAGTACCGGCGGAGCTTCCTGCACGCCAAGGTGGCCGTGGTGGACGGTCGCTGGGCGACGGTGGGCTCCTCCAACATCGACCCTTTCAGCCTCTTCCTCGCCAAGGAAGGCAACCTCGCCATCCGGGACCGTGATTTCGCCGCCCGCCTGCAAGCGAGCCTGGGCGCCGCCATGGCCGCCGGGGCGGTGGAAATCCGCGCGGGCGACCTCGCCCGCCTGCCCTGGCACGCCCGTCTTCTGCGCTGGGCAAGTTACGGCGCGGTGCGCGCCCTGATCGGATTGGCGGGGTTCGGTCCTCGCCTGGGCCAGCAGGAGAAGCCCCCGCTCAAGGGCTGAGAATCGTTCGGCGGCGCGGAACCGCGGCAAAATCCCAGTGGGCGAGCGCCCACTTCCAGACTTCGGCGACGGTCGCGGCTGCGAGTTCCGGCGGCGGCGTCTGCCCCAGAAAGTTTAGGGCGCGCACGAGTTCCGAGGGCGCCCGGCGGACCTCCAGGGCCGGCGCCCGGGTCTGCTTGGAAAGCTTTTCACCGGCCGCGTTCACCGCCACCGGCAGATGCGCGTAGCGCGGCGTCGGCAGGCCCAGACAGGTTTGCAGCCAGATCTGGCGGGGCGTCGATTCGATGAGGTCCGCCCCCCGCACCACGTCCGTCACCCCCTGGAAGGCGTCGTCCACGACCACCGCCAGCTGATAGGCGTAGAGCCCATCGGACCGCCGCAGCACGAAGTCGCCGACCTCGCGCTCCAGGCATTGGGCAAGGCGCCCCTGCAGGCGATCATCGCAGGCACTGTCCTCGGGGAGGGTGAGGAGCCGCCAGGCGCGGGGCGCGCCGGAACGGGCGGGCTTGGCGCGACAGGTGCCGGGATAGACAAGGCCGCCATCGACGGCCTCCCGCGTCGCCGCGGCGGAAATCTCCCGCCGCGTGCAGTCGCAGCCATAGGCCCAGCCGTCCCGCCGCAGGCGATCCAGCGCCTCGTCGTAAGCCGCCTGCCGCCGGCTCTGCCAAAGCAGCGGCCCATCCCAGCAAAACCCGTAGTGCTCCAGCGTCCGCAGGATGTCATCCGCCGCACCGGGCACACAGCGCGGCCCATCCACATCCTCCATGCGCAGCAACCACTCGCCGCCCTGCGACCGGGCGTCGAGGCAACTCCCCAGCGCTGCCACGAGCGAACCAAAATGCAGCGGCCCGGTGGGCGACGGGGCGAAACGGCCGCGATAGGACGCGGCGGGCGGTGGCGAATCAGGAGCAATCTCAGAAGCCAACATGACGCTTTACGCGGCGCGGGATGGGAACCGAGTTGGCGCTTTGGCCTGTTCGCAGATGCTGCGCGACTTCGCGACCGACCTGAACCCCCGGGCGTCGCCGCGCGAGCCTCGATCCGGCGCTGCTCGTCGCTGCACGCGGAAGCAGTGGGTCGGCAACCCTATTCGAACTCGATGATCACCTGATCCACTGTCAGGCTCTCTCCGGGGGTGGCGGCGATCTTCTTCACCTTGCAATCCTGGTCGGCCTTCAGGATGTTTTCCATCTTCATCGCCTCGATGACCGCGAGTTTTTCGCCGGCCTTGACCTCCTGCCCCGGCTTGACGGCGATTTCGCGCAGCAGCCCGGGCATGGGGGAAAGGAGGAACTTGGAGAGGTCGGGGAGGGCCTTTTCCGGCATCAGGGCCAGCAATTCGGCGGCGCGCGCGCTCATCACCATGAAATCGGCGCGGGTTCCCCAGTGGAAGAGGCTGTAGCGGGTGCGGTGGCGTTCGACCTGGAGGGTGAATTCCTCGCCGTTGCAGCTGCCTCGGAAAAGCGGCTGGCCTAGTTGCCAGTCGGAGAGGATTTCGTAGGGCCGGCCGCCGTATTCCACGTGGTAGCCGCCGGGAATGGGGCGCGCGACGACCGGGTGGTTTTCCTTGCTGGCAGCGGTCAGGCGCACCACCATCCAGTGATCGCCGACGATGCGCTCGTGGCCCTGAAGCTGACCAGAGACGGAAGCACCTCGATCGGTATAGGCACGATAGACAAAGGCGGCGACCGAAACCAGCAGGGCCGGGTCGTCGTGGGGGACCATGGAAGCGTCGAAGCCCGTCGGGTATTCCTTGGCGATAAAGCCGGTATCGAACACTCCGGACTGGAAACGCGGGTGCTGCATCAAGGCCGCCTGGAAGGGAATGTTGGACGAGATGCCTCTGATCACGAAGGCATTCAGGGCGTCCCGCATGCGAGCGATGGCCTGGGCGCGGTTGGCGCCGTGCACGATGAGCTTGGCAATCATCGAGTCGTAATGCATGGAGATTTCGCCGCCGTCGTAGACACCGGTATCGACGCGCAACTGGCCGGGGATCTCGGCAGGCGGCTGGAACTTCACCAGGCGGCCGGTGGAAGGCAGGAAGCCGCGGAAAGCGTCCTCGGCGTTGATGCGGCATTCCATGGCCCAGCCGTCGATGCCCACGTCAGCCTGGCTAATTGGCAATTTCTCGCCGTTGGCCACGCGGATCATCTGCTCTACGAGGTCGAGCCCGGTGATCATTTCGGTGACCGGGTGCTCCACCTGGAGACGGGTGTTCATTTCCAGGAAGTAGAACTCCTTGGTGGCCCCCGAGACGACGAATTCGACGGTGCCGGCCGATTCGTAATTGACGGCCCGGGCGAGCGCCACGGCCTGTTCGCCCATGGCCTTGCGCATTTCGGCATCGACGAAGGGGCTGGGGGCTTCCTCAATGACCTTCTGGTGCCGACGCTGGATCGAGCAGTCGCGCTCGTTGAGGTAGACATAGTTGCCGTGCGAGTCGCCCAGCACCTGAATCTCGATGTGGCGCGGCTCCAGAACGTACTTCTCGATGAAGACGCGGTCGTCGCCAAAGGAATTGCGGGCCTCGTTCACGCAGGAGGAAAAGCCTTCGTGCGCCTCGGCATCGTTGTACGCCACCCGCAAGCCCTTGCCGCCGCCGCCTGCAGATGCCTTGATCATGACCGGGTAGCCGATCTTCCTGGCAATCTCCACGGCCTGATCCGGGCCGGCGATGGCCTCGTTGTGGCCGGGAATGGTACTGACCCGGGCTTCAATGGCGAGTTTCTTGGATTCGATCTTGTCGCCCATCTTCGCCACGGAGTAATGCTTGGGGCCGATGAACCTGATGCCTTCCTCTTCCAGGCGGCGCGAGAACTCGGCGTTCTCGGACAGGAAACCATACCCCGGATGGACAGCTTCGGCGCCGGTCGTTTTGCAGGCGGCGATGATCTTGTCGATGACCAGATAGGATTCTTTGGAAGCGGCTGGCCCGATGCAGAGTGCTTCATCGGCGAGACCGACGTGGAGCGCGTCACGGTCCGCCTCGGAATAGACCGCGACGGTGGCAATGCCCATCCGGCGTGCCGTCTTGACGACCCGGCAGGCGATTTCCCCCCGGTTCGCGATCAGGATTTTCTTGAACATGCTTTCACTCCGTTTGAGTGAAACATGAAAGGTGAAAGGTACCCCTCGCCTCGCCCCGCCTCTAGCCGGGGAAGGGAGAGCCCCCCCACGCTTCACATTTCACATGTCACTTGTCACAGGGGGATGTTCCCGTGCTTGCGCCACGGGTTTTCCAGTTTTTTGTCGCGCAACATGGCCAGGGAGCGGCAGATGCGCTTGCGGGTGGCGTGGGGCATGATGACATCATCAATGAAGCCGCGGGCGCCGGCGACAAACGGGTTGGCGAACTTCGCCTTGTATTCGGCTTCCCGCTCGGCCAGCTTGGCGGGATCGTTCTTTTCTTCACGGAAAATGATTTCCACCGCCCCCTTCGGACCCATCACAGCGATTTCCGCCGAGGGCCAGGCGAGATTCACATCCCCTCGCAGGTGCTTGGAGGCCATCACATCGTAGGCGCCGCCGTAGGCCTTGCGGGTGATCACGGTAACCTTGGGCACCGTGCATTCGGCGTAGGCGTAGAGCAGCTTGGCGCCGTGTTTGATGATGCCGCCGAATTCCTGCGCGGTGCCGGGCATGAAACCAGGGACGTCGACGAAGGTGACGACCGGGATGTTGAAGGCGTCGCAAAAGCGCACGAAGCGGGCCGCCTTGATGGACGACTTGATGTCCAGGCAGCCCGCCAGGACGAGGGGCTGATTGGCGACGATGCCCACCGGCTGGCCATCCATGCGTGCGAAGCCGATGATGATGTTCTTGGCGTAATCCGGTTGCAGCTCGAAGAAATCGCTGTCGTCGACCACCTTGGCGATCAGCTCGTTCATGTCGTAGGCCTTGTTCGGATTGTCGGGAACCAGGGTATCGAGGGAGGGTTCCATGCGACCGGCTGGGTCGCTGGTCGGCATGACCGGTGGCTTCTCGCGATTGCTGCCGGGCAGGAAATTCATGAAGCGGCGCAGCATCGCAAGGGCCTCGACGTCGTTCTCGAACGCCAGGTCGGCGACACCGGACTGGGTGGTGTGGGTGATCGCCCCCCCCAGTTGCTCGGCGGTGACCTCTTCGTGGGTGACCGTCTTGACCACCTCGGGACCAGTCACGAACATGTAGGAACTGTCCTTCACCATGAAGATGAAATCGGTCATCGAAGGAGAATAGACGGCACCCCCGGCACAGGGCCCCATGACGAGGGAAATCTGCGGCACGACACCGGAGGCCATCACGTTGCGCTGGAAGACTTCGGCGTAGCCACCCAAGGATGCGACACCCTCCTGGATTCGCGCGCCGCCGGAATCGTTGATGCCGATCACCGGAGCGCCAACCTTCATGGCGTGCTCCATGACCTTGCAGATCTTTTCGGCGTGGGTCTCCGAGAGGGAACCTCCGAAGACCGTGAAATCCTGCGAAAAAACAAAGACAAGACGACCATTGATGGTGCCGTAGCCGACGACGACGCCGTCGCCCGGCGTCTTTTCGTCGCGGTCCATTCCAAAATCGACGCAGCGATGCTCCTTGAAGAGATCCCACTCTTCGAAAGACTCGGGATCGAGCAAGAGTTCAATGCGCTCCCGGGCGGTGAGTTTGCCCTTGGCGTGCTGGCTGTCGATGCGATTCCGGCCACCACCGAGGCGGGCCATGGTGCGCTTGTCGTCCAGCTGGCGAATGATGTCGTGCATAAAAATCTCCGAAAATTCAGCGATTTGGGGGTTTCACCCCCGCAGGCGCTCAAGCAGCGTGCGGGCAGCAGCTGCGGGCGTCGTGCGGCCCGCTTCGACGGCAGCGGTCAGGGAAGGAAGCAGTTCCCCGACGGCGGGATGGTAGCGGAAAAATTGCCGGAGGCCGGTGTCAATCAACTGCTGCATCCAGGCAAGAGATTGCAGCCGACGCTTCGCCTCCAGTTCGCCGGAGGCGCCCAGGGCCGCCCGATGGGCCTCCACCGCTTGCCAGAATTCGACGATGCCCTCTTTCTTGAGGGCGCTGGCGGCCAGCACCGGCGGGTGCCAATGGGACGAGACCGGACGTATCCAGTGCAAGGCGTTCTTCCACTGCGCGCGGGTGACCGCTGTCGCCGCCGGGTCCAGGTCCGCCTTGTTGATCACCACGAGATCGGCAAGCTCGACGATGCCCTTCTTGATGGCCTGAAGGTCATCGCCGGCGTTGGGCAGTTGCAGCAGGCAGAAGATATCCACCATGCCTGCCACCGCGGTCTCCGACTGGCCGACCCCTACCGTTTCGACAATGATCACGTCGAAACCCGCCGCCTCACAGAGCAGCATGGCCTCGCGCGTTTTTTCCGCGACGCCGCCCAGCGACCCCGAGGACGGACTGGGACGGATGAAAGCCTCCTCCCGCTGACAGAGGATTTCCATGCGGGTCTTGTCGCCCAGGATGGAGCCTCCACTCACCGACGACGAGGGGTCCACCGCCAGCACGGCCAGGCGATGCCCGCGCTCGATGAGCCACAGACCGAGCGCCTCGATGAAGGTGGATTTGCCGGCCCCCGGCACGCCGGAGATGCCGACGCGCACCGCGCCTCCCGTATGGGGAAGAACGCTGTTCAGGACCTGCTGCGCGCGAGCCTGATGCTCGGGCCGCGTCGATTCGACGAGGGTGATGGCCTTGGCCAGGGCGCGGCGCTGCCCGGCGCGCACCCCGTCGACGAGCATCTGGTCGGCAGGCAACAGAGGGGGGGGCGGGGTGCTCAAGTCAGTCAATCTCCAGCACCCCGTCCTGCCCGGCCATCAGGAATTGGGCGATGGCTTCACGGTGCTTCAGCAGACAAGCCAGTACCAAGTCATTGGTGACATTGCCGAGGTCAAGCCGGACGATCTTGGGCGGCCAGCCTTTCAACAGCGCCATTTCAATGAAGTCGGCGTCTTTGGTGACAATGGCAAAGTTCTCCTTCCGGGCAAACTCCCATATCTGCAGGTCGGTCGACTTGTCGAGGCCCAGTAGTGCCGTCTGCGACGATCCGGGGAAATGCGACTTCAGCGCGGGCAGAAGCCGCCGCGAGAGGTTCTGGTCCAGAAGAAGCTTCACGCCGCGAAGCGTATGACTTGATGCTCGCGTTCGGCGGCAAAGGCCAGGCAGGCACGGATATCGGCCAACTCCAGTTCCGGGTAATCGGCCAGGATTTCCGCTTCGCTCATGCCGGCAGCCAGCCAGCCCAGAACATCGTAGACCGTGATGCGCAGGCCGCGCACGCAGGGCTTGCCGCCACGCTTGCCGGGTTCGAGGGTGATGCGTTCGATCATGATCTGTCTCTCAAACGTGAGGTGGGCATGCTTAGCTTTTCAAAATTGCGAACGGTAGCTGACCATAGGTTTGCACAAACTCGCTGAGAAGGGCTTTCTCGACTTCTCGAGGTTCGAGAACCGTACCGTTTCCGTGTTTTCGCGAGCAATCAGATATACACCGCATTCAGCGGGCACACTATCGCAGGAGAGCTGCAGATCGGAGACGCAAACGCGGCCGGCAAACCCGAACCCTGCCAATCGGTTGACGTCTTCAAAGTCCATGGATTGTCTCGGATGTCCAGCTCATTATCAGCCAGCGCGGGCCTTTTTAATTTCTTCCAGCACCTTCTTGGCGGAATCCTCGATGCGGGTGCCCGGGCCGAAGATGGCCTTGGCACCGGCGGCGTAGAGGGCCTCGTAGTCCTGCGCCGGGATGACGCCACCGGCGAAGACGATGATGTCGTCCGCTCCTTGGGCCTTCAGGGCGGCAATCAATTGCGGCACCAGGGTCTTGTGGCCGGCGGCCAGAGACGAGCAGCCGATGGCATGAACATCGTTTTCCACCGCCTGGCGGGCTGCTTCCTCAGGCGTCTGGAAGAGGGGGCCCATGTCGATGTCGAAGCCCAGGTCGGCGTAGGCGGTAGCCACTACCTTGGCGCCGCGGTCGTGGCCGTCCTGCCCAAGCTTGGCGATCATGATGCGTGGGCGGCGGCCTTCCTCCTCTGCGAAGCGGGCGATGTCGGCCTTGAGGGATTCCCAGTTTTCCTGTCCTTCCACAACGCCTCCGTATACCCCGGAAATGGTCTGATTGTTGGCGCGATAGCGGCCGAAGATCTTCTCCAGGGCATCCGAGACCTCGCCCACGCTGGCCCGCAGGCGAATGGCCTTGACGGTCAGATCGAGCAGATTGCCCTCGCCGGTTTCGGCACAGCGGGTCAGCGCCTCCAGTGCGGCGCCGACGGCGGCCGTGTCGCGGCTGGCGCGAATGCCCTGCAGGCGGGCGACCTGGGCCTCGCGAACGAGGTGGTTGTCGATGTCGAGGATATCGATGGCGTCTTCCCTGGCCAACTTGTATTTATTGACGCCGACGATGACGTCCTGGCCCGAATCGATGCGCGCCTGCTTGTCCGCGGCGCAGGTTTCCACCTGCATCTTGGCCCATCCGGATTCGACGGCCTGGGTCATGCCCCCCATGGTCTCGATCTCCTGGATGATCTCCCAGGCCTTGTCGGCCATTTCCTGGGTCAGCTTTTCCATTAGGTAGGATCCGGCCCAGGGGTCGATCACGTTGGTGATGTGGGTCTCTTCCTGGATGATCAGTTGGGTGTTGCGGGCGATACGGGCGGAAAACTCGGTGGGCAGGGCGATGGCTTCGTCCAGGGCATTGGTGTGCAGCGACTGCGTACCGCCGAAGACGGCCGCCATGGCTTCGATGGTCGTGCGCACCACGTTGTTGTAGGGATCCTGCTCGGTCAGCGACCAGCCGGAGGTCTGGCAGTGGGTGCGCAGCATCCTGGACTTGGCGTTCTTGGCGCCGAAACCGGTCATGATGCGGTGCCACAGGAGCCGCGCGGCGCGCATCTTGGCGATTTCCAGGTAGAAGTTCATGCCCACCGCCCAGAAGAAGGAGAGGCGGCCGGCGAAGGCATCCACGTCCATGCCGGAGGCGATGCCAGTGCGCACATACTCCATGCCGTCGGCGAGGGTAAACGCCAGTTCGATGGCCTGATTTCCCCCGGCTTCCTGGATGTGATAGCCGGAAATGGAAATGGAGTTGAACTTCGGCATGTGCGTCGCCGTGTAGGCGAAGATGTCGGCGATGATTTTCATCGACGGCTTGGGCGGATAGATATAGGTGTTCCGCACCATGAATTCTTTGAGGATGTCGTTCTGGATGGTCCCCGAGAGTTGCGCCTGGGGTACGCCCTGTTCCTCGGCGGCGACGATGTAGCCGGCCAGTATGGGCAGCACGGCGCCATTCATGGTCATGGAGACGGAAATCCTGTCCAGGGGGATGCCGTCGAAAAGAATCTTCATGTCCTCGACCGAGTCGATCGCCACCCCGGCCTTGCCCACATCGCCCACAACCCGGGGATTGTCGGAGTCATAGCCGCGGTGGGTGGCTAGATCGAAGGCCACGGAAATGCCCTGACCGCCGGCGGCCAGCGCCTTCCTGTAGAAGGCGTTGGAAGCCTCCGCGGTGGAAAAGCCAGCGTACTGGCGGATGGTCCAAGGCTTCACGGCGTACATGGTCGGCTGCGGGCCGCGCAGGAAGGGGTCCAGCCCGGGCAGGGTATCGGTGTGCGGCAGTCCCGCGACATCTTTCCGGGTATACAGGGCCTTGACCTCAAGCCCCTCGGGTGTGGTCCAGGTCAGCTTGGCAGGATCGCCACCAGGCGCCTGCCGAGCGGCAAGCTTTTCCCAGGCATCAAGATGGTTGGAATCGTGAAATGTCCCCGGATCGTGGGATGTCGCCGACATGACGGGCCTCGCAGTTCGATTTTGTGTACCATTGATGCAGAATTCAAAATTTTACGCCGGTACCTTAGCAACCCGATTTTTTCACAAAAGCAGGCGAATCTCGTTTAACCCATTGATACAATTGGGGTTACGCCAATAACACTTTGTAAGAAGCCTAAACGAGACCGACCATGGAGAATTCTACCCCGACCCAGCTTCGTTTTCCCGCCAGCGCCGGATTTACGATCCGAGCGGATTTTGAAGGCGGAGCGACGTCCTCCGATTTTGGCGCGGTTCTATTACGCGGTATCGACCTGCAAATGGGTCTGATTGCCCGGCTGGTCAGCGCGATTCACGACACGCGCCACCCGTCATACATCGATCACTCGCTGACCGACCTGCTCCGGCAGCGGATATATCAGACCGCCAGCGGCTACGCCGACGGCAACGACGCCAACACCCTGCGCTGCGACCCGATGTTCAAACTGGCCGTTGGCCGCGCGCCACTCTCAGAAGGCAATGACTTGGCCTCCGGCCCCACGCTCTCCCGCCTCGAGAACAGCGTTTCGCGGAAAGACATCTATCGCCTGGCCCGGAGTTTCGTCGACGCCTTCATCGCCAGCTACGCAAAAGCCCCCGCCGTAATCGTGCTGGACATGGATCATTCAGAAGATGCCACGCACGGCCAGCAGGAACTGGCGTTCTACAACGCCCACTATGGGAATCACTGCTACCTGCCGCTATTCCTCTTTGAAGGACTCTCCGGCAAACTGATCACCGCCGTGCTGCGTCCGGGCAAACGCCCCACGGGCAAGGAGAACGCAGCGATCATCGGACGGGTGTTGCGCCGACTCCGTGTCGCCTGGCCTGAAACCCACATCATCCTGCGCGGTGATGGACACTTCTCGAATCCCGAGCTTATGGCCTTGTGCCAAACCGATCCGAATCTGGATTTCATCTTCGGGCTGGCGGGCAACAACGTGCTCTCCCCGAAGGCTAAGCCGTTGCTGGAACGAGCCCGCGCGTTACACCAGACCCGCTGCGTCAACGCACAGCGACTGGGCCATTCCGAACCGACAACTACGCGGATGTATGACGATGTTGAGTACCAAGCCAGCTCTTGGCCCCAAGCCTACCGCGTCGTGGTCAAGGCCGAGGTGATGGCGCTGGGCGACAACCCACGCTATGTGGTGACCTCGCTGACCGACCCTGGCCCGGATATCCTCTACAAGGAATTGTATTGTGCCCGAGGACAGGACGAGAACTTCATCAAGGCGGTGAAGAACGATCTGGCCAGTGACCGGACCTCCGATCATGCTTTCCTGGCCAATCATCTGCGGCTGTTCTATTCGTGTGCGGCCTATGCGCTGATTCACGGCTTGCGCGAGAACACGCTGGTGCATACGGAGCTGGCCAAGGCGCAACCGGTCTCGATCATCCTGAAGCTGTTCAAGCTGGCGGTACGCGTGGTGCAATACAAGGATCGGATTAAACTCTCTTTGCCAACGTCATGCCCGATGAAAGGTGTTCTGGCGCGGGTCACCGAGTTGCTTTATGTGGCACAACGTCCGCCAGCGCCGGCCTGATCGACAAACACGCCTCCGTTACCCGTTGTTGGCTTCAATCCGCTGGAACGGAGGCCGCGTTTCGCCTGACACCTGTTTGCGGCTCGGTAGCGTCACAACGCGAGGTGGAGAAACGAACGATTCCGGCGGTCCCACGCAAAACATCGGCCACGCTCCGAGGAGGCTGACTTCCGTTATGGCCAAAATATCATCACATTGGCATCAGGCTGCGGGTTTATGAAACATTCGGGAGCAATAAATGCGCGACGAAAAAAATGCGCAAGGTTGTATAATACTGCATCCATAATTATAGAATCAAGCCGGACTCAGTCGGGAGAGACCCCACGATGACTCATCGCATTGCGCCCACCGCCCTCTACCAGGAAGTCGCCGAACGTCTGCGGCAGCGCATCTTTGCCCACGAATTACCACCGGGTACCTGGATCGACGAGCAGAAGCTCGCCGAGCAATACGGCATCTCGCGCACCCCGCTGCGCGAGGCCCTCAAGGTGCTGGCGTCGGAAGGCCTGGTCACCTTGAAGCCCCGGCGCGGCTGCTACGTCACCGAGATCGATGCCGGCGACCTGGACGACATCTTCCCTCTCATGGCACTTCTTGAGGGCCGCTGCGCGGCGGAAGCCACCCGCCGCGCCACGCGCGCCGACCTGGAAGGACTGGTCGCCATTCATGAAACCCTGGAAGAGAGCGCCCGCGAAGGCCGGATCGACGCCTTTTTCGAGGCGAATCAGCTCTTCCACCGGCGCATCCAGGAACTCTCGGGCAATCGCTGGATGCTGTCGGTGATCCAGGATCTGCGCAAAGTGCTCAAGCTCTCGCGCCTGCACTCCCTCTCCCTGGAAGGGCGCCTGCAGCAATCCCTGGAAGAACACCGAAACATCCTGGCCGCCATCCGGGGCGGCCAACCGGCGGCAGCCGAGACGGCCATGCACGATCATCTGCTCTCGGGGCGGGAAGCGCTCTCCAAGATGCACGACTCTCAATCCCGAGCTGCTTGAAGGCCCCGTGGCGGGACGAATCGACGTCGAGCTTGCGGGCGAGGTCGCCACCGTCGTCCTTGCCAACCCGGGCAAGCGCAATGCGCTGGACCTCGCCATGTGGCAGGCGCTGCCAGGGGTCTTCGCGGATCTTGAGGCTTCACCCCATTTGCGCTGCGTCGTCCTGCGCGGCGAGGGGGGTGAGGCTTTCGCCGCCGGCGGAGACCTGGGCGAATTTCCCGAGCGCCGGGGCAATACGTCGCAGGCCCTCGCCTATCACGACGAGGTCAGCAGCGCCCTGGCCGCCATCAGCGATTCGCGCCTGCCTTCGGTCGCCCTGATCGACGGCGCCTGCGTCGGCGGCGGCCTTGAAATCGCCCTCGCCTGCGACCTTGCCATCTGCGGGGAGTCGTCGCGTTTCGGCATCCCCATCGGGCGCCTGGGATTCCCGATGGCCCCGCGCGAGATGGCGGCCTTGCTCGCGAGAGTGCCAGTGATGACCCTGCGGGAACTCCTGCTTGAGGGCCGCCTGATGGATGCCCGCGAGGCCCAGGCCAAGGGACTCGTAACGCGCGTCGTTCCCGACGCTCAGGTGCGCGACGAAGCCTATGCCAGCGCGCGGCGCATCGCCGCCGGCGCCCCCCGGGTTGCGGCAGCCCACAAGGCCTGGCTGCGTCGCCTCACACCTGCGTCCCAGGTTACGCAGGAGGATCAGGAAGCGGCCTTTGCCCTCCTGGCCGATGGCGACTACCGCGAGGGCCTCGCTGCTTTCTTCGCCCGCCGCAAACCGCGATTTCGCGGTCAATAGCGTGGTGGCCCGCGGCGCGGCCACTGGGCGGCTGGCCAGCCAAGCCCAGCGCCCGGGCGAGCGCCCTCCGAAGCACGTTTTTGGTTGATCTGCGCGGCTGACAGGGGGCCTCCCACGCCCTACACTACGCCCATGTTTCCCATAGGACCGTCGCCTTGAAGGCCGTCATTTCCAGTCAGGATATCCAGCCGGGCATGTTCGTGGTCGAAATCGACCGCCCCTGGCTCGAAACGCCCTTTCCCATGCAGGGATTCCTGGTCGAGAATCGCGACCAGATCGATACCCTGGCTCGCCTCTGCCTGACCGTCACGGTCGATCGCAGTCGCTCTGTCGGCCAGCATTACGCCGATCGACCGCCCGCCGCGGACACGCCTTCCCGTGGCCTGCCGGCAGCTGCCTTCCGCCAGCCGGAGGACGCTGGCGCCGACGATTTTTCCGACATCTGTCGCCTGCTGCGCATCGAGCCCCACAGTCGCCGCTACGAGCAGGCCCCCCTGATCCGGGAGCTTGACACGCAGAGCCGCCTGGAGCCCGAACTGCTGTACTCGGCTCCCATCGTCGACGACGTCAAGGGCACCTTGCAGGCGATACGCGAATCGGTGGAAGCCGAACGGACGCCGGATTTCCGGCAGATCGGCGGACTGGTGGGCGAAATGGCGCGCGGCGTCGAGCGCAACCCGGACGCCATGATCTGGCTCGCCCGCTTGAAGAGCGCCGACCAGTATTCCTACGATCACGCCGTCGACGTCTCGGTACACATGATGGTCGTCGGACGCTTTCTCGGAATGCCCACCAGGACCGTCGAAGAACTGGGCCTGGCGGGCCTCATGCAGGACGTGGGGAAGGTCGATCTTCCCCACGAAATCCTCGCCAAACCCGGTCCGCTGAACGCTGACGAATACGCCCTCATGCAATCCCACGTCGCGAGTTCCCTCGACCTCCTGGTTCAGCAGGGCGGCTTCTCCGTCGACGTGCTAGACATCGTCGCCAGCCACCACGAACGTCTCGACGGCAGCGGCTACCCGCGCCGCCTGAAGGGTGGCCGCCTCGGACTGCACGCCGAACTAGCGGGGATCGTCGATAGCTACTGCGCCATGACCCGCCAGCGCGCCTACCAGTCGGCGCGCTCCAGCCAGAAGGCCCTCGAGGATCTGATTCGCATGCGGGGAAGTCGCTTTCGCGAAGCGGTGGTCGATCAGTTCATCCAATGCCTCGGGGTATACCCGATCGGCACTCTGGTCGAACTCAACAGTGGCGAGGTGGCTGTGGTCATCCAGCAAAACCACGTCCGCCGCCTCAAGCCACGGGTGCTGATTCTGCTGGCTCCCGACAAAACCCCCGAGCGCCGCCCCCGCAACCTGGATCTTTTCATGGAACCCGCCATCGGCACCGGGGAGCCGTATCGCATCGTCCGTTCCCTGCCGGCGGACGCTTACGGCATCGACCCCGCCGAATACTACCTCGCCTGAATTCGTCCTCCCACGGCCCATGACCACCAGCGCCTTCGCCTCCCTGCACAACGATCTCGTCGACCACATCACCGGCCTGCCCCGCTACGCCTCGGCGCTGGTCGAAATCCCCCATCTGGCCCGGCGCCATCCCGGTCGCACCCTGGGCGTCCTCGCCTTCGCGGTCCTGCCCGATGCCGCCCTCTACCGCCTCACCCCGGAGGCCGCCCAGCGCCTGCGGGCAGACGTGACCCGCCGGGTCTCCGCCCTGCTCCACCCCAAGGATCGGCTCTACTCGATAAGCCACTGGGAATGGCTCGCTGTGCTTCCCGATCTGCCCGGCAGCGCCCCCGCGCACCTCGCCATGATGCGGCTGCAAGGGAGCTTCATCGATCCCCTGACCACCCTGGACGGCCCCCAGACGCTACACACCCTTTGCGGCGGCGCGATCTGGCCGGACGACGGCGAAGACGCGCTGCATCTCGTCCAGTCCGCGCGCATCGCCCGTCTGGTGGCCGCGCAGGAAGCCGCGGGCCACGCCCTCTACCAACCCGAGATGGAAGAGACCGACGAGACCCAATCCGGGCTGCACGCCGACCTGCAGGCCGCCCTGGCCGGCGAGCCCGGGCTCGCCCTCTATGTACAGCCGCTCATCGACCTCTCCAGCGGCGCCTGTATTGGCGGCGAAGCCTTGCTGCGGCAACCGCGGGCGGATGCCGACGAGCAGACTCCGCAACGCGTGCTGGCCGCCGTCGAGCGCCTCGGCCTGCGCAAGCCCTTCTCGCGCTGGTTGTTGCACCAGTCCGTGCAGACCGTGGAACGGCTGGCGGCGGCGGGCATCGCCATTCCGCTGTCGATCAACCTTTCGGCCAACGACCTCCTCGATCCGGAACTCCCCGATCTCGTCGCCCAGTGCCTCGCCACCTGGAAAATTCCCGCAGGGTCTCTGCATCTCGAATTGACCGAAACCTCCATGGTCGAGGAGACGCGACCGGTCATCGAAGTGCTCCAGCGCCTGCGCGCCTTGGGGCTTGAGCTGGCCATCGACGACTTCGGCACCGGTTATGCGGGGATGAGCTACCTGCAACGCCTGCCCGTGCAGGAGGTCAAGATCGACCAGAGTTTCGTGCGCCATGCCGAGGAATCGAAGCGCGACCGGGAAATCCTGACGGCCATCGTGCGCCTGGCCCACCGGCTCAAGATGCGGGTGGTCGCCGAAGGCGTGGAGAGCGCGGGCGTCGAGCGCGCGGTGGCCAAACTCGGCTGTGACCGCGCCCAGGGCTTCCACTACGCCCCGGCCCTGCCCCTGGACGACTTCATCCCGTGGTGGCGCGCGCACCAGGATCGCCTGCCACCCGCGCCCACCAAACCCGCGCGGCGCAGGAGGCGTGTCGCGTAGCGTCGGCACGGCCCCGGCTGCGGCCGTGCCGGCCTACTGCCAGGGGCGCGAAAAATCGAGGGCAATGCCGGCGAAAATCGCCGCCCCCAGGTAATTGTTGTTGAGGAAGGCCTTGAAGCAGGCGGCGCGCTCGCGCCGCCGGATCAGCCAGAAATGCCAGAGGGCGATGGCCGCCGCGACGAGCAGGCCGGCAAAATAGGCGCGTCCCATATGAAGGCTGTGGCCGATCCAGGCCAGCAACCCGAGCGCTGCGCCGTAGCTGGCCATCACGGCCGCCACGTCGAAGCGCCCGAAGGTGAGCGCCGAGGTCTTGATGCCGATCCGCGCGTCGTCCTCGCGGTCCACCATGGCGTACTCGGTGTCGTAGGCGACGGCCCAGAAGACATTGGCCAGCAGGAGCCACCAGGCCTCCGGCAAGACTTCGCCGAGGTGGGCCGCGTAGGCCATGGGAATGCCGAAACCAAAGGCGATTCCCAGGTAAGCCTGGGGAAGGGCGAAAAACCGCTTGGTGAAGGGATAGCTCGCCGCCAGGAACACCGCCGGCAAGGTGAGCCAGATCACCTCGGGGATCGCCAGCATCCAGACCAGCCCGAAAGCGGCCAGGCAGAGCACGGCGAAGAGCGCCAGCGCCTCCCGCGGATCGAGCTTGCCGGCAGTCAGCGGCCGGTCCCTGGTGCGCTCGACGTGACGATCGAAATCACGGTCGGCGTAGTCGTTGATGACGCAGCCCGCCGAGCGCATGAGCACCGTGCCCATGCAGAAGACGAGGACCACCTTCCAGTCCGGCTTGCCCAGGGAAGCGAACCACAGCCCCCAGAGCGTGGGCCAGAGGAGAAGCAGGATGCCGATGGGCCTATCCAGCCGCATCAACTTTTCGTACAGGTCGAGCCGAGTCTTGATCGCTTGCCAATTCATGGCCGGCATTCTACCGGTCGGCGGCCTCCGCCAGAACAGGGCCGCGACGTCCTTCCAGGCTGCGCTCATCCAGCGGCAGATTGAGGAGCGCGGCAACGCCGCCGAGGGCGATGCAGAGTCCCCAAACCACGTCGTAGGCACCGGTGGCGTCGAAGAGGCGGCCTCCCAGCCAGACGCCGAGAAAACTGCCGATCTGGTGACTGAAGAAGACGAGACCGGAGAGCATGCCCAGGAAACGCACCCCGAAGACCTGCGCCACGATGGCATTGGTGGGCGGCACGGTGGAAAGCCACAGGAGTCCCATGAGCGCAGCGAAGAGATAGACCGTCCCGGCGCTGAGGGGTAACCAGAGAAAGAGCGCGATCACCACGCTGCGCAGGGCGTAGATGGCCGCCAGCACATAGCGCTTCGGATACCGGGCGGCCAGCAGTCCGGCCCCGTAGGTACCCACGATGTTGAACAGACCGATGAGGGCGAGCGCGGTCATGCCGACGTTGCCCGACATTCCCTTGTCCAGCAGATAGGTCGGCAGGTGTACGCCGATGAAAACCACCTGGAAACCGCACACGAAGTAGCCCGCCGTCAGGAGCAGGAAGCTCCGCTCGCCCAGCGCCTGACGAATGGCCTGAGTGGCCGTTTGTCCGCTTCCCGAGGCGGCCGGGACGAGCCCACGCGTGAGGGCGCTGCCCAAGGGCATGATCAGGAAAGCCGAGGCCGAAAAGACCAGCAAGGTGCCGAACCAGCCCAGCCCGGCAATCAACCCGGCGCCCACCGGCACCATGAGGAACTGGCCAAAGGAACCTGCCGCCGCCACCAGCCCCATGGCCCAGCTCTGCCTTGCGGCGGGGATGCGGCGCCCAAGGGCGGAAAACACCACGCTATAGGTGGTCGCACTCTGGGCCAGACCGAGCAGAACTCCGGCGCTCGCCGCAAGGCCTCCCGCGCTGCTCGCCCACGCCATGCCGGCGAGCCCCAGGGCGTAAAGCAACGCCCCACCCCACAACACCCGCCGCGCGCCCCAACGGTCGGCGAGCAGCCCGGCAAAAGGCTGGGCGGCACCCCACACCAGGTTCTGCAAGGCCATGGCGAAGGAAAAAACTTCCCGCCCCCACTGGTGATCGACACTCATGGGCGCCAGAAAAAGCCCGAAGGTATGGCGTATGCCCATCGCCACGCAGACGATTCCGGCGGCAAACAGAAGGATGGGCGCGAGGCTCTCGGTTTGTGTCTTCATGGGACGGTCACGGATCAGAGGCGGCCGCTCCCGGAAGGTTCCACCCCGGCCCACCGCCCCGGAAATCGCGTTGGCGAACCCGCAGGCGGACGGCGTGCCGCCAGGCCGCGGCGGAGGCGATCAGAGGCGGAAGCGCGCCGCCCCTTCCGCGAGCTTGGTCGCCAGCTCCCGCAACTGCCGGGCTTCGCTGGCCATGTTGCGAATCGACGTGGTGCTTTCCTCGGCGCCATGGGCAATCTCGTCGACTTCGCCGGCGATCTGCCGGCTCACGGCGGTGGTCTGCCCCACCGAATCGGAGATGCCCGTCATGCCCTCGGCGGTGGCGTTGACCGCCCGCGCCGCCTCGTCCAAGGCCTCCTTGACGCGCACCAGATGCTGCTGCGCCGCTTCGATGGCCGAGCGCCCCTCGTGAGCCACGGCCTCCGCCTTGGCGGAACGCTCGCCCAGGGTTCGCGTCACCTCGTCGATATCGCGCGCGACGAGGCCGGATTTCTCCGCAAGCTTGCGCACCTCATCCGCAACCACTGCGAATCCGCGTCCATGCTCGCCCGCCCGGGCTGCCTCGATGGCGGCATTGAGGGCGAGCAGATTGGTCTGATCGGCGACATCGCGGATTTCCTTGGTCATCGCCGAGATGCCCCCGGCGCTTTCCACGAAGGCGGCGGTGCTGGCCGACATCTCGTCAACGGCGCTGCGCGCCTGGTTGATTTCGCCCAGCATCTGATCGAGCGCCTGCAGGCCGCGACGCGTCTCACCCAGGCTTGCATCCGACTGGCTGCGCACCTGCTGGGCGTTATCGGCGACGCCGCGGATGGTCTCCGACATCCCCTTCACGGCAACCGCCATGCCTTGCGCCGAAGTACTCTGCCGCGACGACGCGTCGCTCACCCGCTGCGACACGGTGGCCATGGATTCGGTGGCCCGCGAGACTTCGACGGCCCCCTGTTGCAGGCTCTGGATCAGGCTGCGCAGTGCGTCGCCCAGGCGATTGAAGGCCTGTCCGATCTGGCCCATCTCGTCGCTGCCACGCACGGGAATCGAGGTACTCAAATCGCCCTGGGCCATGCGCAGCCCCCCTTCGCTGATCGAGCGCAGGGAAGCGCGCAGGGAGCCGCCAATCGCCCACAGCACGAGCCCGGTAAGCGCCATGGCGCCAAGCGCCAGCCCCAGGTTGAGGACGAGGGCACCCCAGGCCCGCTGGCGATGGCTGGAGAGGGCTTCCTCCAGTTCGCCAAAAATCTGGTCCGCCAGGGCGGCAGCGGCGCTCACCGCGGCACCGCCGGTATCGCCAACCTCGGCCGAGGCGCCCATGGCCACGCTGCGCGACAGGACGCGCTCGTGCACCACCTTGCGCGCGGCTTCGAAACGCTGGGCCACGCCCTTCACGGATTCGTCGAGCCGCGCTGCCGAATCCGGCGCGTGGCGTCCCAGGCGCGCCTGGATGGCGATGAGCGCGGCAACCCGGTCCGCCGCCAGCCGCAAGGTAACGCTCAGTTCGGTCAACTCCTCCGGCTCGGGTTCCTTGCTGGCGAGGGCCACGGCAAGGTCGCGGGTGCGGCCGAGGTACTCGACCAGGGGGGGCAGGATGGCGATGGACGCTGACGTGAGGACATTGCTGTCGGGGTGCTGATCGAGGCTCAGCGAGGTAACGTCCGCGGCGTTCTGCCAGTGCGCCATCACCTTTTCCAGCCATTCGGTCTGGCGAGTGAAACTCGACGCGGCGCCAAATCCGGTGAGTTCCTTCTTGACGTTTTCCCAGCCCTTGGCCAGCTCGTCCACAGCAGCCACCTCGCCGGCCAGGACCGAATGCTCGGTCGCGTAGGCCCGCAGGGCGGCGAGGGACGCATCCACCGCCTCCTGCGGCTTGGCGAGGCGATCGCCGGCACCCACGCCACCCGTACCGACCCCGGTGGAAAGCGCGCGGTGCTCCTGCGCGGCGAGGACGAGCTTGAGCAGCTCGCGGGAGTAGGTGGCGCCCTCGCCTTCGTGGGAGAGCTGGCTCACCTGCCGCAGTTCGCCGAGGACCAGCTGAGCGAGCATGAGACCCATGCCCCCCAGAGCGATGACGCACACGAGAATGATCTTGCGCCCGATGGTCAGATTGCCCATCAGGGCCGCCACGCCGCCCAGACCCTTAGCCATGTTCCCTCCTCCTGTTCTTCTCGGCCGACTGTCTGCGCCGGTCTGCGGGCAGATTAGCGCTTCGCGAGCCGCACCGCAACGGCGATGTCAGCGGGGGAAGCAAGGTTTTTCGAGTAAAACCCGACCCGCCGCGGGGGAAAAACCGTGGAGCGCAACGAGTCTTCTGGGGCCACTCCTTTGTCCTATGCATTGCGGCACCGCTCCCCCATGGCGCGCGACGTACAAGACGGAGGCGAGGACTTACCGGCGGGTGACCATTACAGCGCTCGGCGCCGCCGTTCCGCGGCCGCCGCGATTTCAGCCTGGATCGCGGCAGTCTTCGCGGCGCGCTCGCCGCGGTAGAAGAGGTTGTAGGCCTCGAAGGGAATCAGCCGCCCGTCGGGCAGGGCGAAGTGGACGCAGGATTTCTTGAGCACCCGCAGGTCGAGATTGGCGGCGTCCATGAACTGCACGATGAGGACGCGGAAGACGTTCTCGTAGCCGAGGTCCGGCGCGGCCACCCGGGGCAGGCAGCAGAGCAGCTCGGAAAGGCAGTTGGCCTGGGATTCCGGCGAATGGTTGGTGGAGAAGAGCTTGAACACGGCATCCTTGATCGCGGGATCGCGCTCGAAGACGATGGTGTTGCGCGGCCCGGCGAGCAGGGCTTGCGGCCCCAGGTGGCGGGTCAGGGGCAGCACCTCGCCGGCGAGCTTCACCGCGTAGCCCATGGCCAGGGTATCCGGGTTGCAGGGCACGGGAACGATGTCGTCGAGGGTGAATAATTCCGACTGCTCGGCGATCTTCCGGCGCACTTCGCTCACTGTCAGGCGGTGACGCTGCGGCTCGAAATCGAGATTGCGCCCGGCGTCGGACACCGGCTGCAGGGTGACGCCGCGCACGCAGCGATATTTGAGGCCGTGGCGGATGACGGCGCCGATCTCGCCATCGTTCACCCCCCGCTTCACGGTCATCACCAGGGTGGTGGAAAGCCCGTGGGCTTCCAGGTTGGCCAGCGCCCGTGCGTGAAGGTCGGCCAGGTCGGCGCCGCGCAGTTGCTGCAGAACCTCGTCTCGCAAGGAATCAAACTGGAGGTAGATCTCGATGCCCGGCTTGTAGGCCGCCAGGCGGGCGACGAATTCCGGCTCCCGGGCGATCCTGAGGCCGTTGGTGTTGATCATCAGGTGGCGGATGGGCCGTGCCTTGGCGGCCTCCAGAATGGCGAAGAACTCCGGGTGCAGGGTCGGCTCGCCGCCGGAAAGCTGCACCACGTCAGGCTCCCCCTCGTTGGCGACGACGGCGTCCAGCATCGCCTCCACCTCGGCGAGCGACCGGTGGTTCTGCCGCTCCGGCCCCGATTCGGCGTAGCAGACCGGGCAGCGCAGATTGCAGTGTTCGCTGATCTCCACCACCGAGAGACAGGAATGCTGCATGTGGTCCGGGCACAGGCCGCAGTCGTAGGGGCAGCCGTGGCGCATTTCCGTATTGAAGCGCTCGGGCATTTCCGGCGCCTTGACGTAGACCTCGCGGCAGAGCCGGTAATAGTCGGCATCGTCGGCGATCAGCACCCGCTCGCTGCCATGGGCCGGGCACCACTTGTCGAGGAAGACATCGCTCCCCTTGATCACCACTTTGGCCTCCACTTGGCGCAGGCAGGTGGTGCAGACGGAAGCGGTGGTGTCGTAGAAGAGCCAGGGGCGGTTTTTGCGGGTCATCTGGCTTTAGCCTCATGGCCATTCTTATCCAACCGCTTGATATTGGGCTCCGATTTCGGATTGGTCTTCGCCATGAAGTTATTGCCTCCTCATGTTGAGCACTTCCTGACCCGGGCCTCTATGATCCTAGAAACCTCAGTTGATCGCTTGTCCCGCCCCCTACGCCCCACGGCTGCTTGCGTCCGCCCGCCTGGAACCGCTCACCCGGCGGGTTGGACCGCTACGAGCCCGCTGGCGCATCCGGACGGGCACCTGGCTTTGTCGCTCCTTCTGAGAGGCATGAGCCTGCCGCGTCGTCGCTTCGCGCCAAGCACCCGCCCGAACGCACCAACGGACTCGTCCAACTGAGGTTTCTAGGATGTCTCATCCCCTGCCGGCGATCAGATCCGCCGCCGTTAGGGGGTTCATGGCCTCGACATCAGCCGCCAAGCGGTAGGTTTCCTGGCCGGGATAGATCACCAGCTTGCGTGCCGGCTTGAGGTCGGCGCAGGCGGCATGAAAGCCCCGCTCCAGCCTGGGGGCGAGGCTGCGCTTGATCTCGATGGCCCACAGGGCGCCATCGGGCCAAGCCAGCAGCAGATCGATTTCGGCACCGCCGCTGCTCCGGTAGAAATAGCCCTGCACCCCCTCCGGCGCGGCGACCAGGAGGTTTTCGACGACGAAGCCTTCCCAACTCGCCCCTACCACCGGATGAGCCAGCAGGGTCTCCTTGTCGGGGATGGCCAGCAAGTCATGGACCAGGCCGCTGTCGCGGACGTAGACCTTGGGCGACTTGACCAGGCGTTTACCCAGGTTGGCGTGCCAGGGCGGCAGGCGGCGGACCAGCAGGAGGTCGACGAGGAGGTCGAGATAGCCGGCCGCCGTCTTGACATCGACCCCCAGGTTGCGGGCGAACTGGGCGGTATTGAGCAAGCCGCCCTGATGATGGGCGAGCATGCCCCAGAAGCGGCGCAGGGTTTCGGCGGCGATGCGTGGACCGAACTGCGGGACGTCGCGTTCCAGGTAGCTACGGATGAAGTCCTGCCGCCAGCGCAGGCTGCGGGCGTCGCTCCCGGCCAGCAGGCTGCCCGGAAATCCCCCCCGGAGCCAAACCGCATCGGCCGGCAGATGGCGTACTTCCGCCAGGGAGAAGGGTGTCAGCTCCAGGTAGGCGACGCGGCCGGCCAGGGTCTCCCCGGACTGTTTGAGCAAATCCAGGGAGGCCGAACCGAGCAACAGATATAGCCCCGCTTCCCGACCGGCCCGCCGGGCCAGGTCGATCAGGCCACGTAGCACCGGAAAAAGCCCGGGGGCCCGATGGACCTCGTCGAGGATGACCAGCTTGTCGAGGTGATCGGCAAGGTAGAGCTCTGGCTGGGCGAGCTTGGCCCTGTCCCGCTCCGATTCCAGGTCGAGGTAGAGGGTGGGCCGGCCGATCTTGCCGCCAATCTCCAGGGCCAGGGTTGTCTTTCCCGACTGGCGCGGACCGAGCAGGGCCACAGCCGGGGAATAGGCCAGGACGTCGCACAGCGACAGGGTCAACGAACGCTCAATCATCATTGCAATTATGGAGTTTCATTCCATGATTTACTAGGATAAATTGGCCGAAAATCGAAGCGCTCGCCCCTGGCGCCAGGCCAGGGGTCCATAGGCGAACAATGTGAGCAGGCACACCCACTGGATGCCCGACAACCCCAGGGGATAGGCGAACGGCACCGGCTTCAGGGCGTCGATGGCAAGTCGCCAGGACAGATAGGCGACGAGCATCAGCTTGAACAGCAGCCCCGGCTGCGGGGCGAATCGGCGTTGCAGACGCTTCAAGGCCAGCCACAGCAGCCCGGCAAAGGCGATTTCGTAGAGTTGCGTCGGGTGGCGGGGAATGCCGTCGCCGAAATCCACCCCCCAGGGCAGATCGGTGGGCAGGCCGTGGGTGCCGTCGGCCAGCCCCGCCAGGAAGCAGCCGACGCGGCCGATCATCAGACCGAGCAGCACCGGAAAGACGAAGGCATCGCCGGTGGAGCGGGTGACGCCGGCCAGCTTCTTGGCGATTTCGACGCCGATCAGCCCGCCCAGCAGTCCGCCGACCATGGACTGCCCACCCAGCCAGGCGGCCGGCTGGTTCCAGTAGAGCGGCAGCAGGTGCGGCACCTCCGCCCAGAAGACCAGCTTGTTGCCCAGCGCGGCGCCGAAGATGCAGCCCAGGGTCACCGCGAATTCAGGGCCTGAAAGAATGCCGCCGCCCCCGGCCCCCCGTCGCCCAAAGCGGTAGCAGGCCAAGCCGACCGCCAGAGCCAGGGATTCAAAGAGCCCGTGCACCAGCGCCGCATGGGCAACGGGGATCATCCTGCAGCCCTCGTCCGCGGGCTGTTGGAAAGCCCATCGAACCGACGCCACGCGGCAATCGAGGACGCCCGCCGCCGGGACGGGCACGCGCGCGATGCCGCCTGGCTCACTCGCCGCGGCCCTCCTCGGGCCGTTCTTCCCCCGCGTCGTCCTGCCGGGAATCCCCCTGGCCGCCCTTGAAGGGCAGCGCCACCAGGGCGACACCCAGCAAGAGAATGAGCAGGCCGATCGCTCCGGACGGATCCCCCGCCGGGCCAAAACCCATGGCGCACAATCCGAGGACGCCGCCGCCCAGAATGAGCAGCAGGCCGAGCAGCACGGCCAGTATTTTGAAAACGATCACGGCTCTCCCCCTTCCTTCGCAGCAGGTGGCTCAGCCTCCCCGCGTCCCCGGGCCGCCTTGTGGTCGCGCCAAAGACTCAGGCCGGCGGGCAGGGCGAAGAGCAAGCCCACCCCCAGGACCGCGAGGGAACTGGTGAAGATTTCCCGTGCCAGGGAGTCGTGTCCGAAAGCCCCCGGCGCGGTGATCGCCCCGCAGAAACCCCCCAATGCCACGGCCGCCAGCCCGGCGAGGAGGATCAAGAGCCGGCCCAGTACCCAGAGCACTCGCGACAGCGCGCTCATTCAACGACTTCCTGGGCCGCCGCCGGCGGCGCCGGGGCGAAATAGCCGGCGGCCAGCACCAGCAGCGCGACGCCGATGAGAGAGGCGGTCCACACCACGGTGCCGGCACTGGACAGGTCGACGGCCATCAATTTCACTCCCACCACCGCCAGCAGGGCGAAGCCCCCCTGCCACAGGCGGCGCACGCCAACCCGGGTGGCGGCGATCATGGCGGCGATGGCCAACCCGGTCCACAGCAGGGTGAGCAAGGCCTGCAGCAGGGTGGAATGCCACAGGTAATGGCCCGTGAAGGGCACGCCACCCCAGTGATGGGCGATGCGGGCGGCGAGGCAGCTCAACCAGACGAAGGCTAGCACCCCCACCCAGGCCGGCCGCGGGAGTGGCATCCCGGCCAGCGGCTCAGCGGCCACGGTCCGCAGCCAGGCGAAGAGCGCCCCCAACACCGCCAGATGAACCAGGTCGAAGGGATTGAGGACGGGCACGTAGGGCAGACCCGAGCCACCCCCGGCGTGGTCGAAGTTGGCGAAGACCGACCAGCCGGCCAGGAAGGCCGCCGGCAGGAGGGCGCCGAAGCCCAGGTAGGCGAAGCCATGCCCGGCCACCGGCGGCAGTTGCCGGCGCTCGCCGAACACCGCCGCCCCGAGGCCCAGGGTCGGACCCACTGCGGCGGCGAGCAGCGGCCACAGCCGCACCCCCGGCGCCAGCTGTTTGCCCAGCCAGGCCAGTTCCACCGTCACCAGGACCATGCCCAGCCAGTAGCCCCCGACCTGGCGCAGGGTCGGCCAGAGGGCTGCATCGTCGGCCTCCTGGCGGGCGAGAGCCCAGTAGTGGAGGCCGATGGCCAGGGGCAGGACGATGGCCATGAGGCCGGCCAGGAAGTGGTGGTCGTGCTCGAAGGCAAAGGCCGCCGCCAGCCCGAGGGCCGGCAGGAGCAGCAGGGACAGGTGGCGCGCCGCCCGCCAGCCCTCGCCCCGCCCAAGGAGTTCGAGGGCCGTCAGGGTCAGGACGACGTAGGCCAGCAGCAGCGGCACGCCGAGGGCCTGGGGAGTCAGGCGGTCGAACTCGAAGGCGCCGGCGAAGCACCACCAGGCGAAGGCCCAGATCAGCGCGACGGCGGCCGCCGCTTCGGCAAAGCGGCGCAACAGGCGGGCACTGGCGAAGCCGGCCGCGGCGAGCAGCGCCGCCCCCAGGCAGACGTCGTTGATCACGGGCAGGGCCGTCTGCATGCGCTCCAGGCCATAAACGAAGTAGGCACCGGCGCCTGCCTGGAGGAGAGAACCGGTGGCCATGGCCAGGCGCCGGCCCTGGGCGACGCCGAACCACAGGACGGCCACGCCCTCCAGGGCCCAGAAGGCGGCCGTCACCTGCACTCCAAAGGCGAGCGGCACCGCCAGGGTGACGAAGGCGATAGCCAGTCCCAGATGGCAGCGTTCCAGCAGGCGGCTCTCGTCCTCGCCGCGGCGGAAGAGCAGGCACCACAGGGCGGCGTAGACCAGGGCCGCGGCGAAGGCCGCCCAGGCCAGTTCGTAGCGGTCGGCCGCGAGTTGCGATTGCAGGGCGAAGGCCACCAGGGGCGTGCCGAACACCAGGGTGCCGTCGCTCCAGCCGGACCAACCAGGCGCCCGGAACAGGGCCATGGCCACCGGCGTCACGGCATAGAGCGCCCAGAAGAAGACGAGGAAGCCCTGGCAAACGGCGTGGTGGCCGGCGTGGTAATGGTCGAGAGCCCAGGCCACGCCGACGCCCAGGGTGAACAGGAAGCCGGTGACGTTCAGGGGCCGCCAGGCCTTGAACCACGACACGCCGACGATGAAGGCGTTGAGCAGCGCGAAATAGCCGAACAGGCCCAGGGGCTCGCCGCTGCCGGTGGAGGCCAGCACCGGCGCGGCAAAGGCGCCGGCCAGGCCGAACACCGCCAGCGCCACGCCGTCCTGGGCGGCGGCGAGCAGCACGCAGGCCACTCCGAGCAGGGCGAAGAGGACGAAGGACGGCGTCGGCCCCAGGAGGGCGTAGCGGGCCAGCATGAAATAGACGATCAGGTAGAGGATGGCGAAGCCGCCCCCCTGGATGGCGATGCCGAAGGCGAAGCGCCCCCCCGCGCCGGCCTGACGCGCCTTGTGCCAGCCGAAGGCGATCATCGCCGTTCCCGCCACCGCCCCCAGCAGCAGCCGCAGGGGCACCGGCAGGAAACCGTAGTCCACAGCCAGCCTGAGGGCCGAGGCAATGCCAAAGAAAAGGAGCACGACGCCGATCTTGGCCAGCGGGTTGCCGGCCAGCAGGCGCTGCCAGAGGCCATCCGCCAGGCGGGCGGTGTCGGGGGGTGGCAAGGGGGCCTGGCTCTGCGATTCCGCCGCCTCCGCTGGCGCCTCGACGGCCGGAAGATCGTAGCCGGGCCGGGTTGGCGTCTCGTCGACAAACACCGCCGGCGCTCCGGCGACGGGCTCGCGCTCTGGCTCTGGCTCGCGCCCTGGCTGGGACTCGGGCGCGGGAGCCAGCGGCATGGTCTCGCCGGCTTCTGCGGGCGGGACGCTCCGCAAGCTGGCGAGTTCCGCGCGCAACTGCTGCGTTTCCCGATGCAGCCAGGCGACCTGCCGTTCCAGAAGCTCAACGCGCCGCTCGGCCGCCGGCTGCGGCTCCGCCTCAGCGGGACGCCACAGGCTGACGAGCAGGCCGGCGACGAAGCCGATCATGCCGCCAACGACTGCCCCCTCGAGCCCGAAGGGCGACCCCAGGGCGAGACCGACGACGAGACCGATGAACCACATGGCGCGCTCCTTTCCCTTCAATCCCCGGCCGGACCGTCGTGCGGAGCCGAATCGCTGCGGCGCAGCACGCGGACCATCGCCACCACCAGAATCAAGCCCACCCCCGCGGCAACGACGCCGATCAGCAGGACCGGGGCGATCTCAAGGGCGTTGCCGGCACGCAGCACTTCCGGCACGAGGATCGCCATGCAGGCCCCGCCGCCCAGGAGGAGACCGATGCCGACGACGAGCAAGAGCACTTTCAGCAGGATGACCAGGACCTTGAGCATGGCGACTCCTCACGGACAATCGCCGCGCAGGGCCAGCACGGTCGCCTGCAGGTGCTGCGGTGTGGCCTCCTGGGCCGCGACGGGCTCGCCCGCCACGAGGCCGATGGGCGAAAACAGCCCGCGACGGAACGGCTTCTTCATCGCCCGTCCCTCGATGCGCGAGAAGTAGCTGCCCCACAGCCCCCGCAGGGCCATGGGGACCACCGGTGCCGGGCAGCGTTCCAGGATGCGGCAGAGGCCGGCGCGGAATTCATGAATCTCGCCGTCCTCGCTCACCCGCCCCTCGGGAAAAATGGCTACCAGATCGCCGGCGGCAAGCGCCCGGGCGGCTTCGTCGAGGGCACGCTCCATCATCGCCGGGTCGTCCTTCGCCGACGCGATGGGAATCGCCCGGCCGTGGCGGAAGACGAAGTTGAGCACCGGCATGTGAAAGACCTGATGGTCCATGACGAAGCGGATCGGCCGGCGGCAGGCCGCGGCGATCACCAGGGCATCGACGAAGCTCACGTGGTTGCAGACGATGAGCGCACCACCCGAAGGGGGAACGCGCCCATCGACGCCGCGGCAGTCGAGGCGGTAGATCGAGTGCACCAGAATCCAGACGATGAAGCGCAGCAGGAATTCGGGGACCAGGGAATAGATGTAGATGGCGACGACGGCATTGAACAATGCAGTGGCCAGGAAAAGCTGGGGAATGCTGAGACCAAGGGCGAAGAGGCCCATGGAGACGCCCGCCGAGGCCACCATGAAGAGGGCGTTGAGGATGTTGTTGGCGGCGATCACCCGGGACTGATGGCTCTTTTCGCTGCGGGTCTGGATCAGGGCGTAGAGGGGAACGATGTAGAAACCGCCAAAGAGTCCCAGCAGGGTCACGTCGGCCAGCACGCGCCAGTGGGATGCCTGAACGAGGAAGCTCGACCAGGTCCAGTCCACGGCCGGCGCCGCAGCGCTCGGGGTGGCGAAGTAGAGCTCGACGCCAAAGACGGTGAGGCCGATGGCGCCGAAGGGCACCAGGCCGATTTCCACCTTGTGCCCGGAGAGCTTCTCGCAGAGCAGCGAGCCGAGGCCGATACCGAAGGAGAACACGGCGAGCAGCAGGATGAAGACGCCCTCATCGCCGTGCAGCACGTCCTTGGCGTAGGTCGGAAACTGCGCCAGCACCGTCGCCCCGTAGAACCAGAACCATGAGATACCGAGGAGCGAGAGCCAGACGGTACGGTTGCCGTGGGCGAAGCGCAGGTTGTTCCAGGTTTCGCTGACCGGATTCCAGTTGATCTTGAGATCCGGATCGGAAGCCGGCGAGAGGGGAATCCCGCGGCTCACCCAGTAGCCGGCCACGGCGACGCCGACAACCACCGCCGAGGTGAGCACCGGCCCGGCGCTGGAAGTGGCCAGCCAGGCGCCGAGGATTTCCCCCACCAGGATGGCGACGAAGGTGCCCATCTCGATCATGCCGTTGCCGCCGACCAGTTCCTCTTCCTTGAGATGCTGCGGCAGATAGGAATACTTCACCGGCCCGAAGAGGGTCGAATGCACGCCCATCATGAAGAGGGCCGCCACCAGGGGCCACAGGCTGTTGTTCAGGAAGCCCCAGGCGGCCACCAGCATGATCACGATCTCGAAAACCTTGACGGCCCGGGCGATGGCGGATTTCTCGAACTTGTCGGCGATCTGCCCGCTGGTCGCGGAAAAGAGGAAGAAGGGCAGGATGAAGAGCCCGGGCAGCAAGGTCGCCAGGGTCTTGCCGTCGAGGTCGGTGAGCTGGCCGGCACGGAAGGTGACCAGGGTGATGAGGGCGGTCTTGAAGACGTTGTCGTTGAAGGCGCCGAGAAACTGGGTGAAGAAGAAGGGCTTGAAGCGACGCTCGCCGAGAAGTTGGAACTGGCTGCTCATCACGCTTCTCCCTTGCCGGACCGGGCCTTGCGACGGCGGCGGACGACGGCTAGCGACGCCAGACCGAAGACGCTGCCGTAGGCTGCGACCGCGTAGGACGATGGCTCCCAGACGTCGGCCGGGGCGGCGGCGTCCTTCAAATCCGGCGGGAAGGGGCGCGGCGGCACGGGCACCACCTCCCACTTCTCGCGATCCTCGGGAACGCGGCTCATGTACTCGTCGAAGGAAGCCACCGGCGCCTGGCCGAAGGCGCGTGAGGACGGAAACTGCGGTATACGCACCAGGACGATGGCCTCCACGTCTTCCGCCAGCACCTGTTCCAAGCCACCGCGCGCGCCGCCCTGGGTCACGCGGCCCAGGAGGTCACGGCCGATGGCGTCGAAGGCAACGAAGGGATAGAGGTCGGTCACCTCGGCGGAAAGGTAGTCGTAGGCCTTCGTCCCACTCTCCAGACTACGATCCTTGATGGCCATGTAGGGCAGCGCGACGACCGCCTTGAGACGGCTCGTCGCCCCTTCCCGGGGAATGTTCCAGCCCAGGGTGCGCAGAGTCTCGACATTGATGCCGGAGCAGTTGGCCGTGGCGTGCCGGTAAGCGAAATCGTGGCGATAGAAGTGGGTGAAGACCCGCGCGATGGCCTCCTGGTACTCCCGCGCGCCCCGCTCGTCCTTCAACACCGCCACCAGCATGACGGAGGGCCGGTACCAGGATTGGCCGGAGTTCACGTCGCCCATGTAGGCGTCCATGGGCAGCATGGCGGCGATGATGCCCTTCTCGCTGTAGGAATCGAGTCCGTAGAAGTTATTCACCAGCCAGTCGCCCCATTCGCCCCGCGGGCCGAAACGCCCGGTGGCGATGGCGAAGTGGCCGCCGTGGGCCTCGTCGTCGTCGCCCTGGGCGCCATTCAGCACGAAAGCGAGCACCGGCTTGCCGGCCAGCGGCACGGGTTTGCCGGCCTCCTTCTGCCAGAGGACGCGGGCGGCGAAGGGCGATTCGGCGCCGCCCCGCTCGGCGCGCACCAGATCGGCGAGGGTCTCGCCCGCGCCCAGGGGTGTCGGCGCCGCCGGCGCCAGGGCGTAATCCTCCGGCCACAGGGTGCGCGCCTCGAAGCCATCGGAGGTACTTTTCCCCCGCAGGGTCAGGGACCGGCCGGCAAAATGGCGGCGACTCCTGTCGTCGAACCAGGAGCGGTTGGCCTCGATCTTGGGCACCAGGGAAAAGGCCCGGGTGGCGCCGTCGGGGGCGACCAGCCGGCTCCCTTCGGCGTCGAGAACCCAGCCGCTCGCCTTCTCCGGCGAACCGATCCACACCGGAGTCGGCCTTTCGACCGGCGCGCCCGGACCCCGCCCGGCGCGCCACTGGCGCACGTCGTCCTGCGCCCGCAGGCGCGGCGAGAACCCCGCCGCGCCGGAACGGGGAACCGCCACCAGGTCGTCGCCGAAATACCAGAGCGCTTGCTTCTCGGCCAGGCAGTCGGTACAGCGACCGGTAGCGAGCCGATAGTCAGCCGCCGCATCCAGGCCGATGGCGCCCGCGGTCACGGCGCTGTCGAGACTTGCCGCGGTGGCGGTCGGCGATACCAGTTGCGTCCCCAGCAAGGCCGTAGTCAGAGCGATGAAGCGTTTCCGGAATGCCCCTTCGGTCATGGTTGGACTCCTGAAAAGTTGAGGAATGTTCATGCTTCAAAAACCCGCCGCGTCTCGAACACCGCCGCCGGGAAGGATTGCCCTTCCCAGGCGAGCAGCCGTTTCACGGCGAAATCGAAGAGGAGCGGATTGTGTTCGCGCATCTCCAGCAGGTCGTCGACCGCTCCCGCCGGCAACAACCCGGCCCGGGCCAGGGCGGCGGGCGAGACGATGGGCAGGACGCCGGGCAGGGGATAGTCGGAACCGTTGAGCAGCCGGGCATGCCAGTCGCCGCGCCGCAGGATCGCCTTGATGCGGTCGGTGTCGCGGTTGCGCAGGACGATGGCGGAAATGTCGCCGTAGAGACGGTCCTGGGCGCGCGGCTCGGCCATCAGGCGGGCGAAGAGATCGAAGCTCTCGCGGTGGGTGCCGGCGCTGCCGGCGTCGAGGTCCACATCCTCGCCGATGCTGGCGCAGTGGGCGACCACCACCTTGACGCCGGCGTCCAGGGCACGGCGCAGCAGGAGCGGGTTGCCCAGGTGCTGGGTGTCGCCGCCCTTGACCGCCTTTTCCTCGCCGCAATGGACGATGAGGGGTACCCGGGCGTCGGCCAGCACGCGGTAGAAGGGTTCGCAGCGGCTGGACGCCGGGTCCATGCCCATGGCCGCCGGCAGCCACTTGACCCCCCGGGCGCCGCCGGCGATGGCCGCCTGTAAGGCGTCTACGGCGTCTGGCCGGTAGGGGTGGATGGAGGCAGCCCATTCGAAACCGGCCGGGTATTCCGCGGCCAGCCGGCGGGCGTGGGCGTCGGGCACGTGGAAGGCCATGTGCTCGGGCACCGGCCGGCCCGCTTCGTCATGGAATTTCTCGAAGGCGAAGAGCAGTACCTTGAAGCCGCTGGGCATGCCTTCCACCAGATTCTTCAGGCGGGCCGCGTAGCTCGCGTCCACCTGGCCCGGCGCGTCATGGGCGCAGCCGGCGTTCATGTAGAAGAGGCGCTGGACGTACTGCACCGGGTAGAGCCAGGAGGAGAGCTGCGGCCCGATTTCGATGCCGCTGCCGCCGTCGCCGGTGCCCGCCACGTGCACGTGGCAATCCCACACCCGGGCGGGGTCGATGCCCGCCCAGGCGCGGGCCAGCCAGGGGCTGCCGGCCAGTTCCGGCGGCAGGGCGGCGCGGCAGGGATTGACCAGCAGGGGCCGGGCGGCGGTCCAGCCGGCGGCGCCGAGGGCCAGCGTGCCGGCGGCCAGGGAGATGAAGCGGCGGCGGGCCGGCGAGTGGGATTTGGCCGTGTTGTCCACGCTCAGACCCCTTCCGCCAGGCGTTTCAGGGTGAGGTAATCCACCTTGCCGGTGCCGAGCAGCGGCAGCGCCTCCAGGCGGTGAATCTTGCGCGGCACGGCGAGTTCCGGAATCCCCAGTTCGCGAGCCTTGGCGGCCAGCAGCTCGCGGGAGAGCTCGCCGTCGGTGGTGAATAGCACCAAAGCCTCGCCCTTGGCGGCGTCGGGCTGGCTGGACGCCGCGTGGGTCTGGGCCGGGGAGGCGGCCACGGCGAGCTTTTCCACCACTTCCAGGCTGACCATTTCGCCGGCGATCTTGGCGAAGCGCTTGACCCGGCCGACGATCCGCACGAAGCCCTCGTCGTCAATTTCCACCACGTCGCCGGTCTCGTACCAGCCGGCGCCGGCGTCGGAGGCCGGCGGTTGCAGCACGCCGGGGGCGTCGGCCTTCAGGTAGCCGGCCATGACGTTGGGGCCGCGCACGTGGAGGATGCCGCCCCGCTCGATGCCCGGCACCGGCAGGAGCTTCGCTTCGATGCCCGGCAGCAGGTTGCCGACGGTGCCGGTGCGGTAGGCCATGGGGGTGTTCACCGCCAGCACGGGGGCCGTCTCGGTGGCGCCGTAGCCTTCGAAGATGCGGATGCCGAATTTCTCGAACCAGGTAGTGCGCACCGCTTCGGAGAGCTTCTCGGCGCCGGCCACCACGTAGCGCAGGCGGTAGAAATCGTAGGGATGGGCGAAGCGCGCGTAGTTGCCGAGGAAGGTGGAGGTGCCGAAGAGCACCGTACAGCTGCGGTCGTAGGCGAGCTCGGGGATGATGCGGTAGTGCAGCGGCGTCGGGTAGAGGAAGAGGCTGGCGCCGGTGAGCACCGGCAACAGCGCTCCGGCGGTGAGGCCGAAGGAATGGAAGACCGGCAGGGCGTTCAAGACCTTGTCGTCCACCGAGAAGTCGATCACCGCGCGCACCTGGGCGATGTTGGCGAGGATGGCCCGGTGGGGCAGGACGACGCCCTTGGGCTTGCCTTCGGAACCAGAGGTGAACAGCACCACCGCCGCATCCTCGGGCGAAGCAGGCAGTTCGAAGGCGCGCGGCCGGTGGATGGCCCAGGCCATGAGCCAGAGCTTGTCGGCGAGGCCGATTTCCTCCCGCAGGTCTTCCAGGTAAAGGAGTTCGACGCCGGCGAGCGCTGCAAGCTTGTCGGAGAGCTTGGCCTGTTCGACGAAGGCGCGGGAAGTGACGATGGTGCGCACCTCGGCGGCGGTGCAGGCGGCCTGCATGGCCTCCACCCCCGCCGTGTAATTCAACATGGCCGGCACCCGGCGCCGGGCGGTGAGGCCGATGAGAAGCCCCAGGGTCGGCGCCAGATTGGGCAGCAGCAGGCCCACCCGCTCGTTTTCCGCCGTATGGCGCTCGACCAGGCGCGTCAGCATGAGGGCCATCTTGATGAGATCGTTGTAGGAATACTCGATCTGCTTCATGTCCTCCAGCACCCGGCGCTTCTTGCCGAAAACGTCGGCGGCGTCGCACAGAGCACTGAACAGCGTCTGCTGCGGGCGGGAGGCGAAGATCATCTCCTGCATCAGACGGCGCATGGCTTCGCCCGCCTTGCGCCGCCGCAGTTTGGCGGTGGGTGCCGCGGGCATGGGGATGGTCGTCGCCGGCAGAACGCTGACCCGCACCTTGGGGAAGAAGACCCGCGGGTGCTTGCCGGAAAGGCGCGAAAAATAGCTGCGGGAAGGCCCGTCGAGCCGCACCGGCAGCACAGTGGCACCGGTCTTGGCGGCGACGAAGGCGGGGCCGTCATAGACCTTCATCAGGCTGCCCGTGGTGGTGATGCGCCCCTCGGGGAAGATGACCACCGGCCGGCCGGTTTCCAGGAGGCGGATGACCTTCTTCATGGCCATGGGGCTGGTGGGATCCACCGCCAGGTAATCCACCTGCGAGAGCAGCAGACGGAAAAGCCAGTCGTTGGCCACCCCGGTATGCACCACGAAGACCGGGTCGATGGGCAGGAACAGCCCCAACAGCAGGCCATCCAGGAACGACTCGTGATTGGCCACCACCAGGAGACGTTGGGCGGCGAACTCGCGGGTCAGCCCCTCGACCCGGACGCGAAAAAGCAAGCGGCAAACGCCGCGCAACAGCGGTTTGATCAGCGAACGCATGGGATCCCCCTCCTCGCCGAACTATAACCCAGACATTCCGTATACGTATTCATATACTTACTCACATCGTTATATTGATGAAAAAAATTCAGGTCTTGGTGGCCACGTAGGCCAGCACGTTTCCCAATACCTCTTCCAGATAGGGACGGTTGATCCAAAACCAGACCTCCTTGCCGATCTTCTCGGAGGCGAGCACTTCGGCCTCCCGCAGAATCTTGAGATGGTGGGAAACCGTCGAACGGGTCAGGGTGGAGACCTCGGCGATCTGCCCGACATTGAGCCGCTCCCCCTTGTCGAAGAGCAGCAGGATGCGCTGACGATGCTCGTCCCCGAGGGCGGTGAATACCTTGGAAAGCGGTTTCCATTCTTCGGGGAGGGCGCGGCCGGTGTCGGGCTTCATGTCGATAATCGTAGTTATGTCGATATGACGTGTCAAGAAGAAATTTCAAGGCACTCGATCGCGTGCCTATAGCCTCCCCGGCGGCGCCGTTTCCGCTCCTCCCGCAGGCATTCACGGATGCCTATACCGATTGGGGCAAGACCCGACCGGCCACCAGCAACCAATTAGACCGGCAGGACACGTTCGCGGCGTTTCACTGGCATTAGCGGAACTCGTCAGTTAATACACGCCGGAAATTGAATCTCGCGCGCAGACGCTTGCGGCGGTCCGCCTCAATCCCCCGCCGCCGGCGAACTCGCCGTCGAGTCCCCCTCTTCCGGAGCGTTGAACCCCATCCGTTCCAGGGCGCGCTGCATGCGCAGGGCCTCGCTTTCGGGTGCCGCGGCAAGGGGACCGCTGTAACTGCGCAGACGGTCGAGCACAAAACGCCAGATCGGCTCCGGCAGTTCCCCCGCCTGGGCGCTGAAAGCGGCGGTGACCCGCCCCGCGGCGAAGCCGCCACCTGGAATGAGAAGCGGCGTGCCGGCGCGGGGCCCCTCCTCGACCCGGTAGTGGCTGTAGCCCCGGTCGTTGCTCCAGGACACCGCATGTTCGTCGCGATGCTTGTCGTAGGCGAGCTGAAACTCCATCGGCTGGCCTTCGGGATCGAACCAGACGACGAGGTCGAGTTCCTCGGCGTTGTACCACTTGCGGGGCGCTTCGCCGGCGATCTGGCGGGTGCGGGGGATTTCTCTCAGCATGACGGAGTCGTGATGACGAAGGTATTGGCCGCCACCAGTTTCGACGACCGACTACTCGCATGTCAAGGCGGCCCCTGCGCGGCTCAGCCGCCCTCCCCCCGCATGGCCCGCAGGGACGCCAGGGAGGCGGCATAGACATGGGTCATCTGAGCCTCACCGTAGCGCTCTGCCGCCCCCACCGGGCAGGCGCGGCGGGCAGGGCAATCGGTCGCGCAGCGGGAGTCCAGCGCGAGCCGCCAGGCACAGCAGGCGGCGACGTCGAAACCTGTGACCCTTGTGGCGCCCGCCGGACAGGCCGCGAGACAGGGTTTGCCGGCGCAGCGCTCGCAGGGGTGAGCCAAGACGCGGCGCGGCGTCGGCGGCAGGCGGGAATCCGCCAGCACGACGGCGCGATAGGCAAACCAGGTGCCCCATTCCGGATGGATCCCCAGTCCCAGCGGGGAGGGGTGCTGCCAACCCAGGCACTCGCCCAAGGCGCCCAGATTCGGCACGCTGCCCGTCTCGCCGGGCAAGGCCGGATAGGAGATGCGATGGCGAACCCCGGGGAGCCAGGCGGCGATCCAGGCCTCGACCCGGCGGCGGGACGCGCTGTCGATGGGATCCGGCCCGGGTTCTCCGGACTCCCGGATCGCCTCCCAGAGGCGGCGCCCCCGGTGACCGAAGACGATCATCTGGCGGTAGCCGCCCAGACCCGCGGCCAGCTCGCCAGGCAAGTTGGCCCGATCAACGACGGCGGAGAGGCCGATGCCGGCCTCTTCCAGTTCCGCGGCGCCGGGAAGCGCGCTCACCCCAGGAGGCGGCCGAGGGCGGCGGTCAGTGGCGCGGCGCCGTCAGGGCGCACCAGGCGCTCGATTTCCCGGCCGTCCCGGAGGAAGATCAGGGTGGGCCAGAGCTTGACGGCAAAGCCGCGTCCGAGGCGGCGCCCGGGTCCGTCCTCGATGCGCAGGTGGCGAACCGGCGCGCCATCGAGCGCTGCGACGATGGCCGGTCGGGCGGCTCGGCAGATGCCGCAGTGATTGGCCCCGAATTCGAGGATCAGCGGCCCGGCGATCGCATCGACCACCGCGCGGGTGAGTTCCTCGTGCCCGTAGTCGGCTTCCACGCTCAGCGCACGATCTTGAGCAACTCGACCTCGAAGCTCAGCGTCGCATTGGGGGGAATCACGCCGCCTGCCCCGCGGGAGCCGTAGGCGATGGCCGGCGGACAGGTCAGGCGTGCCTTGCCGCCTTCGCGCATCTTGCCGACGCCTTCGGTCCAGCAGGGGATCACCCGGTTCAAGGGGAAGGTGGCGGGCTCACCCCGCTTGTAGGAGCTGTCGAACTCCTTGCCGTCCGCCAGGGTGCCGCGGTAATGGACCTGAACGTGGGATTCCGGCGTGGGCTGCGCTCCGCTGCCCGCCTTGAGGGATTCGTAGATCAGGCCCGTGGCCGTGGTCTCGGGAGCAGCGTGGGCCAGGCCGGCGGCGGCCAGGGCAAGCAGGAACAAGGTGGGACGCAGGGTCATGGCGAGTCTCCGGAAAAGGGTGGGAAACTACCGGGAAGCGGATGATCCCGCAAGGCCGCGCCTCCCCGGAAGGCAGAGAGCGCAGCGGCCGTGGGGTCGTCTGGCCGCGCGCCGGGCCGCCCCAAGCAAGGCCGCACCCCCTCGGGGGGCAGGGAGCGGAGCGACCGTGGGGGTCGTCCACTCACGCCTTGAGCAGCTCCTGGCGCGATCCCAGCCAGCGGCGCAGTTGCAGGCGGACGGCCTCGGGCGCCTCGTCGAGGAGCGCTTCGGCCACGTCCCGGGCGGCGGCCACGAGGTCGGCGTCGGCGTCGAGGTCGGCGTAGCGCAGGAGGGGAACGCCGCTCTGCCGGCTGCCGACGAATTCGCCGGGGCCACGCAATTGCAGATCCTGGCGGGCAATCTCGAAGCCGTCGTTGTTCTCGAAGATCACCCGCAGGCGCTGCCGTGCGGTTTGCGAAAGGGGCTGGGCATAGAGGAGGACACAGGTCGATTGGTGGGCGCCCCGCCCCACCCGGCCACGCAACTGGTGGAGCTGGGAGAGGCCGAAGCGCTCGGCGTGCTCGATGACCATGAGGCTGGCGTTGGGGACGTCGACCCCCACTTCGATCACCGTGGTGGCGACCAGGACATCGAGTTCGCCCGCCACGAAGGCGGCCATGGCGGCCTGTTTTTCGGCGGGTTTCTGGCGGCCATGGACGAGGCCGATGGCCAATCGAGGCAGTTCCTCGGCGAGGCGCTCGCGGGTTTCCAGGGCGGTCTGCAACTGGAGGGCCTCGGACTCCTCGATGAGGGGGCAGACCCAGTAGGCCTGGCGGCCTTCGCCAACGTGGCGGGCGACGAAGGCGGTCACGTCGGCGCGGCGGGCGTCGGCGACGAGACGGGTTCTGACCGGCGTGCGCCCGGGCGGCAGTTCGTCGAGGACGGTGACGTCCAGGTCGGCGTAATAGCTCATGGCCAGAGTGCGCGGGATGGGCGTCGCCGACATCATGAGCTGGTGCGGATTACCTCCCTTCTGCCGCAGGGCGAGACGCTGGGCGACGCCGAAACGGTGCTGCTCGTCGATGATCGCCAGCCCAAGACGGGAAAAGTCGACGCCCTCCTGAATCAGCGCATGGGTGCCAACGACGATCTGCGCGCCGGCCGCCGCCCGCGCCTGCTCGAGGCGTCGGCGGGCGCCCTTCTGGCTGCCCGAAAGCCAGGCCAGGGAAACCCCGAGGGGTTCGAACCAGGCGGCGAACTTGCTGTAGTGCTGCTCGGCGAGGATTTCGGTGGGCGCCATGACGGCGGCCTGGTAGCCGGCTTCGACCGCCTGGCAGGCGGCGAGGGCGGCGACGATGGTCTTGCCGCTGCCCACGTCCCCTTGAAGGAGGCGCTGCATGGGGTGGGGCCGGGCGAGGTCGGCGGCGATTTCGGCAGCGGCGCGACGCTGGGCGCCGGTGAGACCGAAGGGCAGCCCGGCGAGGAGCCGGCCGGTCAGTTCCCCGGTCGCCGCGAGCTCCGGCGCCCCCAGGGCGCGGCGATTCCTATGGGCCAGCCGCAGGGAGAGCTGCTGCGCCAGGATTTCGTCGAACTTGAGGCGGCGCCAGGCGGGATGATTGCGTGCCAGCAGGGATTCCAGCGGCGTCCCCGGCGGCGGCGCATGGAGGAAACGCAGGCTTCGGGCGAACTCCGGCAAACCGAGGGCGTCCCGGCTCGCCGCGTCGAGGGGGTCGGCGAGGGAATCGTCATCGAGGGCCTGGGCGATGAGTCGCCGCAGCGCCTGGGGGGAAACGCCGGCGGTCGAGGGGTAGACTGGCGTCAGCCCGGTGGGCAGGGGTTCCTCCGCGGTGACGACGCGAAAACGCGGATGGATCATCTCGGCGCCGAAAAATCCGGCCCGCAGTTCGCCGAAGGCGCGGATGCGTGCCCCTTCGTGCAGGCTCGCCCGCTGCGCCGGGTAGAGGCTGAAGAAGCGCAGCCAGACCTCGCCGCTCGCATCGGTGGCGCGGGCGACCCACTGGCGGCGGGGGCGATACTGGGTTTCCAGGGCGAGGACGGTAACTTCCACCTGCACGGGCCGCCCTTCCGGCGCCTCGGCCAGCGCGGTGACGCGCGTCTCGTCCTCGTAGCGCAGGGGCAGATGGACGAGGAGGTCGTCGCGACTATGGAGCCCCAAGCGGGCCAGCTTCTTCCGCAGGGCCTCCGAGGCCGGGATGGCGGCGCCGGCCTCGGCCGCCGTCATGCGCCCAGGAACATCACCGCGTCGGCTTCCACCAGGGCGCCGCGGGGCAATTCCTTGACACCTACCGCCGCCCGCGCCGGAAACGGCTGGGAAAAGTAGCGCGCCATGGTTTCATTGACCTTTGCGAAATGGGCAAGATCGGTCAGGAAGACGTTGAGTTTCACCACGTCCGCCAGGGACGCGCCGGCCGCCTCGGCCACCGCCTTGAGGTTTTCGAAGACACGGACGATCTGGGCGTCGATCCCCTCGACCAGATGCCCGCTCGCCGGGTCGAGACCGATCTGGCCGGAAAGATACACCGTATCGCCCACCCGCACCGCCTGGGAGTAGGTACCGATGGCGGCGGGCGCGTGGGGCGTGGAAATGATCATTTTGCTCATGGTAGGGTCTCATGGGTCAGAGAAAGGGGAAATGTTAAATGACGACGCCGACCATCGCCACCCTGGAAAAATTGCTCGACGGCCCGCGCGACGGCCCGCTCCTGCGCTACTCGCTGGGCAGCGAGCACCTCAAGGCCGGCGACCCTGCCAGCGCCGCCGCCCGGCTGCGAGAAGCCGTCGCCCGCGACCCCCATTATTCGGCGGCCTGGAAGCTCCTCGGCAAGGCGCTGACCGCTGCCGGCGACGTCCCCGCGGCGCTGGCCGCCTACGAAATGGGGATCGAGGTCGCCGAAGCGCGGGGAGATATTCAGGCCGCCAAGGAAATGCGCGTCTTCAGCAAGCGCCTCCAAAAGTCTGGCGAAGGGGCAGACTGAACGCCGGTGCAGTGCCGCACCCGCCTTTGACAGCGCCCGCCCCTCAGCGCCGCCCCGGCGGGGGCAGGAGGACAGGATCGATCCCCAGGGCGCGCAACTTCTCCCGCGCGGCCTCGGCTTCCTGGCGATTGCGGAAGGGTCCGACCTGGACCCGCGCCTCCAGAGTAGAAGGGATGCCCGCCAGGGTGAGCTTGGCGTGGAGCTCTTCCGCCCGCTGCGGGCTGCTGAACACGCCGGCCTGGAGCACGTAGCCACTGGCCGGGCGCGCCGGAGCAGGCGCTGGGGCAGGGGCGACCGGAGCCGCCCGCGGCGCGGCCTCGACGGTGATCGGTGCCCCGCTCCCTTCGGGAACCGGGGCCGGCGCCGTCGGAGGAGGAACTGGATGCGCCGCTGGCGGCGCTGCCGCGGCGGGAGCCGGGGGAGCGATGGGCATTTCCGGCCGCGCGGCAACCTGCGGTTGCGCCGGGGGTTCGGCCGGCGCTGCAGGGGACTCGGCGCGCGGGGGAGGCATCTCATCGGCCGGTTTCACGGGCTGGGTGAGTTCCTTGCGCGGCGCCACCGGCACGGGTTGGGTGTAGACGGGCGCCTCAGCCTCTTCCGGTGCCGTCGCCAGGTGGTCGATGAAGGCCAGCGCGCCAAGGAGCAGGGCCACCAGAACGCCAGCCACCGCAAGGCGCTTGACCAGCTTGCCACGTAATTCCGGAGCGGGGGGGGTTTCGCTCATCGTCTCAGTCTCCGCAAGTCAGGATCTCTGGCCATGTACCAGGGCGACGACGAGATCGGCCTCGGCCCGGGAAATGCCGCAATGTTCGGCGATGGCGGCCGGGTCGTGGCCGGCGGTGGCCATCTGCATGGCGTCGTTATAGAGGGGGGAAACTGTCTGGGAGGCGCGCATGTGGGCGATCTCGGCATGCAGTTCCCGGCGCAGGGCGGCGAGTTCGCTGCGCAGGGCATCGACCTCTTCCCGCAGGAGCACCACCGCGCCTTCCTGCCCCGCGGGGGCCTCGCCGCGGGCCAATTGCTCCGGAGCTTCTTCCCAGGCTGCCGCCGCACCGGCTGGTTCGGGCTCCGGGGCGGAATCTCCGGGAATCTGCGGCGCATCGGCGGAGGTACCGGCAACTCCTGGCTCGGCAGGGAGCGCAGGGGACGCAGCTGCATCTTCCCGGCCCCGCAGGCGACGCATGCGCAGCAACACGAAGACCATGTACGCCGCGATGCCGACGATGAGGAGGACGATGGCCTCGCGGCCACCGACAGCCAGCCCGCCCAGGTCCAGGTTCAAACTTCGCCCCCGGGCCGCAAGCGCCGGTCAGAAGCCCTGCGAATACTGGATTCCCAGGACGTGGCCGGCATCTTCGTAGCGACCGCGCAGGGTGGCGGTAGTACCCGGCACCAGCGTCGTCTTGGTCTGGTTGATGGAGGCGTCCCTGAGGAAAATGTAGGCGTAGCCGAAATCCACCGCCGTGTCGCGACCGGGCTTCCACTGACCGCCAAGGCTCAACCAGACGCGGTCGTTGTCGGGAACCCGGGCAGTGCGATCGGAATTGGTGGTCGGCGTGCGGTCGTAGGCGACGCCGAACTTGATCTTCCAGGCGTCGCTCGCCTTGTACGCGGCCCCCCAGGCAAAACGCCAGGAATCACGATAGTCGAAATGCTCGGTACCGATCAGGCTGCCGTTGCTCTTGCGAACGATCTCCGCCTTGTCGAAGACGCTCCAGTGGGTGTAGGAGAGGTCGCCCATGGCCTCCCAACGGTCGGAAACCTGCTGCCAGACGGAGAGAATGAAGCTGTCCGGCAATTCGACCTTCGTCTTGGCGGGAATGACCGTGGTGGCCACGCTCTGCGTGCCGTCGACGGTGTAGTGCATGGCCGAACGGTAGGAGATGCCAACCCGCATCGACGGCGACAGGGTGAACAGCGCCCCGGCATTCCAGCCCCAGGCGGTATCGTCGCCCTTCAGTCGCGACAGGACCGGCACTCCGACATGGGTGAGATTGGTCATTTCGGCGTCGATACGCTGGTAATTGATGCCAAGCCCGAGAGAAACCTTGTCATTGACCTTGAAGGCCACCGACGGATTGACGTTGACCGTGCGAATGTCGGCCTTCAGGGACTGGTAGCGGCCGATCCAGCCGTCTTCGTACTCGGTGGCCAGGCCGAAGGGGGCGGAAAGGCCGAGCCCGACGAACCACTGGGGCGACAGCTGCCAGGAGAGGTAGGCATTCGGCACGGCAGCCCAGCCGCCGGCGTCGTCGCCATCGTTGCCGGAAAGACCGGCCAGAAGGCCGGTGCCCGAGGAACCGCGATCCTTGAATTCGAAGCTGGGGCCAACGCCGGAAACCCCCACCGACACGCGCACGCCGCTCAACTGGGTCATTCCGGCCGGATTGAAGAAGATGGTGCTGGCGTTGTCGGCGATAGCGGCGGAACCGGCGTAGGCGGTTCCGATGCCGCTGGCGTTCTGCTCCCAGAGCTGAAATCCGGCGGCGGCGGCGGTGCCCGAAAAGGCCGCCAGCAGGGCTGCCGAAAGAAGGCGAAGGCGTAGGGTCTGCATTGTTTTCTCCCCGATGGCGCTAGACCGTTGTCAACAGGCGGATTTTACGCACTTTCGGCAGGCACGTCCCGTTTTTCGCCCCGGGAATCGATAGCAACGTAGGTCAGTTGCGCCTGCGTCACACGCACAGTGATGGGGTTCGCATAGTTCCTCTCCGCATAGACCTCGACATCGACGGTGATCGAGGTCTTGCCCACGCGAACGATCGAGGCGTAAAGGCTGACCACGTCCCCCACCGACACCGGTTGCTTGAACTGGAAACAGTTCACGGAAACGGTGGCCACGCGGCCCCGCGCCCGGCGCATGGCGGGAATGGCGCCGGCCACGTCGACCTGGGCCATGACCCAGCCGCCGAAGACATCGCCGTACTGATTGAGGTCGGCGGGCATAGGCATGACGCGCAGGGTGGGTTCGGCGGCGGGAAGTCGGGCGAGATGGTCCATGGAAGAGGTCCGCAACAAGACGATGGAGGGATTTTCCCTCGAAGCGCCCCGCTTTTCCTATACTCGCGGGACTTCTTCACGAGACTTCCCATGCGCCGCTCGTCAACCCTCCCGCGCCCACCGGCCGGGACGCCCCTCAAGGAACTCCACACCTGGCCGACCCTCAAGGCGCTCCTGCCCTATCTCTGGGCCTACCGCCTGCGGGTGATCCTGGCACTGGGCTGCCTGATCGCCGCCAAGGTGGCGAACGTCTCGGTGCCTCTGGTGTTCAAGGACATGATCGACGGGCTCTCGGCTCCACACCAGGCGCTGGCACTGCCCGCTCTGCTGCTCCTGCTCTATGGCGCCCTGCGCTTTTCAACCTCGCTATTTACCGAGTTGCGGGAACTGCTCTTCGCCCGGGTGACGCAGCAGGCGGTGCGGCAAGTGGCGCTGGAGGTCTTCCGTCATCTCCATTCCCTGGCCCTGCGCTTTCATCTGGAGCGCCAGACCGGCGGCGTTTCGCGGGACATCGAAAGGGGAACGCGTTCGATCGGCAGCCTGATTTCCTACAGCCTGTACTCCATCCTGCCGACCCTCGTGGAGATCACCCTGGTGCTGGGCATCCTCTTCGTCCGGTACGACTTCGGTTTCGTGTTCATCACGGCGGTCTCGCTTTCCGCCTACGTCCTATTCACGGTCAAGGTGAGCAATTGGCGGATCGACATCCGGCGGGCGGTGAACGAGTCGGATTCGGCTGCCAATTCGCGGGCCATCGATAGCCTGATCAACTACGAAACGGTGAAATACTTCAACAACGAGGCATTCGAAGCCCGCCGCTACGATGACCAATTGCGCCAATGGGAGGATGCCGCGACCCACAGCCAGAAGACGCTTTCCTTCCTCAACCTGGGGCAGCAGGCGATCATCGCGGCCGGCGTCACCGCCATGATGTGGCGGGCGGCCTCCGGAGTGGTTGACGGCCGCATGACCCTGGGTGATCTGGTCCTGGTGAACGCCTTCTTGATTCAGCTCTACACACCCCTCAATTTTCTGGGCATGGTGTATCGGGAGATTCGTCAGGCGCTCACTGATATCGAGCGCATGTTCGGCCTCCTGCACGAGCACCGGGAAATCGCCGACGCGCCGGACGCCCGCGACCTGCCGGGAGGTCCGCTGCGGGTGGATTTTTCCGCCGTCCGCTTTGCCTACGAGCCGGAACGCTGCATCCTGGAGGACGTTGATTTCACCATCGAGGCAGGGCGCACGGTGGCCGTGGTGGGGCACTCCGGCGCCGGCAAGTCGACCCTCGCCCGCCTGCTCTTTCGCTTCTACGACGTGAGCGGCGGCAGCGTGCGCATCAACGGCCACGACCTGCGCAGCCTCAAGCAGGCCAGCCTGCGGAGCGCCATCGGCGTGGTGCCCCAAGATACGGTCCTCTTCAACGACAGCATCTTCTACAACATCCGCTACGGTCGGCCGGACGCGGGGCGGGAGGAAGTGATCGCCGCTGCCGAGGCCGCCCAACTCCACGAGTTCATCCTCTCATTGCCCCAGGGCTACGAGACGCGGGTGGGCGAGCGCGGCCTGAAGCTTTCCGGCGGCGAAAAGCAGCGGGTTGCGATTGCCCGTACGCTTCTGAAAGATCCGCCACTCCTCATTTTTGACGAAGCGACTTCCGCGCTGGATTCCCGTACGGAAAAGGCGATCCAGGCCCAGCTCGAACTCGCCGCCCGCGGGCGGACCACTCTGGTCATCGCCCACCGTCTGTCCACGGTGATGAACGCCGACGAGATTCTCGTGATGGACGCCGGACGCATCGTCGAACGGGGTTCTCATACGGCGCTTCTGGAACTGGGTGGCGCCTACGCCCACATGTGGTCCCTGCAACAGCAGGAGGATGCCGCCGCAGCCTGAAACCCCTGTTACCATGTCGGAAATCGGCCTCTAACCTCGGCCCGGTCTTTTCCCTTCGCTGTCCATGCCCCCTTCCCTGCGAGTGCCGTCCCCCGCCTCGCCCCCCCAAAATCGCGGGCGGCTGCGTTGGCTCCTTCCGGTCCTGCTCTTTCTTTTTCTTGCAGCCCTGAGTTGCAGCTACGCCAAACATCGCCGTCTGGCCCTGGAGGATGAGCGCAACGCGGATTTCCAGCGGGAGGCCGCGCAGGCCACCGTGGAATTGCGCGAACGGCTGCAATTCCACGCCCAGTTCCTGCGCGCCGTTGCCGCCTTTTTCGCCAGCAGCGACGACGTCAGCGCCGACGAATGGCGGCTGCACGCGGCTCGCGTTGACGCCTATCGCCATCTTCCGGGAATGCTCGCCTACGGCTATGCCCCCCGGGTGGCGCGCAAGCATCTGGCGGCGCTCGTGGACGGCGTGAATCGGGACCGGACAGGCGAGGCGTTCCGGGTTTATCCGGAAGGGGAAGGCACCCTGCTCTTCCCGGTGGTGTATCTGGCGCCCGGCAAGGAGGTCGCCTTGCGGGCACGCGGCTTCGATCTCTACTCGGAGGCACAACGGCGACAAACCATCGATCGGGCGACGGAGGTGGACGATATCGTCATCACCCCCACTCTCGTCCTGGTCCATGATCGGGTCGAGGACCAGTTGCCCAGCTTCCTGATGTTCCGCCCCGTCTATCGCCGCGGGATGCCCATCGGGCATGTGAGCGAGCGCCGCGCGGCCTTGGCCGGGGTGGCTTTCGCTGCCTACCGCATGAGCGAGTTTCTCGAAACCACGCGCAAGACGATCAGCGAGTCGATGGCGATGCGCGTCTTCGATGCCGGCGCCGACAGCGATGCATCCCCCGCTCACGACACCCGGCCTGACATCGACTGGCACACCCTGGCCCTCAGGACCGAGCATGAAATCGATTTCGGCTACCGTACCTGGCGCCTTGAGTTCGGCCATACCGGCGATCTGCAGAAGGCCGGCTTCGTCGAACCGGCACTGATCATCGCTGGTGGGCTGACCATTGCGCTCCTGCTGGCGGCCGGGATTTTTCTGCTGCTCACCCAGCGCGAGCTGGCCATGTCCTACGCAGCCCGTGCCACCGCAGAGCTGCGCGCCGCCGAAGAAGGCATCCGCGCGCGCGACCAGTTCAAGCAGGCGATTCTCGATGGCGCCACCGAGGTCAGCGTCGTCGCCGCCGACACCTCAGGCACCATCACGCTCTTCAATCGCGGAGCCGAGAAGATGCTGGGCTACCCGGCCGAAGCACTGGTCGGCAAGGCGACGCCGGCCGCCTTTCACCTGGGCGAGGAGATCGAGGCCCGGGGTCGCGAGTTGGAGGCCCTGCTGGGCACGCCGGTCCAGGGCTTCGATGTCTTCGTCGCCCTGCCACAGCGCTTCGACTTCGAACGGCGCGAGTGGACCTACGTCCGCAAGGACGGCTGCCACCTGCGAGTCGACCTGACGGTGACCGCCCTGCGCGGTGGCGACGGCCAGATCGCCGGCTACTTGGGAATCGCCATCGACGTCACGGAGAAGCGGGCGGCGCAAGAAAAGCTCGCGCACCATCACGACATGATGGAGACCATACTGGCCAACGTCCCCTGCGGGATCTCCCTCATCGACCAGAAACTCAATTTCATTGCCGCCAACGACAAATTGCTCGAAGTGCTCGATTTTCCGCGCGAGCTTTTTGCCCAGCGCACGCCAACCTTCCGGGAGGTAGCGCTTTTCAACGCCCGCCGTGGGGAGTACGGCCCCGGCGACCCGGACGCCCTGGCCGACGCCTTGATGGCCAAGGCGGCGAATCCGCAGCCCCATCATTTCGAGCGCATCCGCCCTGACGGCCGAGTCATCGAGGTACGCGGAACACCTCTCAAGGGCGGCGGTTTCGTGACCCTTTACATGGATGTCAGCGAGCGCAAGCGGATAGAGGAGGAACTAGTCCGCCACCGCGACAATCTGCAGGCCATGGTGGCAGCTCGCACCGCCGATCTGAGCCGCGCGCTCCAGGCGGCGAATCAGGCACATCAGGCGAAATCGGAGTTTCTCGCCAACATGTCCCACGAGTTGCGCACCCCCATGCACGCCATCATGAGTTTCAGCCGGCTTGGCATGGAGCGCATCGGACAAGCCCCGCCCGAGCGGGTCGGCCAATACTTCGAGCGCATCCGCCAGAGCGCGGAGCGCCTGGTCCTGCTCATCAACGACCTCCTCGATCTGTCGAAGCTGGAGGCCGGAAGAATGCTCCTGACGCGGGAGTGTTTCGAAGTGGCCCCGCTGTTGTCCAAGGCCGTACGCGACCTGGAGTCCCTGCTTCCTCCCCGTGCGCTGTGCGTGGAGTTGCGGGTAGAGACCTTTGACACCTGGATTACGGGAGATCGGGTGCAGATCGAGCGGGTCGTACACAACCTGCTCTCCAACGCCATCAAGTTCTCTCCGGACGGCGGCCTCATCGATATCTGTGTCGGCAACGCGATGACGCCGCAGGGCGATTCCGCCCTGCGCATCAGTTTTTCGGATTCCGGCGTCGGCATCCCGGCGGGCGAACTTGAAGACATCTTCGAGAAATTCGTGCAGAGCAGCGCGACAAAAACCGGCGCAGGAGGAACCGGGCTCGGATTGGCCATTTCCCGGGAGATCATTGTCGCCCACCATGGTACGATTGCGGCCAGCAACAATCCCGGGGGCGGCGCCACGTTCACGGTCACTCTGCCCATCTCCGGTCGCCTGGCCGGCGAGGGCGAACCGGTGATCTAGCGCGTCACCGGCACCGCCCCGCACGCCATGACCGAATCAAAGAAAACACTGCGCATCCTTGCGGTTGACGACAACCGGACCAATCTTCACGTCCTGCAGGTATTTCTCAAGAAGCAGGGCCACGAGGTTTTACTGGCCGAAAACGGCGAAGAGGCGGTCAAGGTCTTCGAGGCCGAGCGTCCGGACATGGTGCTCCTGGACATCATGATGCCGGTCATGGACGGCTTCGAGGCGGCCCGCCGCATCCGTGCGCTAACCCCGGAACATTGGGTGCCGGTCATATTCCTGTCGGCGCTCAATCGCGACGAAAACCTCCTGCAGGGGCTGGAAGCCGGCGGCGACGACTATCTCACCAAGCCGATCAATTTCATCGTCCTCGAGGCCAAGCTACGCTCGATGCAGAAGTCCCTGGCCTTGCAGGCCCAGTCGGTCGAATCGCTGAAACGGCTGCAGGCCATCTCCGACAACGTCCTTGAGGCAATCATCACCATAGACGCCTCGGCAAGCGTGGTCGCCTGCAACTCCGCCGCGGAAAGGCTCTTTGGCTGGACCGCCGATGAACTTATCGGGCAAAACGTGAAGGTGCTGATGCCCGATCCCGAACAAAGCAACCACGACAGTTACGTGCGCCGTTACGTCGAAAGTGGGGTGGTGCACATTATTGGCTCCGAGCGGGAAGTGGTGGCAAAACGTAAGGGTGGCGAGTTGTTTCCGGCCGAACTGGGCGTTTCCGAAATCCGGCTGGGCGACAATCGCCTATTCATTGGCGTGCTTCGCGACATTTCGGAGCGCAAGGCGGCGGAGGCAACCCTGCGGGAAAATGCGCGCCAACTTCAGGCCTACTATGACCAGACGGAAAGCGAACAGCAACTCGCCATGCGTCTGGTCGAGAAGCAAATGCACCGTCGCGGTTTGCACGACCCCAGCTTGCAGTACAAGGTCATTCCCGCCCAGCACTTCAGCGGTGACGTGGTCGCTGCAAACCGGTCCCCCAACGGCCGCTTCTATGCGCTGCTCGCCGATGCGACAGGGCACGGCCTCGCAGCGGCGATCAGCGTTCTTCCCGTGCTTACCGTGTTTTACCGCATGTCGGCGCAGAACCTCGGGTTGGGCGAAATGATCGGGGAACTCAATCAGCAGCTGCGCGAGTCCATGCCGGTGGGGCGTTTCGTCGCCGCCACACTTGTGGTACTGGATCCGGCGACCAAGCAAGGGGAAATCTGGGTCGGCGGCACGCCGCCGGCCTTGCTTATCGACCGCTGGGGCCGCAAGGAAGCGGAATTCGCTTCGACACAGCTACCCCTGGGGATCGTTGATGGCATCGACACCGGCGCGACGTCTTTCACTTGGGAGAAGGAAAGTCAGCTGTTGCTCTTTTCCGATGGCCTCATGGAAGCGGCCAATCGGGAAGGCCGACAATTCGGTATCGAGGGAATTCTTGGTTGCCTTGCCCACACCACCCCAGGCCAGCGCTTCGACGCCGTCGAGAGCAGCCTGGCCCGCCATATGGGCGACGAAATTGCGAGTGACGACGTCTCGCTGATGGTCATCAGCTGCCCCTGAGCAACGACAGTTTACTGCGGCACAGTGCGCTGCGCGTGCACCCCCAAAATGGAAAAGGCCGGGATGCGAGCATCCCGGCCTTTTCTTCGCCGCCGCCCTCGAATCAGGCGTCAGCGCCTTCAGTTTCGGCGACTTCGACGGGCTCGGTCGGAACGGGACGATCCACGAGTTCGACGAAGGCCATCGGGGCATTGTCGCCCACCCGGAAGCCGCACTTGAGAATACGCAGATAGCCCCCCGGACGGTTGGCGTAGCGCGGTCCGATTTCGGCGAAGAGCTTGACTACGATGTCGCGGTCGCGCAGGCGGTCGAAGGCCAGACGCTTGTTGGCGAGCGTCGGAGTCTTGCCGAGGGTGATCATCGGTTCGACGACCCGGCGCAGTTCCTTGGCCTTTGGCAGCGTGGTCTTGATCGCCTCGTGCTGGAGCAGGGAGACGGTCATGTTGCGCAGCATCGCCAGGCGATGGCTGCTGGTGCGATTGAGTTTGCGAAGTCCATTGCGGTGACGCATGGTTAATCCTTTCTATGTTCTGCAGGCGTCCCTTGACTGCCGCAATCCGGGAAGGCTTACGCCTTCTCCAGACCGGCGGGCGGCCAGTTTTCCAGTTTCATGCCGAGGGTGAGACCGCGGGCGGCCAGCACTTCCTTGATTTCGTTGAGCGACTTGCGACCCAGATTGGGGGTCTTCAGAAGCTCATTCTCGGTGCGCTGGATGAGGTCGCCGATGTAGTAGATGTTCTCGGCCTTGAGGCAGTTGGCGGAACGCACAGTGAGTTCCAGGTCGTCCACCGGGCGTAGCAGCACCGGATCCACCTGCACCGGCTTGGAGGCTTCGGCCACCGGGGCGGTGCCTTCCAGGTCGGCGAAGACGGAAAGTTGCTCCATGAGGACGCGGGCCGCGTAGCGAATGGCCTCTTCCGGCTCGACGACGCCGTTGGTTTCGATATCCACCACCAGCTTGTCCAGGTCGGTACGCTGCTCGACGCGAGCGCTCTCGACGTTGTAGGCGACTCGCCGGATCGGGCTGTAGGAAGCGTCGAGGACGAGTTTGCCGATGGTCTTGGAATCGCCCAGATTGCGCACGTTGCCGGGCACGTAGCCGCGGCCCCGCTCGACCTTGATCTCCATGCACAGTTTGCCGCCGGGAGAGAGATGAGCGATGACGTGCTCGGGGTTGATGATCTCGACGTCATGGGGCAACTCGATGTCGCCGGCGCGAACCACGCCTTCGCCTTCCCGGTTGAGGGACAGGGTGACGACCTCACGGTTGTGAAGCTTGAAGACAATTCCCTTCAGGTTGAGAAGGATATCGACCACGTCTTCCTGCACACCGTCGACCGTGGAGTACTCGTGGAGCACGCCGTCAATGGTGACTTCCGTCGGCGCATAGCCGGGCATGGAAGAGAGCAGGATGCGCCGCAGCGCGTTGCCCAAAGTGTGTCCGAAGCCGCGTTCAAACGGCTCCATGACGACCTTGGCTTGCACCGGCGAAACGCTTTGTACGTCGATGATGCGGGGTTTCAGAAGTCCACTGCTTTGCATGAAGGGTTTTCCTGTGCCTGAGTGTTACTTCGAGTAAAGTTCGATGACCAGACCTTCGTTCAGGGTGGCCGGCAGTTCGCTGCGCTGCGGCAGGGCCTTGAATGTGCCCTTGCCTTCCTTCACGTCCACCGCCAACCACTCTGGGAAGCCTCGGGACTCGGCGGCTTCCAGGGCAGCCTTGACGCGCAGCGAACCGCGAGCGCGGTCGGTGAGCTGGACAACGTCGCCCGGCTTGACCTGGTAGGAGGGGATATTCACTCGTTTGCCATTGACCAGAACGCCATTGTGGCGAACGACCTGACGCGATTCCGCGCGGGAAGCTCCAAAGCCCATGCGATAGGCGACAGAGTCCAAACGGGCCTCCAGGAGCTGAAGCAGGTTTTCGCCGGTTTGGCCCTTCTTGCGGTCGGCTTCGGCGAAGGTCTTGCGGAACTGCCCTTCGAGGACACCATAAACGCGACGGATTTTCTGCTTGGCACGCAGATGGACGCCATAGTCGGAGAGGCGGGCACCGGACTTTTGACCATGCTGGCCGGGTGCATAGGAACGACGCTCAATGGCGCACTTGTCAGTGAAGCACTTTTCTCCCTTGAGGAAGAGCTTCTCGCCTTCGCGGCGGCACTGACGACATTTCGGATCGAGATTACGAGCCACTTGTCTTTCTCCTTAAATGCGGCGCTTCTTGGGCGGACGGCAGCCGTTGTGCGGCACCGGCGTCACGTCGGAAATACCGGTGATCTTCAGGCCCAGGGCGTTGAGCGCCCGGACGGAAGACTCGCGGCCAGGGCCGGGGCCTTTGATGCGGACTTCCAAATTCTTGACGCCGCACTCCTGCGCCGCCTTGCCCGCCGCTTCCGCAGCTACCTGAGCGGCGAACGGGGTGGACTTGCGCGAGCCGCGAAAGCCGGCACCACCGGAGGTCGCCCAGGACAAGGCATTGCCCTGACGGTCGGTGATGGTGATGATCGTGTTGTTGAAGGAAGCGTGGATGTGGGCGATGCCTTCCGCCACATTCTTCTTGACCTTCTTGCGAACCTTGGTTGCGGTCTTTGCCATGTTCTTTCCCTATTACTTCTTGCCGGCGATGGCCTTGCGCGGACCCTTGCGGGTACGGGCGTTGGTACGGGTGCGCTGACCACGGCAGGGCAGGCCCTTGCGGTGGCGCAGCCCACGGTAGCAGCCAAGGTCCATGAGACGCTTGATGCTCATGGTCACCTCGCGGCGCAGGTCGCCTTCTACGGTGAACTTGCCCACTTCTTCGCGCAGACGGTCCATGTCGGCATCCGACAGGTCCTTGATCTTGGTGCTGCGGACGATGCCGGCAGCGTCACAGATCTTCTGCGCGCGGGTGCGGCCGATGCCGTAGATCGCCGTGAGGGCGATTTCGGCATGCTGATGGTTCGAAATGTTTACCCCTGCGATACGGGCCATCGAATCACTCCAATGCTTCGAAAATTGACAAACTCAGGACACGTGCCCGGGCATCAACCCTGGCGCTGCTTGTGACGCGGGTCCTTGCAAATGATGCGCACCACGCCCTTGCGGCGGATGACTTTGCAGTTGCGGCAAATGCGCTTCACTGAAGGTTGTACTTTCATGTTTCACTCCTCGTCTGCGAAAGCTTGGAAGCAGCCGTGATTCCTCGCCCCGCGGTTTGTTGCGTAGAGATTTCGTTTACTTGGCGCGGAAAGTGATCCGCGCCTTGGAAAGGTCGTAAGGCGTCAGCTGGACGGTGACTTTGTCTCCCGGCAGGATGCGGATGTAGTGCATGCGCATCTTTCCGGAAATGAAGGCATGCACCACATGCCCATTTTCCAGTTTGACTTTGAAGGTCGCATTGGGGAGGTTCTCAACGACCTCTCCCTGCATTTCGATAAGGTCTTCCTTGGCCATACCCGGTTACTTGATGAGCGGCGCGCCCTTGAAGTTTGCCTTCTTCAAAAGGCTTTCGTATTGGTGTGACATCACGTAGGCCTGCACCTGGGACATGAAGTCCATGGTGACCACGACAATGATGAGGAGTGACGTGCCGCCGAAGTAGAAGGGGACATTCCACTTTAGAATCAGGAATTCAGGGAGAAGGCAAACGACGGTGATGTAAGCGGCACCGACCAGGGTCAGGCGCATCAGGATCTTGTCGATGTAGCGAGCCGTCTGCTCGCCTGGACGGATACCCGGAACAAAGGCGCCGCTCTTCTTGAGGTTGTCGGCCGTTTCTTTCGAATTAAAGACGAGGGCCGTGTAGAAGAAGCAGAAAAACACGATTGCAGCCGCATAGAGCATCACGTAGATGGGCTGTCCCGGCGAAAGGGCCCCGGCGATGTCCTTCAGCCAGCGCATCGATTCGCCGGAGCCGAACCAACCTGCGGCGGTGGCGGGGAAAAGAATGATCGACGAAGCGAAGATGGGCGGAATGACGCCTGACATGTTGAGCTTCAGCGGCAGGTGAGAGCTCTGCCCACCGTAAATCTTGTTGCCCACCTGTCGTTTGGCGTAATTGACGAGAATCTTGCGCTGCCCGCGTTCAACGAAGACGACAAAGGCGGTGACAAGGACGACCAGAATGCAGATGACCAAGGCAGTCAGGGGGTGCATGGCGCCGGTGCGAACCAGCTCCAACAGGCCGCCGATGGCGTTCGGCAGTCCGGCGGCGATGCCGGCGAAAATGATGATCGAGATGCCGTTGCCCAGACCCCGCTCGGTCACCTGCTCGCCCAGCCACATGAGGAACATGGTGCCGGTTACCAGGGTTGTCACGGTGGTGAGACGGAACATGAAGCCAGGATCACCAACCAGACCCCGCTGGGCCTCCAGGGCGACCGCGATGCCCAGGCCTTGAAAGAGCGCCAGACCGAGCGTTCCGTAGCGAGTGTACTGAGTGATTTTGCGACGGCCGGCCTCGCCCTCTTTTTTGAGGGCTTCAAGCTGGGGACTCGCCACGCTCATCAACTGCATGATGATCGATGCAGAGATGTAAGGCATGATGCCCAGCGCGAAAATGGTGAAGCGCGAGAGGGCGCCGCCGGAGAACATGTTGAACATGCCCAGGATGCCGCCCTGCTGCGAGTTGAAAAGATCGGAGAGCGCCTTGGGGTCAATTCCCGGCACGGGAATGTGGGCGCCGATGCGATAGACGATCAGAGCGCCCAGCAGGAACCACAGCCGGCGCTTGAGATCGCCGAACTTGCCGCCCTTGCCGAGAGTATTGGGATTGGCCGCCAAGACGCTTCCTTCCGAGCCTTATTCCGCTACGGAGCCGCCAGCGGCCACAATGGCTGCCTTCGCGCCCTTGGTGGCGCCGACGCCCTTGAGAACAACTTTGCGGCTCAGCTTGCCGGACAGGATGACCTTCGCGGCCAGGGCGTCGGATGGCACGACACCCGCCGCCTGCAGGGAGAGTAGATCGATTTCCTCAACCGGAAGACGCTCGAGGTCCGCAAGGCGAACTTCGTAGTTGCGGGCGCGCGTCAGGGAATTGAAGCCGCGCTTGGGCAAGCGCCGCTGCAAAGGCATCTGACCGCCTTCGAATCCGACCTTGTGGAAGCCGCCCGAACGGGACTTTTGTCCCTTGTGACCGCGGCCGGCGGTCTTGCCGAGACCGGACCCGATGCCGCGACCAACCCGCTTGGCGGCATGCTTGGAGCCCTCGCCGGGCTTGATGGTATTGAGACGCATGACTTAACCCTCGACCTTCACCAGGTACTGAACCTTGTGGATCATGCCTCGCACAGCGGGCGTATCCACGAGCTCAGAGGAACTGTTCAGCTTGCGCAGACCAAGGCCCTTGACCGTGGCGCGGTGATCTTGCTTAGTGCCGATGACGCTCTTGACGAGCGTCACTTTGATTTTTTTGTCAGCCATGGCTTACCCCAGGATCTGGTCGACCGTCTTGCCACGCTTGGCGGCAATCTCGGCCGGCGTGCTCACTTTCGACAGGCCGTCGATGGTGGCGCGCACGATGTTGTAGGGATTGGTCGAACCGTGCGCCTTGGCCACCACGTTGGTGACGCCGACCACCTCGAAGACGGCGCGCATGGCGCCTCCGGCGATGATGCCGGTGCCATCCGGAGCCGGCTGGATCATCACGGTGGTAGCACCATGGCGGCCCATCACGGTGTGATGCACGGTGCCGCTCTTCAGGCTAACGCGCGCGATCTTGCGACGCGCCTCGTCCATAGCCTTCTGAACCGCCACCGGCACTTCGCGGGACTTGCCCTTTCCCATGCCGATGCCGCCGTCGCCATCACCGACCACGGTGAGCGCCGCGAAACCCAGGATACGGCCGCCCTTCACCACTTTGGTGACACGGTTGACCGAGACCATCTTCTCGCGCATGCCGTCGTCGCGCTCTTCAGACTGCTGGGGCTTTTTGTTTCTTTCCGGTTTTGCCATTTCTTAACCTTGTCCTTTCGCCGCAGATCAGAACTTCAGGCCGGCTTCACGCGCGGCTTCCGCCAGCGCCTGAACGCGACCGTGGTACTGAAGGCCGGAACGATCAAAGGCCACCTGCTCGATCCCGGCGGCCTTGGCGCGCTCGGCGATCAGCTTGCCCACCGCGGTGGCGGCAGCCTTGTTACCGCCGTTCGGGACATCCTTGCGAACGTCCTTGTCCAGCGTGGAAGCCGAAGCCAGGACCGTTCCGCCGCAGGGCGAGATGATCTGGGCATAGATGTGCAGGTTGGTGCGATTAACGCACAAGCGCACAGCCTTGAGTTCGGCGATTTTGGCCCGGGTTTTGCGGGCGCGGCGCAGACGCGCTTGCTTCTTGTTAAACATATGCCCCCCTTACTTCTTCTTGGTTTCCTTGATAACCACCACTTCGTCGGCGTAGCGGACACCCTTGCCTTTGTAGGGCTCGGGTTTGCGATACGCGCGGACTTCGGCGGCGACCTGACCGACCCGCTGCTTGTCGAAACCCTTGATCAGGATTTCGGTCTGGGTCGGACACTCGACCTTCACGCCGGCAGGCATCTTGTGGGCCACCGGATGGGAGAAGCCAAGGGTAAGGTTGAGGGTATCGCCCTGGGCCTGGGCTCTGTAGCCAACGCCCACTAGCTGGAGCTTCTTCTCGAAGCCCTTCGAGACACCGACGACCATGTTGTTGAGGTTGGCACGCATGGTGCCCCACATGGCCCCGGCGTTGGCAGCGCCCTCGACCTTGGAGACGACGATGGCCTGCCCCTCAACCGCGACCTGCACGGCCGCGTGAGCGGCGGCGGTCAGCGTGCCCAGGGGGCCCTTGACGGTGATGACGCCGTCGCCGAGCTTGACTTCGACCCCGGCCGGCAGCGTGATGGGGTTCTTACCGATTCGAGACATGCTTCCTCCCTTAGGCGACGATGCAGAGCACTTCGCCGCCAACTTTGCTGGCGCGGGCCCGGCGATCCGTCATGACACCCTTGGGGGTGGACACGATGGCCACACCCAAGCCGTTCATGACGCGGGGAATGTCGTCACAGCCCTTGTAAATGCGCAAACCGGGCTTCGAGACGCGCTCGATGCGCTCGATGACCGGACGGCCGGCATAGTACTTGAGGGCGATGTCGAGGGTCGCCTTGCCTTCGACCTGACGGACAGCAAAATCCTCGACGTAACCTTCGTCCTTGAGCACGGCGGCTATGGCCACCTTGAGCTTGGAAGAGGGCATGGACACAGACGCCTTCTCGGCGAGCTGGGCGTTGCGGATGCGGGTCAGCATGTCCGCGATCGGATCGCTCATAGCCATTTCTGTATCTCCTTACCAGCTGGCCTTGACAACACCCGGAATCTCGCCAGCGAAGGCAAGCTCACGAATCTTGTTGCGGCACAGACCGAACTTACGGAAAACACCACGCGGACGACCGGTCAGCTGACAACGGTTGCGCAGGCGCGATGGGCTTGAGTTGCGCGGCAGCGCCTGAAGCTTCAGGCGGGCTTCGTAACGCTCGGTCTCGGAGAGGCCCGCGTTGTTGATGATCGCCTCCAGGGCAGCACGCTTCTTGGCGTATTGGGCCACCAGCTTGCGGCGCTTCTCTTCACGGTTGATCAGAGCAAGTTTTGCCATGATTGCCTCAATTCTTGAACGGGAACTTGAAGGCGGCGAGCAGGGCCTTGGCTTCTGCATCGGTCTTCGCGGTCGTGGTGATGCTGATGTTCATACCCCGGAGCGCGTCGATCTTGTCGTACTCGATTTCCGGGAAAATGATCTGTTCCTTGACGCCCATGTTGTAGTTGCCCTGGCCGTCGAAGCCCTTGCCTGAAATGCCCCGGAAGTCACGCACACGAGGCAGGGCCACGGTGACCAGGCGGTCGAGGAATTCGAACATGCGGGGACCACGCAGAGTCAGCATGCAGCCGATGGGGTATCCATCGCGAATCTTGAAGCCGGCAATAGACTTGCGGGCCTTGGTGGTGACAGGCTTTTGGCCGGCGATTTTCTGCATGTCGCCGACGGCATTTTCGAGAACTTTCTTGTCGGCCACCGCCTCACCCACACCCATATTCAGGGTGATCTTGGTAATGCGCGGGACTTCCATGACGGACTTGTAGCCGAACTTCTGGGTCAGTTCACCGACCACGCTATCCTTGTAATACTGTTGCAAACGCGCCATGACTGCTCCTTAAGCGTTCACCGGTTCGCCGTTCGACTTGAACACGCGAATCTTGCGGCCGTCTTCCAGGAGCTTGAAGCCGACGCGGTCAGCCTTTTTGCTCGCGGGGTTGTAGAGGGCGACATTGGAGACATGGATCGGCATGTCCTTGTCGACGATGCCGCCGGTGACACCCTTCATGGGGTTCGGCTTGACGTGCTTCTTGGCGCGATTGACGCCCTCAACCACGACATGCTCGGCATCGACGCGGAGGAGCACGGTACCGCGCTTGCCCTTATCCTTGCCAGTGAGGACGATGACGTCATCACCTTTTCTGATCTTTTCCATCATCCGCTCCTTACAGCACTTCCGGGGCCAGGGACACGATCTTCATGAAGCGCTCGGAGCGCAGCTCCCGGGTGACCGGGCCAAAGATGCGGGTGCCGATGGGCTCCAGCTTGTTGTTGAGGAGTACCGCGGCATTGCCGTCGAAACGGACCAGGGAACCGTCGGGACGGCGGACACCCTTGGCGGTACGCACAACCACGGCGTTATAGACATCACCCTTCTTGACGCGACCGCGCGGCGCCGCGTCCTTGATGCTCACCTTGATGATGTCGCCGATGCCGGCGTAGCGGCGCTTGGAGCCGCCGAGCACCTTGATACACATTACCGAACGCGCGCCCGTGTTATCGGCGACGTCCAGAATCGTCTGCATCTGAATCATTTAATTTAACTCCAACTTATCCCGCGGTGCCGCGGACAGTCTTGGAACCCGTGCGGGTTAGGGCTTTTCACCAGGGCGCCCAGGCACCCCGGCGAAAAAAGAAGCCGGATTATACCGGCCCCTCGGACTTGCTGCAAGAGCTGCCGTTCAGACGACGATTGCCTTTTCAAGAACGCTGGAGACGCGCCAGGTCTTGGTCTTGGACAGGGGACGCGTCTCTTCGATCTGAACCAGATCGCCGGCACGCGCGGCGTTGCCGTCGTTGTGGGCGTGATACTTCTTCGAACGGACCATGACCTTCCCGTACATGGGATGCTTGACCTTGCGCTCGATGAGCACGGTGACGGTCTTGTCCATCTTGTCGCTGACCACGCGGCCGATCAGCGTGCGCTTGATGCTGGTGGTTTCGCTCATTGCTGGACTGCCTTTTCACGAATCAGGGTGCGGACGCGCGCGATGTCTCGGCGCACCTTGCCCAGTTGGCTGGTGTTGGTCAACTGCTGGGTGGCCACCTGCATACGCAGGCCGAATTGGGCCTTGAGGAGATCCAGCAATTCCTTGTTGAGCTCGTCCACGCTCTTGGTTCTCAGTTCGCTAGCTTTCATGATTACCCCAGATGGCGGGTGACGAAGGTGGTAGAAATGGGCAGCTTGGCCGCGGCCAAGGCAAAGGCCTCGCGGGCCAGCGCCTCATCGACGCCGTCCATTTCGTAGAGCACCTTGCCGGGCTGGATTTCGGCGACCCAGTACTCCGGATTGCCCTTACCGTTACCCATGCGGACCTCGGCCGGCTTTTTGGAGATCGGCTTGTCCGGGAAGATGCGAATCCAGATGCGGCCACCCCGCTTGATGTGGCGGGTCATGGCGCGCCGGGCGGCCTCGATCTGACGGGCGGTGAGGCGTCCGCGGCCGGTGGCCTTGAGGCCCCACTCACCGAAGGACACCTTGGCACCGCGGGTCGCCAGACCCTCGTTGCGGCCCTTGTGCTCCTTACGGTACTTGCGACGATTCGGTTGCAGCATTTACGCACCTGCCTTTCTGACACGCTTCGCCGGAGCCTTGGCTTCGCCTTCGGCGCCGTCGACCTTCTTGACCGTGCGGGTACGGGGCTTGTCGCCCTCGCCGGCCGGCCGGGCCGGAGCGCGACGAGGCTTCTTGTCCTCGGGGGCACCAGCGGGATCTGAGACTTCGGGTTGCTCGTTGCGGCCGAGCATCTCGCCCTTGTAGACCCAGACCTTGATGCCGATGATGCCGTAGGTGGTCAGGGCTTCGGAAACGGCGTAATCGATATCGGCGCGCAGCGTATGCAGGGGCACGCGACCTTCGCGATACCACTCGCTGCGAGCGATTTCGGCGCCGTTCAGGCGACCCGCGCTCATGACCTTGATGCCCTGGGCTCCGAGCCGCATGGCGTTCTGCATGGCGCGCTTCATGGCGCGGCGGAACATGATGCGCTTTTCGAGCTGCTGTGCGATCGAATCGGCGATCAGTTGGGCGTCGAGTTCGGGTTTGCGGATTTCCTCGATTGACACATGGACCGGAACGCCCATGATGCGCTGGAGATCCGTGCGCAGCGCCTCGATGTCTTCGCCCTTCTTGCCGATGACGACACCCGGACGAGCGGAGAACACCGTGACACGGGCATTCTTAGCCGGGCGCTCGATCAGTACACGACCCACGGATGCGTGAGCCAGCTTGCGCCTCAGGTATTCACGCACCTTGGTGTCTTCGTTGAGCATGCCGGGGAAGTCCTTGCTGTTGGCGTACCAGCGGGAATTCCAGTTCTTGGTGACGGCCAGACGGAAGCCAGTCGGATGAATTTTCTGTCCCATGGCCTATCCTCAGTTTCCGACGGTCAGGTAAATATGGCAGGTCGGCTTGATGATCCGATTGCCGCGGCCCTTGGCGCGCGCAGTGAAGCGCTTCAGGACCGTGCCCTTTTCGACATAGATCGTCTTGACCTTCAGCTCATCGATATCGGCGCCGTCGTTGTGCTCGGCGTTGGCAATGGCCGACTCAAGCACTTTCTTGACGATGCCAGCCCCCTTCTTGGGGCAGAAAGCCAGGAGATTGAGAGCCTGACCGACCGGCTTGCCGCGCACCAGATCCGCCACCAGGCGACCTTTTTGCGCAGAGAGGCGTACGCCCCGCAGACTTGCACGAGTTTCCATGTCAGCTCCTTACTTCTTGGCTTTCTTGCCAGCGGTGTGACCCTTGAAAGTCCGGGTCAGCGAAAACTCGCCGAGCTTGTGGCCAACCATGTTCTCGGTGACGAACACCGGAATGTGCTGCTTGCCGTTGTGAACCGCGATCGTCAGACCGATGAACTCGGGGAGGATCGTCGAGCGACGCGACCAGGTCTTGATCGGGCGCTTATCGCTTGTGGCGCGGGCAGCTTCGACCTTGTCGATCAGATGCCCATCCACAAACGGGCCCTTTTTGAGAGAACGTCCCATTTCCTACCCCTTAACGCTTGTGACGGCGCTGAACGATCATGCTGTTCGTGCGCTTGTTCTTGCGGGTACGGTAACCCTTGGTCGGCTGACCCCACGGATTGACCGGCACGCGACCCTCGCCGGTACGGCCTTCGCCGCCGCCGTGCGGGTGGTCGATCGGGTTCATGGCTACGCCACGAACCGTCGGGCGGATGCCACGCCAACGCTGGGCGCCGGCCTTGCCGATCTTCCTCAGGTTGTTCTCTTCGTTGCCGACTTCACCGATGGTGGCGCGACACTCGACATGCACCCGACGCACTTCACCGGAGCGCAAACGAATCTGCGCATAGGTGCCTTCGCGGGCGAGCAATTGAACCGAAGTACCCGCAGAACGGGCGAGCTGCGCACCCTTGCCGGGGAGCATCTCGACGCAGCAGATCGTGGTACCCACCGGGATGTTGCGGATGGGCAACGCGTTGCCGGACTTGATCGGCGCTTCGGAGCCGGAAAGCACTTGCTGACCGACCAACATCCCCTTGTTGGCGATGATGTAGCGGCGCTCGCCGTCGGCGTAGCACACCAGGGCGATGTTGGCGGAACGATTCGGATCGTATTCCAGCCGCTCGACCTTGCCGGGAATGCCGTCCTTGTCGCGCTTGAAATCGACGACACGGTAGGACTGCTTGTGGCCGCCACCTTGGTGGCGAACGGTGACGTGACCGTTGTGGTTGCGACCGGCCTTCTTGGACTGGGACTCGACCAGGGGAGCGTAGGGCTTGCCCTTGTGGAGGTCGGCGTTGACGACCTGCACGACGGCGCGGCGGCCCGGGGACGTCGGCTTGACTTTGACGAGAGCCATTATGCGTTACCCCCCTCGACGAAATTGATTTCCTGACCCGGCTTGAGGCTGACGAACGCCTTCTTCCAGCCTTTGCGTCGGCCGGTCATGCCCTTGAAACGCTTGACCTTGCCCTTCACGTTGGCGACCTGGACCGACTCGACCTGGACCTTGAACAGCAATTCGACGGCAGCCTTGATTTCAGGCTTGGTCGCATCGCTGAGCACACGGAAGATCACCTGCTCGTTCTTGTCGGCGATATAGGTGGCCTTCTCAGAGATCTGCGGAGCCAGGAGAACCTGCAACAGACGTTCCTGATTCAGATTGGCGCTCATGCCCACATCTCCTCGAACTTGGCCACGGCATCCTTGGTCACCAGCACCCTGGGGAAACGCACCAGGGAAACCGGATCGGCTTCCTGCGCTTCAAGCACCAGGACGTTGGGCAGGTTGCGGGACGACAGATAGAGGTTCTCGGTCAGATCGCCGGTGATCACCAGCAGGTTCTGGTCGAGACCCATGTTCTTCAGCTTCTCGGCAAAGAGCTTCGTCTTTGGCGCGTCAACCGAGAGGCTGTCGACCACGACGAGACGCTCCTGGCGATTCAGCTCCGAGAGGATGGCGGCCATGCCGGCGCGGAACATCTTCTTGTTAACCTTCTGGCTGAAGTTTTCTTCCGGAGAGTTCGGGAAGATGCGACCACCGCCACGCCACAGCGGGCTGCCGTTGGAACCGGCGCGGGCGCGGCCCGTACCCTTCTGACGCCAGGGCTTGGTGGTAGTGTGGCGGACTTCGGAGCGATCCTTCTGCTGTCGATTGCCGGCACGGGCATTGGCCTGGTAGGCGGTAACCACCTGATGCACCAGAGCCTCGTTGAATTCGCGACCAAAGAGCACGTCGGAGGCTTGCAGCTTGGCAGCCTCCTGGCCCTGATCGTTGATGACCTTGAGTTCCATTTCGCCCCCTTAAGCCTTGACCGCCGGACGCACGACGACGTCGGAACCCTTCGCACCCGGAACGGCGCCGCGCACGAGGAGCAACTGGCGCTCGGCATCCACGCGAACGACCGTGAGGCTTTGCATGGTGGACTGCACGGCGCCCAGGTGCCCGGCCATGCGCTTACCCGGGAACACGCGACCGGGATCCTGCGCCATACCGATGGAACCCGGGGCGTTGTGGGACACCGAGTTACCGTGAGACGCACGGTTGGAACTGAAGTTGTGGCGCTTGATGCCACCCTGGAATCCCTTGCCGATGGAAACGCCGGTCACATCCACCTTCTGCCCTTCGGCGAAGATCGTGACGGCGACCTGATCGCCGGCCTTGAAACCGGCCAGCTGCTCGACGGAAAGCTGAAATTCGCGGCTGACCTGCCCGGCTTCGACGCCCGCTTTGGCCAGATGGCCGGCCTCGGGCTTGCTGACACGGGAGGCGCGGCGCTTGCCGAAGGTGACTTGGATGGCGGCGTAGCCATCGTTCTCCGGCGTTTTGACTTGGGTCACGCGGTTATTCGACACGTCAAGCACCGTCACCGGGATGGACGCACCATCCTCGGCAAAGATGCGAGTCATGCCGACCTTGCGACCGACAAGGCCTAGACTCATGGTTATTCTCCTCATCGTCGGCTGCGATTGGCCGACCGATGTGTGACAACGAATGGGCGACCGTCGCCGGCCACCCCCGAAAAGCCGCTGATTATATCCGCAAATCAGGGCTTACTGCAACTTGATCTCGACGTCCACGCCCGCGGGAAGGTCGAGCTTCATCAGGGCGTCCACCGTTTTGTCGGTGGGGTCGACGATGTCCATCAGACGGAGATGGGTGCGAATCTCGAACTGATCGCGTGAACTCTTGTTGACGTGGGGCGAACGCAGGATGTCAAAACGCTGCTTGCGGGTCGGCAGCGGCACGGGACCACGGACGACGGCGCCGGTACGCTTGGCGGTTTCGACGATTTCCTGGGCCGACTGATCGATCAGACGGTAGTCGAAGGCCTTGAGGCGGATGCGGATTTTCTGGCTTTGCATGACGATTTCCAAAGAGCGGGGGGCGGAGTTTCCTCCACCCCGGGTTTTAACAAAGAACGATTACTCGATGACCTTGGCGACGACGCCGGCGCCGACGGTACGACCGCCTTCACGGATGGCGAAGCGCAGACCTTCTTCCATGGCGATGGGGGCGATCAGCTTCACCGTCATGGCGATGTTGTCGCCCGGCATGACCATCTCGACGCCGGAGGGCAGGTCGATGGAACCGGTCACGTCGGTCGTCCGGAAGTAGAACTGCGGGCGGTAGCCGTTGAAGAACGGGGTGTGGCGACCGCCTTCGTCCTTGGACAGGATGTACACTTCGGAGGTGAAGTGGGTGTGCGGAGTGATGGAGCCCGGCTTGGCCAGCACCTGGCCCCGCTCGACGTCTTCCCGCTTGGTGCCGCGCAGCAGCGCACCAATGTTGTCGCCGGCCTGACCCTGATCCAAGAGCTTCCGGAACATTTCGACGCCGGTGCAGATGGTCTTGGCGGTAGGACGGATACCCACGATTTCGATTTCTTCGCCCACCTTGACGATGCCCCGTTCCACGCGACCGGTCACCACGGTGCCGCGGCCGGAGATGGAGAACACGTCTTCGATGGGCATCAGGAAGGGTTGGTCGATGGCCCGCTCGGGGGTGGGGATGTAGCTGTCCAGGGCGTCGGCCAGGGCCATGATGGCGCCTTCGCCGATCTCTCCCTTGTCGCCTTCCAGGGCCTTCAAGGCCGAGCCCTTGACGATGGGGATGTCGTCGCCAGGGAAGTCGTACTTGGAGAGCAGTTCGCGAACTTCCATTTCAACGAGCTCGAGGAGTTCGGCGTCGTCCACCATGTCGCACTTGTTCATGAAGACGATGATGTAGGGCACGCCCACCTGACGAGCCAGCAGAATGTGCTCGCGGGTCTGCGGCATCGGGCCGTCAGCCGCAGAAACCACCAGGATCGCGCCATCCATCTGCGCCGCACCGGTAATCATGTTCTTGACGTAGTCGGCGTGCCCCGGGCAATCCACGTGCGCGTAGTGCCGGTTGGCCGTCTCGTATTCAACGTGCGCCGTGTTGATGGTGATGCCCCGCGCCTTCTCTTCCGGCGCCGCGTCAATTTCATCGTACTTCTTGGCCGCCCCGCCAAACTTCGACGACAGCACCGTCGTGATCGCCGCCGTCAAGGTCGTCTTGCCGTGGTCAACGTGTCCAATCGTCCCCACATTCACGTGCGGTTTCGTACGCTCGAACTTTTCCTTAGCCATGCTCGAATCTCCAGGTAGGGCTTACTTCTTGTTGATGACCGCCTCGGCGACGTTCTTCGGCGCCTCGGAGTAGTGCTTGAATTCCATCGAATAGGTCGCCCGGCCCTGGGACAGCGAGCGCAGGGAGGTGGCGTAGCCGAACATCTCGGAGAGCGGCACTTCGGCACGAACCTCCTTGGTTCCCCCCGGCAGATCTTCCATACCCTGGACGATGCCACGACGGGAAGAGAGATCGCCCATGACGTTGCCCATGTAGTCTTCCGGCGTCTCGACCGAAACAGCCATCATCGGCTCAAGCAGCGTCGGGCTGGCCTTCTTCATGCCTTCCTTGAAGGCCATCGAGGCGGCCATGCGGAAGGCGTTTTCGTTGGAATCGACGTCGTGGTAGGAGCCGTCGAACAGGGTGAACTTGATGTCCACTACCGGGAAGCCTGCCAGCACGCCGCTGGTGATGGCGTCCTGCAGGCCCTTGTCCACCGCCGGGATGTACTCTCGAGGTACCACGCCGCCCTTGATGGCGTCGACGAAGGCGTAGCCCGCACCCGGCTCGTTCGGCTCGATCTTGAGCCAGACGTGTCCGAACTGGCCGCGACCACCGGACTGCTTGACGAACTTGCCTTCCTGTTCGACGGCCTTCTTGATGCACTCGCGGTACGCCACTTGGGGAGCCCCGACGTTGGCCTCGACGTTGAATTCGCGCTTCATGCGGTCGACGATGATTTCCAGGTGCAGTTCGCCCATGCCGGAAATGATGGTCTGCCCGGATTCCTCGTCGGTGCGCACGCGGAATGAGGGGTCTTCGGCAGCCAGACGGCCCAAGGCGATGCCCATCTTTTCCTGGTCGCCCTTGGTCTTTGGCTCGACGGCGACGTGGATCACCGGGTCCGGGAAGACCATGCGCTCGAGGATGATCGGCGCATCCGGATCGCACAAGGTTTCGCCCGTGGTAACTTCCTTGAGGCCGACACAGGCGGCGATGTCGCCCGCCAAAATTTCTTTGATTTCTTCGCGGTTATTGGCGTGCATCTGCAGGATGCGGCCGATGCGCTCCTTCTTGTCCCGCACCGAGTTCAGCACCGTGGAGCCGGACGCGAGCACACCCGAATAGACGCGGATGAAGGTCAGCTGACCGACGAACGGGTCAGTCATCAGCTTGAAGGCAAGGGCGGAGAACTTCTCGCTGTCATCGGCCTTGCGGGAAACCGGCCGCTCGCGGTCGTCGGTACCCTGAACCGGCGGAATATCCACCGGAGAGGGCAGCAATTCGATGACGGCGTCCAGCATGCGCTGCACACCCTTGTTCTTGAAGGCGGTGCCACAAAGCATGGGCTGGATTTCGCAGGCCAAGGTGCGCATGCGCAGACCCTGCTTGATCTTGTCTTCCGAAAGATCGCCGCTTTCCAGATACTCGTTCATCAGGTCTTCGCTGGCCTCGGCGGCGGCTTCCACCATCTGCTCGCGCCACTGTCCGGCGACCTCCGCCAGTTCGGCAGGGATTTCCTGATATTCGAATTTCATCCCCTGAGACGCCTCGTCCCAGATGATGGACTTCATCTTGATCAGATCGACCACGCCGGCGAAGGTATCTTCCGCGCCAATGGGGATGACGATGGGCACCGGATTCGCCTTGAGGCGGGTTTTCATCTGGTCGACGACCTTGAAGAAGTTGGCGCCGGAGCGGTCCATCTTGTTCACGAAGGCCAAACGGGGCACGTTGTATTTGGTGGCCTGACGCCACACCGTCTCGGACTGGGGCTGCACGCCACCGACCGCGCAATACACCATACAGGCGCCGTCGAGGACGCGCATGGAACGCTCCACCTCAATAGTGAAGTCCACGTGTCCCGGGGTGTCGATGATGTTGAAGCGGTGCTCCTGGAACTGCATGTCCATGCCCTTCCAGAAACAGGTCGTGGCAGCGGAGGTGATGGTGATACCGCGCTCCTGCTCCTGCTCCATCCAGTCCATGGTGGCAGCGCCGTCATGCACTTCACCGATCTTGTGATTGACGCCGGTGTAATACAGAATGCGTTCGGTCGTCGTCGTCTTGCCGGCGTCGATGTGGGCGCTGATACCAATATTGCGGTAGCGCTCGATGGGTGTTTTACGTGCCACGTGATTGCCCTTTGCGAATTAGAAGCGGAAGTGGGCGAAGGCCTTGTTGGCTTCGGCCATGCGATGGACTTCGTCGCGCTTCTTAACGGCGCCACCACGGTTTTCGGCAGCCTCCATCATCTCGGCGGCCAGGCGTTGGCCCATGGACTTCTCGGAGCGCTTGCGCGCGGATTCGCGCAGCCAACGCATGGCCAGCGCGGCACGACGAGCCGGACGCACTTCGACGGGAACCTGGTAGTTGGCACCACCAACGCGGCGGGATTTCACTTCCACCATGGGGCGAACATTGGACATGGCTGCACCGAACACCTCCAGAGGATCCTTACCCCCCTTCTTGGTGATGATGTCGAACGCGCCATAAACGATACGCTCGGCGACGGACTTCTTACCGCTTTGCATGATGGCGTTGATGAATTTGGATACTTCGACGTTGCCGAACTTGGGATCCGGCAGGATGTCACGCTTGGGTACTTCACGACGACGGGGCATATCGACCTCACTTGATCACTATTCAGTTGAAAAGCCGGAGGGGCTATTTCGCCCATCCGGCCTCTCCCAGCCGCCCAGCGGGATACCCCGGGACGGCCACTTACTCAAGCCGCTTAATCGCTTAGGCGGCCTTCGGACGCTTGGCACCGTATTTGGAACGGGCCTGCTTACGATCCTTGACCCCCTGGGTATCCAGAGAGCCGCGCACGGTGTGGTAACGCACACCGGGCAAATCCTTGACGCGACCACCGCGGATCAGCACCACGGAGTGCTCCTGCAGATTGTGGCCTTCACCGCCGATATAGGAAATGACTTCGAAGCCATTGGTCAGTCGAACCTTGCACACTTTGCGCAACGCGGAGTTCGGCTTTTTCGGGGTAGTGGTGTAGACGCGGGTGCAGACGCCACGCTTTTGCGGGCACTTCTCCAGAGCAGGAACTTTACTCTTGGTCACCTCGGCCACGCGCGGCTTGCGCACGAGCTGGTTGATGGTCGGCATAGCTAAATCCTTCAACGACCGCGCTACGGAAACAGCCCGCCCGCGGCAATCTTGTTATCCAAAGCGGGGACAATGATTAGCCCCCGCCGACAAAGACCATAGATTCTATGGTTGATCAAGCACCAAGTCAAGACACCTCCGGGCGCGGCGTGACGCCTGCCCCCGGAGGGAGCGAAACTCAAGCGTCGACGTCTGCCTCCTGGGTGGATTCGCCGGACCCTGCGCCGTCCGCGGCACCCTCCTCCGCCAGATCGGTCCCCGAAGACTGCGCCTTGCGGGAGCGATGGTAGGCAAGCCCTGTACCGGCTGGAATGAGGCGTCCGACGATGACGTTTTCCTTGAGGCCACGCAGCTCGTCGCGCTTGCCCATGATGGCAGCCTCGGTGAGCACGCGGGTGGTTTCCTGGAAGGAAGCGGCGGAAATGAACGAATCCGTGGACAAGGAAGCCTTGGTGATCCCGAGGAGCATATGCTCGAAGCTCGCCGGCAACTTCCCTTCTGCCAGGACGCGATCATTCTCGGCCAGCAATTCGGCGCGCTCAACCTGCTCGGACTTGATGAACTTGCTGTCGCCCGGCTCGACGATGGTCACCCGGCGAAGCATCTGGCGGACGATCACTTCGATGTGCTTGTCGTTGATCTTCACGCCTTGCAGACGGTAAACGTCCTGCACCTCGTCCGTAATGTATCGGGCCAGCGCTTCGACACCTTGCAGACGCAGGATGTCATGCGGATCGGGCTCGCCTTCGACGATCTTCTCGCCCTTGTTCACCACCTGGCCGTCGTGCACGAGCACGTGCTTGTCTTTTGGAATCAGGTACTCGTGCGCGCTGCCATCAAGATCGGTGATGATGAGCCGCTGCTTGCCCTTGGTGTCCTTGCCGAAGCTGATGGTGCCGGTGAATTCCGCAAGAATGGAAGCATCCTTCGGCGTCCGCGCTTCGAAGAGCTCGGCCACACGCGGCAGACCGCCGGTGATGTCGCGCGTCTTGGCGGATTCCTGCGGCATGCGGGCGAGAACGTCGCCGACCCCGACCTGCTGACCGTCGGCCACCGATATGATGGATCCCACCTGGAAGGCGATGGAGACGGCATGGTCGCTACCGGCGATGCGGACTTCCTGGCCGGCGTCGTCGAGCAGTTTGACGACCGGGCGCAAGCCCTTGGTGGCCGCCTTGCCGCCACGCTTGGAATCGATCACCACCAGGGTCGATAGCCCAGTAACGTCATCCACCTGTTTGGCGACAGTGGCACCCTCCTCGACGTTTTCGAAGCGGACGGTGCCCGCGTACTCGGTGATGATCGGCCGGGTGTGCGGATCCCAGGTGGCGAGTTTGGCCCCCGCCTTGACCGCCTGGCCGTCGTCGACCCCGAGAAGCGCACCGTAGGGAACCTTGTGACGCTCCCGTTCACGACCATGGTCGTCGGTGATGAGCACCTCGCCGGAGCGAGAGATGACTACTTTTTCGCCCTTCGCGCTGGTCACGTAACGCATGTTGCCGGTAAAGCGCACGCTGCCCGCCGACTTGGCATCGACCTGGGAAGCCACGGCGGCCCGGGATGCCGCGCCACCGACGTGGAAGGTCCGCATGGTGAGCTGAGTCCCCGGTTCGCCGATGGACTGCGCGGCGATCACACCGATCGATTCGCCGGCATTGACCAGCATGCCCCGGCCGAGATCGCGGCCGTAGCACTTGGCACACAGGCCGTAGCGAGTATCGCAGGTGAGCGGCGTGCGGACCTTGACTTCGTCGATACCCAGCTTGTCGATCATCTCGACCATGTCTTCGTCGAGCAGGGTACCCGCGAAAATGACAGTCTCCTGAGTCTCCGGATCGACCAGATCCTCGCCGGTCACCCGGCCCAGGATGCGCTCGCGCAGGGGTTCGATCACTTCACCGCCTTCGACCAGGGCCTTGACGGCAAAACCGTTCTTGGTGCCGCAGTCGTCCTCGGTGATCACCAGATCCTGGGTGACGTCCACAAGACGGCGCGTCAGGTAACCGGAGTTGGCAGTCTTCAGCGCGGTGTCCGCCAGACCCTTGCGGGCGCCGTGGGTTGAGATGAAGTACTGGAGAACGTTCAGGCCTTCCCGGAAATTCGTGGTGATCGGCGTTTCGATGATGGAACCATCGGGCTTGGCCATCAGGCCGCGCATGCCGGCGAGCTGGCGAATCTGGGCTGCCGAACCGCGCGCGCCGGAGTCGGCCATCATGAAAATGGAGTTGAAGGAATCCTGCTTGACCTTCTTGCCGTGACGATCGACGACTTCCTCGTGGCCAAGTTGCTCCATCATGACCTTGGCCACCTGATCGCCCGTGCGGCCCCAGATGTCCACGACCTTGTTGTAGCGCTCGCCCTGGGTGACGAGACCGTTGGTGTACTGGGTCTCGATCTCCTTCACCTCCTTTTCGGCCTCGGCGATGATCTCGTACTTCTTGGCCGGGACCTGCATGTCGTCTGAACAGAAAGAGATGCCGGCGCGGGTGGCCAGGGCGTAGCCGTTCTGCATCAGCTTGTCGGCGAAGACCACGGTTTCCTTCAAGCCGCAACGACGGAAGGATTCGTCGATGAGCTTGGAGATTTCCTTCTTCTTCAGGGCCTTGTCGATGGCCTTGAAGGGCAGCCCCTTGGGCAGTATCTTCGAGAGGATGGCTCGACCGACCGTGGTTTCGGTACGCACGGTCTTTTCGAGCCATTCGCCTTCGCTCGCACCGGCCTCAAACTGCTTCAGACGGACGGTGATGCGCGAATGGATGCTGACTTCCTTGGCGGCCAGTGCCCGCTCTACCTCGGCGACGTCGGCGAAGTACATGCCTTCGCCTGTGCCGTTGATCTTCTCGCGGGTGGCGTAGTAGAGGCCCAACACGATGTCCTGGGAGGGGACGATGATCGGCTGCCCGTTGGCGGGGGAGAGCACGTTGTTGGAGGCCAGCATCAGGGTGCGGGCTTCCATTTGGGCTTCCAGGGACAGCGGGACGTGAACAGCCATCTGGTCACCGTCGAAGTCGGCGTTGAAGGCCGCGCAGACCAGCGGATGCAACTGAATGGCCTTGCCCTCGATCAGGGTCGGCTCGAAGGCCTGGATGCCCAGACGGTGCAAGGTCGGCGCCCGGTTGAGCATGACAGGGTGTTCGCGGATGACGTCTTCGAGGATGTCCCAGACCACCGGCTCCTGGCCTTCGACCATCTTCTTGGCTTGCTTGATGGTGGTGGCGTAACCGAGCACTTCCAGCTTGTGGAAGATGAAGGGCTTGAACAGTTCAAGCGCCATCAATTTGGGCAGGCCGCACTGGTGCAGCTTGAGCTGCGGGCCGACCACGATGACCGAACGGCCGGAGTAGTCGACGCGCTTACCCAACAGGTTCTGGCGGAAGCGGCCGCCCTTGCCCTTGATCATGTCGGCCAGGGATTTCAGCGGGCGCTTGTTGGCGCCAGTCATGGCCTTGCCGCGGCGGCCGTTGTCGAGTAGCGAATCGACAGCTTCCTGCAGCATGCGCTTTTCGTTGCGCACGATGATTTCCGGGGCCTTGAGCTCCAGAAGACGCTTCAGACGGTTGTTGCGGTTGATGACACGACGATAGAGGTCGTTCAGGTCGGAGGTCGCAAAGCGGCCGCCGTCCAGCGGCACCAACGGACGCAGATCCGGCGGCAGCACTGGCAGCACCTCAAGGATCATCCAGTCCGGCTTGATGCCGGACTTCTGGAAGGCTTCGAGCACCTTGAGGCGCTTGGCGATCTTCTTGTTCTTGGCTTCGGAACCAGTGACTTCCAGCTCGGCGCGCAGGGATTCGACTTCACTGTTGAGATCGAGGTTGCGCAGCAGTTCGCGGATACCCTCGGCACCCATGAAGGCGGTGAATTCGTCGCCATGTTCTTCCATCATCTCCAGGTATTGCTCTTCGGTGAGCAGCTGGGCGCGCTGGAGATTCCCCACCAAACCAGGATCGGTGACCACGTAGGCTTCGAAGTACAGGACCCGTTCGATGTCGCGCAGGGTCATGTCCAACACCATGCCGAGACGGGACGGCAGGGACTTCAGGAACCAGATATGGGCGGTCGGGGAAGCCAGTTCGATGTGGCCCATGCGATCCCGACGGACCTTGGCGAGCGTCACTTCGACGCCGCACTTCTCGCAGATGACGCCGCGGTGCTTCAAGCGCTTGTACTTGCCGCACAGGCACTCGTAGTCCTTGATGGGCCCAAAGATCTTGGCGCAGAACAGCCCATCGCGTTCCGGCTTGAAGGTCCGGTAGTTGATGGTTTCCGGCTTCTTGACTTCGCCATAGGACCAGGAACGGATCTTGTCGGGCGAGGCGAGCCCGATGGTGATCGCGTCGAATTCCTCTTCCTGCGTAACCTGCTTGAACAGATCGAGCAATGCTTTCATCGTTTAACTCCTCGGCCCTAAATCAGTAACGTTCCAGATCGATGTCGATAGCCAGCGACCGGATTTCCTTGACCAGCACGTTGAAGGATTCCGGCATGCCGGCATCGATTCGGTGCTCGCCCTTGACGATGTTTTCGTAGACCTTGGTGCGGCCGTTGACGTCGTCGGACTTGACGGTGAGCATCTCCTGCAACACGTAGGAGGCGCCGTAGGCTTCCAGGGCCCAGACTTCCATTTCGCCGAAACGCTGGCCGCCGAACTGGGCCTTGCCCCCCAGCGGTTGCTGGGTGACCAGGGAGTACGGGCCGGTGGAGCGGGCGTGCATCTTGTCATCGACCAAGTGGTGCAGCTTCAGGAAGTGCATGTAGCCCACGGTGACCTGACGCTCGAAGGCTTCGCCGGTACGGCCGTCGAACAGGGTCATCTGGCCGGAGGACGGCATGCCGGCGAGAGCCAGCATGGCCTTCAGCTCCTCTTCTTTGGCGCCGTCGAACACCGGCGTGGCGAAAGGCACGCCATCCTTGAGGTTGCCGGCCATTTCCAGGATTTCAGCGTCGTTCAACTCATCCAGGTTTTCGGGCTTGCCGTTGGAGTTGTAGACCTTGTCCAGGAAACCGCGCACTTCCTTGGCGGTGGCGTTGGCGCGCAACATGTCGCCAATCTTGTGGCCGAGGCCCTTGGCGGCGAGGCCCAGGTGGACTTCGAGAATCTGACCGACGTTCATCCGGGACGGCACGCCCAGGGGGTTCAGCACGATGTCGACGGGGCGGCCGTCGGCCATGTAGGGCATGTCTTCCACCGGCAGGATGCGGGAGACCACACCCTTGTTACCGTGACGGCCTGCCATCTTGTCGCCCGGCTGCAGGCGGCGCTTGACGGCCACGTAGACCTTGACCATCTTCTGCACGCCCGGGGGAAGTTCGTCGCCCTGGGTCAGCTTCTTCCGCTTGCCCTCGAAGGCGATGTCGAAGTCCTTGCGCGCCTGCTCCAGGCCGTCCTTGACCTGCTCCAACTGCTGGGCCACGTCTTCGTCGGCGATCCGGATGTCGAACCAGTGGTGCGGGTCCATGCCATCCAGGTAGTCCTTGGTGATGTCGCTGCCCTTGGCCAGCTTCTTCGGACCGCCGTTGGCCTTCTTGCCGAGAATCAGGCGCTCGACGCGGGCGAAGGCGTCGCGCTCGACAATACGCATCTGGTCGGCCAGGTCCAGCTTGTAGTGGCGCAGGTGTTCGTCGATGATCGACTGGGCACGCTTGTCACGCTCGATGCCCTCGCGGGTGAAGACCTGGACGTCGATGACGGTACCGGCGATGCCGGAAGGCACCCGCAGCGAGGTGTCCTTCACGTCGGAGGCTTTCTCGCCGAAGATGGCGCGCAGGAGCTTCTCTTCCGGCGTCAGCTGGGTTTCGCCCTTGGGGGTCACCTTGCCGACCAACACGTCGCCGGCTTCGACTTCGGCACCGATGTACACGATGCCGGAATCGTCCAGTCGGGAAAGCTGCACTTCACCCAGGGATGCGATGTCGCGCGTGATTTCCTCGGGGCCCAGCTTGGTGTCGCGCGCGACCACCGTGAGCTCCTCGATGTGGATCGAGGTGTAGCGGTCTTCGGCGACAACGCGCTCGGAGATGAGGATGGAGTCTTCGAAGTTGTAGCCGTTCCAGGGCATGAAGGCGATCAACATGTTCTGGCCGAGCGCCAGTTCGCCCTTGTCGGTGGAGGCTCCGTCGGCGACAACGTCGCCCTTGGCTATGTGGTCGCCCACCTTCACCATGGGACGCTGGTTGATGTTGGTATTCTGGTTGGAACGGGTGTACTTCACCAGGTTGTAGATATCGACGCCCACTTCGCCGGCGACGGTCTCGTTGTCGTTGACGCGGACCACCACGCGACCGGCATCGACGTAATCGACCAGACCGCCGCGCAGGGCAACGACCGCCGTGCCGGAGTCCACCGCCACGGTACGTTCGATGCCAGTACCGACCAGAGGCTTCTCGGGACGCAGGCAGGGAACGGCCTGCCGCTGCATGTTGGCGCCCATCAGGGCGCGGTTGGCGTCATCGTGCTCCAGGAAGGGAATCAGCGACGCGGCGACGGAGACGATCTGACCCGGGGCCACGTCCATGTACTGGACGCGGGAGGGTTCGGAGAGGATGGTTTCCCCCTTTTCACGGCAAGTGACCAGATCGTCGGCCAGCCGGCCCGTGGCGTCGAGGGCGGCGTTGGCCTGGGCGACGACGTAGGCGCCCTCCTCGATGGCCGACAGGTATTCAATCTGATCGGTGACCTTGCCGTCGGCAACCTTGCGGTACGCCGTCTCGATGAAGCCGTAACCGTTCACCTGGGCGTAGAGCGCCAGGGAGTTGATGAGGCCGATGTTCGGGCCTTCCGGCGTTTCGATGGGGCAGACGCGGCCGTAGTGGGTCGGGTGCACGTCGCGCACCTCGAAACCGGCGCGCTCCCGGGTCAGGCCGCCGGGGCCAAGGGCGGAAACGCGGCGCTTGTGTGTGATTTCCGACAGGGGGTTGGTCTGGTCCATGAACTGGGACAGCTGGCTGGAACCAAAGAACTCCTTGATGGCTGCACTGATCGGCTTGGCGTTGATCAGGTCATGCGGCATCAGGTTGTCGGACTCGGCCTGGGACAGGCGCTCCTTGACTGCGCGCTCGACGCGCACGAGACCCGCACGGAACTGGTTTTCGGCCAGCTCACCCACAGAACGGACACGACGGTTGCCCAGGTGGTCGATGTCGTCGATGTCGCCGCGGCCGTTGCGCAGCTCAACGAGAATCTTGATCGTTTCGACGATGTCCCGCGGGGACAGGGTCAGCTGCTCACGCACCTCGGCGTTGGCACCCAGAGGCTTGAGCTTGCCGGCCAGGGACTCGGCGGCGGCCAAGGTGGTGTTTTCGAGGATAGCGCGGGCGCCGTAGGGCAACTCAGCGACCAGGCCCTGGATCGCTTCGAGGGGCAGACCGGAACCCTCCGCCAGATTCTTGAGCGCTGCTTCGGCCTTGGAGGCCAGCCCACGCACCATGACCTTGTGCTCGATCACATCGGGGCGGCCCAGGCGACGGTTGAACTTCATGCGGCCGACGCCGGATAGATCGTAGCGCTCGTCGGAATAGAACAACCCGTTGAAAAGAATCTCGACGGCTTCCTCGGTCGGCGGTTCGCCGGGCCGCATCATGCGGTAGATGGCGACGCGAGCCGCCTGCTTGGTGGCCGTCTCGTCCGCACGCAGCGTGGTGGAGATGAAGGCGCCGCGATCAAGGTCGTTCGTGTAGAGGGTTTCGACGGTGAGGATTCCCGCTTCCCGCAATTTGGCGAGCAGGGTCTCGGTGATCTCGTCGTTGGCGTCGGCGACGACCTCGCCGGTGGCGGTGTCGATGATGTTGCGGGCGAGCACCCGCCCAAGGATGAAGTCCTCGGGAACGACGATCTGCTTAAGGCCGGCGGCGCCGATGTCGCGAATGTGTTTGGCGGTGATCCGCTTGTCCTTGGCGACGATCACCTTTCCGTCGGGCGCGACAAAGTCAAAGCGCGCCACCTCGCCCCGCAAGCGCTCGGGAACCAGGGCAAACTCGACGCTTTCGCGGGTGATGGCGAAAGTATCGAAATCGAAGAACTCGGAGAGGATCTGTTCCGGCGACATCCCGATCGCCTTGAGCAGGGTGGTCACCGGCATCTTGCGCCGACGGTCCACGCGGAAGAAAAGGGTGTCCTTGGGATCGAACTCGAAGTCCAGCCAGGAGCCGCGGTAGGGAATGACGCGGGCCGAGAAGAGCAGTTTGCCGGAGCTGTGGGTTTTGCCGCGGTCGTGCTCGAAGAACACACCGGGAGAACGGTGGAGTTGGGAAACGATGACCCGCTCGGTTCCGTTGATGACGAAGGAGCCGTTGGTCGTCATGAGCGGAATCTCGCCCATATATACCTCTTGCTCCTTGACCTCCTTGACGGTTTCCGGCGCCTCTCGATCCATGATCACGAGGCGCACCTTGGCCCGCAGGGATGAGGCGAAGGTGAGGCCCCGCTGCTGGCACTCCTTGACGTCGAAAGCCGGCTCGCCGAGAGCATAGCTGACGAACTCCAGACGCGCGTTACCCGAATGGGAAACGATCGGGAAGATCGACGTGAACGCCGCTTGCAAGCCCTCGTTCTTGCGCTTCTCGGCAGCGACCTCAGCCTGTAGGAAGGCGGTGAAGGATTCGAGCTGGGTCGCAAGCAGGAAGGGCACCTCAAGCACGTTGGCGCGCTTGGCGAAGCTCTTGCGGATGCGTTTCTTCTCGGTGTAGGAGTAAGTCATGGTAACTCCGGGATCAGGAAAGCGGGTGGAAGCCCAAGCGGGCAAACGCAAACGGACTCCCCAGCCCCTTCAGGCGGGAGGAGTGCGACGCTTGCGTTTGCCGACCGGCGGTGCTCAAAGCTGCGGACTGGGGTGCGGTGCTGAGGAGATGTTTGGCAGTGCTGAAAGGGTTTTCGGACGGACTGTCGGCATCACACCGGCAGTCCGTCCGACGAAGACGATTACTTGAGTTCGACCTTGGCGCCGGCGTCCTCGAGCTGCTTCTTGAGGGCTTCGGCGTCGGCCTTGGGAATGCCTTCCTTGACCGCCTTCGGCGCGCCGTCGACCAGATCCTTGGCTTCCTTGAGGCCCAGACCGGTGGCAGCACGCACGACCTTGATGACTTCGACCTTCTTGTCGCCGGCGGCGAGCAGGACCACGGTGAAGTCGGTCTTCTCTTCGGCGGCGGGGGCAGCGCCACCGGCGCCGGGGGCAGCGACGGCCAGCGAGGCGGCGGAAACGCCGAATTTCTCTTCGAACGCCTTGACCAGATCGTTCAGTTCCATGACCGTCATGGCGCCGACGGCTTCGAGGATATCTTCTTTGCTGATAGCCATTTCAAATAACTCCTAATTCAGTTCTAAAGCGGTAGGGATCAAGCGGCGGCTTCTTCGCGCTGCTTGGCGAGCGCAGCCAGCGCGCCGGCAAAGCCGGACACCGGGGCCTGCATGACGCCCAGCAACCTGGCGAGCAACTCTTCTCGGCTGGGAATCGAGGCGAGGGCCTTGATGCCATCCTGGTCGAGCACTTTGCCGGCGTAGGAACCGGCCTTGAGCACCAGCTTGTCGTTGGTTTTGGCGAAGTCGTTGAGCACCTTCGCTGCGGCCACCGGATCGGTCGAGATGCTGTAGATCAGCGGACCGACCATATGCTCCGCGAGACCGGCGAACGGAGTGTCCGCCACGGCGCGACGCACCAAGGTGTTTTTCAGCACACGCAGATAAACGCCAGACTCGCGCGCCTTCTTCCGCAGCACCGTGAGGTCACCGACCTCGATACCGCGATATTGGGCAACCGCGATGGTCTGGGCGTCAGCTACTTGCGCAGACACCTCAGCCACGACAGCCTTCTTGTCGTCTAGATTGAGACCCATAGGTCTTTCCTCCTTTCAAGTCCAAACACGGCGGGGAAATCCCGCCGCACCCACGGCGACCTGAACCAGAAGCGCGCCGGCCGTTTCCGGCCGGATTGAATCCTGTTTCGGGGTACACCGTCTGCGCAGGCCGCTTGAGCCATTAAGCCCGGACGGGAGTCCAGGCACCTGCGGTCTTTGACGATCCGCCACCCGAGACCGAAGTCCCGGGCAGCGGCCCAAAGTTCCGTTACTGCCCCAGGAGCGAAGCCTGGTCGATGCGCACGCCCGGACCCATGGTCGCGGAAACGGCGATCTTCTTCAGATACTGACCCTTGCTGGAGGCGGGCTTGGCCTTGTTGAGGGCCTCGATGAGCGCCTTGAGGTTGGTTTCCAGGTTCTCCACGGAGAACGAGGCACGACCGATGGTGGCGTGAATGATGCCTGCCTTGTCGGTGCGGTACTGAACCTGACCGGCCTTGGCGTTCTTCACCGCGGTGACGACGTCCATGGTGACGGTGCCGACCTTGGGATTGGGCATCAGTCCGCGCGGACCGAGGATCTGGCCCAACTGGCCGACCACCTTCATGGCATCCGGAGTAGCAATGACCACGTCGAAATTGAGATTGCCGCCCTTCACTTCGGCGGCCAGATCGTCGAAGCCGACGATGTCAGCACCTGCGCCCCGGGCGGCCTCGGCCTTGTCTCCCTGGGCAAATACGGCAACCCGAACGCTCTTGCCGGTCCCTGCCGGCAACACGACGGAGCCCCGCACGACCTGATCCGACTTGCGGGCATCGACGCCGAGATTGACGGCTACGTCGATGGACTCGTCGAACTTGGCGACGGCGGTCTCTTTGGCGAGCGCGAGCGCTTCCTGAACGGGGTAGGGCTTCTGCGGCACGACCTTGCCCTGCAGAGCCTTTTGACGCTTGGTGAGTTTTGCCATGATTACAGACCCTCCACCGTGATGCCCATGGAGCGGGCGGAGCCGGCGATGGTGCGGACAGCCGCATCGAGATCGGCGGCGGTGAGATCCGGAGCCTTGGCCTTGGCGATGTCCTCGGCCTGGGCGCGCGAAATCTTGCCAACCTTGTCGGTGTGCGGCTTGGCGGAACCCTTTTGGATGCCCGCAGCCTTCTTGATCAGAATGGTGGCCGGCGGCGTCTTCATCACAAAGGTGAAGGACTTGTCCGCAAAGGCGGTAATCACCACCGGAATCGGCAGGCCGGGCTCCATGCCCTGGGTCTGGGCATTGAAGGCCTTGCAGAATTCCATGATATTGAGGCCACGCTGACCGAGCGCGGGGCCAATCGGGGGCGAGGGATTCGCCTTGCCAGCCGGAACTTGCAGTTTGATGTAGCCAATAATTTTCTTGGCCATGATTGCTCCTAGGTAATGAGTGATAGCGCGGGTTCGACGGTTGCCCCTCTACTGACGCTCCTCGTGCTGCTACAGTAAAACTCGACTCAGGCCTTCTCGACCTGTGAAAACTCCAACTCCACCGGAGTGGCGCGACCAAAAATGGTCACCGAAACCCGCAGACGGCTCTTCTCGTAATTGACATCCTCGACGGAACCGTGGAAATCGGTAAAAGGCCCTTCCTTGACGCGAACCACTTCGCCGACTTCGAACAGCACCTTGGGACGGGGTTTTTCGACCCCCTCCTGCATCTGCTGCATGATCTTCTCGACTTCCTTCTCGGAGATCGGGGTCGGCCGCGTGGCGGTACCACCGACGAAGCCGGTTACTTTCGGCGTGTTTTTCACCAAGTGCCAGGTGTCGTCGTTCATCTCCATCTCGACCAGCACGTAGCCAGGGAAGAATTTGCGCTCCGAAATGGCTTTCTGACCACCGCGCATTTCAACGACTTCTTCCACCGGGACGAGAATGCGGCCGAAATGGTCCTGCATCCCCTGGCGATTGATGCGCTCCTGAATGGCGCGCATGACACTTTTCTCGAAACCGGAATAGGCATGGACCACGTACCAACGCTTGCTCATGATTTCTTCCAGCCCAGGATCAGATCGTAAAGAGCCCATTCGAGGGTCTTGTCCGTAAAGTAGAGAACGAGCGCCATGACGACAACGAAGGCGAACACCGCCCCGGTCGTCTGCAGCGTTTCCTTGCGGGAAGGCCAAACCACCTTTTTCGTTTCCACGCCCGCTTCCTGAGCGAAGGCGAAGAACCTTTGACCCGGCTCGGTCTTCCAGGCGACCGCAACGGCAGCGGCGACCCCGGCCAGCACCGCCAGAACACGGAGGATCATCGCCTGCTCGGAAAGCAGGTAGAAGCCCGCGATGCCGGCTAGGAGCAACAACAGAGCCAGCGCGAACTTGATTTTGTCGGCCATGGAATGCGCGTTTCTAGAGAATGGCAGGGGCAGAGGGAATCGAACCCCCAACCTTCGGTTTTGGAGACCGACGCTCTGCCAATTGAGCTATACCCCTGCAGCAGAGACATCAAAGCGCTCCGGTTTCCCGGAGCGCCCTTGAATCATTGATGTGAACGATTACTCGATGACCTTGGCGACGACGCCGGCGCCGACGGTACGACCGCCTTCACGGATGGCGAAGCGCAGACCTTCTTCCATGGCGATGGGGGCGATC
>WBZV01000007.1_pt1 | contig 170697 bp, 164 predicted proteins | sample 5204221 | NCBI WGS metagenome assembly WBZV01 (sample SAMN12344360, study PRJNA552823) | activated sludge metagenome | biome: Activated sludge suspended growth; feature: Nitrification reactor; material: Wastewater; isolation source: activated sludge from nitrification reactor of wastewater... | reverse complement strand
GGAATCGAAGTCCGACTGGCAGATCTTCCGCACCCTGGCCAAGACCTTCTCCGGCCTGGCGGCCAAGCACCTGGGCACCAAGAAGGATCTGGTGGCGCTGCCCATGCAGCACGACTCCGCCATGGAACTGGGCACGCCCTTCGGCCAGGTCAAGAACTGGAAAAAGGGCGAATGCGACCCCATCCCGGGCAAGACCATGGCCGCCATCAAGGTCGTCGAGCGCGACTACGGTCAGACCTACAACAAGTACATCGCGCTGGGCCCCCTGATGACCAAGATCGGCAACAACGTCAAGGGCATCGACTGGAACACCGAGCACGAGTACAAAGAACTGGCTGTTCTCAACCGCACCGTGCAGGAGGAAGGCGTCTCCAAGGGCATGCCGTCGCTGGAAGAGGACATCGCGGTGTGTGACTCGGTGATGCGCATGGCGCCGGAAACCAACGGCGAAGTGGCCCACAAGTCGTGGACCGCCCTCTCCAGGAAGACCGGCATCGACCACCACCACCTCTACGCCGGCCGCCACGAAGACAAGATCACCTTCCGCGACATCGTCGCCCAGCCGCGCAAGATCATCACCGCGCCGACCTGGTCCGGCATCGAGTCGGAAACCGTGTCCTACACCGCCGGCTACACCAACATCCACGAGCACATTCCCTTCCGGACGCTCACCGGCCGCGCCCACTTCTACCAGGATCACGAGTGGTTCCTCGACTTCGGCGAAGGCTTCTGCACCTTCAAGCCGCCGGTCGATCTCAAGGCCCACCATGTCGTTCCTGCCAGCGTGAAGGCCAAGCCGCATCTGACGCTCTCGTGGATCACGCCGCACTCCAAGTGGGGCATCCACTCCAGCTACCAGGACAACCTGCGCATGCTGACGCTCTTCCGCGGCGGCCCTTACATCTGGGTTTCCGAGGACGACGCCAAGTCGGTGGGCATCGAGGACAACGACTGGGTGGAAGCCATCAACGCCAACGGTGCCACCATGGCCCGGGCGGTGGTCTCCCAGCGCGTCCCCCGTGGCATGGCGCTCATGTACCACGCCCAGGAGAAGAACGTGAACGTTCCGGGCAGCCCCTCGTCGGGCAAGCGGGGCGGCATCCTCAACTCGGTCACCAGGGTTGTCGTGAAGCCCACCAACATGGTCGGCGGCTACGCCCAGTTGTCCTACAGCTTCAACTACTACGGCACCGTCGGCTGCAACCGGGACGAACAGGTCGTCCTGCACAAGGTCGAGGACCAGTCCATCGACTGGCTGGAGCGCCCGCTGACGCCGGAACGCGAAGCCCAACGCAACCCCAAGGGCATCGGCAAGCGCTGAGCGTCACGGTAACCGACATTAGGAGAATGAAATGAAAATTCGCGCTCAATTCGCGATGGTGTTCAACCTGGACAAGTGCATCGGCTGCCACACCTGCTCGGTCACTTGCAAGAACGTGTGGACAAACCGCAAAGGGGTCGAGTACGTCTGGTTCAACAACGTGGAATCCAAGCCCGGCATCGGCTATCCCAAGGAATGGGAGAACCAGGAGAAGTGGAAGGGCGGCTGGACCAAGATCAACGGCAAGCTGGAACTGAAGGCCGGCGGCAAGCTGAAGAAGCTCATCCAGATCTTCGCCAATCCGAACATGCCGCAGATCGACGACTACTACGAGCCCTTCACCTTCGATCACGCCCGCCTGCAGAACGCGCCGCTCTCCGAGGCGGCGCCGACGGCCCGCCCGATCTCGCTGATCACCGGCGAAAAGATGGACAAGATCACCTGGGGCCCGAACTGGGAAGACGACCTGGCCGGCGAGTTTGAGAAGCGTGCCAAGGACCAGAACTTCTCCAACATGGAGAAGGAAATCTACAAGTCCTTCGAGAACACCTTCCACCTCTACCTGCCGCGTATCTGCAACCACTGCATCAACCCGGCCTGCGTCGCATCCTGTCCCTCCGGCGCCCTCTACAAGCGTGAGGAAGACGGCATCGTGCTGGCCGACCAGGACCGCTGCCGCGGCTGGCGCATGTGCATTTCCGGCTGCCCCTACAAGAAGGTCTTCTTCAACTGGGAATCCTCCAAGGCCGAGAAGTGCATCGGCTGCTACCCGCGCGTCGAATCCGGTCTGCCCACGGTCTGTTCGGAATCCTGCGTCGGCCGCATCCGCTACAACGGCATCATCCTCTACGACGCCGACAAGGTGCTCGATGCCGCCAGCACCGACAACGACCAGGACCTCTACAAGGCTCACCTGGACATCTTCGTCGATCCCTTCGACCCGAAGATCATCGAGCAGGCCAAGAAGGACGGCATTCCTCAGTCCTGGATCGAAGCGGCGCAGAAGTCGCCCATCTACAAGATGGCCGTCGAGTGGAAGATCGCCTTTCCGCTGCATCCGGAGTTCCGCACCCTGCCGATGGTCTGGTATGTGCCGCCGCTCTCTCCGGTGCAATCCCAGATCGACCAGAAGAAGCTGCCCACCGAGTCCGATGGCTGCATTCCCAAGGCCGAAGCGATGCGCCTGCCGGTCAAGTATCTGGCCAATCTGCTCACCGCCGGCCGCGAGGAATACATCGTCTCAGCTCTCAATCGCATGATCGCCATGCGCTCGTACCAGCGTTCGATCCACGTCGAAGGCAAGCCCGATACGCGGCCGCTCGTCGCCGCCGGCCTCACCGAGGCCCAGGCCAAGGACATGTACCGCTATCTTGCCATCGCCAATTACGAAGACCGCTTCGTCATCCCGACCTCGCACCAGGAAACGCATATCGAGGATTACCACGGGCACCAGGGACAGAACGGCTTCACTTTCGGCAACGACTCTTCCGCGGGCATCTCCATGAACTCCCTGTTCCCGGAGCGCCGCAAGGAGACCATCGAGCCGCGCGAGCTGGCGCCTTTCGCCGTGCCGAAGGACTACTGAGGAGCCGCTGCCCATGCAAGTCTTCAAGCTCCTGTCGGCGCTCATCGACTACCCGACCCCCGAATTCCTGGCGGAACTCCGCCAGGCGGTACGGGACGCCGGGGAGGGCGGCGCCCGGGATCTGGTCCTCGGCTTCGACCGGGACCAGATCTTCTCGCCGGACGAGCGCCTGGTCATTGCCGGTTTCATCGACAGCCTCCTGGTCGTCGACGCCACCGAAATCCAGTCCCGCTACGTGCAGACCTTCGACCTCACCCCCGAGCACAGCCTGCACCTCACCCACCACATTTTCGGCGAGGAGAAGACCCCCGGTCCCGCCCTCATCGATCTGACCGAGTACCTCAAGACCTACGGCTTCACCCATCCGGAGACGGAGTTGCCCGACTATCTGCCGCTGCTCCTGGAGTTTGTCTCCGAGTTGCGCCAGGACGAGGCCCGAGTCTTCCTGGGGGACGCCGGCAAGGTGCTCAAAGTCATCGCCGAAAACCTGGAGAAGGCCGGCAGCCCCTACGCCGCCCTCGTCCGCATCATCGACAACCACGGCTCGCTGGTGAAGCTGGCAGCCTGAGGAGAACACGATCATGGAATTTCTGAACAAACTCATCTTCGCGGTGTATCCCTACATCGCCTTGACGGTGTTCGTGGTGGGCAGCTGGATCCGCTACGACAACGAGCAATACACCTGGAAGACCGACTCTACCCAACTGCTTTCCAACGCCAACATGGTGCTGGCGAGCAATTTCTTCCACATCGGCATTCTGGCCATCTTCGCCGGGCACTTCGCCGGTCTGGTCCTGCCCCATGCCCTGTGGCTGGCCTTCGGCGTCTCGGATATGCAGCACCAGTGGCTGGCCATTTCCGCCGGCACGGTGTTCGGAATCATGTGCCTGATCGGCGGCACCATCCTCTGGTTGCGCCGCATGTTCAATCCCCGCGTGCGCGCAGCCAGTCGTTACTCCGACATCTTCATCCTGTCCTGGCTGATGGTCACCCTTCTCCTGGGGCTCTCAACCATCCCGGTTTCGGTGGGGCATGCCAACCACGGCGATCCGGAAGTCATGCTGGCGCTCTCGCGCTGGGTGCAGAGCATTCTCAGCCTCAATCCCCAGCCCGAATTGCTGGCCTCGGTGGATGGCGTGTTCAAGCTGCACATGTTCCTCGGCATGACCGTCTTCCTGCTCTTCCCCTTCACCCGTCTGGTGCATGTCCTCACCGCGCCGATCAACTATCTGGGACGCGCCTACCAGGTCGTGCGGATGAAGCGTCGCGCCTGATCGGCGGCACCGTGCAGTACCCGCTGTGCTCCTCAGCACTGGTGGACCTCCCTTACCCCCGCCCCCCGGCGGGGGTTTTTTCCTGGCTCTCCCGGCCTGCCGGGCTTTTTCAGGGCGATGAACGCAGAAACCTCCTTCGTCCTTGAAAGCCCGAGCCGGCTTGCCAATCGAATCACGGCGCTGCTGGTTCTGTTCTTTCTCGCCGCGGTGGTGGCCATCGGCCTCACCCTCCTCGTTTCCTGGCAACTGGAGGGCAGCGCCGCGGCGATCAACGACGCCGGCAGCCAGCGCATGCGTTCCTACCGCATCGGCCTCCTCATGGCCGAAGGGGTGGGAGGCGACCCCGCCGCGCCGGGCGCCCTGCGGGAGGAAATCGGGCGCTTCGAAAGCGTCCTGCGGGATCTCGAAAGCGGTGACCCCGTACGCCCCATGGCGCCGCCGCGGGACGCCGAGGTGGCAGCTGGCCTGAGCGCCGTGCGCAGCGACTGGGAGCGCCACGGGCGTCCCCTGGTGGAACTCTATCTTGCCGCCCATGACGAATCCGGCCGCCGTGCGGCGGCCGCCAGCTATGGCGAGTGGGCCGGCGAATTCGTCGGCCGGATCAACGCGGTGGTGCTGCGCATGGAGCAGCTTTACACCTTCAACGCCAACCTGCAACGCAGCTTCCAGATCGCCCTGGTTGTCCTGGCCGTGCTCGCCACCGTCGCCCTCATCCGCTTCTTCTTCGTTCTCGTCATCCGTCCCCTCGATCGCCTTTACGAGGGCATCCGGCGCATGGCCGCCGACGACTTCAGCGTCCGCCTGCCGGTGGAAACCCGGGACGAGTTCGGCGTCGTCACCCAGGGGTTCAACCGCATGGCGGATCACTTGCAGAAACTCTACGGCACCCTGGAGGAGCGGGTGGCCGCCAAGACCTCCAGCCTGGAGTCGCGCAACCTCGAATTGGGCCTGCTCTACGAAGTCACCGCCTTCCTGAGCGAGCCGGCCAGCATAGACGAACTCTGCACCGGCTTCGTCGCCCGCATCCGCGCCGCCACCCGGGCACGTGCCGCGTCCGTTCGCCTTTGCTCCGGGCCGGACGACGAACTCTTCCTGGTGGCCCAGGAGGGACTCTCGCCGGAATTCGTCGATTGCGAGCAGTCGCTGGCCAAGCACCAGTGCGTCTGCGGCGAGGCCCTGGCGAGCGGCGGGCCGGTGGTCGTCGATCTCAAGGCAAGGCCGCGCAACCTCACGCTATCCACCTGCATCCGCGAGGGCATGGCGACCACCAGCGCCTTCACCATCAGCCACGACAAGCGGATGCTGGGCATCTACAACCTTTACTTCGACACCCCGCGGGAGTTCGGTCGTCCGGAGGTCTGCCTCCTGGAGACTCTCGGCCAGCACCTGGGGGTCGCCGTGGAAAACCAGCGTCTGCGCTCCCGCGAGCGCGAACTGGCGGTTTACGAGGAGCGCAACCTGCTGGCCCAGGAATTGCACGACTCCATCGCCCAGGGCCTCGCCTTCCTCAACATCCAGGTGCAACTCCTGCAACAGTCGCTCGACCGGCGGCGTCCCGACGAAGTGCAGGTCACCGTCGAGCAGATCCGCGAGGGCATCCACGAAAGCTACGAGAACGTGCGCGAACTTCTCGTGCATTGCCGCACCCGGGTCGGTCAGTCGGACCTGGATTCGGCCATTCGCACCGCCCTCGACCGCTTCCAGACGCAAACCGGCATCGCCACCGCCTTCGAGTCGGTGGGGGTGGGGATTCCCCTCCCGCCCGACGATCAGGTGCAGGTCATGCACATCGTCCAGGAATCCCTCTCCAACATCAGAAAACATGCCCAGGCCGGCCGGGTCCGGGTGCGGGTGGAGCGCAGCCCGCGGGGCACAGTGATCGGCGTGCACGACGACGGCGTCGGTTTCGATACCGCGGCGCGCGACGACAGCGGCCGCCACGTCGGTCTGTGCATCATGCGGGAGCGCGCCCAGCGGGTCGGCGGCCAGTGGTCCGTGCGCTCCTCGCCGGGATGTGGAACCGAGGTCGTTCTCAGCCTTGAGCGCCGACCTGTTCCACAAGAACAAGCAAAGGAGAGAGTCTGACCATGGATAACAAAATTCGCGTCCTCATCGTGGACGACCACGTGCTGTTTAGCCGCGGCATCAAGTCGCTGCTCCAGCGGCATCCGGAATTCGAGGTGGTGGATGACGTCGCCGACGGCCTCGAAGGTGTCAAGCGCGCTCAGACCCTGCGTCCCGACGTGGTCCTCCTCGACCTGCACATGAAAGGCATGCCCGGCCGCGACGCGGTGCGCTACATCAGCGAATCGGTGCCGGAAACTCACGTCCTCATGCTCACCGTTTCGGAAGACACCGAAGACCTCCTCGATTGCCTCAAGGGCGGGGCCTCCGGCTATCTGGTCAAGAACATCGAGACGGAAGCCCTGGTGGACGCGCTGCACCGCGTCGCCCGGGGCGAGTCGGTCATTTCGCCGCAGATGACCACCAAGCTGGTGCAGGGATTCCGTGCTCAGGCCCACAGCGAACCGGTGTCCAGCGCCGTCGAGCCCGAGCGGCTTTCTCCGCGGGAAAAGGAAATCCTCGGCCGGCTTGCCCGGGGCGATACCAACAAGGAAATCGCACGCTCCCTGGAACTGGCCGAAAGCACCGTCAAAATCCACATCCAGAACATCTTCAAGAAATTGCACATCTCCAGCCGCGTTCAGGCGGCGCTCTACGCCGTGGAGCACGGATACGCGGTGGAGAAAGCCTGATCCGGGAAAGCCGAGACCCAGGGGGCGTTCCCCCCATCCCGGGCGACGGGACAAAAAAGCCCGACCACTGGGGTCGGGCATTGGGCCGGGCAGGGTACCGGCCATTCCTCAGAGGAGGAAGCGGAGCTACACGGGATGGGCGGGCAGCGGATGGGTGCGCTGCAAATGGCGATAGGTGCACACCAGTTCCTGGGCGTGGGCCGTTTGGCCCCGTTCCAAGGCATGCTCCATGTTTTCGATGATCATGGTATGAAGGCGGAGCACGCCCTCCGGAGTCGCCAGCAGCGCCTCGCCCACTTCGGCGGCCACGGTCAGGGGGATGTGTTCATGTTCGGCGACCGCGGCGATTTCGCCTCGGTCCAAGTCGCAATAGTCGAGAACGTCTTGCAGGGAGAGCATCGCAACTCCTTTGGCAACCAGCCAGAATGATTGTCATCGGGTCCACCGTCGGGGGGTGGTCGGGCGTTGTCGTTGTTGTTCCGGTCTTTTTCGTTCTGGTCGGTGACCGGTCTCACTCAGGATAGCCCGCTGAGGCGGCAGGTCAAGGCGGATTCACGGTCCCCCCGCCTGCGAACCGTCTGGCCTCGCTGCACCCGGCTCGAAGACCCATACGGCATAGCCGTCGCGCAATTCGCGCAGGAGGGTGTTCAGGAGCCAGGCGGGAATCCGCAGACGCCCAGCCTGCCGAGCCCGGTCGACAATGGAGGCGCATGCCGTCGCCCGGTAGTCGGCGGCCTCGATGGCGTGCCGGGGGTGAGCCGCGCGCGGCGCGAAATGCGCCCCCAGGCGTTCGAGCTCGCGGCGCAAGCCGCCGCCGAATCGGCGGTTGAACGCCGGGGACATGAGGTCGCAGACGATGCGCGCGCGGGGCAGGGCGGTGCGCACCGCACGGGCGAAGGCGGTCAGGGCGGCGTCCGCAAGATACATGCTGACTCCCTCCAGGATGACCAGGGCCGCATCGTCGCCGGCAAGGGGCGCCAAGTGCCGATCGAGCGCATCCCGCCCGAAATCCACTGCGATGCGACGAAGGGGGTTGGGGGCGGTGGCCGCAGGAAGATGCGACTCCTTGAGGGCGAACAGCGCGGGGTCGTCGAATTCCCACCATTGGCCCGCCGGCAACCGGAAAGCCCGCGTGTCGAAACCCGCGCCGACGACGAAAATCCGCTGCTCGGCGTTTTCCTCGATCGCCGCGCGGATGATGTCATCCACCAATCGATGGCGCGCGACGTTGCTTTCGCTCGGCCCGCGAAAGCGCAGCAGGGGCAGGAGGGTGCCTTCCACCTCCGTATCCAGGAAACGCCGCGCCAACGTATCGCCGCACAACGGGTCGGCCCGCCGCGCGTCCGCCGCGCGCAGGAGGCAGCAGTAATAGGCCGTGCGCGCCACCGGGGGCAGCGGGCTCACCGTAGCCGCCCCTCGGCCCTTACTTGCTGCGGCCGAAGCGGCCGGTGAGCGTCGCCTTGCCGAGGGCATTGGCGTTGATCATGAAACCGGCGATGCCCGCGGTGGCGCCGGGGGGCAGGTCGAGTTTTTCCACTTTGAGGGCGTAGACGGTGAAGTGGTAGCGGTGGGGTTTGTCGCCGACCGGCGGGCACGGGCCGCCCCAGCCGGGTGTGCCGAAGTCGGTGTTCACCTGCAGCGCTCCGGCGGGCAGGCCTGAGCCGTCCGCCTTGCCGGCGCCGGCGGGGAGCTCGCTGGTGGCGGCGGGCAGGTTTGCCACCAGCCAGTGCCAGAAACCGCCGCCGCCGGTGGGGGCGTCCGGGTCATGCACCAGGATGGCGAAGCTCTTCGTACCCGGAGGCGGATTTTTCCAGACCAGGGCGGGGGAGACGTTGTTGCCGGTGCAGCCAAATCCGTTGAAGACCTGTTCCGTCTTGATGCGGCCGCCGGGCTGAAAGTCGGGGCTCGTGAGGGTGAAGTTTCCGGCCAGCGCGTGGCTGGAAAGGGCAAGGGCGCCGCAGGCGACGAGGGTGTGGGCGAAAGGGATGCGGGGCATGGTCGGTTTCTCCGGGTGAGGTTTGGGGCATTTTAAAGAGCTTTCTCGGGCGGCGAGGGTGCGTTGTGGCGTGTTGCTGGAAATTCAGCAATTGTTTTCATGGTGACAGCGGCGCACAATGCGTCCATGTCCAGCTTTGACGCCATCGATATCCATCGCCCGGATCTCGCCCGCAGCTATCTGGCGCTGCTCGCCTCCCAACCGGGGCGGCCACTCGCGCTCTTCGCTCCGCGCCGGGTGGGCAAGACATGGTTCCTCGATCACGATCTTGCGGCCGCCGGGCGGGAGGCCGGGTTGCTGCCGGTCTATGCCGATCTCTGGCTCAATCGTTCTGCCCCCTTGGAGGCGATCAATCACGCGCTGGAAGAGGCACTCGACGATCTCGCCGTGCCGCCGGGTACCGTCGGGCGACTGGCCCGCACACCGGTCAGGAAGATCGGCGCCCTGGGGGCGAGCGTCGATCTGGGGGAGCCGCCTCGCCGACGTAATCTTCCGGACGACCCCGCCCTGCGTTTTGATGCCCTGGCCGTGCGCCTGGCGCTGGAGCATGGGGGTCGCGTGCTGCTCATGCTCGATGAAGCGCAAAGTCTGGGCGAGCAAGCGCGCGGGGCGGATCTCCTGGCCACTCTCAGGGCGGTGCTGCACAAGCGGCAGGATCAGGTCGAAGCGGTGCTGACCGGGTCTTCCCAGGAGGGACTGGCGCGTATTCTCTCGGCGGTCGGCACGCCCATGTACCAGTTTGCCCAGTTGCTGACCTTTCCCGTCCTGGGGGATGAGTTCCTCGTCCGCCTCACGGACCGTTTCGCCGAGGTCCACCAGGGGCGCGCGCCGCGCCTGGACGACCTGCGGGGGCTCTTCGCGCGCATCGGCTGCAAGCCGGCGCTCATGCGGGATATCGTCAAGGTCATGTCCGCCGAGGGAGAGACGGACCCTCAGGCAGGTCTCGCCCACTTCATGGCCGATTCCCGCCAGGTGGCCGGCTGGCAGGCGCTGCTCAACAGCCTGGATGCCTTCGAGCGCTGCGTGCTGACCGCCGTGGCGCAAGGATTGCCGCCCCTCGGCAAGGAAACCCGCGCCCGCCTCGCGGCACTGCCGGGGGTGAGCCCCAGTCTCGCCAAGGTTCGCACCGCGCTGGAACGGCTCAAGCGAGCCGGCCTGCTGACCCGCTCCGGCCACGGGCTCGCGCTCGAGGATGAACTCCTGGCCACCTATCTGGGCGCTACGCGATAGCCTTCGCCGCGACCGCGGAGCGGGACTCACGGCAAATCCGCCGTGCTCGCCTCACGCCGCCGCGCGGCCTGGGTGAGCCCGGAATAGCCCCAGGCGCGGCCGTCCACGTCGCGGATCACGATGTAGCAGGCTGGCGTCAGCGGCCCCAGGGCGGAAGCGAGGGCGCTGTGGGCGGCGGCGATGAAATCCGCCTTTTCCTGCGCGCTGTTGCTCCCTTCGGTGATGACGATTTCCAGATGGTAGGTCGCCGGTCCTCCGCCGCCGACCACTTCCGCGCCGACGAACCAGAAGCCGGCGGGTAGCGGGGTGACGCTCACGGCGGTGAGCTCGCGTTTCTTGCCCAGAATGGCGACCGTCAGCCCGGTGAGGGTGCCGGCCAGGAGGCGGGCGAGGGCGGGCGGGATGGGCGTGCTGAGTTGCAGGGAGAGATAGGGCATGGGGGGGACCGGAGAAGAGTGGGTGGCTTGCATTTGAGCGTGAACGCCGCCATGATGGAATTGTCCATATAGACATTATTGGTGCGTAAAACGACATGGCCGAGTTTACTGTGGCGGCACTGGATTGGGCGCTGGCTTCCAGCGTGGCGGTGACCCTCGATGCCCTTGCGGCGGCCAATCGGGCGGCGCTCGCCGTGGGGGTGCCGGTACGCACTTGGCGGGTCGTGGGAGCCTCGTCCGCGGTACCGCTCTCCAACGGTCTCTCGGTGTGCGCCGATGCCCTGCCGGAGACAGGTGGCTTTCCCGCTTCCATCGTCATCGTTCCCGGCCTGGGGCTCGACCATCCCAGCCTGCAGGGCGCGGCCGGAGATCGCTTTGATTGGGCGCGCGTCGCGCAGCGGGTCGAGCAGGACGACGCCCGTTGCCTCGCCACCTGCCTGCGCGCCCATGGCGCCGGCGGCGGGCAGGTGGCCGCGTCCTGTTCCGGCGTGCTGGTGCTGGGGGAGGCTGGTCTCCTCGACGGGCGGGTCGCCACCACCCATTGGCGCCTGGCTCCGCTCCTCGGGCAGCGTTATCCGGCCTGCCGCACCGACGCTGCGCGCATGGTGGTGCGGGACGGCCCGCTGCTCACCGCCGGGGGCGCCCTTGCCCAGATGGATCTCATGCTCCATCTCATCGCCGAAGTCTTTGGCCGGGAGGTTGCCGAGCTGGTGACCCGCTATCTGCTCATCGACGATCGTCCCAGCCAGGCCTGTTACATGGCCCTCGCCCATCTGCAAAGCCGCGACGAGACGGTGGCCGGGCTGGAGCGACTGGTGGCCGCAAGCCTGCCGAGCGTGCCTTCTGTCGCCGACCTCGCCGCCAGGTTGCACGTCACGGAAAAGACCCTTGCCCGCCGGGTTCGTCGTGCCACCGGCCAGACGCCCGGGGCGGTGATCCAGGCCGTCCGCCTGCGGCAGGCGCGCCACTTGCTGGAAACCACGCGCCTGCCGGTGGCCGAGGTGGCCGGCCGGGTGGGCTACGCGGATGCCACCGCCCTGCGCCGTCTCACCCTCAAGACCTTGCACCTGGCGCCCGGCCAGTTGCGGCGCCCGTCCAGCCGGGGAGCGCCGTAGACCATGGCCGCATTCCGCCTGCCACCCCTGCATGCCCTGGCGGCCTTCGAAGCCGCTGCGCGCCACCAGTCCTTTCTGAAGGCGGCGGACGAGTTGTGCGTGACGCAATCCGCCATCAGCCATCGCATCCGCCAGCTGGAAGACGATCTGGGGGTGAAGCTCTTTCTGCGCATCAATCGCAACATCGCCCTCACGCCCCCCGGCGAGCACTACCTGAACGCCGTGCGCAAGGCGCTCGCCGACATCGAGGCCGCGACCCGCGGCGTCGTCCGTACCGCAAGGAATACCTTGAAGGTGAGCGTCGCCCCGGGGATTGGCGCCAAGTGGCTGGTCACCCGGCTCGCCGATTTTCAGCGCCTGCATCCGGAGACGGACCTCATCCTTTCCGCCTCGATGCACCTGGCCGATATCGTCTCCGGCGAGATGGACATCGGCATCCGCTATGGCAGTGGCCATTGGCCGGGGCTGATCGCCCAGAAGCTCAGCGACGAGGTCCTGATGGCGGTCTGTGCGCCGGATTACCCGGCGGAAGTCGGCGGCCTGGAGACACCCGCCGACCTCGCTCGCGCCCAATTGCTGCGCCTCAGGCACGCCAGCCTGCCCTGGAAGCCCTGGTTCGCCGCCGCCGGCCTCGATTGGCCGGAACCCACCGGCGGCCTGCAATTCGACGACCCCGTGATGATGCTGGAAGCGGCCGCGGCGGGCAGCGGCGTCGCGCTCTCCGCCGGGCGCCTGATTGAACCCTATCTGGCGGCGGGGGCTCTCATCCAGCCCTTCCCGATCACTCCCCGCGACCGCGGCTATTACGTCGTGCTCGCTCCGGAATCCCGCGACAAGTCCTGGCTGATGGCCTTCGTGGACTGGCTGCTGGAAACCGCCCGCAGTGACGCTCAGGGGGCCAGCGCCAGCGCGTGAGCCCGGTAGCCGGCCAGGGGAAGCCGGCGTTCGCCGCGCCCGCTGGCGATGTGCAGCACGCCCTCGGCCCGCCGGCAATCCAGGCTTTCCACTTCGCCGCCGCGGTAGACCGGCTGCGCCGCCACCCGGCCCTCGGCGCTTTCCACGTACACCGCCAGGCGGTCGCGGTCGGTGAAGAAGGTCGGCGCCCGCGCGCCGCAGGACGCCACCAGGGAACGCTCGGAATCGTAACCCACCACCCGGCGCTGGTCCGTGGCGCGGGCGATGGCCACCAGCAGGATGGCGGCGAGCAGTGCGAGGAGCAGATAAGCGATGCTGCGGGATGCGGATTCGGGACTCATGGTGGCCTCCAGGGAAAGTGACGAGGCCAGTGTGCCCAGGGCGTCGAGGCCCTGGGGCGAGGGATTCTCACCCCTGGCATGAGGGAAATTCATGCCGTGCCGCGGGGTCGCGCGATCAGGCTTCGGCCGGCTCGAAGCCGGCGTTTGCCGAGGATACGACGGAGACGAAGACGAAGCCCTCGTCCCCGACGTTCAGCGCGCCATGTACCTCACCCGGGCGGGCCACCGCGATCTGGCCCTTGGCCAGCGGACGGCGGACGCCGTCACCCTGGAAGTATTCGGCGCAACCTGCCGTGACGATCCAGGTGTCCTGCCCGGCCGGGTGGCGGTGGGGCGCGATGGTCTGGCCCGGATGGGCGTGCCACACGACGATGACCGAGTCGGGCGTTTCGAGGAGAACCGAACGGATCGGCTCGCCCGCCGAGGGTTGGACGAAATCGACGAGATCGAAAATGCGCGGGTCGCTGGACATGGGGCCTCCGGAAAATGAGGGAAAGAGGGGCGGCGCGAGACGGCACGTCCCGGCAGCGGTGCACGGGGCGGGTCAGGCGGTGAGGTTTCGTGGCGCTCAGAAACTGCGAGCGAGATCCATGCCCGCGTAGAGCCCGGCGACCTGTTCCCCATAGCCGTTGAAGGGCAGGGTGTCGCGCTTGAAGAATTCGCCGATGCGGCGTTCCCGCGCCTGGCTCCAGCGGGGATGGGGAACCTGGGGATTGACGTTGGCGAAGAAACCATAGTCCCGGGGGGCAGCCCGGTTCCAGGTAGTGAGCGGTTGCTCTTCGACGAAGCGGATGCGCACGATGGACTTGCCGCTCTTGAAGCCGTACTTCCATGGGGCGACCACCCGTAGCGGCGCACCGTTCTGGTTCGGCAGCACCTCGCCGTAGAGCCCCAGGGCGAGCAGGGTGAGCGGATGGCGGGCCTCATCCAGGCGCAGGCCTTCGACGTAGGGAAACTCCAGCACGACGAAGAAGGGGAGCGACATGCGCGCCTGATCGTAATAGCTGACGAACTCGACGTAGCGGGCGCTGCCCAGGGGTTCGACCTGGCGTAGCAGGGCATCGAGAGGGAAGCCGATCCAGGGGATGACCATCGACCAGCCCTCGACGCAGCGCAGGCGGTACACCCGCTCTTCCAGGGGGGCGAGGCGGCGGATGTCGTCGAGGTCGAGGGTGCGGGGCCGCCGCACCAGGCCGTCGAGGGTCACGGTCCAGGGCCGCGTCGGCAGGCGGTGGGCGTTGCGCGCCGGGTCCAGCTTATTGACCCCGAATTCCTGGTAATTGTTGTAGCCGGTAACGTCTTCGTAGGGCGTGGTTTTCTCTTCGATGGAGTAGGGGCTGCGAAGCGCCACCGCCAGGGGGGGGCCCCTCCGGGACGGCGGCTCACCGGCGGCCGGCAGGGCGGCGCCCAGGGCGAGTCCCCCGGCGGTGGCGAGAAACGCCCGGCGGCTTTCGAAGAGGGCGCGCGGCGTGAGTTCCGATGGCGGCGGGGCGGGGAAGCGGAATCTTGGCATGGGCACTCCTTTGCCTTCCGACCACGGGCGGGCGCAGGGGTTCGCGGAGCGGGGCTTGCCCGCCGCCCTTGATGGCGTCATCATCGCGGCGAGCATTTCCCGAAACCATTCGGGTGCCCGTCCACTTGCGCGAAGGAGCCCAGTCATGCGGCAGATTCTGGTCTACGGGGATTCCCTCTCCTGGGGCATCGTTCCCGGCACCCGCCGACGCTTCGATTTCGCCACCCGCTGGCCGGGCGTGCTGGAAGCCGGGCTCGTCGCCCGCGGCCAGCCGGTGCGCGTGCTCGAAGACTGCCTCAACGGTCGCCGCACGGTCTGGGACGATCCATTCAAGGCAGGACGGCGCGGCATCGAAGGTCTGGCCCAGCGTATCGAGGCCCATTCCCCCCTCGACCTGGTGATCCTCATCCTGGGCACCAACGATTTTCAGTCCATGCACCCCCACAACGCCTGGCATTCCGCCCAGGGCATCGCCGCCCTGGTGCGGGCCATCCGCGAGGCGCCCATCGAGCCGGGCATGCCGGTGCCGCCGGTGTTAATCGTCGTACCGCCCCCCTTCGACGATCCCCGCGGCGCCATCGGCCCCAAGTTCGTCGGCGGCGAGGCCAAGGCGGCAGGACTCCCCGAGGCCTACCGGGAAGTGGCCTTCACCCTGGGCTGCGAATATTTCGATGCGGGAACCGTCACGCCCGCGAGCACGGTGGACGGGGTCCACCTCGATGCCGAGCAGCACCGGCGGCTGGGACAGGCGCTTTGCGAAGTGGTGGCCGCCCTCCTGGAATCGCCGGCGGGCGGCGGGGCAATCTGACGGGGAATGGCAGCCCGCGCCGTGAGGTGCAAGGCGCCGGGCTACACGTCACAGCCGCGTGAGCCATCTCGCCACGCCATTGCGGGATGTTCTGGGCGGGCGGCTGCCCACAAGCCTCACGGCGCTCGATTCGTTCCGTATACTATTCGTGTTAACCCAACCGCCGGCTTTGGTTTCTTGCACTCCGGTGGCTGCCCAAACGATCGGAACCACCGTAGTCCCGCGGATTGTCATCGTTGGGCAGCCGGCTCAATGCGTATCGATTTTCAAATTACCTGACTCGACAGCTACTTCCAGTCTTAGCGCAAGTGTTCCGTCCTTCGTATGGATGAACCAGAACGATGCAGGACCTTCGCACTTCATCCTGTTCTTGTAGGGTCCAATACTATGCACACCCGCATCAGTGCCGCCACCAAGGGTCTTTATCGCTTCAGTCGTGAAGTCACAATAGTTCTTAAGCAATCGCGTCTTGTCGGTAACGCTCGAACTTAGCTTCTGTGCACTGCTCGTTTGAAGGCGAAAAAAGTCATCAGGATTCCGGGATTTACATGCCGCCACCATGGCATTCAGGAGTGCTACTGATTCTCCTTTTGCGATGTCATGCTGGGTCGCATTTCTTGATCTTGAACAGTCTTGTGCAAGAGCACCATTCGCAGCCGCGAACACAGCAGCAACTATTCCCACGATCTGGTATTTCATTCAAGCTCCTCTAACGAGTGGCAATTTAGCTACCCAAAGTGCTAGCTCACCGGACGGCGGCCAGCGCAGTTGGCAGGCAGTCCGGTGGAGCGGAAAGTCAGCGAGGGACGGGTGAGGGAACTGAGACCGAGCGCACATAGGCAACTACGCCAACCGTTTGAAGTAGGACTCCGAGAGCCGAAACCAATTGGATCGGGATGTTTGAATATGCTTGGGGTGCGTGGAAAATGCTGGCCAACCACGGCCCGGCCAAAGTGATTATTGAGCCAAAAAACAACATTCCGGTCGCGGGCGAACGAACCTTTTTGAAGAGGATACCGAGTGCTCCTATGAATACCAGATGCAAGAGCATCGGCAAATAGAAGATTAGAAGGCCCGTTCCAATTCCAAGCATCCAATTCCTAGCTTCTAGGCTCATGTATTGCCTCGTTTGAGAGATTACGTACTCGGGGAGTGGCTCATGCGAGCGCTAACGACGGTGTAGAAAAACTCGGTTCATCCCCGCATCCTGCCGTGAACCAAATGGAATAACAAGCCTCCAATCGGCAGTCCTTAACAGGAGCCGCCGATGGCACGCTACGCGCGGATAGACACCAGCCCCCCGCTTCCTCCCGGACGATCTGCGGCAGCAGCTTCTGCTCGGCACCTTCGGGCACGCGCTGGATCACCTGATTGACTGCCAACTGGACCTGACGGGTTTCGACGCCCGTTACCGGAACGACGCCTCCGGCGCCAAGGGCGCTGGCCGCTCACGAAGATCAGGCACCTGCTGTCCCTGGGCGCGAGCCGGAAGACGGCGATCCAGCATGGTGTCAGCAGCAAGAGTTACTGGCACATGGCCCGCACACCGGCGATGCAGCAAGTGTTCAACAATGACTGGCCTCTGCATGCAGCTTTAGGCCAAGGGCGCCAATTACCTTCAGGATTGTGTCGAAGCCGGGGCTACGCTCGCCAGAAAGCGCCTTATAGAGGCTTTCGCGGGAAAGGCCGGCGTCTCGGGCCACTTGAGCCATGCCCTTGGCGCGGGCAATGTCTCCAAGAGCCTTGGCAATGAATGCGGCATCTCCATCAGCTTCTTCCAGGCAGGCTTCGAGATAGGCAGCCATTTCCTCTGGTGTTCTGAGGTGTTCTGCAACGTCATAACGAGTGGTAGCGGTCTTGGCCATGGCGACTACTCCAAAAGATTTCGGGCGAGACGCAGTGCTGTCTTGACGTCCTTGGCTTGAGTGCTCTTGTCTCCGCCGGCAAGAAGGATGATCAGCTCGCGCCCTCGCTGTTTGAATACACCCGATAACCGGGACCATAGTTGATCCGCAACTCGGAAACACCTTCGCCAACGGGCTCGACATCGCTAGGATTGCCAGCGGCCAAGCGTTCAATTCTCGCTTGAACCCGCGCACGTGCCTGAATGTCGCGGAGGGCGTCGAGCCACTTGACGAAGACTTCAGTTTTCCGAATCTCGATCATTGACCAAATGTAGCCGTGTGGCTACATACTGTCAATCGAGGCAACGGTGGCGCCTCAGTCGTCCTGTGGGTCGAGTCCCGGAAAGAGTACGTCGGTGAAGCCAAAGCGGCTGAAATCCCGTACGGTGCCACGAACTTCGGGGCCATGAGTTTGACGGTGTGGCCGAATTGGCGGAATTTCCCGGCCCAGTGGTGGGCACCGGAGCAGGCTTCCATGCCGATCAGGCAGGGCGGCAGATGGGCAACCATCTCCAGCAGTTGGCCGCGAGCGACCTTGGGCTTGATGAAAACTACCTCCCCTTGCTGGCCAACACCATGCAAAGCGAATACGTTCGTGGCGAGATCGATGCCTACGGTGACAATATCCGTGGACTTCTCCTCCCGAACGAATGATTTGGTGTGGAAACTCAATCACTTCAGCTACCGCTGCCAGCGGCCTCCGCCGCTACCTCGGGAGGGAGAGTCCCTTTCATTCGTCGGTGTCATTGGTCACTTACTGGACGACTATGCGCCCTAGGCGTATAGTTACGCCATGCTCACCGTAGTCGAAACGAACCTGTTTCAGCGCCTATGGCCCCACTACTGGACCGAGGACGAACGCGGTACGTTCGCTGCATATATTGCTGAGCATCCCACCGCCGGAGACGTGGTGCCCGGCTCCGGCGGAATTCGCAAAGTGCGTTGGGGAAGAGCTGGTTCGGGCAAGTCGGGCGGTGTGCGGGTCATCTACTTCACCCGCAACGCTGAAGGTGAGATTGTCTTGCTCACGCTGTACGCGAAGGCAAAGACCGACAATCTCACCGGCCCTCGGTTGAAGGAGATTCGTCGTGTCCTCGAAGAGTAAGCCCCTCACCAAGGCAGCACTAGACGCCTATGAAGCTGAGCGCGATCTTGCTGCCGAGCTTCTGCAGTCTGTGCGAGAAATGAAGGCTGGTCAGGTTCATGTGGTTTCATCGCCAGCCATTGAGGCGCGCAGAAAGACTGGCCTATCTCAGGCTCAATTCGCCGCACTCATCGGCGTCTCGGTTCGCACTCTGCAAGGGTGGGAGCAGGGTCGCAAACAGCCGAGTGGCGCTGCGCGCACCCTTCTCGCCATCGCGAGCACAAATCCAAAGGCAGTCTTAGCGGTTGCCGGTAAGTAGCGCTTTGTGCGTCTGAGGCCCAACCCATCCGTCAACCGAACCGCCTGCAAGCTGCGCTTGCAGGTTCGCTCCCGCCTTCGCCTTCTGCCGGCCGGTTCCGCCGACCTCCCTATGAAATTTCCGGGCTAGCACATTAGCGCTCATGGCTGCCATCCAGCTTCGCCACGTTCTCTTCGTGTCGTTGCTACCTCCCCTTGGGGGGTTGCTCAACGGGTTCTATAACGGGCCACTGTATCGCTTGGCGCCGCCGTTGTTCTGGCTGGCTGACCTCACCCTGTTTGTCATTGCTCCCACCGCTGTAGCCTATTGGCTCGCGCGATTGGCGAATGTTCGTCCTCGTCATTACGGGCTGAACATTCCACCCAATGGAGGCATGGAATCCCTCGTCACTAGCCTTTTGTTCGCGTTTGTTCTCGTTGCCACATATGAGGCCGCAAGGTACATCGGCTGGCTCTTTACTTGGCGCTGGTATGTCGAGCCCGATTTCAGTTACGGTGCGATCACGCCTAATGGCCCGCTGCGCCCGATCATTGCTGTCTATTGGGCGCTCACGGCTGGTCTCATGGAAAGTGTTTTCTACATTGGCCTTCCTTGGTACATCTGGCGCGACCGTTTAGGGCTTGCGCACCGCCGTCGCCCATTTCTTTGGCTGTCCGCGCTGGCATTCGCAGCCGTCCATTGGGAACAGGGCTCACACAATGTAATTGGCGCATTCGCTTTTGGTTTCGTTGCGTGCCTCCTCTACTGGAAGGTCAGTGACCTTTGGCCAGTAGTTGGCGCACATGTGATGACAGACATCCTCTCATTCGCATGAGAGCGCTACCTGGCAGTCAAGCGGGAAGCCGAAAAAGCGCCGTTCTCGTTGGCGGGCGTCCCGGCCTCTGCCCTGGCGGCGCCTCAGTCGTCCTGCGGGTCGAGTCCCGGAAAGAGTACGTCGGTGAAGCCAAAGCGGCTGAAATCCCGTACTCGCATGGGAAAGAGCTTGCCGAACAGGTGGTCGCACTCGTGCTGCACCACGCGGGCGTGGAAGCCTTCCGCGACGCGCTCGATGGATCGGCCCTCAGGGTCGAAGCCGCCGTAGCGGATACGGTGCCAGCGCGGTACCACGCCGCGCAGGCCGGGGACTGACAGGCAGCCTTCCCAGTCTTCTTCTTCCTCATCACCCAGGGGTTCGATGAAGGGGTTGAGAAGCACGGTGCGGGGCACCGGCGGGGCATCGGGGTAGCGGGCGCTATGCACGCCGCCAAACACCACCACTTGCAGTCCGACGCCGATCTGGGGCGCCGCGAGGCCGACGCCACCGGCGGCGGCCATGGTCTCGTGGAGGTCGTCGATGAGGCTCGTCAGCTCCGCTGTTGCGAAGGCGCCCACCGGGGCCGCCGTGGCGAGAAGGCGAGGGTCGCCCATGCGCAGGATGGGGCGGATGGCCATGGTGTCAGCCTTGCCAGGGAAGCGGACGGCGGCGCGGTGCTTCGGCGGGCGTTGTCACCCGCCGGTGGCCACGCACCAGATGCCAGGCACCCACCAGGGCAGCGGCCATCAGCAGGGGACCGGCGACGACCAGATCGGTGCGCAGGGCGTCCGGGTCCACGCTGGCTTCCCGCAGGCAGAAGGCCCACCAGGGCAGGGCACAGCAGGCCAGGGCGAAGCGGCTCTTCAGGGAGTAGAAGGAAACGAAGACGGGAATCGTGTACGCCCCGGCCAGGATGCCGCAGAGCACCGGGTTGAAGGCGAAGACCTGGAGGGGCCAGAGAAGGATGGCGAGGAACGGGGACATGGCTGCGGCGAGGATACCGCGGACTGCCCCGCGACGCCCAGGGGGCGGCGAAGGGGGGCGGGGGACATTGCCCCCCCGGGCCGGCGTTCAGGTGCGGAAGCGCTGCGCGTTGTTGCGCAGTTCCCCCGCCAGGGCGGTGAGGGTGCGGGCCGACTCGGCGGTCTGCTGGGCGGCGGCGTTGTTTTCTTCGGAAGACTGGGCGACCCGCTCCACACGGTGGGCGATCTGCTGGCTGGCGACGCTCTGTTCGCGAATGGCGTCGCCGATGTCGGTCACGGCCTGCACCACGTGGCCGACGCTGGAGCGGATTTCGTGGATCGCCGATCCGGCCTGGCTGGCCAGATCGACGCCGCGATCCACCTGGCTGACCGCCGCTTCCATCTGATGCAGCGAGGTCGCGGTGTCGTGCTGAATTTTTTCGATCATGCCGCTGATTTCGCCGGTGGCGCTCGCCGTGCGTTCGGCCAGCTTGCGCACTTCGTCGGCCACCACGGCGAAGCCGCGGCCGGCTTCGCCCGCCCGGGCGGCTTCGATGGCGGCGTTGAGTGCCAGCAGGTTGGTCTGATCCGCGACATCCTTGATGACCTGCACGACCGTGGAGATGCGCGCCGAGCTCTCGCTCAGGGAATTCATGTTCTGGGCGGTGGCGCGCACGGTGTTGGCGATGGTGTTGATTTCGGCGATGGCCTCCTCGATCACGCGGCCGCCGTTGGTCGAAAGGTGGCCCGCTTGCTCGGCGGTCACCAGCGCTTCGCGGGCGTTGTCGGACACCTGGTTGATGCTCACCGACATTTCTTCCACCGAGGCCGCCATCGAAGAGGCGGATTCGCTCGTATCGGCGGATGCCGATGCCACCTGCGAGGAAGCGCCGGCCAGCGCCGAGGCGGCTTCCTCGGTGCGCGCGACGGAGGAGGCGATGCTGCCGATCATGCCGCGCAGGCTGTCCTGCATCTGCTGCTGGCGGGCCATCAGGCTGTCCTGGTCGCCCGCGGCGACGGCCAGGTTCTGCCGCAGGTCACCTTCGGCGATGCGCGCCACCGCGGCGCGCGCGGCGTCCGGCTCGCCGCCCAGGGTGCCCAGGATGGTGGATACCGTGCGCAATCCGAGGGCGACGATGATCGCCGCCGCGGCCAGGGCGGCGATGATCATGCCGATGAGGGTGTTGCGGGTGCTGGCGTCGGACTCCAGGCGCGCAGCCTCAGCCACCGAAATATTGAGTTCGACGATTTTGGCCAGGGTTTCCGCCGATTTCGTGATGAGCGGCGAGGCGGCGTCGAGGGCCGCAAGAAACTCCTTCTGGAGGTCGGCCCGGGCAGTTTCATCGGTGGTGCCGGCGAGGCGAGCGGCGACGTCATTCACGCGGGTGTCGGCGGCTTTCCACTGGTCCCACTCGGGGACGAACTGCTTCCAGAGCGTCTCCTCCTCGGCGGTCTGCGGCAGGGGTTCGTAGATCGCGCGGCCCTTGTCGATGCGTGCCCAGATTTCCTTGCGGTGGCTGAGGACGGCGGCGATGCCGTTCCACTGTTCCGGCTGGCTGAAGATCGCCGCCACCTTGTGGTTTTCGGAGCGCAAGGCGGTCTGGCCCTCGCGCATCAATTCCAGTCCGACGATGGACGGCAGGCGCACGACGCCCACCTCGTGCAGCATGTCGCCGGTTTTCTTGATGCCGAGGAGTCCAGCCCCGGCGACGATGAGCAGGGCGACGAAGCTCGCGGCGACGAGCAGGGTGAGACGGGCCCTGACGGGCATTCCCGAGCGCATGGGTTCTCTCCGAAAAATATTGTTTGTCCGCCTTCGCTATCCCTGAGGCGATCCTGGAATATTACCCACTTCTGGCGAAAATGGTATTACTTTCGTGTTAATCGGCCCTGGGTTCACAGGGCGATGCGGCCACCGGGCAAGGGGTTGGCGATCTGTAGCCGTGTGAGGGTGGGCAGGAGGTCGAGGCCAGTGGTTTTTTTAAGGGCGAGCGCCCGCTCGCGGAGGTCGTCGAGGGAGGCGCTTGCCGATTCGCCCACCGCGGCGAAGGTGATGGCGTTGCCGCTGTCGCAGGAGGGGAAGGCAAGGGCACGGCCATCGAAGGCGGTGGCGATGCGCTCGACGCTGGCCCGGTAGCCGCGGTTGCGACCCAGGTGGTTCACCGCCAGCAGCCCTGTGTCGGAGAAGCGCGCGCGGCAGGCCTGGTAGAAGGGGGCGGTGTCGAGAATGCCGGCGCGGCCACTGGCATCGAAGCCATCGACGACGATGAGGTCATAGGCCGCGCCCCCGGCGGCGACGAAGCGGGCGCCGTCGTCGACGACAACCGCAAGGCGGGTGGGGTCGTCGGGCAGCTTGAAATAGTGGCGGGCGACGCCTTCCATGCGCGGGTCGATTTCGACGACGGTCAAGCGGCATGTGGGTCGATGGCGATAGAGAAACTTGGCCACCGATCCGCTGCCCAGGCCGACCAGCAGGGCACGGGCGGGCCAATCCTCGTCCGATCGCAAGAGGAGGGCGGCCATCAGCTCGCGGGTGTACTGCAGTTCGAGGGACCAGGGGCGGGCGATGCGCATGGCGCCCTGCACCCAGTCGGAGCCGAAGTGGAGGTAGCGGACGCCCGCTTCCTCGCTGACGTCGATGGAGTGCATGGGGCAGCCGTTCCGCGGACAGGGTGGGGCCAGCATTGTAGCTTGCCCTTGCCCCGCCAATCGGCGCTAAACTGCGTCCGGGGCCCGCCGAGGCGGCGGCGGGGAGAGGGGAAATTCATGCTGAGTTCGCATCAGTTGCGCTGGGGAGTGGATCAGTGGGCCGCGTATCTGAGCGCCCAGGAACTGCCCTGCATGCCACGTTCCAAGGCCATGCTCGCGGCTCTCGAAACAGTGAAGGGCGAGGCGCTCGCCGCACGGGAACTGGCCGACATCGCCTCCGCCGACCCCTTTCTTTGCCTGCGCCTCCTGCGCGAGGCCGAACGGCGACGTACCCAGCGCCTGGGCCACGACACCACCACGCCCCTGGCGGCCGTCATGCAACTGGGGGTGGACGCCTTTCGCCATTTGCTGCTGAGCAGCCCGGAAACCGACGAGAGCAATCTCGGCCTGGCGGCCTGCGAGGCGCGCGCCCACTTGGCCGCCCAGTTGGCGCTCCAGTGGGGATCGGCGCGCGCCGATATCGCCCCGGAGGAAGTCGCCCTCGCGACGCTCCTGTCCGAGATGGGCGAACTGCTGCTCTGGGACTTTGCGCCCGAACTGCCCCTGGCGGCGGAGAGAGCTCTGGATACGGGTCTGGCGGATCGCTCGGCGCGTGCGCAGGAGATGAGCTGCGGCTTCGTCTTCAAGCAGCTCACCCTCAAGTGCACCATGATCTGGAACCTGCCGCCCCTCCTGCAACAGCTCATCCGTGGCGTTGACAATCCCCGCGCCAATCTTTCCCGCATCTGTGTCGATGCTGCGCGTCACCTGGCGGCTGGACCTGACAATCCGGCCTTGCCAAGCGATCTGGCGGCCGCCAGGAAGATGATTCCCGGCGCATCGCTGGAGTGGCTGGCCGAGCGTATGGCCGGCCTGGACGACGCCCGTCGCGCCCGGGTGATCGCTGCCGCCGAGGATTTGCTCAAAAGCGAGGAATAGGCTGTCGCCCATTCCGCGGGGCGGGCCGCGTTCAGGCCGGCTTGCCTTCCTCGCCGTCGGGTTCGGGAGGTGCTTTCTCCACTTCGATGGCCAGCGACATGCCCGTGGCGTTGGACGGCTCGCCGCGACGGCTCCTGAGCTTGATGGCCAGGCGCAGCTCGTTGGTGGAATCGGCGTTGCGGATCGCCTCGTCGTAGCTGATCTGGCCGCCGTCGTAGAGGTCGAAAAGGGCCTGGTCGAAGGTCTGCATGCCGAGTTCCCGGCTCTTGTCCATCACCGGCTTGATGGCGGCGGACTGGCCCTTGCCGAGCAATTCGGCGATGGTCGGCGTGTTGAGGAGGATTTCGATGGCTGCCTTGCGCTTGCCATCCAGGGAGCGGATCAGGCGCTGCGAGATGACCGCCTTCAAGTTGGAGGCGAGATCGAGCATGACCTGCGGCTTGCGTTCATCGGGGAAGAAATTGACCACCCGGTCCAGGGTCTGGTTGGCGTTGTTGGCGTGCAGGGTGCCCATGCACAGGTGGCCGGTTTCCGCAAAGGCCAGGGCGTGCTCCATGGTCTCAAGATCGCGGATTTCGCCGATCAGAATGACGTCCGGCGCCTGCCGCAGGGTGTTCTTCAAAGCGTTGTGCCAGGACAGCGTATCGACGCCCACTTCCCGGTGGGAGACCAGGCATTGCTTGGACGTGTGCACGTATTCCACGGGGTCTTCGACGGTGATGATGTGCCCCGGCGCACTGGTGTTGCGATGGTCGATCATCGCCGCCATGGTGGTCGATTTTCCCGATCCCGTGCCGCCCACCACAAGGACCAGTCCGCGCTTGGCGGTGATGACTTCCTTGAGCACCGGCGGCAGACCGAGCTTTTCGAAATTGGGTATCTCGCTGGTGATGGTGCGGATGACCATGCTCACCGCCGCCTGCTGCTGAAAGACATTCACCCGGAAGCGCGCCACGCCGGGCAGCGAGATGGCGAAGTTGCACTCCAGCTCCCGGTCGAACTCCTCCCGCTGGTTGCGGTTCATCATGGTCAGCGCCAGGCTGCGGGCGACCTCGGCGGAAAGCTTCTGGGTCGACAGGGCCTTCATGGTGCCGTGCACCTTCATGGTCGGCGCGAAATCCCGGGCGATGAAAAGGTCCGAACCGCCATGCTGGACCATGGCTTTCAGGAGGTTGTGCAGGTAGGTCTTGTACTGGTCGCCCAGGATTTCTTCGCTGCTCATATGCCACCTCGACTGTGCTGGGGGAGTGACCGCGGGCGACGCCCCTGCGTCGAGCCGCAGCCAGACCGACAGGCTACCGGGCTGTGGCGATCAGTCAACGGTCATGTCCATTTCCTCAGGCTTGGCCGGCACCCCTCAGGCTCCGCGGCCTCGCCCGCTGGCGCGGCGCTTGCCGGCGGGGCGGGCCGCAGCGTAAGGAAAGCCGTGCCGCCGCGACCACTGCTTACGCGGCGTTGCGCGTTTATTCCGAGGCATTCCCATGAAATTCATCCCCGCCTTCGCCCTCATCCCGCTGCTTCTCGCCGGTCCGGCCACTGCGGCCGAATGCAGCGCCCGCAGCGGTCCCGAGCGGGCCACCCTGGTAGAACTCTTCACGTCGGAAGGCTGCGACAGCTGCCCGCCGGCGGACCGCTGGCTGGCGCACCTGCTCCGGACGACGCCGGATTCGGCGGTGGTCGCCCTTGCCTACCACGTCGATTACTGGGATCGCCTGGGTTGGCGGGACCGCTTCGCCTCGCCGGCCTCTACCGCCCGCCAGGAAGCTCGGCGCCAGGCAGCCCGCCAGACTTTCCTCTATACCCCCCAGGTCAGCATCGACGGCAGCGATTTCCGCGCCTGGCGCAGTCGGGCCGATCTCCGCGAGTACACCGCAGCGCCCCGGCCGGCGCGGGCCAGCATCGCCCTGGGAATCAATATTCCCGCCGCCGGTATTCTCAAGGTTCGCGTCGAAGCCAGCACGGCGGTGTCCGGCAGCCCCGCCGAAGCCGCGACCCTCTACCTCGCTCTGGTCGAGGATGGCCTTGTCTCGGAGGTCTCCGCGGGCGAGAACGCCGGTCGCCGCCTGGAGCACGACGCGGTGGTGCGCGAGTGGATCGGTCCCTTGGCCGCAGACCGTCATGGGCGCATCGACGCAAGCCGGGAGTTCCGCCGCCCGGACGTCGATTTCCGCAAGGCTTCGGTGGTTGCTCTGGTGGAATCCCCGGTTCGCCTGGAACCGCTCCAGGCCCTGAAGCTGCGGCTGTGTCCCTGATGCTTGGAGACTGTGCTGGTCCCCTCGACAGGAATCGAACCTGTATTTGCCGCTTAGGAGGCGGCCGTTCTATCCATTGAACTACGAGGAGAGGGCGCTCTGAGGGGCGCGTATTGTAGCCCGCTGCCCCCAGGCGCGCCAATGTGCCACCGGTGAGCCGTTAGAATGTCGGCCTGCCCAACCTTCCGCCCCCGCGCGCCCTTCCATGCCTCTCCTCAAACTTGGCGCTGCCTGTCTCGCCTTCGGTCACGTCCCCCTCCTTGATCACGCCGAGTTCCAGCTCGACCCCGGGGAGCGGGTCGCCCTCATCGGTCGCAATGGCTCCGGAAAATCATCGCTGCTCGCGGCCTTGGCGGCAGGCAACGGGCGCGGGCGCCTGGACGACGGCGAAGTCTGGGTGCAGCCTGGCCTCTCGGTCGCCCACGTTCCCCAGGAACCGGAATTTCCAGCAGGGGCCTCGGTCTTCGAGGCGGTAGTCGCCGGACTGGGAGAGACCTCGGCGCTCCTGGCGGAGTACCACGCGGTGTCGCAGCGCCTTGCCGAAGGTGTGGCGGAGTCCGGCCCGCTGCTGCACCGCCTTGATGAACTCCAGCACGCGCTCGAAGCCCGCGGCGCCTGGACCGTGGAAGCTCAGGCGGAGCGGGCGGTGGCCCGTTTCGAACTGAATGCGGATGCGCCGGTGGCAAGCCTTTCCGGCGGCCAGAAGAAGCGCCTTGCTCTCGCCCGCGCCGTGGTATCGGCGCCGGATGTATTGCTGCTCGACGAACCCACCAATCACCTCGACGTCGCGGCCATCGAATGGTTGGAGGATTGGCTGGTGGATTCCGGAATGGCGCTCCTCTTCATTACCCACGACCGGCGCTTTCTCGATCGGGTGTGCACGCGCATCGTCGAGCTGGATCGCGGCCGCCTGGTGAGCTTTCCCGGCAGTTTCACCCAGTATCAGGCGAGGAAGGAGCAGCAGTTGCACGAGGAGGCGCTGGCCAATGCGCGTGCCGACAAGCTGTTGAAAGAGGAGGAAGTCTGGATTCGCAAGGGGGTCGAGGCGCGTCGCACGCGGGCGGTCTTTCGGGTGCAGCGACTCGATCGTCTGTGCGCCGAGCGGGCGGCGCGGCGGGAACGTCAGGGGCAGGCCGTCCTGCGGGTGGAGAGCGGGGAGCGGAGCGGACAATTGGTGGCCGAACTGGAAGGAGTGTGCAAGGCCTATGGCGACCTGCCGGTGGTGCGCGACTTTTCCTGTCGCCTCCAGCGCGGTGACAAGATCGGCGTCATCGGCCCCAACGGGGCGGGCAAGACGACCCTGCTGCGCTTGATCCTGGGCCATCTGGAGCCCGACGCCGGGCGTGTGCGTCAGGGAACTCGCCTCGAAATCGCCTATTTCGACCAGTTTCGCGCCCAGCTCGATCCGGAGGCGAGTCTGGCCGACGTGATTTCCCCCGGCTCGGACTACGTCGAGGTGGGCGGAACACGCAAGCACGTGATCGGTTATCTGGGCGATTTTCTTTTTGCGCCGGAGCGTGCCCGCTCGCCGGTGAAGTCACTTTCCGGCGGCGAGCGCAATCGCCTCTTGCTGGCCCGCCTCTTCGCGCGGCCGGCCAACGTCCTCGTGCTCGACGAACCGACCAACGACCTCGATATCGAGACCCTGGAACTTCTGGAGCAGCTCCTCCAGGACTATGACGGAACGCTGTTCCTGGTCAGCCATGATCGTGCTTTCCTGGACAATGTGGTGACCCAGACCATCGCCGCCGAGGGAGACGGGTGCTGGCGGGAGTATGTGGGCGGGTACACCGACTGGGCGCTCCAGAGTGCGACGCGAAGCACGGCGTCGCCCTCCCGCAAGGCGGCTCCGGTGCTCCCTCGACCCGCCGAAGTTCCCAAGGAGCGGCGCCAGAAGCTGAGCTGGAAGGAGCAGCGGGAACTGGAAGGGCTGCCCGAGCGCATCGCGTCGCTGGAGGCCGAGCAGAAGACCCTGGCGGCACGCCTGGAAGACCCCGGACTCTACCAGCGCGATGCCAAGGCGGCGCAGGAGGCTGCGGCCCGCTTGGCAACCATCGACGACGAATTGATGGCCCTTCTGGAGCGCTGGGAGAACCTGGAGTCCCGGGAAGGCGTCGAAGGGGCATGAAACGCTTGTTCGTTCCCACCACTCCCAGTCGCCCTCTGCTGCGCGGCTTCCTCCTGGGGCTGGCCGCTGCTCTGGCGGCATTGGTCCTGGCGGCGGCTTTCATCGCCTACCAGAAACCGGAACTTCTGCTCGACTGGGTGAACCTGCGCTATTGCGGCTGATTGCCGCCGACGTCTTCGGTAATGCCAAGCCGCTGCGCGAGCGCGTCCGTGCTCAGGTGCACCAGGTCCGCGATCTCCCGCAGATCGTCCGGCAGGGCGGGGTCCCTCCAGCCTTTGGCGGAATGGCGCGCCAGGCGGACGGCGAGGGTGACGTTTTTCACGCGCAGTTGACCGGCATTGTCGTCGTCGATTAGTTCGCGCAGCAGGTCGGGCAGGTGCCAGACGCCGCACAGGGCGATCTGCAGGTCGAGAAAGGTCAGTCCGAGGACGTCCGCCTGGGCGACGCTGCTACGCAGGCCGGGCCGGTCGATCAGGGCAGTGCGGATGCGAAGCAGAAGGCGGGGGGCAAAACAGCCGACAAGGATTTCGGCAAGGTCATGGAGCAATGCGGCGATACGCACCTCCTCGCGATTCTTGTCGTGGCGCCAGTGGGCCCAGGAGTCGGCGTAATCCGCAGCCCGTTGGGCACGTCGGATGGTCTGCAGCACGGCGAGCAGGGCCTGCGGATCTTCCCCTTCGAGCATGCCTTCGATGGTCGGCAATTCGTGGAAGCGTTTGAAGAAGGGCTCGATTCCCGCCATCAGGACCGCCCCGGCAATGGTCGTTATGTCGCGATGGAGCGCCTTGCCGGTGATCGGCTGGATGTACGCCAGCACGCGTACCGTCATGATCGGGTCGCGCAGGATGACGTGGGCGAGATCGCGGGCGTCGACGGCGTCGAGATTGGCGCGCATCTCCTCGATGCGTCGGCGGGTCTGGCGGAGTACCGGCAGGCTGTTGCTCGTGAAGAGGAGCAACCAGGCTTCCAGGTCTTGCAGCGGGTGGTCGAGCATGGACGAATTCCCTGACGAGGCGGGGCGCCGCCCGGCGAGGGTGGCTGCTGCGAGTGTATGCAAGCCGGGCTTACGAGGGCAAGTGCCGTCATCGTGCGATAATCCTGTCGTTCCTCCTTCACTGTCACCGCCATGCGCTACGCCATCATTCCGGTCACCCCTTTCGAGCAGAATTGCTCGGTTTTCTGGTGCGAGCAGACGCGTCAGGCGGCCGTCATCGATCCCGGTGGCGATATCGAACGGGTCGAGCGTTTCTTGGCCGAGCAGCGTCTGAGCCTGAGCAAGATTCTCGTCACCCACGGGCATATCGATCACGCCGGGGGCGTGGCCGCCCTGGCCGAGAAGACCGGCGTGCCGGTGGAAGGGCCGCAGCGCGAGGATCTGTTCTGGATCGAGGGCATGGCCGAGCAGAGCCGTATGTTCGGGTTTCCCGGCGTGCGATCATTTACGCCGAACCGCTGGCTGGAAGAAGGCGACCGGGTCAGGTTCGGCGAAGTGGAACTGGAGGTTCTCCACTGTCCGGGGCACACGCCCGGCCACGTGGTGTTCTTCCACCGCGCGAGCAAGCTGCTGCAGGTCGGCGACGTGCTCTTCCAGGGGTCCATCGGGCGCACCGATTTTCCCAGGGGCGACTACGACACGCTCATCGCATCCATCACGGAAAAGCTGTTTCCCCTGGGGGACGACGTGGAATTCATACCGGGCCACGGTCCCATGTCGACGCTGGGCGAGGAGCGCCGCTTCAACCCCTTCGTCAGCGGCCGCAACGGCTGACCGGCCGGCGAATGCCGGGGGTCAGCTCGTGGCCGAGCGGATTTTGCTCGCCCAGGCGAGCGCTTCGATTTGATCCACCGCGAAGACATCCGGCGGCACAGCCTGTTCCCGCAGGAGCGAACTGGCGAGAACCAACTCACCGTGATCGGCGCTGTCGGCGATCTTGAGAAGCTTGCCCAAGGGGCCGGCGTGCTGGCCCAGGGCTTCGGCGACCGGCCCCGGAAGCGGAAGCTGGGGCAGAATTTCCGCCATGGACAGGTTGAGCAGGACCGGCAGGAAAGAGAAGGTGCCGACCATGAACGCCGCGTCCCCCGCATTTTCAACGCCTTCGATCATCGGAAGGCGGGAACCAAGCGACTCCAGGAGGCGCCCCCGGCTTGCCGCGGAGAGCAGCAGGGGATTGGGCGCGGCGCCGTTGGCGGTGTCGGCATAGACCAGGAGTTGCAGCCAGCGTTGCAACTGGCGCCGCCCCAGCAAGTTGATGGCCTGGGAGAATGAGGTAATCGGCGAGCGCGGTGCGATGGCGGCGGAATTGACCAGGCGCAGGAGCCCGTAGGACAGCTTGGGTTGCTGCTTGAAAACCTCTTCCAGGGCGCGGGTATCCGCGTCCTGAACCACCAGGGCGAGAAGTTCGAGGAGCTTAAGGCGCATCACATCGGCCTTGCCCAGCGCCGAATTGCGCGTCAGCAGATATTCTCCCGAAACCACCTTGCACTGATTGGATACCGCCCAGGAAAAGTCGTTGCGCGCGCGCACCGAGTGGACCGCGATGGCCGAGCGCGCCGCGAGACCCATGAGGGTGAACGGAGGAAGGGTACGCGCATGCCCGACGGCCAGGACGACGTAATCGAAGGCGCCGGTGGGGGGGAGGGGATCGCCCGGCGAGAGCAGCAGCGCGATCTTTCGTCCGGCGCGCCGCAAATCGCCTTCCAGCTTCTCCGCGGCCTCCTGGCCGTTCGGATCGGCGGGGGGGCGGAGCAGGAAGACCACCTTGTCTTCCGCGAGTCCCCGTGTGAGATCGACATCGGGACCCGATGCGACCGGGACGAACCAGCAGAGGCCGGAGTTCATGGCCTGGGCGGCAGGAAGCGACAAGGCCTGGGCTGCCAGTTCCGCCGGGAGGCAGGGGGCCGCGCTGGCGAGATGGAAGCCGGCCCAGGTCTCGTCGGGATTCAGCCAGGGCTGGATGAATAGATGTTGATCGCCGGCCATGAAATCGTGCTCTCTCTTGCTTATTCTGGCGGCCATGGTAGCAAGTTTGTCTGTCGGAGTCAGCCGAAACGGCATAGCATGTGCCGCGCTTGGCGGGTCGGTGTAGCGACGGCGATAATCCTAGAAGCCTCAGTTGGACGAGTCCGTTGGTGCGTTCGGGTGGGTGCCTGGCGCGAAGCGACGACACGGCAGGCTCATGCCTCTCAGGAGGAGCGACAAAGCAGGTGCCCGGCCGGATGCGCCAGCGGGCCCGTAGCGGTCCCACCCGCCGGGTGAGCGGTTCCAGGTGGGCGGACGCAAGCAGCCGTACGGCGTAGGGGGCGGGACAAGCGGTCAACTGAGGTTTCCAGGATAATCCCGCCATGCTTCCCGAGTACTGGCCACGCGCCACGGCAGCCCTGAGCGCAAGCGACCCCGTGCTGGCGGGGCTGATCGCGTCCTTTCCCGGAATCGCTCTTCGTTCCCGCGGCGATCCCTTCGCAACCCTGGTGCGCTCGATCGTCGGTCAGCAGATTTCGGTCAAGGCTGCCGATGCGGTCTGGGGGCGACTGACGAGCAACCTGCGTCCGCTGGACCCGCAGGCGGTGCTGGCCGCCCAGCCGGAGGCGCTTGCAGCGTGTGGGCTGTCGCGTCGCAAAGTCGAATATCTCGGCGACCTGGCGGCGCATTTCGCGGCCGGCCGCATCGTTCCGGCGCGCTGGGAACTGGCTGGCGACGAGGCGATCATCGCGGAATTGTGCGACGTGCGCGGCATCGGCCGCTGGACGGCGGAGATGTTTCTGATTTTCAACCTCTTGCGACCGGACGTGCTGCCGCTGGACGACATCGGCCTGCAGAAGGCGGTCGCCCTTCACTATCGCGAAGGTGTGCGGCCTCCCCGCAAAGACTTGGCTGTCCTGGGAGAAAGCTGGCGTCCGTGGCGATCCGTGGCGACCTGGTATCTGTGGCGCAGCCTTGACCCGCTCCCCGTCGAGTACTGAAGCCGTCCGCGGCAGGCCGGCGCTTGCCGTTTAGCCGGGCTAGCCCCTTTGGGCTAGAATACCGCCCGGCCAAACAGGGATGTATCCATGAAAATCAGTTTCCTCGACTTTGAGCAGCCGGTTGCCGATCTCGAAGCCAAGATTGAAGAGCTGCGCTACGTCCAGGACGATTCCGCCGTCGATATTTCGGAGGAGATCGTCCGGCTGGAAAAGAAAAGTGCCCAGTTGACCAAGGAAATCTACGCCAAGCTGACGCCGTGGCAGGTGGCACAGTTGGCGCGCCATCCGCAGCGGCCTTATACCCTAGACTACCTGTCCCGAATTTTTACCGATTTCGAGGAACTCCACGGTGACCGGGCTTTCGCCGACGATCACGCCATCGTCGGCGGGCTGGCACGCTTCAATGGTCAGCCGGTGGTGGTCATCGGCCACCAGAAGGGCCGCGACACCAAGGAAAAAATCCATCGCAACTTCGGCATGCCGCGCCCCGAAGGTTATCGCAAGGCCCTGCGCCTGATGCGCCTTGCCGAAAAATTCGATCTGCCGGTGATGACCTTCGTCGATACGCCTGGCGCCTATCCAGGCATAGACGCGGAGGAGCGCGGGCAGTCGGAGGCGATTGGACGCAATCTGTACGTCATGGCGGAACTCAAGGTGCCGGTCATCGTGACGGTGATCGGAGAAGGCGGCTCCGGCGGCGCGTTGGCCATCGCGGTGGGAGACGTCGTGCAGATGCTGCAGTATTCGACCTATTCGGTGATCTCCCCGGAAGGCTGCGCCTCGATCCTCTGGAAGAGCGCCGAAAAAGCTTCGGAGGCCGCCGAAACCATGGGGATTACAGCGACCCGACTAAAGTCCCTCGGGCTCATCGATCGTATCGTCGCCGAGCCGGTGGGCGGTGCCCACCGCGATCATGCGGTGATGGCCCAGAATCTCCACAAAGCCCTGCAGGATGCGTTGCGGCAGGTCAGCTCCCTCTCCAAGAGCGAATTGCTCATGGCGCGCTACGAACGTCTGATGGGATACGGGCGCTTCAAGGAACAGCCTCTCGCCTGAGGGCTAGTGAATAAATCTCCAGCGCAATCCGTTTTGCTCAAAGGGAGGCATGGGTTCCGGCCGCTGGGCTCGGCCCGCGCGGGGCGAAGCTGGTCTCATGACGAAACATCGTTTCCGCTTGCCTGTCGCCTTGCGTTCTCGCGTGGTTGCGCCGCCTGCGCCTTGCGCTCGGAGCGCCGGCGACGATTTTCCCTCGAGTTCTGAGCCCGCGGGCGGGATGCGGGCCCAACCTTGAGCGCCGTCCTGGTGAACCGGGTGGTCGATTTTGTTGCGGCGCGCGTCGATGCCGACGAACTTGTCTGCGTCGCGCTTTCAGGGGGGCGCGATTCGGTGGCGCTCCTGCATGCGCTGGTGGAGGCCGGTTGGGCGCCCCGGCTCACCGCACTCCATGTTCATCACGGCCTTTCCGCGCGCGCCGACGACTGGGCTGCGTTTTGCGTACGCCTGGGGGAGACGCTCGGCGTTCCGGTACGCATCGCGCGGGTACGCGTCGAAACCCGCGGCGAAGGACTGGAGGCGGCGGCCCGTGCGGCCCGCTACGAGGCCTTTGCCGCCTGTGGTACCAAAGTGCTGCTGCTCGCCCACCACCGCGACGACCAGGCGGAAACCCTGCTCTTCAATCTCTTGCGCGGTTGTGGCATCGCCGGCGCGGCCGCCATGCCTGCCGAGCGCTCCTGGGCGGGGGTGCGTTTTCTGCGCCCGCTCCTGCGGGTGGGTCGGGCTGAAGTCGATGCCTATGCCGAAGAACGGCGACTTCGCTGGATTGAAGACGAGAGCAACGCGGATCGCAGCTTGAGTCGCAATTATCTCCGCCACGAGATCTTTCCGCTCCTGGAAGCCCGCTTTCCCGGCGCGGCGGAGCGCTTGGCAGCGGCGTCTGCACGCTTTGCCGAGGCGGATGTGCTGCTTGGCGAACAGGCCGCGCAGGACTGGCAGCGGCTGGCGCGCGGCGAGGCTCTTCCCCTCGCATCGCTCGCCGGGATGGGTCCGGAACGTGTGGCCAATCTGCTGCGCTGGCGTCTCCGCCAACTGGGTTGGCAGCCGCCGGGAGCACCGCGGCTCGCCGAATTCGTCCGCCAGCTACGCACCGCGGCGCCCGGCAAGCGTCCCGAAATCAGTCTCCCCGGCGGCGTAATGGCAGTTCGCCGACGTGTGCTGCGCTGGCTCCCGCACGCCTGAGTGTTCCGGGTTTCGCGTTCCGCGAGATGCCTTTCTTTGAGACCGATTGATACAGTTTCCCCATGGGGGCGAGGCTCCCCCAGGCTGGCGCCTTGGGTTAGAATCCACCCCTTCTCCTTTACCACGTCACGGCCATGATTACCGGATCCATCGTCGCCATCGTCACCCCCATGTTCGATGACGGCAGCCTTGATTTCGAGGCCTTCAGGAAGCTTATCGACCTTCATGTCCGGGAAGGCACCGACGCCATTGTCGTCGTCGGCACCACCGGCGAATCGCCGACGGTGGACGTCGAAGAGCACTGCGAGTTGATCCGGGTGGCGGTGAGCCACGCGGCCGGACGCATTCCCGTCATCGCCGGAACCGGCGCCAATTCGACGGCGGAAGCGATCGAATTGAGCCGCTTTGCCAAAGAAGCCGGCGCCCAGGCGGGCCTCTCCGTCGTTCCGTATTACAACAAGCCGACCCAGGAAGGCCTGTACCTTCACTTCAAGGCCATCGCCGAGGCCGTCGATCTGCCCGTGCTCCTCTACAACGTGCCTGGTCGCACCGTGGCGGACATGAACAACGATACGATCCTGCGCCTTGCCCAGGTACCGGGGATCATTGGTGTCAAGGATGCCACCGGCAACCTGGACAGGGCGTGCGATCTCATCGCCCGTGCCCCTGCCGGATTCGCCATCTATAGCGGGGACGACATGACCTGCGTGGCGAGCATCCTCCTTGGCTACCATGGCAACATTTCCGTGACCGCCAACGTAGCGCCGCGCCTGATGCACGAAATGTGCGCCGCGGCTGCGGCGGGCGAAGTCGCGCGAGCGCGAGAGATTCACTTCCGCCTGCTGGGGCTGCACCGGGATCTGTTCTGCGAGGCCAATCCGATCCCGGTGAAGTGGGCCGTACAGCAGTTGGGCCTGATCCAGGGTGGCCTGCGCCTGCCGCTGACTTCGCTGACTGGCGCGGGCCAGGATCGAGTGCGCGCAGCGCTCGTCCAGGCCGGTTTGCTGGCCTGACGGAGCGCCCATGAACCTGCGTTTCTCCGGCATCGCCCTGGCCCTTTTCGCGGTCGCGCTCGGGGGATGCAGTATGCTCCCGGAATCGAAAAAGATCGAGTACAAGTCTGCGGGAAAGGTGCCGACTCTGGAGGTGCCTCCGGATCTATCGCAGATTACCCGGGACGACCGATATTTGGTGCCCGATTCGGGAGGCCGGGGCAGCGCGACCTACTCCGCCTATTCCGCGGACCGTTCGGGAGCGCGGGAACCCCAGAATACTGCGGTTCTGCCCCAGGTCGATAATGTGCGAGTCGAGCGTTCCGGCAATCAGCGCTGGCTGGTGGCCGCGCTGCCGCCGGACAAACTGTGGGGGACCGTCAAGGACTTCTGGCAGGAGACCGGGTTCATCATCAACCTTGAGCGCCCCGAAGCCGGCGTGATGGAGACCGATTGGGCCGAGAATCGAGCCAAGATTCCCGGCGACTTCATTCGCAACACTCTCGGAAAGATTCTCGAGTCCCTTTACTCGTCCGGGGAACGGGATAAGTTCCGTACCCGCCTAGAACCGGGCGTGACGCCTGGTACCACCGACATCTTCATCAGCCATCGCGGCATGGAGGAGGTCTATACCTCCTCTGCCAAGGACGATACCCGCTGGCAGCCGAGGCCGCCGGATTCCGAACTGGAAGCCGAGATGCTGCGTCGGCTGATGGTGCGCCTCGGTACCGAGGAGAAGCGCGCGGAGGTTGCTCTCGCCCAGATCAAGGCCGAGCCCAAGGCGCGACTTTCCCGCTCGGATGACGGTTCCGGCACGGTCGAGGTGCAGGAGCGCTTTGATCGGGCGTGGCGGCGAGTCGGCTTGGCCCTTGATCGGGTCGGCTTCACCGTCGAGGATAGGGATCGCACCAAGGGCCTGTACTTCGTCCGCTACGTCGACCCGCAACTTGACAGCAAGAAGGAAGACAAGGGCTGGCTGTCCAAGTTGGCCTTCTGGAAAAGCGACGATGCGGGTCTGGACAGCAAGGTCCGCTACCGCATTTTCGTTCGCGATGGTGGCACCTCCAGCACGGTCCAGATTCTGACCAGCGAGGGTGGCGTGGATCGTTCGGACACGGCCCGCAAGATTCTCTCCCTGCTCAACGACCAGTTGCAGTGATTCGTTTCTCCAGTCTCGGCAGCGGCAGTGCCGGAAATGGCTTGCTGGTCGAGACGGGGGCTGCGCGGGTGCTGGTTGATTGCGGATTCGGGCTGGCAGAAGCCCATTCGAGGCTGGCTCGCCGAGGTGTGCAGCCGACCTCGATCACCGCGATCATGGTGACCCACGAGCATGGCGATCATGCAGGCGGGGCGCTTCGCCTGGCGAAGCGACATCGCATTCCCTTGTGGACAAGTTATGGGACCTGGCAGGCGCTGGCGCCGCGCGGAGAGGGCGTCGATGTTCGCTACCTTTCCTGCGGCGAGTCCTTTGCCCTGGTCGATCTTGCGATTACGCCCTTTACCGTGCCTCACGATGCGCGAGAACCGCTTCAGTTCGTCTTCTCCGATGGGCATCGCCGCCTCGGCCTGTTGACCGATGTCGGCACCGTGACGCCCCATGTCCGCCGGAATCTCAGTGGCTGTGACGGTTTGGTGCTTGAATGCAATCATGATTCCGGGATGCTTGAACGATCACGCTATCCGGCATCCCTCAAGAGACGGATCTCCGGCACCCTCGGGCACCTGGAAAATGGGGCTGCGGCGGCGCTGCTACGGGAGATCGATACCAGCCGATTGCGCTGTCTTGTGGCCGCCCACCTGAGCCAGGAAAACAATCGTGCGGATCTCGCTGCTGGCGCCCTAGCCAGCGCGGTTGGCTGGCCGCTGGGGCGGATCGTTGTGGCGACCCAGGAGGATGGGTTCGACTGGCAAGCGCTTGAGTGAGGCGAAAATACTTGAGAAGGCCAGAGAGCAAAAAAAAGCGGGGCAGAGCCCCGCTTTTTTTTCCGGAAAAACCGGATTACTTCTTGGCTTCAGCCGGAGCAGCGGCTTCGGCGGGCTTGGCAGCGTCGGCGGCCGGGGCGGCGGCAGGAGCAGCGGCTTCGGCGGGCTTGGCAGCGTCGGCGGCCGGGGCGGCAGCAGGAGCCGGAGCGGGAGCAGCCGGGGCAGCGGCCGGAGCGGGAGCGGGGGCCGGAGCGGCAGCCGGCTCTTCCTTCTTACCGCAGGCGGTGACGGCCAGGGCAACCAGGGCAGCGACGAGGATGGACTTGTTCATTGGAGGATTCCCTTTTCAGTAAAGTAACGAACAGACTTGCCAGAATTTTTGGTGACTGAACGACCAGTCAGCGGGCGATTATAGCAAGAATCGCGGGCGGTGCTCCGGAAAAATGGTGCACTGCGCAATGGTGTTGTTTTGCCGCTACAAACCCAATGTCGTAGGGCTGACCGAGGTTCCCTCCTCGGCCCAGATTTCCTCGAAGCGCTTGACGTAGGGGAGCACTTCCTCGCGCTCGCTGACCAGAAATTTGCATCGGGGGTGATCACGGTCGAAGCGAATGAGCGCGTGCCTGCCGTCGGCGATCACCAGGGCGTCCCGCAAGGCGGTGAGCGAGTCGCCGCTTTGTCGGACCGCAAGGGTGTGGTGAAAGCGGCTCAACAATTCCATGAGGCGCGGGTGGCGCAGCCGCAGAGGCGTTGCATCCTGGACCACGATACGTACCGTGAGACGGTCGGGGTCGGTGAGCAGGCGACGCAGGCAGTCGATGTGCTGAGGCGAATCCAGCTGCAACTCCCGGAGATCGGGATCCCAGATCAAGATCTCGTCACAGGCCATCGCCAGCAGTCGGTCAAGGCTGCCACGATAGTCGCTCCAAGTCGTATGAATCTCCCGTGCCATGGCAAGCAGTGTAGCCGATTGCTAAAATCCGCGCTTTTTCGGAGTTTTCATGCCCGTTGCGGCCATAGAGTCCCTCGATCACGAAGCGCGCGGAGTTGCGCGCCAGGAGGGCAAGGCGATTTTCGTGGATGGCGCCCTGCCCGGGGAGATCGTGGAGTACGCGAGCTATCGGCGCAAGCCGAGCTTCGAAATGGCGCAATTGGTGCGCGTGGTCTCGCCTTCGTCGGCTCGCACGGCCCCTCGCTGTCCCCATTTCGGCGTTTGTGGCGGATGCGCCATGCAGCATCTCAATCCCGAGGCTCAGGTTGCGGTCAAGCAGCGCATCCTGGAGGACAGCCTCTGGCATATCGGGCGCGTGCGTCCCGACCAAGTTCTTCCGCCTATCCAGGGAGAGCCCTGGGGGTATCGCCGGCGTGCGCGGCTTGGCGTGCGGCGGGTGCCCAAGAAGGGGGGGATGCTGGTCGGGTTTCACGAGCGGCGCAGCAGCTACATCGCAGATATTCGAAGCTGCCCCGTCCTGCCGCCGCAGGTATCAGACCTGTTGCTGCCCCTGCGGGAGCTCTTCGGCAGTCTCTCGATTGCCGAGCGTCTGCCGCAGGTGGAGGTGGCGATGGGAGATGCCTGCCTAGCCCTTGTGTTGCGCATTCTCGAGCCTTTGACGGGCGCCGACGAGGAGCGGCTACGGCAATTTGCCGACCAGCACGGTGTGGTGATCTATCTTCAGCCCAGGGGGCCGGACACGGCGTTTCGTTTCCACCCGCTTCCAGGGCCACGGCTTGCGTACGGGCTGCCGGAGTTTGGCGTGGAGCTGGAGTTTCGGCCGACGGAATTCACGCAGGTGAATCACGCCATCAATCGCGTCCTGGTACGCCGCGCGATGAGACTCCTTGATCCGAAACCTGGCGAGCGCGTCGCCGATCTCTTTTGTGGCCTCGGAAATTTCACCTTGCCCATTGCCAGTTTGGGAGCCACGGTGCTTGGCCTTGAGGGCAGCGAGGCCTTGGTCGCCCGCGGGCGGGAGAGCGCGGTGGCGAACGGTTTGGCCGATCACGTCGACTTCGGTGTTGCCAACCTGTTCGAATGTAACGAGGACTCTCTCGCTGCGCTTGGGCATTTTGACAAGATGCTCATCGATCCGCCGCGGGAGGGTGCTGTCGAGGTCGTCAAGGCCCTTGGAGGCGACGCGCCGGGCCGCATCGTTTATGTGTCCTGCAATCCGGCGACGCTTGCGCGAGATGCTGGGATTCTGGTCGGCGCCAAAGGCTACCGATTGCGGGCGGCCGGAGCGGTGAATATGTTCCCCCACACGGCCCACGTCGAGTCGATCGCCGTCTTCGAGAGGTAGCGATGCTCTCCGGCGAATGCGGCCTTCGCCAAAACGACGAGACCCCCAAGCGGGGGTCTCGTTATTTTCCTCGCGGCGCGGCCAGGGCCGTACCGCCAAACAAGGGTCGGTTTCAGTCGCGCTCGCCGGCCAGGGCCAGCAACAGGTTCAAGAGGCTCACGAAGATGTTGTAGATGTCCAGGTATACCGCGAGGGTTGCCGTCACGTAGTTGGTCTCGCCGCCCCGCACGATGCGATTTATGTCGTAGAGCACATAGGCGGAGAAGATGGCAACCGCCGCGGCCGAGATGGCCAAGTGGAGGGCCGGTAGCTGGAGCCAAATGTTGGCCACGCCTGCCAGGAGGACGAGGAGCACACCGGCGAAGAGGAAATTCCCCAGGCCGCTGAAATCCCGCTTACTGACGCTCGCGACTGATGAAAGGACAAAAAAGAGTGCACCCGTGCCCCCGGCGGCCGTGGCGATCAGCGAACCGCCGTTCGAAAAGCCTAGGGCGACCTGGAGGATGCGCGAGAGCATCAGCCCCATGAAGAAGGTGAAGGCAAGCAGAAGCGCAACGCCCCACCCGCTGTCCTTGGTTCGCTCGATGCCATACATGAAGCCGAAAGCGATGCCCAGGAAGGCCAGAAAGGCGATGAAGGGGCTGCCGGCAAAGAAGCTGAATTGCATTTGCACGCCAATCAGGGCGCCCAGTAACGTCGGCACCATGGACAGCGCGAGCAGAAGGTAGGTGTTGCGCAGCACCCGGTTGTGCTGCAGGGCGATGGTCTGGTTCGCTTGTCCAGGCAGGGGAAAGCCGTTGGTCATACGTGTACTCCTGAAAAAAGTGTGTCTGAAGCGGCCGTAAGACTAATAAAGGGGGATGAAAGTTGCAACCCGCCGGAGTTCCTTGGGAGGCGCAGCGGTCACGGAAGTCCTGCGCGTCAGGTCGGTCTCTTGGCGCGGGCTTCGAGGCGGGCCAAGGCCCAGACGACATGCTCACGCACCATGGTGTCTGGGTAATCGGTGCGTAGGGCGAGTGCGCGTCGGCTTTCCTCCGTCGCAGGGCCGTTCCCCAGGGCGACGGCAATATTGCGGAGCCAGCGGCGATGGCCGATGCGGCGGATCGGGCTGCCGGCTAGGCGCAGGGAAAATACGTCTTCCTGCCAGGCAAAGAGTTCCGCCAGGGGGAGTGCGTCTAAACCGTTTCGCGGCGCGAAATCAGGGTCTCCCAGGGAGGCGAAGCGATTCCACGGGCAGCAGAGTTGGCAGTCATCGCAACCGTAGATGCGATTGCCAATGAACGGGCGCAGCGGTTCGGGAATGGGGCCATCGTGTTCGATGGTGAGATAGGAAATGCAGCGGCGTGCATCAACTCGGTAAGGCGCCGTGATGGCCGCCGTAGGGCAGGCTGTGAGGCAGGCTTCGCACTGCCCGCAGTGCTGTGACGTCGGCTCATCGGGCGGCAACGGCAGGTTAGTGTAGATGTCTCCGAGGAAACGCCAGGAGCCTTGCCGGGAGAGGAGGAGGGTGTGTTTGCCCCGCCAGCCGAGTCCGGCTTGTCGGGCGAATTCAACCTCCATGACAGGCGCGGAGTCGGAAAAAACGCGGTAGCCGAAGGGGCCGGCGAGTTCTTCGATGGCACCTGCAAGTTTTTGCAGGCGCTGGCGAACCGTCTTGTGGTAGTCCCTGCCAAGCGCGTAGCGGGAAATGTAGGCGAGCGTGCCGTCGGCGAGAACGCTCTCCGGGTCGGCTGCCGCCGGCTTGTAATCGAGCGCGGCGGAAACGACGGTCAGGGTGCCGGGAAGAAGGGCCTGTGGATTGCAGCGCAGGTCGGCGTGGCGAGCCATATAATCCATGCTTCCGTGGCAGCCCATAGCAAGCCACTGGCGTAGCCGCTCCCCGGCGATACCGATCTGCGCCCGGGCGATTCCGACCGCCGAGAACCCCAGGTCATGCCCGCGCGCCTTGATCGCCCTGGCGAGTTCCGCGCCTTTCCTGCTGGAGTTCTGATTGTGCATGGCACCGATGGTACCGTCCTTTTCGATTTTCCCGACGAGGCTGCCACGCGCGCCTTCGGCGAATCTCTGGGCCCGCGCCTGGAGCCGGGATCTGTGGTCTGGCTGCAGGGTGATCTGGGCGCAGGAAAAACGACGCTGGTTCGCGCCCTGCTGCACGGGCTGCACTACGAGGGAGCGGTGAAGAGTCCCACCTATTCTTTGGTTGAAGTTTACGTAATTTCGAGTTTATACTTATATCACTTTGATTTTTATCGCTTCGAGTCGCCAGAGGAATTTCTCGATGCGGGAATGGACGAGTATTTTCACGAAGCTTCCATTGCGCTGGTCGAATGGCCGGAGCGGGCGTCTGGCTGTGTTCCTGGCCCCGACCTGCAACTGCATCTGCGCCCTCGCGGGGAGGGGCGCCGCCTTGAGGTCGCGGCAACGACCTCAAAGGGGGGCGCATGCCTGAGAAAACTGCTTTCTCTGCCCTGCGTCGACGCCTTGCGGGTTCGGCCGGAGCGACCCTCGTCCTGGCCCTGACTCCCTTGGCCCAAGCGGCGGCCAAGCTGCCTGCAGTACTTGCGGTTCGCATCTGGCCCGCGGCGGATTACACCCGGGTCACCCTGGAGCACGATGCCCCCCTCAAATTCAACCACTTCCTGGTGGAGAATCCTGATCGCCTGGTAGTCGATATTGAAGGTGTCGAGTTCGACAGCGTCCTGGACAGTCTGGCACGCAAAGTGGCGACCGATGACCCTTACATCAAGCTCATTCGCGCGGGACGCTATAAGCCGGGGGTTGTTCGTCTGGTCATGGAACTCAAGGTGCGAGTCGTGCCCCAGGTCTTCGTGCTCAAACCGGTCGGGGAGTATGGACATCGCCTGGTTCTCGACGTCTACCCGGTCGAGGCGCCGGATCCGCTCCTCGCGCTGATGGAAGGCAAGAAGGAGGCGGTCGAGCCCATCGTTCCTGAACCTGCCGCCGAAGCCAGGGAGGCGCGTCCGGCGGAAGCGATCGAAGCGCCGGAAATCCAGACCTCGCGAAAATCTGCCCGCCCGGTGGTGGATCGCCTAGTGACGATCACCCTCGATCCCGGCCATGGTGGTGAAGACCCCGGAGCGGTCGGTAAAGGGGGAACCTTCGAGAAGGAGGTGACTTTGGAGGTCGCCCGCCGCCTGAAGGCGAAGATCGATGAGCAGACTCACATGCGGGCCGTGCTTACCCGCGATTCGGATTACTTTGTGCCCTTGCAGACCCGTGTTCAGAAGGCGCGGCGCGTCCATTCCGACCTGTTTGTCTCCATCCACGCGGACGCATGGATCAAGCCGGATGCCCGCGGATCGTCGGTCTTCGTGCTGTCCGAGCGCGGTGCGTCCAGTTCGGCGGCGCGTTGGCTGGCCCAGAAGGAAAACGAAGCCGACCTCATCGGTGGGGTCAATCTCGGCGTGAGAGATCCCTTCCTCGCGCGTACCCTTCTCGACCTGTCCCAGACTGCGACGATCAACGACAGCCTGAAGCTGGGGAAATACGTGCTCGGCGAACTTGGGGCGATCAATACGCTGCACAAGGCGCAAGTGGAGCAGGCGGGATTTGCGGTGCTCAAGGCACCGGACATTCCTTCCATCCTGGTGGAGACCGCATTCATTTCCAATCCGGAGGAAGAGCGGCGCCTCAGCGATCAGCGTTACCAGGAAAAACTCGCCGACGCGATTGTGCGCGGAATTCGGCAGTACTTCTCGAAGCACCCTCCGGCGGCGAAGACGCGTATTGCTCACCTGGATTGACGGCGGGCCATCCTCCCGATGGCGGGCGCTCAAAAGAGTTCGATTTCGCCCTTCTGCACGGTTTTTGGCGCGAGCGTTCCGTTTTCGAGCAATTGCTCGTGCAGCGCCACCTGATTGCGACCGTTCCCCTTGCAGTAATAGAGCGCTTCGTCCGCACGATCGATGACATCGGTCGGCGTGTCGCTCGGCCGTAGGCGGCTGAAGCCGACGCTTACGGTGACTCGGCCAACCTGGTTGAAGGAATGGTTTTCCACGTTGCGGCGGAAGCGCTCCAGAGCCTTGCGGGCATCGTCGCGGCCGGTGGGTTGCAGCACGACGATGAACTCTTCTCCGCCGAAGCGGAACAACTGATCGTCGAAACGAAAACTGCGCCGCATGATCTGGGAGAGCGTGACCAGCACCTCGTCTCCCATCAGGTGACCGTGGTTGTCATTGATCGATTTGAAGCGATCGATGTCGCAAACGGCCAGCCAGTGGGCGGAACCCTCTGCGGATGATTTGCGCCGGCGAGGCCCGGCGCTGCCCAGAGCGGCGTCATCCTGGGTGCGGCCGAGCAGTTCGAACAAATGCTTGTCGAAAGTCTTGCGATTCGATAGCTGGGTCAGCGTGTCGGTTTCTCCGTAATCGAGCAGGCCGATATGGTTGCCGAAGTACTCGCTGACGCCGAGGAGCAGAACCCGCAGGTCCGCCGGAAAGTCCTGGGAAACGACGACTTCGATGATGTACGCCAGTTGATTGAACTGAATGACAGGAAAGGCGAGTCGATCGGCGCCCCCGGGCAGCGCCTCCAGGGTCACCGAGCCTTCCCGGCGGCATCGCGCAAGCAGACTGTCATCATCAAGGGGACGACAGTAGCGGCGGTCAGGAAGATAGGCATTGTGGACATAGCGTCCCGTAGCGTCGAAGCCGGCGCAGGCAAAGATCATTGTCCCGCGGCTGCTGGCGTAACACCGGTAGATGGTCACGGAGACAGGGTGAAAGAGATCAGCCATGGCATCGATCAGCGCTGCGTTGATCTCGGTGCGATCACGCTTCGCGGAGGTGCGGACGATGTGACTGATGAGTTGGAGCATGCGGGTCTGGAAGCCGGATATCCCGGATTTTCGAGGGTTGGCGGAGAAGCGCATTCAATTATAGCGGCCACGTGTTGGCGTTGGATTCGAATCCTTTCGGTTTTTCCGGCGTCCTCGCGGTCGGTTCGGCTGGCGGAAAACGTTATAATTCAAGCTTTTTTAGGTCTGGCATGCGCGTCTATCGCGGCTATTCGGCATCCGTCGCGCTTCCCACGGTGTTGGCCATCGGCAATTTTGACGGTGTCCATCTCGGTCATGGAGCGCTTATCGAGCGCCTCGTAGCGGTGGCGAAGAGCCGCGGCCTGACCCCCGCCGCATTGACATTCGAGCCCCATCCGCGGGAGTTCTTTGCACCGGATTCCGCGCCTGCCCGGTTGACGACCCTACGGGAAAAACTAGAACTTCTTGCCGATTGCGGCGTGGAGTTGACCATGGCGTGCCGATTCGACGCCGCCTTTGCGGCGCTGGACGCCGAGCGCTTCGTCGAAAACATTCTTGTCGCAGCCCTGCGGGTCCGTCATTTGGTGATCGGCGACGACTTTCGATTCGGTCGCGAGCGGCGTGGTGACTTTTCCCTGCTTCAGGCGGCGGGCGGCGCGCACGGGTTCTCGGTAGAGGCGATGCCAAGCGTGGTGGTCGATGGCGGGCGGGTTTCCAGCTCCGCTGTCCGCGAAGCGCTAGCCGCTGGCGACATGGAGCGGGCTGCTCGCCTGCTGGGTCGGCCCTACGTCATCGACGGCAAGGTCATTCATGGCGACAAGATCGGCCGTCAACTGGGCTTTCGCACCGCCAACATTCGCATCAAGCACAACCCGTTGCCCATGGCCGGCGTCTTCTGCGTCGAGGTGGGTGGACTGGGCGATACGCCCCGGCCCGGTGTCGCCAACCTGGGCGTACGCCCGACCTTGGGCGGAACCCGGCCCCTGCTGGAAATCCATCTCTTCGATTTCGACCGCGACATCTACGGCGCCCACCTGGCGGTACGCTTCGTCCATAAGTTGCGGGACGAGCAACGCTTTCCCAATTTCGATGCCCTCAGGGCGCAGATTGCCGCGGACGCGGTGGCGGCCCGGGCCTATTTCAAGCTGTGAGCACGCACAATGGCTGACTACAAGGACACTCTCAATCTTCCCGACACCCCCTTCCCCATGCGGGGTGATCTGCCCAAGCGGGAGCCCCTGTGGGTCAAGGATTGGCAAGAGAAGGCCCTCTATCAGAAGATTCGAGAGGCGTGCGCCGGTCGCCCGCGCTTCGTGCTGCACGATGGCCCGCCCTACGCCAACGGCGACATCCACATCGGCCATGCGGTGAACAAGATACTAAAGGACATCATCGTCCGCTCCCGGACGCTGGCCGGTTTCGACGCCCCCTACGTGCCGGGCTGGGACTGCCACGGCCTGCCCATCGAGCACCAGATCGAAAAGCAGCACGGCAAGGCCATCCCCGCCGACAAGGTGCGCGAACTCTCCCGTGCCTATGCGGCCGAGCAGGTGGAACGCCAGAAGAAGGATTTCATCCGCCTGGGGGTGCTGGGCGAGTGGGACAACCCCTACCTGACCATGGCCTTCAAGGCCGAGGCCGACGAGATGCGCGCCCTGGGCAAGATCCTCGAGCGGGGCTACCTCTACCAGGGTCTGAAGCCCGTCAACTGGTGCCTGGACTGCGGCTCGGCCCTGGCCGAAGCGGAGGTGGAATACGAAGACAAGACCTCGCCGGCCATCGACGTCGCCTTCCCGGTCCATGACAACCACGCCGACAAGGTGGCCCACGCCTTCGGCCTCGCCCACCTGCGGGGCCCGGCCTTCGCCGTCATCTGGACGACGACCCCGTGGACCCTGCCCGCCAACGAGGCCGTGAGCGTCCATCCCGAGCTGACCTACGATCTGATCGAAACCGCCAAGGGCGCCCTCATCCTCGTGCGTGAACTGGCCGAGGCCTGCCTCAAGCGCTACGGCCTGGAAGGCAAGGTCGTAGGCTCCTGTAGCGGGGACAAGCTGGACCAGGTGGCGCTGCGCCATCCCTTCCAGAACCGCGATGTGGCCATCATTTGCGGCACCCACGTGACGGTGGACGCCGGTACCGGCCTGGTGCATACCGCTCCCGCCCACGGCGTGGACGATTACAACGTCGGCAAGCGCTACGGGCTGCCGGTGAACAACCCGGTGGGCAACGACGGCAAGTTCCTCGGCAACACGCCGGCGCTTTCCGTCGGCGAACTTGCGGGCAAGTCGGTATGGGAGGCCAATCCGCTGGTGCTGCAGGAACTGGAAGCTCTCGGTCGCCTGCTGAAAACCGAGAAGATTCAGCACAGCTACCCGCACTGCTGGCGGCACAAGACACCGATCATCTTCCGCGCCACCACCCAGTGGTTCATCGGCATGGAGAACAAGTCCTCGGAAGAGGCGCCGACCCTGCGCTGGATTGCCGAGCGGGCGGTGGACGAAACCCAGTTCTTCCCGGCCTGGGGTCGCGCCCGCCTGGAAGCCATGATGAAGACGCGCCCCGATTGGTGCGTTTCCCGCCAGCGCAACTGGGGGGTGCCCATTCCCTTCTTCCTGCACAAGGAGACGGGGCTGCCGCATCCGCGTACGGCGGAGCTGATTGAGCAGGTCGCCCAGCGGGTCGAGAAGGCCGGCATCGAAGCCTGGTTCAGTCTGGACGCCGCCGAGCTGTTGGGCTTTGATGCCGACCAGTACGTCAAGATGAAGGACACCCTCGACGTCTGGTTCGATTCCGGCACTACCCACTGGCACGTCATGCGCGGCTCCCACGCCGCCCAGCACGGCTATCCCGCCGACCTCTACCTGGAAGGCTCGGACCAGCACCGGGGCTGGTTCCAGTCCTCGCTCCTTTCCGGCTGCGCCATCGATGGCCGCGCGCCCTACAAGGCGCTGCTTACCCATGGCTTCGTGGTGGACGGCAAGGGCCACAAGATGTCCAAGTCCAAGGGCAACGTCATCGCCCCGCAGCAGGTGTCGGACAAGATGGGGGCCGAAATCCTGCGCCTGTGGACGGCTTCCACCGACTACTCCGGCGAGTTGTCCATCTCCGACGAGATATTGAAGCGCGTGGTCGAGGCCTACCGCCGCATCCGCAACACTCTGCGCTTCCTGCTGGCCAATACCGCCGACTTCGATGCCGCCAAGGACATGTTGCCGGTCGAGCAATGGCTGGAAATCGACCGCTACGCCCTGGCGCTCACCCGCGAATTGCAGGCCGACTGCACCGCCGACTACGAGCGCTACGAGTTCCATCGCGTCGTCCAGGCCCTCCAGACCTTCTGTTCCGAGGATCTCGGCGGCTTCTACCTCGACATCCTCAAGGACCGCCTCTACACCACGGCGCCGACCTCCGTCGCCCGCCGTTCGGCGCAATCGGCCCTCTGGCACATCCTGCAGGCCTTCGTCCGCCTGATGGCTCCCGTCCTCAGCTTCACCGCCGAGGAAATCTGGGCCATCGTCGGCGGCAAGGCTGACGACTCGGTGATGCTGCACCTCTGGCACGACCTGCCCAAGCCAGCGGAGGAGGGCGAGCTACTAGCCAAATGGAGCCAGCTGCGGGCCGTCCGCGGCGAAGTCACCAAGGCTCTGGAGGAGCAGCGGGAAGCCGGCAGGATCGGCTCCTCGCTCCAGGCCGAGGTGGAGATCCGCTGTGACGGGGAGAAGTACGATCTCCTCGCTACCCTGGGCGACGACCTGAAGTTCGTCCTTATTACCTCGAAGGTGACCGTAGTGAAGGCCGATGCCGAGGCCGTTGTGGTCACCCCGGCCCCCCACCAGAAGTGCGAGCGCTGCTGGCACGTGCGTGAGGACGTCGGCGCCAGTGCCGAGCATCCCACCCTGTGCGGCCGTTGCGTGAGCAACCTGTACGGCGACGGCGAGGCGCGTGCCCATGCCTAGTCCGGCCCGCTGGTACGGACTGGCGGCCCTGGTCATCGTCCTCGACCAGATCAGCAAATGGGTGGTTCTGGCCGGTCTGGCGCCCGGCGAGACGGTCTATGTCGCACCCTTCTGGAACTGGGTGCTGACCTTCAACCCAGGGGCCGCCTTCAGTTTTCTCGCCGACCAGCCGGGCTGGCAGCGCTGGTTCTTTTCTGCACTGGCCATCGGCGTTTCCGGCTGGATCGCCCTTATGCTGCGCCGCCATGCCGGCGAGCCCCTGCTGGCCGCAGCCCTGGCCCTCATCATGGGCGGCGCCCTGGGCAACGTCATCGACCGCATCCGCTTCGGGGCGGTGGTCGATTTCGTGCAGTGGCACGCCGCCGGCTACTACTGGCCGGCCTTCAATGTGGCCGATTCGGCCATCACCATCGGCGCTGTCCTCTTGGTCTGGGAACAGCTGTTCCTGGCCAAGGGCAAGCGCCCGCAGGAATAAGACCATGACAGAAGCCGCCAAGACGGTCCGCTCCGACAGCTACCTCACCCTGCACTACCGCATCACCACCCTGGAGGGCGAGGAGTTCCTCTCGACCTTCGACATGAGCCCGGCCACCTTGCAAATGGGCAGCGGCCAACTCGCGGAAAACCTGGAATCCTGCCTCGTCGGCCTGCCTGCCCACGAGCGTTTTGTCTTTCAACTGGAGCCGGAAGAGGCTTTCGGGGTGCACAACCCGCGTCTCGTCGAGCGCATCTCCCGCGCGGCGTTGCCGTCCGACATGGAACTCAAGGAGAACTCCGTCGTCGAATTCGGGGCGCCCAATGGCGCCACCTTTGCCGGCTTCCTGCGGGAACTGACCGCGGACTCGGCCCTCTTCGACTTCAACCACCCCATGGCGGGCAAACCCATCCGCTTCGAGGTGGAAATCATCGGAATCATGTAATGCAAGTCATTCTGGCCAACCCCCGCGGCTTCTGTGCCGGCGTCGAACGTGCCATCGCCATCGTCGAACGCGCCCTGGAGAAATTCGGCGCACCCATCTACGTGCGCCATGAAGTCGTGCACAACAAGTTCGTCTGCGACGACCTGCGGGCCAAAGGGGCGGTTTTCGTCGAAGAACTGGATGAGGTGCCCACCGGCGCCACCGTCATCTTCAGCGCCCACGGCGTTTCCAAGGCGGTGCGCGAGGAGGCGGATAGGCGCGGTCTCAAGGTCTTCGATGCCACCTGCCCATTGGTCACCAAGGTCCATGTCGAAGTCGCCAAGATGCGCGCCCAGGGTCGCGAAGTCATCATGATCGGCCACAAGGGGCATCCCGAGGTCGAGGGAACGATGGGGCAGGGGGGCGAGGGGATGTATCTCGTGGAAACGGTGGCCGACGTGGCGCGCCTGGAAGTCAAGAATCCCGCACGTCTTGCCTACGTGACCCAAACGACGTTGTCCGTCGACGACGCACTCCAGGTCGTAGCGGCACTTCGCGAGCGCTTTCCGGAAATCGCCGGGCCCAAGAAAGACGATATCTGTTATGCGACCCAGAATCGCCAGGACGCCGTCAAGGCCTTGTCCCGCGATGCTGATCTGGTCATCGTCGTCGGCTCACCCAACAGCTCCAATTCTCGTCGCCTGAGGGAGGTTGCCCGGCAGCAGGGACGCGAGGCTCATTTGGTGGACGGTCCGCAGGACATCGATGGCAACTGGTTGCGTGGCAAGCGCGCCATCGGACTTACAGCCGGCGCATCGGCCCCGGAAACCTTGGTCGACGGCGTCGTTGAACGCCTCAGGGCATTGGGGGCGCAGCAGATTGCCGATCTGGACGGCAAGACGGAAACGGTAAGCTTTCCAATGCCGCGGGAACTCGCATGAGTCCTTCGCCTTCGGGCCGCTGATCCCCGCGGCATTGCCGTTCGTCCGCAGGTGCTGGAATCCTGAGGGGGCTCCCTGTAGAGTGCAGCGTGAAACCGTGCGAGTTCGCCGTTTGCGGGCGGGACGCCGGAAAAACTGCGAGGAGCGTATGGGCGGCAGAATGTGCAGGCGGTACCAGACCGGGTTCACTCTGGTGGAAGTCATTACAGTGACCGTCGTGATGGGTATTGTCCTTGCCATCGCCATTCCAAACTTTGCTGATCTCGTCCGCAATTCCCGCATGACGACCCAGGCCAACGACCTGATGGCTGACATGTTGTACGCCCGCAGCGAAGCTGCTTCTCGCGGCGTGCGTGTGGTCATTTGCGCCAGCGCGGATCAGGCAACCTGCTCGGGGTCGGCAACGGACTGGGCCAATGGGCGAGTCATCTTTGTCGACGCCAACAACAATCAGACTCTGGATGCGGGGGAAACGACCCTGCAGGTTCGTAATGCGCTCACCGGTCAGTCGGTATTGACGCCCTCCGGCTTCAACAGCCAGCTCCTGATCCGCTTTAATCCTTATGGTGCAATCGAGCCGCTGGGTTCCAACGGAAATTTCAAGCTTTGCCCCCCGGGCTACGCCCAGGGGCGGCAAGTTGCCGTCGAGGTCAGCGGGCGCCCGACGGTGACGCGCGTATCAGACTGCCCGGTGAGCTGATCAGCCATGTCTTCCCGTAATCGCCTCCGCTCCTCGCCCGCTGCGCAGCAGGGGTTTTCGCTGATCGAGGCTTTGGTCTCCATCCTGATTCTGGCGCTGGGTTTGCTCGGCACCTTGGGGATGATCGTCAACAGCCTCAAGCTGTCTTCGTCCTCGGCCTATAGGACCATCGCTTCCCAACAGGCCTACTCCATGGCCGAACAAATCCGGGGTAATCCCCTTGCTCTCGTGGTTTCCGGGACGAATGACTCGTTCGATACCTATTCGCCCTCAGCTTCTGCGACGCAGTCCTGTCTGCAGACTGTGGGCTGTAACCGCGCGAGCTACGTCAACACCACCGTGGCCATGTGGCGGACGCAACTGGCCGCAGCTCTTCCAGGCGGCAACGGAACCGTCTGCCGGGACGCCAGCCCAGCGACCAACGTTCCGACCCAGGCTGCAGCGGGGACCGTTTCAGCCTGGAATTGCAGCAATAGCGGGGATTATGTGGTCAAGGTCTGCTGGAATGAACAGCGCATCAGTGCTTCGAGCGCCACGGTAGGTACTGGCGGACTTCTTTGTACATGGACGACCATCTGACATGAAAAATCATTCCGGTTTTTCTCTCGTTGAAATGATGATCGCGATGGTGATCGCGATGGTTGTTCTCCTCGCGGTCAGCCAGGTTTACGTGGGGGGGCTGACCACACAACGCGCCCAGACCGATGTGCTGAGGCTGAACGAGAGCGCCCGTTTTGCGTTTGACCTCATGACCCGGGAGTTGCGCAAGGCGGGGCATCGAAATGTGTGGGCACCCGGGTCTACGGCCACGGAATTCTGTACCACCTCGACGGCAGCTTTTGCGGGGCTCAACGATCCTGCCTCACTCAATCCCGCAGTCGCCACAGGCGTCTGGACAACCCAGAGTCCGCTGACCAGTATTTACTCCCCGGCGGCTGGACGTTACAACGATGTCATTCGCGTCAGGTACTATGGGGAAGACTCCACCGCCACCTCCGCAGTGCTTGATTGTCACGGATACCCCGTTTCGGCGAGCACGCTCGTTCAGGATACGCTCTACATCGCGGCCGATCCGAACAACAATAACGAGCCAACCCTCTATTGCCATACCGACAATTCCGGCGGGGCCGTTACGGCGACTCATCCCGGGGCCATCCCCCTCGTCGCCGGGGTTGAAAGCATGCAGCTTCTCTACGGTGAAGACACCGATGGTACGCCGGACAGTATCATCAACCGGTATGTCCCCTGGCACCTCCTCAGTAGCACTGATCCGGACCGTTTATTGAGCATCAAGGTCTCCGTCCTCGTGCGTTCCCCGAACGCCATCTCCCGCGACAGTGCAACGGTTGGGCGCGGGCCCATGGCACATTTCGGGGCGGCATATAGCGGCACCGCGGCGTCCAACACCGATGACAGCGCGATCTTTCCGTCTGCGGGTACCGATGTTCCCAATGACGGGCGCGCTCGCATGCTGCTGTCTACGGATGTCGTGTTGCGCAACCCTCATTACTGCGAGTAGTGCCATGGTCATGCGAAAAAAGCAAAGCGGTTTCGCCTTGGTGGCATCCCTGATATTTATGGTGATCCTCTCGCTGATCGCCGTGGGGCTCTCGGGAACGACAAGTTCCGAAGAGCGCATGGCTCGTAATTTCCGCGATCAGGACACGGCTTTTTCCGCAGCAGAGGCAGCGCTACGCGACGGGGAGCTTCACTTGACGGGAGGGTGGCAGTATCCCTATCTCCCGCTCAGCCTAGTCGTTTTTGATGAGACTTGCACCGCTGGCCTTTGTGATTCCGGCGTGACCCAGGCTTGGCAGCCCGTTGATGCCCTCGATTTTTTTGCGGCCAGTGGGGTTGCCTCCAATAGCGTGCAGTTGGGGACAATTACGACTGCCGCGAATCTACCCGGGCTCGCGAACCAGCCGCGCTACCTGATTGAAAAAGTTAAGAATCAGCTGGGCGGATTAGGTAAGGGACAGAGCTGGGCTTTCCGTATCACTGCCCAGGCTCGTGGCCGCCTATCCACGACACGGGTCGTTCTGCAGGAGGTCTATGTCCTGCAGAACTACGTCTATTACTGATATCCGGGCTTTCCGCGGATTCGGAGACACGCCATGAAATCCTTCTTGAAGCTGGCCTTGGCCACCCTGATGCTCGCAATGGCGGGCAGTATGACGATTGCGGGCACCCTTGCGGATCTCCCTCTCAGCACTCGCATGGCGGTCCCGCCCAATGTGATGTTCGCCCTTTCGGTTGAATTCCCCACGGCGAATACGGCGGCATACCAGGACACTTCGTCCTATTCGGCCAATAGCCAGTATCTGGGCTATTTCGACAAGGACAAGTGCTACGCCTATGACAGCGGGAACGGATGGTTCTACCCGGTCGAGTTGGCTACCAATCGGCGTTGTTCGGGTGACTGGAGCGGAAATTTCCTGAACTGGGCGAGCATGACCGGTCTGGATGAATTTCGCTATGCGATGACCGGTGGCAACCGAGTCCAGGATACGGCCTCGCTTACCGTGCTCGAGCGGACATACCAGAGCGGGCAAGGGGGCACTTCAAACTTTCCCAATAAGACATTTACCGATGCGGCTGGAAACTCCACGCCCTATCCCGCGGGGACCGCGCTTACCCTCCAAAATCAGGGGCGTGGTGTCCAGATGCAGGTAAGCTCGGGCCTGGTAGGCGTGGTCGATTGCACCGATGCTGCCGTTACGGGTGGGTCGCCGCCTTTCACATGCACATTCACCCTGCGTGGAACCGCGTATACGAGTACCTGTTCCACCTGGACTGGGTCTGGCACCCAAGCTTCTCCCTACCGGTGTACATCCTTTGCTGGGTTCAATGGCTTTGCTCCGACGACCATTACTCCTGCGCCCACGCCATCGGTCATCGGCGGGGGAGCGTCGACGACGAACGTCACGTGCAGTGGACCCACACTGGTGGGCGGCAATTTCGATTGCAATACGCTCACTTTGGACAACGGACATACCGGAACCTGTACCAACTGGACGGGTACGGGTGACGCCGCAACGCCTTATACCTGCGGAGCGTTTACCACCTTTTCTGGCGGAGAGACTTTCGCCCCTGGAGCCTCGCCCACCACCACAACCTTTACGGCAACGATAGCCGGGCCGCAAGTCATTGACCCTAGTTCATCATCGCGGATCATTTGCTCCGCTACTCTGTCGGGGGGGGTGGTAACCACGGATTGCCCCCTCGCACTGAGCAGTGGCTCGGCGGTCTGTGCCACCTACTCGGGTAGTGGATCGAGCGCAAGCAATCCAAAGTACTGTACGAGTTTCGGCTTTGCCGGAGGGCAGGTTTATGTGGCCGAGTCTCACTCGACAAGCTCTTCGACCACCGTTCGTCTGCCAAATACAGCTGGCAGCCCCTATTACGCGACGAGATACCGCATTACTTACAATCAGCCCTCGGTCAACCTGACCAAGTACTATGTTTCCGTGTATCCGGGTACCACTACGACAGGAACTTACTACGTCCCCACCTACGATGTTGCGTTTAGCGGGAGCAGTCTGTTCAATGTGCGGGTCAAGGTTTGTGATTCTTCGGTGGGCCTGGAGACTAACTGCAAGCAGTTTGGCAGCACTTGGAAGCCGACCGGCGTCCTGCAGGACAACGCGGACAAGATGCGATTTGGAGTCACTTCGTACTTCCAGGCCAACGACGTTGATAATGCGGTCCTGCGGTCAAAGGCCAAGTACATCGGTCCTCAGAAGTTCACGGCGGCGACGGGCTTGGTCGCCAATCCGCTCACCGAATTCAGCCTGACCGACGGAACTCTCGCGGCGAATCCGGACTCCACGGATTCGGCGACCGCCAACTCGTTCATCGGCGCAGTATCCAACACAGGGGTGATCAACTACATCAACAAGTTCGGCAGCGTCTCCCACACCTACAAGACCTATGACGTGGTCGGCAAGCTGTATTACGAGACCTTGAGGTATTTCCGCCATCTTTCGCCGACCACAGCCTTCTATCAGGGGGCCAAGCCGACCAATGCGGATAGCTTCCCGGTGATTACCCAATGGGATGATCCCATCGAGTATTCCTGCCAGAAAAATTACATCATCATGATGGGTGACACCCATACATGGTGCGACAAGAAACTCCCTGGTGGCAGTCATACCGCCGCGAACAATGGGGTTTGCAATGCCTACACGGATGGCAACTCGAACTCGCATGCCGCAGACTATGGCTCGATGAGCGGCGATAGCGGTGTGAACGTCAGTACCGAGATGAATTTGCTGAGCACGGCGGAGGGCATTGGCAATATCGCCACGAGTTATACCGGCGCTGGGAGTTCCGCCGGCTACGGTATGGCCGGTTTGGCCGCCTGGGCAGCGCGTAGCGATATCCGCCCCGGGACGACCGATTACGCCGGCAAGCAGACTGTCCAGACGATGGTGGTCGATGTCGAGGAGTACCGGGATTGCGGATACCGTTCCCAGTACTGGCTGGCAGCCAAGTATGGAACTTCCGACGCTTACGATACCAACGGTAACTGGGTGGCGGGAAATACCGCCTGGTCTTCGAGCAATACCCTTCCGGCAGGTGCCTGTGCGTCGAACAGTCCCCCCGGCTACAACGCCGCCGGCGGAGCGGTCACCTGGCCCAAGAACCTGCTGCGTGCGGGTGATCCCCAGGCGATGATCAGTTCCGTGCAGGGGGCGATTGCGACCATCGTATCCGAAATCAGCGATGAAGCGGCCTTGGCGCAATCCTCCGGCAACCTCGATACCGGTACCGGTGCCTATCTTTACCAAGCGCTGTTCAATACTGGCGTCTGGACTGGTGAAGTACAGGCTCTGCCCATTGACCAGAGCGGGGGTGTGGCGGCGACGCCAGCTTGGAAGGCGACGGATATGCTTCCGGCTCACGGCTCGCGCCATATCTTTACCTTCAATGACTCGACTCGCGTTGGAGTCGCTTTTGACCCGGCATCATTTGCGACCAATTTCTCCTCCGACCAGCAGGCATTGCTCAATGTGGACGAGTTCGGCGCAGACGACGGTCGCGGGGCGGACCGAGTTTCCTATCTTCGGGGTGATCAGTCGAAAGAGGCGTTCCTGCCCGGGACGACCAACCCCAATGCTGCGGGCTACGGATGGCGGTCGCGTACGGAAATGCTGGGTGACGTGGTGAACTCCAATCCCTTGTTTGTCGGAGCGCCTTCGGCGGGCTACTCCGACGCGAGCTATCGAGCTTTTGCCTCGACTAACGCCAATCGTGCTCCAATGCTCTATGTTGGCGGGAATGATGGGATGCTGCATGGCTATGACGCGTCGTACACCATCAGCACCACCACCGGACTTCCTGTGGTGACGACGACGAGCGGGACAGAAATTTTCGGCTACGTTCCCGCCGCCATCTATCGTAACCTCAGCCAACTTATGGCAGCGGGTTACAGCCACAAGTACTACGTCGATGGGGCCCCCGTTGCAGTCGATGCATATTTTGGTGGTGCCACAGATGCCTGGAAGACCGTTCTTGTCGGCGGGCTCAACGCAGGTGGTCAGGGCGTCTATGCTCTGGATATCACGAATCCCACAACGGCCAGTGGTAGCGGTTACGTGAGCAATTTCTCGTCTTCCAACGTGCTCTGGGAATTCAATGAGTCGGATGATGCGGATCTCGGCTATACCTTTGGTAAGCCGATCGTTCGTAAACTCAACGATGGCAACTGGTACGTGATCTTTGGCAGCGGCTACAACAATACCTTTGCCGACGGTACGGCCAGCAGCAATGGACGCGCTCACCTGTTCATCCTCAAGGTCGAAGGGCCGGGGGCTGGAAATCCCTGGGTATTGGGTACGAACTACTACAAGATCACCTTGAAGTCGCCTACCGAAGGTTCCACGCCTACGCTGCCCTTGAGTCCGCCCAACGGCCTCGGATACATCGCGGGAATTGACGCGGATTTCAGCGAAACGACAGACATCATTTACGGTGCTGATCGCGACGGTAATCTCTGGAAGTTCGATCTTACCGACGACGATCCCTCCAATTGGCGCGTTGCCTTTGGAACAGTCGCTTCGCCCCTGCCCCTCTTTACAGCCAAGGATGCATCCAATAATGCCCAGCAGTCCACGACTGGGTTGGAGGTTGTGGCGCACTCAAGCGGCGGTTATATGGTGCTGTTCGGCACGGGTTCCTGGCTAGATACCAGCGATCCGGTCAATTCGGGACAAGCAGATTCTTTCTACGGTATCTGGGACAAGAATGACGGTAGTACACGCGTCTCGGGTCGCAGCGAGCTTCAGCGCCAAAAAGTGTTAACCAACATTTCCGTTTCGCTCGATGGCAGTGGAAATACCGTAGTTGCGTCATGTACCTACGGGTCGACGGGCTGCTTGCCAGTCTACACGGCGTGCCAACCGAATTACACCGAGGCATCCGCAGACTCAAACGAGTCAGACCCCCTGTGTCCCTCCGATATCGCCTTCCCCGATGGGACGGGAATTCAGATGGGATGGGTGTTTGATCTCCAGGGCAGCGGAGAACGGACGCGTTCGACGGTGCCTACCCTCAACGGCAGCGTGGTTACCTTCACGACGCTGACCCCGACTTCAGTGGACCCCTGCACCGCTAGCACGACCGGTATAGAGCACAATTTATCTGCCCGTACCGGCGGCGCTCCGCCCTCGCCGGTCTTCGTCCTGGTTGGGCACGAGAGCAACTTTGTCACGCTGCCGGCAGGTTTCCTTGGCGGGGCGAGCACCGCGATCAGGGTCGTTCCGGGCGGGCGAGTTCTGGCTGGTGGCGCTTCGGACAGTCCGGTTGGTTTCACCGCACGCCCACCCGCCGATATCGTTCCGCCCCTCGATGGCTTGCCTTCCCCTCCTCCCCCGGGAACCTCATGTATCGGGGATGGATGTGCAGACTACGGCTACGTTTCCGGATTCGGGTTCCTGTTCAATCTGGTCAAGGGTAACAAGTACGTTCTCGTCTGTGGCGCCGGTGCCTCGGGCGGCGCCGTTTCCTGTGATTGGAAACTCAAGCTGGGCAATATTGGCCGGATTCAATGGAAGCAGATTGAGCGTTGAGAGCCTGCCGTGAGTAAACTTCCGGATTTTTTGGGGGAGTGATGATGCGCATCCGTAGTCGCGGTTTTTCCTTGGTCGAGTTGATGGTCGTGGTCGTCATCCTCGGTATTCTGCTGGCGATCGCAGTGCCCAGCTACGGTGATTACATGCGCAAGGCGGCACGGGCTCAGGCCAAGAGCACGGCGCTTGATATGGCGCAGATGCAGGAGAGGTATTTCACCAATAACGCTACTTATCTCGCTGTCGCATCCGGCATAGTGGCCCTTCCCTCGGGATGGCAGAATTATTCAGGCCAGGACTACGCTTCAAGAAAATATGACGTGACGGTCGTTGCGGGGGCAACTGGGAGCATAGCGACTTCGTACACGATCACCGCAGCGCCTGCCAATGGCTTTTCGGACGCCACCTGCGGGACCATGACTTTGGACAGCCGAGGTGTGAAGAGTCCCGCTAGTTGCTGGTAATTCAATGGCGCGCGGCAAACATTTTCCTTCAGTTTGGTGAATCGACGCGGATGGCGATTTCCAGGGTTCCCGCCTCGGGAATCCCGTTCCGCAGGGCCGGGCGGTAGCTTGCCCGGAGGAACTGTTGGATCACTAGATTTTCCAGCGGGGGCGGCAGCGACGAGCGCAGGCGGCGAACCGCAATCGGACGTCCTTCGCGATCGACGCTGATTTCCACGGACAGTTCTCCTTCGCCGATCATGCCTTCCGGAAGGGCGATCTCCTTTGGGCCGTCGCCGATGATGGAAGGAGGCCGGTAATCGGACTGAGCGAGTTCTGTTTCCGTTTTTTCGTGCGCCGCGGGTTCTGACGGCGCTTTCCCCGGGGAAGTCTCGGGGCGCGGGGCCACAGTTGGTTTTTCTGGAACTGGATCCAGATCGTTCGGTGAGGCTTTTTTCGGGATCGGCACTTCTCGAGGTGATTCGTTGTCGGGCGTGTTCATTCTGGTAAGCCGCGCGTGGATCTGCGGCTGCCTGGCGTGCTCGGACTCGGTTGTGGATCGAAGCATCCAAAGATGCGCGCCGGCGAATCCGGCGAGATGCAATCCGAAGGACGCGACCAAAGCCAACCGAAATGGGCGTAGGCCAAAAGGGACCTTTGGCGGCGCGTTGTCGTCAGGCATGTCTCACGTTGACTGCATGCGATGTTTCTCTGAAAGCGCGTGCGCTCCTTGACGCATTGCGCCGAGTACCTTAGAATCCGAGGCTTTTAAGAATTCCATCAAGAGACCGATATGGCCAATAGCGCACAAGCCCGCAAGCGCGCCCGTCAAGCAGACAAGCAGCGTGCCCACAACGCCAGCTTGCGTTCCACACTCCGTACCGCGATCAAGCGTGTTCGCCAGGCAATCGAGGCCGGTGACAAAGCAGCTGCCCAGGGTGTATTTCAGCAATCCGTTGCGGTGATCGATCGTATTTCGGACAAGAAAATCATTCACAAGAACAAGGCTTCGCGCTCCAAGAGCAGGTTGTCCGCCCAGATCAAGGCCCTCGCGGCCTGATCGTACCCCGGTCAAGCAAAACGGCGCCTGCGGGCGCCGTTTTTTATGCCTGGACATGGGGGCCGCCGCTATCTGGGGGCGTCGAGCATGCATACGCCGTCAATAATCTGAAGATCGTTGTCCTGGGCGAAATTGAGCATGAAGCGATAGGCCATGGGTTCGATCTCCCCGAGTCGCCCATCAATGAATACGGCCTTCTCGCCATTGTAGTCACCCGGTCCGACGTAGGGGGAGTACTTCATCTTGCGCTCCTTGCCAAACGCCGACATGACGCCGCACAAGCGCTCGGCCCAGTCACTCGGCCTGAACTTTTTCCCCTCCCGGGTGAGGCCGACGATGATGAAGGCGGTCGTTTCTGGCGTCGTCATGTCCACTCGATTTGTTCTGTCGGCTCTGGCGGCCCTGGAGCGGGCATTCTAGCAGAATCGTTCTTTCTGTGGCGGTGGAGCCACGTTTGCCAAAATAATACCTTTTTCAATGAATGGGATAATTTGAGTTTCTAGATTTTGCTGCATATACTCCGCCTATCACCATGATTCACGGGGTATTTTATGCCTCCCGGCTCGATCATCAAATACGACTTCAGGATTCGCACTCGCAATGGGGCGGTCGTGGATAATCTGTCCATCTATGGGCGGGATGAGGGCGAGGCCGAGCGCAAGCTGAGGCAGATTTACCAGGGCTGTGAAATTCTTGAGGCTCATCGTCGTCAAGCTGCCTTCAATGGGCGTCTCACGGTGAGCTACGAGGACGTCATGGATCTTCTGACGGCCGTGCCAATACCGAAGTAGCTTTCTTTGGTTTTGCGGTGGCAGTGGCTCGACGGGCGGAATCCATGGCGGGAGCAGAATGCCAAGGGGCTCCAGCTTACGGCAAGAAGCCCTGTTGACTCAGCTCCTCGCGCAACGCACGGTAATCTGCAGCGCCGGTGCTGTTCGCGTTCTGCCGAAAGATGTCGCGATTGCAGGCCGGACTTTCTGCAACCGAGACGTTTTCGGAAATCACGGTGGTAAGCACCTCGTCACCATAGCGATCCCTGAGTCGGCTGCGGACATCTTCGCTCATGCGGCGGCGACGGTCGAAGCGGGTCAGGAGGTAGCGGCGTTCGACTCGACGCTTGAGGACGGGTTCGAGAACCCCCAGAGTGCGCGTGATTTGTTCTGCCGCCTGGAGTGAAAGATAGTCGGTCGAGACTGGAACCAACATCAGGTCGCAGGCAAAGATGGCATTCAGTGCGAGGACACCAATGTAGGGACAGCAGTCGATCAGGGTGGCGCGGTTCGGAACCTGTTGATCCAGATGGTCTAGCCCGCAGCGTAAGCGATTCAGGATAGTGGGTCCCTTTCCGAAAATCGAGTCGACCTTGATCAATTGCTGGTGTGCCGGTATCAGGTGTCCGATATTCGGCCACTCGACCTGGACCTCCTGGAGGCTGCGAGTTTCCTGGTAGAAGGCAAAAATACTCCGGCCGGCTTCGCTGGGAGCGGCTCCGTGAATATTGCTGAGATGGCCCTGCGGGTCGAGGTCTACCAGCAGCGCAGGATTACCCGATCGATGGGATGCCGCACCCAGATTGAGGGATGTCGTGGTTTTGCCGACGCCTCCCTTTTGATTGAAAATTGCTATGCGCATGGTATTAAGCGGCGGGCCGTCGGGGCTCGTGCGGAGCGTTCTCCTTATGTACAAGGCGCTATTTTTCCCTTAAGATTCGCGCCTCTGCAACCGTTTTCCAAGGTTGAGTTCGTTCCGGCGGCGTTTGCCGCCGTTTTAGTTTCGGCCGCCGGTTCCTGGCAGCCCGCTATTTGGGTGGCAGCGGGTCACCATGGATTTGGCGCCAAGTTTTCAGGTCGGTGCCCATGTCGCACGTCATGAATACCTATGCCCGCCTGCCCGTGGCTTTCAGCCATGGCGAGGGCTCTCGGATAACTGATACGGAAGGGCGGGAATACCTCGACGCCCTCTCCGGCATTGCCGTGAATACCCTGGGCCATGCCCATCCGGCGCTGGTCGAGGCCATCGCCGCGCAGGCCGGTCGCCTGCTCCATACCTCCAATCTCTATCGTGTGACGGGCCAGGAAGTCCTGGCGGATAAGCTCGCTGCCCTGTCAGGCCTGCAGGAGGTCTTTTTCTGCAACTCCGGATGCGAGGCAAACGAGGCGGCCATCAAGTTGGCCCGTTACTACGGCCACAAGAACGGCATCGAGACGCCGACCATCATCGTCATGGAAAAGGCGTTCCATGGTCGCACCATGGCGACCCTGTCGGCCACCGGCAACCGCAAGGCCCAGGCCGGATTCGAGCCGCTGGTCGCCGGGTTCCTGCGGGTGCCGTACAACGACTTGGAAGCAATCCGCAACGTGGCGGACCATCACGGCAATATCGTGGCGGTGATGCTGGAAATCGTGCAGGGCGAGGGCGGCATCAACTTGGCTGCCGAGCAATTCCAGCGCGACCTGCGTGCTCTCTGCGACCAGAACGAGTGGCTCCTGATTTGCGACGAAGTGCAGTGCGGCATGGCCCGCACCGGCACCTGGTTTGGGTATCAGCACGCGGACATCCTGCCGGATATCGCCACCATGGCCAAGGGCCTTGGTTCCGGTGTGCCCATTGGGGCCTGTCTGGCGGGTGGCCGTGCCGCAGGCCTCTTCGGGCCGGGCAATCACGGTTCCACCTTCGGCGGCAATCCGCTCGCCTGCACGGCAGCGCTGGCCACCATCGAAACCATTGAGCGGGACGGCCTGATGGCTGCCGCCGAGCGCGTTGGTGCACGCATCCGGGCGGGCTTTGCTGCCGCCTTCGCCGGCGTTGCCGGCATTGTCGACATCAGGGGCCAGGGGCTGATGATCGGCATCGAACTGGATCGCCCATGCAGCGAACTGATTACCAAGGCGCTGAATGCCGGCCTGCTCATCAACGTGACTGCCGACAGGGTGATTCGCCTTTTGCCGCCCCTGGTTTTCAGCGAGACCGAGGCGGACGAACTGGTGCAGCGCCTCACGCCGCTCATCAAGGAATTCCTCGGGGGCTGATCATGTCGATCAAGCATTTCCTGCAGTTCAAGGATTTCAGTGCCGGCGAGTTCGCCTATCTGTTCGCGCGCACGCAGGCGATCAAGGCGCGGTTCAAGGCATTCCAGCAGTACTGGCCCCTGACCGACCGCACCCTGGTGATGATCTTCGAAAAGGCCAGCACGCGGACCCGCCTCTCCTTCGAGGCCGGCATGCAGCAGTTGGGCGGGTCGGCTATCTACCTCAATACCCGCGATTCCCAGCTGGGCCGGGGCGAGCCGGTGGAGGATGCGGCCCAGGTCATTTCCCGCATGAGTGACATCGTGATGATCCGCACCTTCGAGCAGGAGATCATCGAGCGCTTCGCGGCCAACTCCCGGGTGCCGGTGATCAACGGCCTGACCAACGAATACCATCCCTGCCAGATCATGGCGGACATCTTCACCTACATCGAACATCGCGGCCCCATCCAGGGCAAGACCGTGGCCTGGGTGGGCGACGCCAACAACATGTGCAACACCTGGCTGCAGGCTGCCGAGGTGCTGGATTTCAAGGTGCACGTATCGACGCCGCCCGGCTACGCCCTCGATCCGGCGCTGATCGCCGGCGTATCGCCGGCTCGCTATCAGGTTTTTGCCGATCCCATGGACGCCTGCCGGGGCGCCGATCTGGTGACCACCGACGTATGGACTTCCATGGGCTTCGAGGCGGAGAACGAAGAACGTCTCAAAGCTTTCGCGGACTGGTGCGTGGATGGCGACATGATGCGGATAGCGGATGCCGAGGCGGTCTTCATGCACTGCCTGCCGGCCCATCGCGGGGAAGAAGTGACGGCGGAAGTCATCGACGGACCACAATCGGTGGTCTGGGACGAGGCGGAAAATCGGTTGCATGTTCAAAAGGCCCTCATGGAGTACCTGCTCCTGGGCAAGGTTGAAACGAAATAAGGGAAGCGAAATGAGCGACATCAAGAAGGTGGTGCTGGCCTACTCCGGCGGTCTCGATACCTCGGTCATCCTCAAGTGGCTGCAGGACGTCTACCAGTGCGAAGTGGTGACCTTTACCGCCGACCTGGGGCAGGGCGAGGAACTGGAACCGGCTCGGGCCAAGGCCCTGAAAGCCGGCATCAAGGCCAAGAACATCTACATCGACGACCTGCGGGAAGAGTTCGTGCGCGACTTTGTCTTCCCCATGTTCCGCGCCAACACCATCTACGAAGGCGAATACCTGCTCGGCACCTCCATCGCCCGTCCGCTGATCGCCAAGCGTTTGATCGAGATCGTCAACGCCACCGGCGCCGACGCCATCTGCCACGGCGCCACCGGCAAGGGCAACGACCAGGTGCGCTTCGAGCTGGGCGCCTATGCATTGAAGCCTGGCATCAAGGTGATCGCTCCCTGGCGCGAGTGGGATCTGCTCTCCCGCGAGAAGCTCATGGCCTACGCCGAGAAGCACGGCATCGCAATCGACATGAAGCACAAGAAGGGCGGCTCCCCGTACTCCATGGACGCCAACCTGCTGCACATCTCCTACGAAGGGCGCCACCTGGAAGACCCCGCCGCCGAGGCTGAGGAATCCATGTGGCGCTGGACCGTGTCTCCGGAAAAGGCGCCCAACAAGGCCGAGTATCTGGACCTGGAATTCGTCAAGGGCGATCTGGTCTCCATCAACGGCAAGAAGATGAAGGCCCACGAACTGCTGGGTACCCTCAACGAGTTGGGCGGCAAGCACGGCATCGGCCGTCTCGACCTAGTGGAAAACCGTTACGTGGGCATGAAGTCCCGTGGCTGCTACGAAACCCCGGGCGGCACCATCCTGTTGCGCGCCCACCGCGCCATCGAATCCGTTACCCTGGACCGCGAAGTGGCTCATCTGAAGGACGACCTCATGCCGCGCTACGCCAGCCTGGTCTATAACGGCTACTGGTGGAGCCCGGAGCGCCGCGCCCTGCAAGTGCTCATCGACCACACCCAGGAAACCGTCAATGGGACGGTCCGCCTCAAGCTCTACAAGGGCAATGTCATCGTCGTCGGCCGCGATTCCAAGACCGATTCCCTGTTCGACTCCACCATCGCTACTTTCGAGGACGATGCTGGCGCCTACGACCAGCGGGATGCGGGCGGCTTCATCAAGCTGAACGCCCTGCGCATGCGCATTGCGGCCAATCTGGCTGACCGCAAAGCGGGCAAGGCGAACGCGTCAAAGGTCGCCAAGGCGGCTGCCAGGCCCGCGGCCAAGAAGGCGCCGGCCAAGACGGTGAAAAGAAAGGCTTAAACGATGGACGGAGGCGGTGCGCTCTTCGGATTCACAGAGGAACAGATCGCGGATTTCGGCGCGACCTACGGGGTCGGCGCCTTCATCCTTTTCATGCTATTCATCATCGGTGAGATCGCCTGGAAGTCGAAGGCCGGAAAAACCGGAACCTTCGTGCTCTTCTTCGTTCTTGCCTTCGGCATGGTCGGGTTCATCGCCAAGGCCATTATTCAAAAAATCTGGGGTATCTGAGATGTCGCAATTCGAAAATGTTTGCGTGGTCAAGAAGGCCAATGTCTATTTCGACGGCAAGTGCGTCAGCCACACCGTTCAATTTGCCGACGGGAGCAAGAAAACCGTCGGCGTCATCCTGCCTTCCAGCCTCACCTTCAACACCGGGGCGCCGGAAGTGATGGAGGGCGTTGGCGGTTCCTGCCGCGTCAAGTTGAAGGGTGAGAGCGCCTGGACGACCTATAACGAAGGCCAGTCCTTCAATGTGCCGGGAAATTCAAGCTTTGAGATCACCTGCGACGAGCCCTACCACTACGTTTGCCACTTTGGGTGATTGCCGTGCCGTCTTTTGACTTCACCTCCGAAGCGGACCTCGTGGCGTTGAAGAACGCCGTCGACGTAGCCGCCCGGCAGATCGACAACCGTTACGATTTCAAGGGTACCGCGGCCAAGGTGGAACTCAACGAGAAGGACAAGCTCATCACCTTGCACGGGGATTCCGACTTCCAACTCGATCAGATCAAGGACATCCTCTTTCCCGCCATGGAAAAGAAAGAGGTCGAGAGCACCAAGCGCCTCGACCATCAGGCGGTGCAGAAAGTCTCCGGCAACAAGGTCAAGCAGGATCTGAAGATCAAGATGGGCATCGAGACCGAGTTGGCCAAGAAGATCGTCAAGTTGATCAAGGACGCCAAGCTCAAGGTGCAGGCCACCATCCAGGGTGACGCCGTGCGCGTCCAGGGGGCCAAGCGGGACGATCTGCAGGAGTGCATCGCCTTGATCCGGAAGACGATTACTGATTTTCCGGTTAAGGCGGGAAATTTCCGAGACTGACGAAAGCCTTGGCGGTCAGTGAACGCGGCGCCTGCGGGCGCCGTTTCTCATGCCTTCAGGTTTTCGATCCACACCCCGTAGAGTTGATCCGCGAGGGTGCGCATGATCGGCAGGCGGGCCGCCGCCTCGCCCTGCATCTGGTCCGGAGTCTGTACGCTGGGCTGATCGGCGACGGCGGCCGCTTCCTCGGCCCATTGTTCGCACCAGGTGGCAATCATCTCCGGCGTCATCTCCACGTGGCACTGCATCGCCAGGTGGGGGCCTGTTACGAACATCTGGTTGGCGCAGTAGCCATTGGCGAAAAGGCGGGTGGCGCCGGGCGGAATGCTGAAGGTTTCGCCATGCCACTGGAAGACGGTACCCGTCTTGCCAGCGAGATCGCCCAGCCAGTGGCGCGCGACGTCGTTCGCCTCGGCCTGGGCCACGCCCCAGCCGATTTCCTTCACCGGGTTTCGCGTGATCTGACCGCCCAGGGCTTTGCTCATGAGCTGGCCGCCCAGGCAGTGGCCGATCACGGGAACGTCCCGCGCAAAGGCGTCGCGGATCAGCGCGCAGACAGGTTCGATCCAGGGCAGAGGGTCGTTGACGCTCATCGGCCCGCCCATGAAACACAGGCCGGAGAAGGCGCTGGCGTCGGCCGGGACACTCTCGCTGGCGTCGATGGCGATCAGGCGCCAGGGAATGCCGAGGCGTTCGAGGAATATGGCAAAATATCCCGGACCTTCGGTAGGAGTGTGACGAAAGATGGCAACGGGGCGCATGGCGCTGGCGACAAGGTTGTGCTGGGCTCGGCATTTTATGCTCACGCTCTTTGTTGCGCTATCTTCAGCCGCGGCGGCGGCGGATGTCGGCCTTGCCGGCATCATGGGAAACAAGGCGATGCTCATGCTGGGCGGGGGCGAGCCGGAAGCCGTGGCGATCGGCCAGACTTACGCTGGAGTGCGCGTCCTGGCCATCCAGGGGGATCAGGTGATGATCGAGGTCGAAGGCCGCAAGCGTCCGCTGCGGGTCGGCCAACATGCGGTCGGTACGGGGGGAAGCGCTGGCCGGGCGATTCTCACCTCGGACGGGCAGGGGCATTTCTACGCGAATGGCAGCATTAACGGCCAGCCGGTCCGGCTGCTGGTGGATACTGGAGCGACGATGGTTTCTCTGGGCAGTGGTGATGCCCGACGCCTGGGCGTCGATCCTGCAAAGGGCCAGCGCGGCCTCTCGCAAACTGCCAACGGCCAGGTCGAGGTGATGAAGGTCACCCTTAATACCGTCCAGGTGGGCGACATCGTACTGCACCAGGTCGATGCGCTCGTTCATCAGGCGGACATGCCCATCGCCCTTCTGGGGATGAGCTTTCTCAATCGGACCGAGATGGTCCGCGACGGTGACACCATGACGCTGCGCCGGCGCTACTGACAAGGAGACGGCCGTGGCCCACAAAGATCAGGAAATTGCGCTACTGCGCCAGGAATTGGAAATGCTTATGGGTGAGCGTCAGGTTCTCCTCCAGGTGGCGGGCGCCGCCGCCGCGCTCATCGCCACCCTCGACAGCAAAAGGTTGCCGGTGGGCGCCATCGAAGCCGCCGATGTCGTGGCCACTTCGATCAATCGCCTGAGCGAGGAGACCCTGCGGGACGCCCTCAATTCTGTCCACGCCGAAATCGAGGGCGACGCGGCTGCCGCATGAGCGCTCGCACCAGACGCGTGTCACCGTGCGGATGATTTGGTGAGTGTCGATCTCGTTCGTCTGCGGGCCAGTCTGCTTGCCGAGCCGGTCGCCACCGACTTCGTGGCCGAGGATGGCGCGTGCGAAACGGATCTCACGCCGGCCGCCGTCCTGTTTCCCATCGTTCTTCGGGCAGAAGGCTGTACCGTGCTGCTTACGCAGCGTACCGCCCATCTGCGTGACCATCCCGGCCAGATTAGTTTCCCCGGCGGGCGCGTCGAGGCGGATGACCAGGGGCCGGTGGCCACAGCTCTGCGCGAGAGCAGCGAAGAGATCGGACTGCCGAAAACCCGCGTCGAAGTCATCGGGTTCCTACCGGAGTACCGCACTGGGACAGGATTTCGCGTCACCCCGGTGGTGGCGTTGGTTCATCCTCCCTTTCCGGTGGAACCCGATCCCTTCGAAGTGGCCGAGGTCTTCGAAGTCCCTTTGAGCTTTCTTCTCGATCCAGTCAACCACAGGCACCACAGCCTCCATCACCGGGGGGAACTGCGGCAATATTTCGCCATGCCCTACGGTGAATATTTCATCTGGGGGGCAACCGCCGGAATGATTCGTTCTCTGGTGGAGCGCATGGGCTTGGTGCCTGCGCGCGCCTGAGTGCCGATCCACGCGCCCGGGGCCTATCTCCGGCCGCGAAGCCTGTGTTATCTTGAGGCCCCCGCGATTCTGCCTCGTTCCGCTGCGTGAGCCTGCCTGTCATGAGTCTCCTGTCGCTCATCGCCGTCTTTCTTATCGAGCAACTGCGACCGCTCTCCTATCGCAAGCTGGTCGCCGATCCCCTGGGTCGACTCGCCGCGTGGGTCGAAACCCTTTGCAACGTGGGCGAGTACGGCAATGGCATAGTCGCCTGGCTGGGGGTGGCGGGCGGGGCGGTATTTCTCACGGGCGTCCTCTACGCGCTGTGCTGGTGGCTCAGTCCCCTCGCGGCCCTCGCCTTCAACGTTGGCGTCCTTTACCTCACCATGGGGTTTCGTCAGTTCAGCCATCACTACACCGAAATCCAACTGGCACTTCGCGCGGGCGAGATCGAGCGGGCGCGCGAACTGTTGGCGGCGTGGCTGGGGCGTCCGCTTGAACCACTGAGTTCCGGCGAAGTCGCTCGGCTCGCCATAGAGGAGGCGCTCGTCGCCTCCCATCGCCACGTTTTTGCCGTCCTGCTCTGGTTCGTTCTCCTGCCCGGACCCTGCGGCGCGGTCCTGTATCGCGTCGCGGCGGTTCTCGCTGAGCGCTGGCGGACGTTTCCGGAGCGCCAGGGGGACGATTTCTTCAAGTTTTCCGGTCAGGTTTTCGGTATCATCGACTGGTTGCCGTTGCGATGTACAGCGGCAGCCTTCGCCATCGTGGGCGATTTCGAGGATGCCGTGTTTTGCTGGCGCCACCAGGCCGGTGGCTGGAGCGATCGGGAAGTCGGAATAGTCCTCGCCAGCGGTGCGGGTGCGCTCGGTGTTCAGCTTGGGCGGCCGGTGGTCGGAGGAGGAGACTTGGGCGACCGTTCGGAATTGGGTCTCGGCGATCCGGCCGACGTCGATTTCATGCAGAGCGCGGTGGGACTCGTCTGGCGAGCCATCGTCCTTTGGGTCGTTTTGCTTTTTTTGTTGGGCCTTGCCAGTCTGGCGGGCTAAGCGTTTTTTTCAGGAGAATCATAATGAGCAGAGATGTTGTCGTTCTGAGCGCCGTCCGTTCCGCCATCGGTGCCTTCGGCGGTTCCCTGGCCGATTTCGAGGCCAGCGAGCTTGCCGGCGTCGTGATGAAGGAATCCGTCGTCCGCTCCGGCGTCGATCCCCAGTTGATCAATTACGTCACCGTCGGCAACTGCATGCCGACCGACGCCCGCTATCCCTACGTTTCCCGTGTCGCCTCGATCCAGGCCGGCCTGTCCATGGACTCCGTCGCCATGCAGGTGAGCCGCCTCTGCGCTTCTGGCCTGCAGGGTATCGTCACCACCGCCCAGAACATCCTCCTGGGCGACTGCGACTACGGCATCGGCGGCGGCGTCGAAGTGATGTCCAAGGCTGCCTACATGCTGCCGGCGCTGCGCTCCGGCGCCCGCATGGGCGATACCAAGGCCATCGACTCCATGGTCGCGGTGCTGACCGACCCCTTCGGCGTCGGCCATATGGGCGTCACTGCCGAGAACCTGGCGACCAAGCACGGCATTTCGCGCGAGGAGCAGGATGCCTTTGCCGTCGAATCCCAGCGCCGTGCTGCGGCGGCCATCGACGCAGGCTACTTCAAGTCCCAGATTCATCCCATCGTCAAGCAGACCCGGAAGGGTGAAGTGGTTTTCGATACCGACGAGCACCTCAAGCGCGGTACGACCATGGAAGCGCTGGCCAAGATGAAGCCGGCGTTCAAGAAGGATGGCGGCACGGTCACCGCCGGCAATGCCTCCGGTATCAACGACGGCGCTGCCTTCTTCGTGCTGGCCGATGGCGACACCGCCGTCAAGGCCGGCTACAAGCCCATGGCTCGTCTGGTCTCTTATGCGGTCGCCGGTGTTCCCAACGACATCATGGGCGAAGGCCCCATCCCGGCCTCCCGCCTGGCCCTCAAGAAGGCCGGCCTGACTCTGGACCAGATGGATGTCATCGAGTCCAACGAAGCCTTCGCCGCCCAGGCCCTTTCCGTAATGAAGGTGCTCGGGCTCGATGCGGCCAAGACCAACCCCAATGGCGGCGCCATCGCCCTGGGTCACCCGGTGGGCTGTTCCGGCGCCTTCATCGCCACCAAGGCGGTCTATGAAATGAATCGCATCGGCGGCAAGTACTGTCTGGTCACCATGTGTATTGGTGGCGGTCAGGGCATCGCGGCCATTTTCGAGCGCGCCTGACCCGGCTTATCCGCCCCCTGGGCGGATGCCTCAAAAAAACCGCTGGCGATCGCCGGCGGTTTTTTTCGTCTACAGGTACCAGTCGTAGGGGGACTGACTGTGGGGGGTGCGGACGAAGCGTTCGAAGATTTCCGGCTCCACCGGCCGACTGAACAGGAAACCCTGGGCCACGTCGCAGCCGCAGCGCCGTAGCAGGGCGACCTGCGCGGGAGTCTCCACCCCTTCGGCGACGGCCTTCAGTTCAAGCACGTGGGCCATCTGGGTGATCATGCGGACGATGGCCTCGTCTTCTTCGTTTTCATTGGCACCGACGATGAAGGAGCGGTCGATCTTGAGCTTGTCGACGTTGAAGCGGCTCAGATAGGCGAGGCTGGAATAGCCAGTCCCGAAGTCGTCGATGGCGATGGAACTGCCCAGGGACTTGATCTCGCGGATCACTTCGCGGACCGCCTGATTGTCCTGCATCAGGGTCGATTCGGTCAGTTCGATCTCGATCAGGGAGGCCGGAATTCCGGCCTCCCGCGTGCACTTGGAAAGCAGCGCGGGTACGTCGGCGCGGTAGATTTGCTGGCCCGAGACATTGACCGCGATGCGCGCCGGCAGCCCGGCGTCGTACCACAGACGGGCCTGGCGGCAGGCGGTGGCCAGCGCCCACTCGCCGATGGGCAGGATGAGGCCGGTTTCCTCGGCGATGGGAATGAAGTCCGCCGGACTGATCGTTCCTCCTTGCGGGGAGGCCCAGCGCAACAGGGCTTCGCTTCCCAGCATGGCGTTGTCGGCGATGCCGATTTGCGGCTGGTAGAAGAGGCGGAATTCGCCGGCGCTGAGCGCGCGATGCAGGCTGTTGACCAGGGTATGGCGGCGCACCGCGTCGTCGTTCATCTCCTGCCGGAAGAAGCTGAAACTACCGCGGCCGCGCTCCTTGGAGTGGTACATGGCCATGTCGGCCTTTTGCAGGAGCGCGTCGAATTCGCTGCCGTCGCCGGGGCCCATGGCGATTCCGATGGACACCGAGGTGTTGATGAGCTGGCCGGAGATCTGGAAGGGTCGAGTCATCGCGTCGATGATCTTGCCGGCGGTGGCCGCCGCGGCCACCGGCGTGTCGACGTCGTTCAGCAGGATGATGAACTCGTCGCCCCCTTGGCGGCTGATCGTGTCCGATTCCCGCAGGCAGGCCTTCAGGCGGCGCACGACGGCGATCAGCAGGTAGTCACCGACGCGGTGGCCCAGGGAATCGTTGATGCGTTTGAACTCGTCGAGGTCGAGGAACATGAAGGCGACGCCGCGACCGGTGCGCCGCGCCTGCTCCATCGCCTGTCCGAAGCGGTCGCGCAGGAGCAGACGGTTGGGCAGGGCGGTGAGCACGTCGTGGTGAGCGAGGAACTGGATCTTCTCCTCCGCCGCCTTGCGCTCCGAGATGTCCTGGAAGGAGCCGATGAAATTCACCGCTTCCCCTTGCTCGTTGCGCACCGTGGTGATCGACAGCCACTTGGGATAGACCTCGCCGTTCTTGCGGCGGTCGATGATCTCGCCGTCCCAGCGGCCGCTCTCGGCCAAGGTTTGCCACATTTCGGTGTAGAACTCGGGCGGGTGGACCCCCGACTTGAACATGCTGGGATTCTTGCCGTGCACCTCGGCCGCCTCGTAGCCGGTGATGGTCGTGAAGGCCTGGTTCACATCGACGATGCGGCCGTCGCTGTCGGTGATCATCAGCGCTTCCGAACTGTGCTCGAAGACCGTGCGGGCCAGGCGCAACTGGGCTTCCTGGGCGCGGCGCTCAGTCATGTCGGCGAACACCCAGATCGAGCCGGCCTGGGGATTCTCGCGGTCCAGGGCGCGGCCCGCACGGTGACACCAGATTTCCTTGCGGTCGCGGCGCACGAAGGCATGCTCGCCGTCGGAGTAGCCGCTGGTTGCCAGGGCCTCGTAGGCGCTTGCGCCATCGGCTTCCCAATCGGTGTGGCTCGCGTAGATGACCTCGGTGGACTGACCGATCAACTGCTCCGGCGAGTCCCAGCCGAAGAGCTCGGCCATGCGGGTATTGCAACTCAGGATGACGCGGTTGCGCAGATGGACAATGCCCACGTGGGCGTTCTCGAAAACCGCCCGCATCTCGTCGAGCAGTTCCTGGATGCGGATTTGCTGGCGTCGCCTTTCGGTGACATCGGCCAGGGTGAGCACCGAGCCGCCGTCGGCGAGGGGAGACTTCCGCAGGGCGAGGGTGCGGCCGTCGGCCAGGGTCGTCTCGACGAGGGCGCTCGGTGCCGGCAGATCGGGTAGCGCGGACAGAATTTCGGGCAGTTCGCAGCGCGGGCGACCGCGCACGAGAGCGGCGCGGTCGATCGCGAAAATTTCCGCAAAGCGATCATTCCAGGCGAGGAGACCGTCGTCCCGATCGAAAACCACCACCCCTTCGGCCAGGCTGTCGAGGGTGGTCTGCAGCAGGCGCGCCTGGGTCGCCAGGTCCGCCTCCCGCCGGCGAATCTCCCTTTCCTTGAGTTCGCTGATGTCCGCATAGGTGCCGACGACGCCACCCTCCGCGGTCGGCCGCTCCGAGATGCGCAGCCAGCGGCCCTCGCCCACCGGCACTTCGCGCACGGCGGGCAGGCCCTGCCGAACGCCGGTGCGCAGTTCGCGCCAGACGAGTAGCCACTCCGGCGGTGCGCCCGTCGGTGTCGCCGCCGCCAGCAGATCGGAAAACATTCCGCCGGCGACAATGGCGCCGGTGACGCCGAGGGATTGCCAGAGGGCGGCGAATTCCGGGTTGGCGATCAGCAGGCGATCGTCGGCGTCGAAAAGGGCGAAACCGTCCGAACTCGCGCCGATGGCTTCGAAAAGACGGATGCGGGCGGCCTCCAGGGCCTGCTTCTCTTCCGCCAGGGCGGCGTTGCTGCGTTGCAGGGCGGCCATCGCGTCGTCGAGGAGTTGGGTGCGCTCCCGCACCTGCTCCCCGAGCAGGATGGACGCCTGAAAGAAGCTGTAGTCGGAACCCTGCGCGTCCATCCCTTGTTCGACGCGATCCATCAGGATGCCGATGATGCGGTCGCGCCGGGCGATTTCCCCGGCGACTTCCGGTGGCAGGTGGGAACGGTCGAAACCGGGGGCGTCGTCGAGGCTCATCGTGGGGCTCCGGTCGCCTCATCCCGGGCGAAGGCGACCCCGGTGAAGGTCTGATTCACATGAATGCCCCGGTGCAACTCACCGAAGGTCGAAAAACCCAGCACATGGTGACGGCTGAGCGCCGCGGACATGCGTTCGGTCAGCCCCCGCTGGCGGAACTCCAGGTTCCTCAGGATGCAGTCGCAGGCGAGCACGATCTGCGGTTCGCCAATTTCCGCCGCGACCCCCGCGAGGGACTCCTCCAGGTTGGCCAGGGCATCGAGCCCGCGGGCGCGGGAGAGGACGATCCCCTCGTCGATGGCGCAGTAGAAGGAGAGGCTGTGATCGGCGTTGACCTTCTGGATCGAGCGCACGTACTCGTGGCCGCCGATGCGAACGACCACCGGGTAGGCGGCAAAGGCCATGGGATCCAGATTTTCGACCGGCACGCCGACGATGCGCGCGTACTCCAGGGCGGCGGGAAAGCCGTTGATCTCGGTCACCACCCGTTCGGCGGGGCGGGCACCGGTGACCACCATACGCTCGTCGGTGCGCTGGAAATGTTGCGTCTTGACGATGCGGAAGGGCAGGCGGGTGCTGATCAGGGCGATGACCGCCGCGTCGCTCGCCGCAGCGCCGTCATGAAAGACCCAAGTTTGCCTGAACTGCAGGGAATCTCCCGCCGAGCCGCCGACCACCGGGATGTCGCCCAGGACGAGTTGGGCTGCGCGGCCGACTGGCTCCTCGCGCAGCGAGAGCCCGTCGATGAGCATGAGGGCGAGCGTGTTGGGAAAGCCCAGGGCTTCTCGCTGCCAGGTGCTGCGGCGCAGGGCGGCCTCGATGCGCTGCTGACAGTCGGCCAGATCGAAGGCCGCCAGATTGGGAATGAGGGCCGTCGCGGCGGTGAACGCGGCAGCCCCGAAGCCGATGGCGACCACGCTACCGTTCGCGTAGCCGGCCGGACCGATTTCTCCGGCGGTGGTACAGCCCACCACCTCGGTTGGCGCAGGAAAGGCCTGGCGCAGGGCGGCGGCCAGGGCTGCCGCGGGGTAACGGTCGGCGGCGAAGACCACCACCAGTCCCAGTGGAAGCTTGCCCAACTGATGCGCGAGTTCGGCGGTCGCCGAAGCGACATCCGCCGCCTCAGAAGAAGCGACCCGGATGGAGTTCATGGATGGTAGTCTCTCCGTGTGTCAGAAGCCCCCTGCATGGAGCTTTCCTTTATAAACTTATTCTAATGCAACCCAGGAAAAAAACTATTACTTTAGTAATGGTTTGTGAGGAAATGCCTACAGGTTTGCCTGCACCAGCTCTGGCCCACCCCGCACCAAGCGGGTGCGATCTTGGAGCGCGACCCCCCGTGTTTGCGTGGACCGCTCTTGATTTTTCGAGGTTTTCCTTCGTGGCACGAAAGATGCTGAAATCACAAGGAAAATCCCTCCGCATGGCGAGTCGATCATGAATTTCTATAACGAGATGGCCGACGCCGAAGGCGCCGTCCGTGCACATTACGCCCGCTACGCCCGCTGGCTTGAGGAAACGCCACCTGAGCGCATCGCCCGCAAGCGGGTCGAGGCGGATCTCGCCTTTCACCGGGTCGGCATCACCTTCGCCGTCTATGGCGAGGAAGCGGGCAAGGAGCGGCTGATTCCCTTCGACATCATTCCCCGCATCATCCCGGCGGCCGAGTGGCAGGCTTTGGAAGCGGGGCTGCGGCAGCGCGTGCGGGCCCTCAACAACTTCCTGCACGACATCTACCACGAGCGGGAAATCATCGGTGCGGGCCACATTCCTGCCGAGCAGGTGCTCGCCAACGCCCAGTTCCGGCCGGTCATGCAGGGCGTTGACGTGCCGGGGGGCATCTATGCCCACATCGCCGGCGTCGACGTCGTCCGCGCCGGGGCCGGCGAGTTCTACGTCCTGGAGGACAACCTGCGGGTTCCTTCGGGCGTGTCCTACATGCTCGAAGACCGCAAGATGATGATGCGGCTCTTTCCCGAACTCTTCGCCCGTCACAAGGTGGCGCCGGTGCAGCACTACCCGGACATGCTGCTCGAAAAACTGCGGGCGGTGGCGCCCAAGGGAGTCGCCAATCCGACGGTGGTGGTCCTGACACCCGGGGCCTTCAACAGCGCCTATTTCGAGCACACCTTCCTCGCCCAGCAGATGGGGGTAGAACTCGTCGAGGGCCGCGACCTCTACGTCGCCAAGGACCAGGTCTATATGCGCACCACCCAGGGGGCGCAGAAGGTCGATGTCATCTACCGCCGCATCGACGACGATTTTCTCGACCCCCAGGCTTTCCGGCCCGACTCTTCCCTCGGCGTTCCGGGTCTGCTGCGCGCCTACCAGGCGGGCAACGTGACGCTGGCCAACGCCATTGGCACCGGCGTCGCGGATGACAAGTCTATCTACCCCTACGTCCCCGACATGATTCGTTTTTACCTCGGGGAGGAGCCCATCCTCAACAACGTGCCCACCTACCAGTGCCGCAAAAAGGACGATCTCGCCTACGTGCTCGCCCACCTGCCTGAACTGGTGGTCAAGGAAGTCCACGGGGCGGGCGGCTACGGCATGCTGGTCGGCCCGGCCGCGACGAAGGCCGAGATCGAGCGCTTCCGGCAGTTGCTCCAGGCCCATCCGGACGGTTACATCGCCCAGCCCACCCTGGCGCTCTCCAACTGCCCGACCTTCGTCGAGGAGGGCATCGCGCCCCGTCACCTGGACCTGCGTCCCTTCGTGCTCTCGGGCCGTGACGTCGATATGGTCCCCGGCGGCCTCACCCGGGTGGCCCTCACCCGCGGTTCCCTGGTGGTCAATTCGTCCCAGGGGGGAGGCACCAAGGACACCTGGGTGCTGGAAGACTGAAGAGGAAGACACCATGCTCAGCCGTACCGCCGATCACCTGTTCTGGATGGCCCGCTACATCGAACGGGCGGAAAACCTCGCCCGACTCCTGGACGTCACCTGGCAGATGTCCCTCGTTCCCCAGTCCCTGGAGGCCGCCAACCAGAGCTGGAACGCCATCATCGCCCTCAACAGCTTGGAGGACGCCTACGCCGCCCGCTACCCTGAGGTGAGCGGCGAAAATGTGCTGCGCTTCATGGTCAGCGACCCGGACAACTCCTCGTCCATCTACAACTGCCTGCGTTCTGCGCGGGAGAACGCCCACGCCGTGCGGGGAACGATCACCACCGAAATGTGGGAGACCATGAATGCCACCTGGCTCGAAGCCCGCGAACAGAGCTTCGAGAAGATCAGCGCCGCCGGGGTTGGCGAATTCTTCGAATGGGTCAAGCTGCGCTCCTCCCTTTCCCGCGGGGTCACCATCGGCACCCTGCTGCAGGACGAAGCCTTCCACTTCATCCGCCTGGGAACCCTGCTCGAACGCGCCGACAACACAGCCCGCATCCTCGACGTGAAATATCACGTCCTGCGTCCCCACGGCGACGAGGAGACCAACGACTTCTACCAGTGGGGCGCCCTCCTGCGCTCGGTTTCCGCCTTCGAGAACTACCGCAAGGTCTACCGCGACGTCATCACGCCGGAACGGGTCGCCGAACTGCTCATCCTGCGCATGGACCTGCCGCGCTCGCTGCATTTCTGCCTGAACGGCGTGGTCAAGAATCTCGATCACGTCGCCAACAGCCACTCCGGCGAGACCCAGCGGCAGGCCGGCCTGCTCCACGCCAAGCTCCACTACGCGCGGGTCGGCGACATTCTCGAACAGGGCCTGCACGAGTGGCTGACCGATTTCATGGACCACATCTACGCCATCGGCAACGGCATCAGCCAGGATTTTCTGGTGCCCTTCCAGGAAGCGGGCTGAGGGTTGAGGCGGCGAGCCCCGCCAGCGACTCCGCAGGAGCCGCGGCGACGGCGATCGAGCGGGCGAAGGACGACACCCCGGGGCTGCGGACGAAGACGCAGCGCTTGCCGCTGCGCTTGCACTGCTCCTTCACCCGCCAGTAGGCGTTGTGGCTGATGCAGCCTGCCTGGCAGATCACCAGGTCGGCCGCCGCCAGGGCGGTGTCGATGCGATGCAGGCTTTCTTCCAGGCCGCCGTCGTGATGGAGGAAGCGGCCTCCCCGGGATTCCACCAGATCGCGATACACGTCCACGGCCCCGGCGCGGCCGCCGACGCAGAGCACGCACTTGCCGGAGAGCCCCGCCGGCATCTCCTCGGCGTTGGCCGAGGGCGGCGGACTTGCGCTGGGAGCCCCCGCCGGGGTGGCGGCGAGAGCCCGTCGCAGGCGCTCGTTCTCGCGCTCCAGTTCGCCCAGTCGGGCGGTCAGGGCGGCCGCCCGGTTTTCGGCGTCGTCGGCCCGCCGCAGGAGGCCTTGGCGCTTGCGCAGATCCGGGAGCGATTCCCGCAGGCGTTCGAGCTGGCCCAGGCAGCAGGCCGCCGCGGCTTCACTGCCGGCCAGTTCGGCGCGCAGGCGGGTCAGTTCGGCGCCCGCCGCCGAGAGTTCGCGCAGTCTTTCCCGCAGCCGGACCTCGCAATTCTCGCGCAGGGCGAGGGCGTCGTTGCGCAGGCCTTCGTTCTCCTCGCGGAGCGTCTTCAGCTCGCCCAGGTCCGCGCGGTTCTCGCCGCCGACCTGGTGCTGGAACATGTGGATGTCGGCATAGATTTCCTGCTCCAGGGGCTTGTTGCAGGCAGGATGGGTCCATGCCGCCCAGAGGGCGCCGGGGATTCCGCTCCCCGTCGCCAGGGTCTGGCGCCACAGGCGCCCCAGGGATTCGCCATCGCGGGCGGCGGCGAAGCGGCGCACGTTCAGGGCGTAGCGGCGTTCCAGGATTTTTTGCAGGACCTCGGAGAGCCCGTCGCGGGATTCGCAGGCACCGACGGCGGTGGTGTGCAGCGCGTAGTCCGACGTTTCCCGGGGAAAGGCCCGATGCTTGGCCATCAGGGCGCGCAGTTCGCCGACGCCGAAGCACACGCCCACCAGCGGGCAGTGGCACTTGGGAGGCAGTTCCCACAGCCGTCGGCGACGAGATCCCCGGGGCGCTTCCCCGGCAGCTTCCGGGACGCGAGCCGGGGCAGGCGAGGAGGCGCGCACGGATTCCTCCCAGGCGCGCAGGACGGCGGTTTCCGCCGCGGCGAAGGGCAGGCGGGGCAGGCTCATCGCGCCGCCTCCGGCCGGGCGGGCGGCAGCAGGCGGCGGGCGAGGGCGTCCCGCTCCCGGGCCAGGCGGGCGCACTCGGCGTGGGCGCCGGCGAGCGCCTTGTCGAGGGTCCAGAGTCGCCTTGCCGCCTCGGCCAGTTCGTCGTTGCGTGCCTGAAGCCGCAGCAGACGCTGGCCCAGCTCGACCACCGCCTGTCCGGATTCCAGACTGCGCAGCCGGGTCTGGCTTTCGTCCAGCAGGGTCTGGAGCCGGTTGATCGCGTTCTCCTGGGCGACGATCCGCCTTGCCGCCAGGGTCGCCGACCGCCGCTGCTGCGCCCGGGCCTGCCGAAGGGCCAGGCGAATCTGGGCGAGTTCCTGCTCCGGAGCCTCCTGTTCGATGATCGAGCGGTCCTTAAGTGGGGCAAGCATGGAGGCTCTCCTCGGGGCGGCGGGCGAGGCGCAGGCTGGCGCGCTCGCAGAGGTTGCGGGTGGCGGAGTCGATTTCCGGCGATTCGCTGAGGCTTTCCAAGAGGCGCGCGGCCTGACGGGCGGAATGGGGACAGCCGGTTTCTTCATGGATGAGGACGAGGCTCAGAGCGCCGGCCCACAGGGCTTGGGTGGACATGGAAACCCCTGCGTCAGCGGATGGCAGCGGGCAGGGCAGCCCACAGCAAGAGTGCGGCAATGGCGATATGCAGGGCAAGACTCTTCATGGCGCCTCCGAGTGGATGAGAATAATTATCATTCTAACTCCATTCCTCGGTGATGTAAATAGGAATGATTACCATCGATGCGAATGGGAATTTGCCCGGCTCGATCCGGCACGTAGAAGATCGAGCCGTCTCTCATCCGATTGGTGATGCCGGCCTTCTCGCCCTCGTCCTGGCCGATGTTCCGCACCCCGAACTTGTCTGTCCTCGAACCATCCTTTCACGCCATTTCAATAACCCCATCGGCAAGCGCCGTGCGCCCGCAGCACCCGGTTCGGCACGGTGAACGGCCCCGACCTGGTGCGGCCGGATTGTCCGGCTGCACCCGCGTGGTGCGATTTACCCGCGATAGGCTCCTTGTTTCGCCTGCCAGGGCTGGCTTGACTCTTGCTGGTTCGCTGGTCAGTGCTCACGCGTGAATCCCACGTGGGATTTCTAAGCGGAATTCCCTGGCAATTCCTGCTACCGTGCTCGCGAAGCCACCTCTGTCGGAGTCTCGTCCGTGTCCATCCACGTTGCCCTCAACCACGTCACCCATTACAACTACGACCGCCTCGTCGGCCTTGGCCCCCAGGTCATCCGCCTGCGGCCCTGCCCCCATTCCCGCACCCGCATCCTCTCCTATTCGTTGAAGGTCGGGCCGGAAAAGCATTTCATCAACTGGCAGCAGGATCCCCAGGGCAATTACCTCGCCCGCCTGGTCTTCCCGGAGAAGACTCGGGAGTTTCGTATCGAGGTCGATCTGGTGGCCGAGATGTCGGTCATCAATCCCTTCGACTTCTTCCTGGAGCCTCATGCCGAGCACTTCCCACTCAGTTACGAGGCCTGGCAGCGCCATGAATTGACGCCTTATCTCTATCAATTGCCGGCGACGCCTCTCTTTGCCGAGTACCTGGCGGCGGTCCCCCGGGAGAAGGCGCGCAGCGTCGATTTCCTGGTTGCCCTGAACGCCCGCCTGCAGCAGGACATCGCCTACACCATCCGGATGGAACCCGGGGTGCAGACGCCGGAGGAAACCCTGGAAAAGCGCTCCGGTTCCTGCCGCGATTCGGCCTGGCTGCTGGTCCAGCTGCTGCGGCACCTGGGTCTCGCCGCGCGCTTCGTTTCCGGCTACCTCATCCAGCTGACCCCTGATGTGAAATCCCTCGATGGTCCTTCGGGGCCGGAGGCTGACTTCACCGACCTCCATGCCTGGTGTGAGGTGTATCTGCCGGGGGCCGGCTGGATCGGCCTCGACCCCACCTCCGGCCTCTTTGCCGGGGAAGGCCATATCCCCCTAGCGTGCACGCCGGAACCCGCTTCCGCGGCCCCGTTGACCGGCGCCATCGACGAGTGCGAAACCACCTTCGGTCATTCCATGCAGGTCACCCGCATCTGGGAAGCGCCCCGGGTGACCAAGCCCTACAGCGACGAGGAATGGGCGGCCATTGAAGCCTTGGGGCACCGTATCGACGGCGCATTGGATGCCCACGATGTCCGCCTGACTCAGGGGGGCGAACCCACCTTCGTGGCCGTGGATGATCCGGACGGGGCCGAGTGGAATACCGACGCCCTCGGTCCCACCAAGCGGCTGTTTGCGGCCGATCTCTTCCATCGCCTGCGGGAGAAGTACGGGGCCAACGGGTTCATGCACTTCGGCCAGGGCAAGTGGTATCCGGGCGAACAGCTGCCGCGCTGGAGCCTCAATTGCTTCTGGCGCAAGGACGGCCAGCCCCTGTGGGGAAATCCGGCGATGTATGCCGACGAGAAGCGCGACTATGGGGTCAGCGACGCCCAGTCGGCGGCCTTCCTCGACCGGGTGGCGCAGAATCTCGGCCTCGATCCGCAGCATGTCTTCCCGGCCTTCGAGGACGTTTTCTACTATATGTGGCGCGAGCGTCGCCTGCCCGGTAACGTCGATCCCTTCGACTCCCGGGTGGACGATCCCATGGAGCGGGCGCGCCTGATGAAGGTGTTCGACCAGGGCCTGACCCATGCCGTGGGCCACGTCTTCCCGGTGATGAAGGATGTTTCGGGCCGTTGGCAGAGCGGCCCGTGGTTCCTGCGTGCCGAGCGCTGCTACCTCTTCCCCGGCGACTCCGCCATGGGATGGCGCCTGCCTCTGGATTCCCAGCCCTGGGTGAGCAAGGGCGATTACCCATATCAGCATCCGCTCGACACTTCGCAGGTACCAAGGCCTCTGAAGTCCTACGCCGAGATTCGCCAGCAATTCGCGGCGGTAGTCGAGGCCGCACGGGCTCGCGAGGAAGCAGCACGAGCCAGTGCGGCGGCCTCGGCGGCCGGAAGAGGCAGGGTCAAGATGCCTCCAGACACCGTTCCCGGTTTCAAGGAATCCGCTTCCTGGATCACACGTTTGGCCATGTGCGCCGAGCCCAGGGACGGCAAGCTTTACGTCTTCATGCCGCCCACCGGCGGGCTCGATGATTACCTGGAACTCATCGCTGCCTGCGAGCAGGCCGCCGAGGATATGCAGTTGCCGGTCATCTTCGAGGGCTACCCGCCGCCGTCCGACCCCCGGCTCTCCCACTTCAGCGTCACGCCGGACCCAGGCGTCATCGAGGTCAACGTCCATCCGGCCAGTTCCTGGGATCAACTGGTGGAGCGGACCACTCATCTCTATGATGCAGCCCACTTGTCCCGCCTCACCTCCGAAAAATTCATGCTCGACGGGCGCCACACCGGCACCGGGGGGGGCAATCACTTCGTCCTGGGGGGAGCCACCGCCGACGATTCGCCCTTCCTGCGCCGGCCGGACCTGCTGAAGAGCCTGATTGCCTACTGGCACAACCATCCCAGCCTTTCCTACCTGTTTTCGGGTTTGTTCATCGGCCCCACCAGCCAGGCGCCCCGGGTGGACGAAGCGCGCAACGACTCCCTCTATGAGCTTGAGATCGCTTTCCGGCAGATTCCGGAGGCAGGCGGCTATGCGCCGCCGTGGCTCATCGACCGTACCCTGCGCAATCTCCTGATCGACGTCAGCGGCAACACTCATCGCGCCGAGTTCTGCATCGACAAGCTCTATTCCCCGGATGGCCCGGCCGGCCGTCATGGCTTGCTCGAACTGCGGGCCTTCGAGATGCCGCCACACGCCCGCATGTCGCTCGCCCAGCAGCTTCTCCTGCGGGGCCTCGTCGCCCGCTTCTGGGACGAACCCTACGACCCGCCGCGGCTGGCCCGCTGGGGCACCGAGCTGCACGACCGCTTCATGCTGCCCCATTTTGTCGAACAGGATTTCCGCGACGTCGTGGAGGAAATGCAGCAATGTGGGTTCTCCTTCCGTCCCGAGTGGTTTGCCCCCCACTTCGAATTCCGCTTCCCCAAGTTCGGCGACTTTGCCGCAAAGGGTATCGACTTTGAACTGCGCCACGCCCTCGAACCCTGGCACGTCATGGGCGAGGAGGGGGCTTCCGGTGGCACCGTGCGCTACGTGGACTCGTCGGTAGAGCGGGTCCAGGTCAAGGTGACCGGCATGGCGCCGGATCGCTACGTGCTCACCTGCAACGGGCGGGCCGTGCCCCTGCAACCGTCTGGCACCAACGGCGAGTTTGTGGCGGGTGTGCGCTACCGCGCCTGGCAGCCCGCCTCGTGCCTGCATCCCACTATCGGTGTGCATGGGCCCCTGGTCTTCGATCTGGTGGATACCTGGATGCGCCGTTCGCTGGGCGGCTGCCAATACCACGTGGCGCATCCGGGCGGCCGCAACTTCGAGACCTTTCCGGTCAATGCCTTCGAAGCGGAAAGCCGGCGGCTTGCACGCTTCTTCCGCTTCGGCCATACGCCGGGACGCATCGAAGTTGAGCCTGCCGAGACCAGCGCCGAGCACCCGTTTACGCTAGACTTGCGGCGTTAATAACGCCCATTCAACGGCGCGCCACGGCGCGCCGTTCTTGCCTGCACGCCGCCCATGGCCCGCACCCTGCTCGCCATCTATCCCCGCAACACCCGGCGCTTCGACGAGATGCTCACGGCCACGGGCGCCGTGCGTCCGCACTGGCGGCAGTTCTTCGTCCACCTGGATTCGGCGGCGCCCGAGGCAATGCGGGAGCGGGTCGAGTTCGTCGATCGCCGCATCCAGGAAAATGGCGTCACCTACAACGTGTACGCCGATCCCAACGGCGCCGACCGGCCCTGGGCTCTCGATCCGCTGCCCTTCATCATTGCTGCCGACGAGTGGCGGCAGATATCCGCCGCGGTGGCGCAGCGGGCCGAGGTACTCAATGCGACCCTGGCCGATCTCTACGGGGAGCAGCGCTTGCTTGCGGAAGGCTTGCTGCCGCCCGCACTCGTTTATGGCCAGCACGGCTACCTCTGGCCCTGCCACGGCGTCAGGCCTCCGGGGGATACCTGGCTCCACGTCTACGCAGTCGATCTGGCGCGCTCGCCGGACGGCCGCTGGTGGGTGATCGCCGATCGCACCCAGGCCCCCTCCGGCGCCGGCTATGCCCTGGAAAACCGGTTGATCGTCTCGCGGGTCTTTCCTGAGTTGTTCCGCGATCTCAAGGTCGAACACCTGGCGGATTTCTTCCGTAGCCTGCAGGACTCCCTCGCCGGTCTGGCGCCGGTGGCCCCTGGCGAACAGCCGCATGTCGTGCTGCTCACCCCGGGGCCCTACAACGAGACCTATTTCGAGCACGCGTACCTCGCCCGCTATCTCGGCTTTCCCCTTGTCGAAGGCCAGGATTTGACGGTGCGCGGCGATACGGTCTATCTCAAGACCCTGCGAGGATTGAAGCGGGTGCATGTGATCCTGCGCCGGCAGGACGATAGCTTCTGCGACCCCCTGGAGCTGCGGGGCGATTCCGCCCTCGGGGTTCCCGGGCTTCTCACCGCGGTGCGCGCTGGCCAGGTCGTGGTGACCAACGCCCTGGGCAGCGGCTTGCTGGGGTCGGGCGCCCTGATGGGTTTTCTGCCCGCCGTGTGCGAACGCCTGCTCGGCGAGCGCCTCGCCATGCCCTCGGTGGCCACCTGGTGGTGCGGCGAACGACCCGCCCTCGAGTACGTGCGAGAGCACCTGGACGAACTGGTCATCAAACCGGCCTACCCCACCCAGCATTTCGACCCCACCTTCGGCCGCGATCTCCAGGGCGAAGCGCGCGAGGAAATGTTGCGCCGCATCGAGGCGCGGCCCCACGCCTACGTGGCCCAGGAGCTCGTACACCTTTCCCAGGCGCCCACCTGGAGCCGGGCCCACGAGCGGCGCTTGCTGGCGCGCGCGGTTGGTCTCCGCGTCTACGCCGTCGCGACGCCGGACGGATACCGGGTCATGCCCGGCGGCCTGGCGCGGGTAGCCAGCGGCGCCAACGCCATGGTCATTTCCATGCAGCGAGGTGGTTCCGCCAAGGACACCTGGGTACTCTCCGATGGGCACGTCAGCGACTTCAGCCTGCTCAAGACCTCCCTCGGAGTGGCGGACCTGGTGCGCGGCGGCGCCAACCTCTCATCGCGGGTCGTGGAAAACCTGTTCTGGGTCGGCCGCTACTCGGAACGCTTCGACGCCACGGCCCGCCTGCTGCGCGTCGTGCTGGCCCGCCTAGTGGAATCCGGCGGAGAGCGCACGCCGGCGCTCGCCGCGGTACAGGAACTCGCCGAGGCATTGGAGATCGTGCCCACACGCGAGGAGGACGAAGCCGATCCCGACCATTCCGAACACCGGCTCCTGGAAGCCATCTACGATCCCGATCAGGCGGGCAGCCTGGCCGGCAGCATCCAGAATCTGATGTGGGCGGCGACCCACGTGCGGGAGCGCCTTTCCCTCGATCACTGGCATTCCCTCAACAAGCTCCAGCGGGATTTGCAGGCGGCGCGCAAGCGGCACCCTTCCCTGCCGGATGCCATCGCCTTCCTCGATCGCGTGCTGCTGGTTTCGTCATCCCTCACCGGCTTTGCGGTGGATAACATGACGCGCGACGATGGCTGGCGCTTCCTCATCACGGGGCGGCGGATCGAGCGCCTGGACCATCTGGCCAGCACGATGGCACGTTTTCTCCAGCTACCCTCGGCGCGCGCGCCGGGCGCCCTGGAGTGGCTGCTGGAACTCATGGACAGCATCATCACCTTCCGCTCGCGCTACTCGCGGCCGCCCGAACTGTTGCCGGTTCTCGACCTGCTCGTCTTCGACGAGTCGAATCCCCACGGCGTCGCCTTCCAGGTCGAGAATCTGGTGCGCTACCTCGAACGCATGGACCGCGACCTGGGCGACATTCGCGATGCCCGCCTGCTGGCGGCCGGGGCAGCGCTGCGCGCCACCGACCTCGACCGCTTTGCCGGCCTCGACTTCAACACGTGTTGCGAATGTTCGCCGTGCGCCGAGCTTGCTGCCCGTCTCGACGAGGTGGTCGGCGCCGTGCGCAGCCTCTCCGACCGCCTGGCGATGCGCTTCTTCACCCACGTCGGCGACGTGAGCCGTCAGACCCTCGCTCTCTGACCGTGGCCCGCTATCGCGTCCTGCATGAAACCCGCTACGACTACGGAGCGCCGGTTTCCCTTTCCCAGCAGCAACTTCATCTCGCGCCCCGCGTCCTGCCCTGGCAGCACTGCGAGGAGCACCAGATCGACATTGATCCCCCGCCGACTTGGCAGCGCTACGGGCGCGACGCTTTCGGGAATCCCGTGATGTGGGTGAGCTTCGAGGTTCCCCACGAAACCCTCAGCGTTCATGCGGCCATGACGGTGGAAGTGCTGGCTCATCGACCGGACGTGCCGCCGGAGGCAACCTCGCCGTGGGAGGCGGTACGCGATCAACTGGCCTACAGCGCCTTGCCGCCGGGGAGTGACGACCTGGAGGCCGCCCGCTTCCTGTTCGAATCCCCCTTCGTACGTGTCAAGAGTGATTTCGCCGCCTACGCGGCGGACTGCTTCCCCGCAGGCAGGCCCCTGCTCGCGGCGGCCATTGCGCTGATGGAGAAAATCCATGGCGAGTTCCGCTTCGACCCGGAAGCGACCACCGTGGCTACGCCGGTGCTGGAAGTCTTGGCCAGGAAACGCGGTGTCTGCCAGGACTTCGCCCATTTGATGATCGCCTGCCTTCGCTCCCTGGGCCTCTCTGCTCGTTATGTCAGCGGTTATCTTCTCACCCATCCACCACCGGGCCGGCCGCGGCTGGTCGGGGCGGACGCCTCCCATGCCTGGGTCTCGCTCTATTGCCCGGGGGTCGGCGACGGCTGGGTCGATCTCGATCCGACCAACAGGCTTCTGCCGGATACCGAGCACATCACCGTCGCCCTGGGGCGGGACTTCAGCGACATCTCGCCCCTGCGCGGCATCATTCTCGGCGGCGGCAGCCACGAGCCCGAGGTGGCGGTCACCGTCCTGCCCCTCGATGACGCCGCGGAGCTTGCCGCCGCGCCGCATCCGCCGGACTCCGGCGCGGGGGAAGACGGTGCCGCCTGAGGCGGCAGTCGCCGTCGTCGGTGCCGGACCGGCCGGATTGATGGCGGCCGAGGCGCTCCTGGAGCGCGGCGTCTCTGTGGAACTCTTCGATGCCATGCCAACCCCGGGACGCAAGTTCCTCATGGCCGGGCGCGGCGGCCTCAATATCACCCATGGCGAGGCGCCGGAGGCCTTTCTGGACCGCTACGGCGCCAGGCGGGACGTCCTCGCGCCGGCCCTCGCGGATTTCGGGCCTGAGGCGCTGCGGGCCTGGATGGCCGGACTGGGAATCGCCAGCTTCGTCGGCAGCTCGGGACGGGTCTTCCCAGTCGGCATGAAGGCGGCGCCCCTTCTGCGCGCCTGGATTCACCGTTTGCAGGGCGCCAGCCTGCGCCTCCACACGCGCCACCGCTGGTTGGGCTGGGATGCGGACGGGGCGCTTCGCTTCACCACCCCGGCCGGGGAAGTGCGGCGACGACCGGCGGCCGTCGTCCTCGCGCTAGGCGGCGGCAGTTGGCGCCGCCTCGGTTCCGACGGCACCTGGCTGCCACTGCTCGTCGCGCGGGGAGTCGCGGTGAGCCCCCTGCGCCCGGCCAACTGCGGCTTCGAGGTCGGTTGGTCCGCGCTTTTTCGCGAGCGGGCTGCCGGGCAGCCGGTGAAACCAGTACAAGTGCGTTGGGCTGGGCGCACGCTGCGCGGGGAATTCGTCATCACCGCCCAGGGTGTCGAGGGCGGCCTCATCTACATGCTTTCTGCCTCCTTGCGGGACGCGCTGGAGCGCAGGGAGTCCGCCGTCCTGAGCCTGGACCTCTTGCCCGATCGCGACGAGGCGAGTCTCGCCGAAGCCCTGGCTCGGCCCCGAGGGCGCGATTCCCTCGCCAACCACCTGCGGCGTCGAGGCGGTATCGTCGGCGTCAAGGCGGCGCTCTTGCGTGAACTGGCCGCGCCGGGAGACCTTGCCGAGCCCCGGCGTCTGGCGCGGATTCTCAAGGCCTTGCCGCTTCCCCTCAAGGCGCCTCGTCCCATCGACGAGGCCATCAGCACCGCGGGGGGCGTCGAATTTTCCGGACTGGACGAGGGCTTCATGCTGTCGTGCCTGCCGGGCGTCTTCTGTGCCGGCGAAATGCTGGACTGGGAAGCGCCGACCGGCGGTTATCTTCTTACCGCCTGCCTGGCCACCGGGCGGCGGGCGGGGGTGGCGGCAGCCGATTGGTTGCGCGTGGCGGCGTGAATTTCTTGGCCTGGGCGGCCGGGATTTCGTGCTAGCCTGCGCAGCGGGCGCTCCGCGGACCACAGGCCGCGGAGGGGAAGATTGGAACCAGGGGGCGGGAAGGATGCAGTCAAGCGTGCTTGTGGTCGAAGACGAGCCGATCAACCAGGAAAGATTGGTCGAGACTCTGACCGAAGAGGGTTATAGGGTGGTCGCCGCCGCCTCGGGGAGCGAGGCCTGGGAGCGTTTGCAGGAAGAAACGGCCTACGACGTCATTCTTCTCGACCGCATGATGCCGGACATGGACGGCATCGAAATTCTGCGCCGCCTGAAGGCCAGGGAGGGAGGCGAGCGCGTTCCCGTGATCATGCAAACGGCGATGAATGCCGACGCCGATGTGGCGGAAGGCCTTCGGGCCGGCGCCTTCTACTACCTCACCAAGCCCTTTTCCGCGGATACGCTGCTGGCCATCGTCGGCGCCGCTGTCGAGGACAGACGGGAACACGAAGAACTGCGGCGTGACGCAGCGCGCATCGGGCAGACCTTCGGCTGCCTGCAACAGGCGAGCTTTGTGATTCGGACTCCGGAAGAGGCGCGTAATCTGGCAACCCTGGCCGCCAACGCGGCGCCCGATCCGGCGCGCGTGGTGCTCGGCCTATCCGAATTGATGCTCAACGCGGTGGAACATGGCAATCTGGCCATCGGCTACGAGGAAAAGACGGCCCTCATCGACCGCGGCGAACTGCACGACGAAATTGTCCGCCGGCTCGCGGATCCGCTCCACGGCGCGCGCCGCGTCACCCTTGAAATCCGGCGTGGACCGGGAGAGCTTGCCTTCACTGTCCGGGACGAGGGCGAAGGCTTCGACTGGTCCGCCTACCTTGAACTCTCGCCGGAGCGTGCCTTCGATACCCACGGGCGGGGAATCGCCATGTCGCGCATGCTCAGTTTCGATAGCATGGAATATCGCGGGAAAGGCAACGAAGTCGTCGCCCGCATCGACCTCGACCGTTGAAGGGCGAGGCCCCCTCGGGGGGCCGGGAGCGAAGCGACCCCGGGGGACCGCAACTCTCAGGTGTCGCCCGGGGGCGGCAGGGCGGCAGTCAGTGCGGTACAGGCCGCATCCAGGGCGGCTTCGAGATTGTCGATGAGGAGAGTGATCTCGGCCGCCGGGTGCTCGTCCCGGCAGGCAAGTTCAACTGCGGCCGCATACGCCTGCACTTCGCCGAGCCCCAGCATGGCGGTGACGCCCTTGAGGGTGTGCGCGATACGGCGGCTCTCGGCGCTATCGCCGGCGGCCAGGGCTGCGCGCAGGCGGGCGGAATCGGTGCGGTGGTTGGCGACGAACTTTCCCAACATGCGTTGATAGCTGGCGATCCTTCCGCGTACGCTCTTCAGGCCAAAATCGACGTCCAGTCCCGGGACGGCTCGCAGGGCGTCCGCGCCTTCGTTCGCGGGGGGCGCCGTGTCTGGAGGCGGGGATGCACGCAGCGGCGCGGTCGGCGCAATCGGCGCATTCTCCTGATTCGCATCGGGAATCCAGCGCAGGAGGGCAGCGTAAAGCCTTTCCGGATCCACGGGTTTGGCCACATGGTCGTTCATGCCTGCCTCCAGACAGCGCTCGCGGTCCTCGCCGAAGGCATTGGCGGTCATCGCCAGGATGGGCAGGCGACTTCCCCCGGGGGCAGAGCGGATGGCGCGCGTTGCCTGCAGGCCGTCCATGACCGGCATCTGGATATCCATGAGCACCAGGGCATGGCGGCCGGATAGCGCTTTGCCGACCGCATCGGCGCCGTTCTCGGAGGTCTCCACGGCAAAGCCTGCGTCCGTCAGAAGCGTGCTCGCCACTTCCTGATTAATGGGGTTGTCCTCCACCAGGAGGACGGAATGACCCGGCGCCAGCTTTCGCAGGCGCTCTCCCGCAGCGCTGGGAACGCCATTCGGTGCGGGGCTTCCGCTGGGTGCTACGGGAAGACTGAGGGAGAACCAGAAAGTGCTGCCTTGCCCGGGGACGCTGTCGATACCCAGGCGACCACCCATCAGGTCGATCAACTTGCGGCTGATCGCCAAGCCCAGGCCAGTCCCGCCATAGCGGCGCGTGGTCGAGGAATCGGCCTGCTCGAAGGCCTGGAAAAGTCGGCCGAAATCGGCGGAGGCGATGCCGATGCCGGTGTCGCTCACTTCAAGGCGCAAGCCGACGTGGGTCTCACCGTCGGATTCGCGACGGGCGGCCAGGGTAACGTGGCCGTGCTCGGTGAATTTGACGGCGTTGGTGGCGAAGTTGATGAGAATCTGCCCGAGGCGCAGGGGGTCGCCCAAGAGCAGCGGCGGGATGACGGGATCGAGTTCGAGGCGGAGTTGAACTCCTTTGGCGGCAGCGCGGTCGGCCACCAGAAGCTGGGTTCGGGCAAAGAGCTCGGCCAGGGAGAAGGGGGCGGATTCCAGGGTCAGCCTGCCCGATTCGATCTTGGAGATGTCGAGGATGTCGTTGATGATCGAAAAGCGGCATCGCAATCCGGCAGCATCCGGCAACACCCGATACCCGACGTAAATCCTAGTATTCATGGGATTTTAGTGTCCGGTAGCAATCGGCATAGTCCGTTGCCATCCGAAGAAAAAGCGGGTATCGTGGCGGGTATCAAGTCCGATACCCGCTGCCATGCCCCTGACCGATAGCCAAATCCGCAACGCGAAACCCCTGCCGGACAAGCCGATCAAGCTGACCGACGGCGGCGGGCTATATCTGGAAGTGCGATCGACCGGCGCGAAGCTGTGGCGCTACCGCTACCGCATCGCTGGCAAGGAAAACGTCTTTGCCATCGGGGAGTATGTCCAAGCCCCAAGCGGAGAAACCAAAGAGCAAACCCAATCCCGGCGCAATGCGGGGATGCTGTCACTTGCCGAGGCGCGGGCAAGGCGCGAAGAGTGCCGGGCGCTGGTGAAGCAAGGCATTCACCCGGCGCACTATCGGCAAGCGGCGCGGATGGAACAATCCGCCAGAAACGCGAACACCTTTGAAGCCGTGGCGCGGGAATGGATTGCCAAGAAAAAGCCGGGATGGACACCCTACTACCTGCGCCAAGTCGAGCGATTCCTAGAGTCGGACGTTTTCCCCTATGTCGGCAATCTGCCCATTCGCAATGTGACAGCGGCGCACCTGCTGGAAATCGTGCGGCGCGTGGAAGGGCGCGGCGCGGAGACTGTCGCCTTGCTGGTGCGGCAATGGGCATCGGCCATCTTCCGCTATGCCGTGGCAACCCTGCGGGCGGACATTGATCCAGCGGCGGCGCTACGGGGCGCGATCCATCGGCCCAAGGTGGTGCATCGCAAACCCATGACCCGCGATCAAGTAGCCGACTTCGTGAAGGCACTGGAAGGATATGCGGGGTATCGGACAACGGTTATCGCTTTGCGCCTGATGCTGCTGACCTTCGTTCGCACCGTGGAATTGCGCGGGGCGCTGTGGGCGGAAATCGACCTTGACCGGGCGGAATGGCGCATCCCTGCCGAGCGGATGAAGATGCGGGAGCCGCATATTGTCCCCCTGTCCCGGCAAGCCGTGGAATTGCTGCGCGAACTACATACCCATACCGGCGGGCGCGGGATGCTGTTCCCCAACTACCGCAACCCGAAAACCTGCATGACGGCAACGACACTGAATCGGGCGCTGGAACGCATGGGCTTCAACAGCAAAGACAGCATCGGCTTTTCGGCGCACGGCTTCCGGGCGACGGCTTCAACCATCCTGAATGAAATCGGCTTTCGGCCTGACGTGATTGAGCGCCAGCTAGCCCATGCCGAGCGCAACAAGGTAAGGGCCAGCTACAACCAAGCCGAATACCTGGAAGATCGGCGGGCCATGATGCAGCAATGGGCGGACATGGTTGAGGAAATGGCAAGGGACGATGACAAGGTAACGCCGATCAAGAAAGCGGCGGCATGACGGTTTTGCCGCGCCTAGCCCGACGGGGCGAACACCGGGAACCCTTGCCCGGCTGGCGCGGCACCCAATCAAGGGGCGAGCGTGAAGGGGCGCGATGATGAACAGCAACGACGATCTGCAAACCCACCTGGATCGAATCGGGGAATGGAAACTCTTTGAGATTGATTGGGCGCATTTCCGCAACCTGGCCGTGCTGGGCCTTGTCGATTTGTGCGCCCTCTCTGTGGGCGTTGATCCCAAATACGCGTGGCTTGTCCGGGGCATGACGACGATTGACCCGGACAACATCCCGAAGCCGGAGGAAATCGCGGAAATGGCCGACTACCGGAATGAGGCCATCGAGGAGTGGGAACGGCGGGTAGGCGTGGCGGTGAATCATGTTGTAGCGGGAACGCTGCCCATTGTGCGAAATGCCGCGCCCCTCGGCGGGCATGATCCCTATGAGGCGATACCGGATGACGCTGAAAAAATCGTGGTGAAGGTTGCCGACTTCGTGGCCTGGGCGACTGCGCTACCGGCCCCCTGGGAATTGCCCGAAGAAATGAAACGCATGGGGCCATATCCCAAAGCGGAAGAGGGGTTGCAAGACGGGGGCAAACCGCTGACGCCAAAGGCCGAGACAACCTATCTGAACATCATTGGTGGCCTGTTGGCGCTGATGCTGGGCAAGTCGCCAGCAGGCAAAGCGCAATCCGTGTTCGACAATCAGGCCGCGATTATTTCCGCGCTGCTGGCGCACCATGCGAACAAACCCGGCATTGCACAGCGGACGCTGGAAGAAAAGTTTGCCGCTGCAAAACGAAGCCTGACCGCGACTTGAGCTTTTACCGCAGGTGCGGTAGCAGTGACCGCGCCTGCGATGATTCGCCGTAACGGAAAAAGGAGGATGCACCCGTCTTAACTTGGATAAGGACGGATGCAATGAACCAACTACCCGAAACCGGCTTTCTGCGCTTGCCGCAAATCATTGGCGACCCCAAAGCGGACCCGCCAATCCCCCCGATCATCCCGGTAAAAAAATCCTGCTGGTGGGATGGCGTCAGAACCGGACGCTTCCCCAAGCCGGTAAAACTCGGGCCGCGTGTCACTGCCTGGCGCGTGGAAGACATCCGCGCCCTGATTGCATCGGCATGACAGGGGGCGACGATGGAAAAGAAAAACGCCCGGCTGACCGAAGCCAAACCGAGCGCACAACGACACGCGCATCTTATCACCCGCCCCCGCATCCATGCGGCAATCGTGCGCCTGGCCGTGTGGGGCGTGCTGCCCGTCAAGCTGGCCGACTGGCTGATCCATCGCGGAGGGCCGGGCCATGTATAACCGCGAAAAAATCCTGTTCGTCATTCCGGCGGCACCAGGCTTCTATGTCCTGTCGCCCTGCTATGACGAGGCCGGCGGCGCGATCTGCGAGGCATCGCGGGAACCCGTAGTGGGCTGGGCCTTGGATGCGCTGGGCAGCACCATCCCGGTAACGCCGCATGAAGTCCTGAACGGCGACGACGATCACGCCATCCTCTGCCCGGATGGTGAGGTGCGATCTTATGACACCTGCTGGAAGGATGAGGCCGACTGGCTGGAAGAACAGAAAGCGAAGGTGCGGCATGGCTGACTTCGCTGAACTGGCCGCGCCCCTGCTGGCGCAAGGCATCCCCGTTTTTCCCTGCTGGGAGAAACCCAACGGGGCGATTCAATCGAACGGCAAGCCCAAGCACCCCAACGGGAAGAATCCCCGCACCCGCAACGGTTTCAAGGATGCGACCACGGATGCCGGGCAGGTTTCCGCCTGGGCCGCGCAATGGCCGGATGCGCTGGTGGGCGTGCCGACGGGCAAGGCGTCCGGCCTGTTCGTGCTGGACGTGGATGTGAAGAACGGCAAGGATGGATTTTCCACGTTGCGGGCGAAAGGCTGGGCCTTGCCGGACACCCGCACGCATCGCACGAAGAACGGCGGCGGGGCGCACTACCTGTTCCGCGCCCCCGATGGCGTCCCGTTGAAATCCTCGGCGGGCAACCTGGGCGACGGGCTGGATACTCGCGGCGATGGCGGCTATATCGTCTGGTGGCCTGCCCACGGCGGCGAGGTGGAACATGCCGACACCGTGGCGGATGTTCCGCCCTGCCTGGTGGATGCGCTGCAAGTGCCAGCACCTCGCAAGCCTGCACCGGCAAGCGATGCGACTGACGGCGATGGCATCACCGAAGGCGGGCGCAACGACACCCTGTTCCGCCTGGCCGCGTCACTGCGCGGCAAGGGGCTGACGGTGGATGCCATCGAGGCGGCATTGCAAATCGAGAACGAAGCGAAGTGCTGCCCGCCCTTGTCGGCGGATGAAGTGCGCACCATCGCCCAAAGCACCGGGCGCTATGTGGAAGGCGCGACCGGCGGCGAACGCTGCGCCTATGGCAATGGCGAGTTTGAAGTCTCGCCCGCTGGCGTGGCCTTCATCGGCACTGACAAGCACGGCGAACGCTTGCCGCCCCTCTGGATTTGTTCCGCCCTGCAAGTGCGGGCCATGACCCGCGATGCCAAGTCGGGCGAGTGGGGCCGCTTGCTGGAATGGCGCGACAAGGACAACGTGCGCCATCAATGGGCGATGCCGCTGGAACTGCTGCAAGGCGATGGGGTGGATGTGCGGCGCGAACTGGCGCGGCTGGGCCTGACCATTTCCACCAACAAGAAAGGCCGCGACTTGCTGGCCTCCTTCCTGCAAGTCTGGCCGGTAGAGAATCGGGCGCGATGCGTGGAACGGCTGGGCTGGCATGGTGGCGTGTTCGTGACCCCGGCGGAATCCATCGGGCAGGACGGGGAAATCGTGGTTTTCCAGAATGCCCATGCCATCGAGCCGGCCTACTCCGTGGCGGGCAGTGTGGATGAATGGCGCGATTCCGTGGGCCGACTGGCCGCCGGTAATTCCCGTCTGGTGTTCGCCCTGTCGGTGGCATTCGCGGGCGCATTGGCCGACGTGGTGGGCGAGGATTCCGGGGGCTTCCATTTTCGCGGCGCTTCATCGTCGGGCAAGACAACGGCCCTCAAGGTGGCGGCTTCCGTGTGGGGCGATCCATCGGCCTACCCCCGCTTGTGGCGGGCGACGGCGAACGGGCTGGAAGGGCTGGCCGCGCTGCATAACGACGGCCTGCTGATCCTGGACGAGTTGAGCCAGATAGACCCGAAGGAAGCAGGCGAAGCCGCCTATCTGCTGGCGAATGGGCAAGGCAAGGCGCGGGCATCGCGCACCGGCACGGCGCGGCAGTCTGCCCGCTGGCGGCTGCTGTTCCTGTCGGCAGGCGAAGAATCGCTGACGGCGCTGATGGCGCGGGCCGGGCGCAAGGTGAATGCCGGTCAGGAAATCCGCCTGGCTGATCTGGACGCGGATGCAGGCGCGGGAATGGGCGCATTCGAGGCGCTGCACGATCAACCGACCCCGGCGGCGCTGGCCCTGGCCTTGAAGGATGCCGCGACCCGGTATCACGGCGCAGTGGGTCCGGCCTGGCTGCGCTGCATCGTGGCCGACCGCGCCAAGCTGGCCGACTTTATCGCGGCAGGCATCAAGCGATTCGTGGCGGACGTTGCGCCGAAGGATGCCGCCGGGCAGGTGCTGCGGGTAGCGCGGCGCTTCGGCCTGGTGGCGATGGCCGGCGAGCTTGCCAGCGGGTGCGATCTGGTAGGGCCGGGCTATGGCCTGACCGGCTGGGCCGAAGGCGAGGCAACCACGGCGGCGCGGAAGTGCTTTGCCGCCTGGCTGGATGGATTCGGCGGCATCGGCAACCGGGAGGAACGCGCCATGCTGGGGCAGGTTCGAGCCTTCTTCGAGGCGCACGGCGCAAGCCGCTTCGCCCGGCTTGATGACGCATTTCCTGACGAGCAACGCATCGTCAATCGGGCCGGTTTCGTGCGCACGATTGACGACGGCGGACGGGAATTCCTGGTGCTGCCCGAAGTGTTCCGGCGCGAGGTATGCGCAGGATTTGACGCGAAGGCGGCAACGCGGGCGCTGATCGAGGCCGGATGGATCGAACCCGGCGAGGGACGCCATATCGCGCAGCGTGTGCGCGTTCCCGGCTTGGGCCTGGTGCGCTGCTACGTTTTCACCGGGCGGATGTGGGAGGGCGACGAGTGAAAGCGAGTTGCACCCAAAAACTGTGGGAACAGGTGGGAACATGCGGCATCCCTGTATCCATGCGGGCTTCCGCTGTTCCCACAGGTGAAAAAGTTGTGGGAACAGGTGGGAACAAACCGAATCCGCAAATTCTGCGGATTGAATTGCTGGCGTCCTACGCGCATGAAATCGCCCATTCAGCCGTCGCCCTGCACTACGGCTGCGAGGTGGCGGTGGAAATCAGCTATGACCCGGCAACGCGCTACTTCGATGGCGTTTGTCATTACCGGCACCCGGACGGCGAACTTCCCCCGCCAGCGGTGCGGGCTATCGCCCTGGCCGGGATTGTGGGCGAAGCCGCCTACTGGCTGGGATGGGACAACCCCAGCCTTACCCCTGACCGGCTGACCGAATCAATACGGGCGGGCCGCGTGACTGTTTCCCCTGGCGATCTGCTACGCGCTGCGGGCTGGCAGGTTGAGGACATGGCGCGGGCCTTCGGGATTGTGCGCAATGCCTGGACGTGGATCGTCGCGGAAGTGGAAGAACGCGCCCGGCAGGATCACGGCTGGCTGTTTGTTCCCACTGTTCCCACAAGGGGTCGCGCATGTGGGAACACGGAAAGCCTTGTGCCGCAAGGGATGCCGCATGTTCCCACTGTTCCCACAGAAAAACATGGTGAAGTGAAATGAACGAAGCCGAGTACATCCCCGGCGGAAAAATTCCGCCCGAATGCGAACCCCCAAGCGGCAACGTGCTGACCCTTACCCCCCTGCCGAAGATTGATCTTCGGGACGCGCACGCCATCCGGCGCGAACTCGGCAGCGTCTATCGAGACATGCGGGCGGGGCGACTGGCGACTCAGGACGGGACGCGCCTTGCCTACGTCCTGGACATGATCCGCAAAGCCTACGAAACGGCGGTGCTGGCCGAGCGGCTGGAACTGCTGGAACGCACCATCAACCCACGAAAGGACTGACACCATGAACCATCACGACCGCTTGACCAAGGCTTACCGTGGCCTGAATGCCGACCAATCGGCGGCGCTGGCCTTCCACTACATGACGGGCGCGAACGATCTGGAATTCAAGCGCGTGGCGGACGCCGTGCCGTTGAAGGACTACCGTTGCCCGGACGTGGCCTATCAGGCGCGGCTGGATGGCTTCACGCGGTTTGCTGCGTATTGGGCCATTGAGCATTGGCGGCTGCGCACCCGCAGGGCCGAAAGCCTGGGCGGCGCACTGGCTGCCATCCGGCGCGGGGAGGACTTCGAGAAAACCGACGATCTACTCTATGCCCATGAACAGGCGGAAAGTTGCTTGCTGGCCCTGGACGCCGCCCTGCTGACGATCTGCGCGGACAACCACATTGACCCGGCGGACGTGCGCAAGATGGCGGGAACGGAACCCTTCAAGCCCATGCGCGAAGGCATGACAGCGGACGGCGAAATGCAGGCCGCGATGCAATCGGCCTTCGCGCAACTGCTGGCCGTGTGAAAAATGGACACCCGCCCGAAGTCCGGGGAACTGATCGAGGCGACGGTCGAAGAAGTGGCCGCCTGGCTTTCTGCAACGGAAGGCCGGGCAGTTTCAATCCATGAAGTGCGGCGCATCGAGGCGCAAGCCTTGCGCAAGCTGCGGCAGGAATTCACGCGGCGCGGACTGTTCCCTGCTGACTTGTTGCCGGAGCGGTGAGGGAACGGCCCCCAGCACGAGGACAGACATTGCCGGGGCTTGCGATCAAGGATGACACGGCTCGCCTTGATGCCGAACGGGGAGGATCCGCTGGTCAGGCCCGACGCGATCCAGGCATCCTTTGGGGTATTAGCCCAACGAGCGCACATCACGGCGCAGCGAAGGCGCGGGCCTTGCCCAAAGCAAGGGCCGTGACTGAGCGGTGCGGGGGTGGATGGTTTTGAGTCGGGGGCCGATATGGAGGACAATAGCGGCTTTCGTGCAATCGGTTCCAGACCATCGGCGCGGGGGTATCAAAAGAAATAGCGGGTATCTGAGCGGGTATCAAGGCGGAATATCTGGAGCCATAGCCTTACAGAACAAAAGGATAGCCGCGATATGCTGCTGATGATCGACAACAAATGATGTGCGGCTTCGCCGACCTTGCCCAGTCGGTCCCGCTGGTCGGCATTTTCCGCCTGCCGCGAGGCGAGATGGGTGAGGCCGATGATGGCGTTCATCGGCGTACGGATTTCGTGGCTCATGTTGGCCAGGAAAGCGCTTTTTGCCCGGCTGGCCTGCTCCGCGACGGCCTTGGCTTCGGCCAGTTCGGCGGTGCGCGCAGCGACCAGGTCTTCCAGATGGTTGCGGTGCGACGCCAGTTCGGCGAGCAGACGCTTTTCTTCGGTGATGTCGTCCTCGATGGCGAGGTAATGGGTGATATGGCCGGTCGCCTGCCGCACTGGAGAAATGTGGGCCGCCATGGTGATCGCTCCGCCATCCCGGGTGCGATTGACGAATTCCCCGTGCCAGTCGCGGCCCGCTTCGAGGGCCGCGAGAAGTGAGGCATGGGTTTCCGGCGGAGTGAGACCCGAGTGGAGCAGGCGGGGAGTTTGCCCCAGGAGTTCCTCCCGCGTGTAGCCGACCGCCCGCAGGAAGGCGTCGTTGGCATATTCGATGCGGCGATCGAGGCTGGTGATGAGCACGCCACTGGGACTCTGCTCGACGGCCAGGCTGATCTTGCGCAACTGGTCTTCGGCGACGCGCCGTTCGCTGACATCCTGGAAGGTTCCGGCGAGGAAGCCGCCTTTGTCGTCGCCGGAACGTCCGATACAGACGAACTCGGCCCAGAAGCGCCGCCCCTCGCTCGAAATGACCTCCAGGGCGAGGGTACGCGGCTCACCCGTGCGCCAGCAGTGATCGAGCAACTCGCGCAGTGCGTCGCGGTACTCCGGGGCCGCGTATGTGATGGCCGCCTCGATGGTGGGCGGCTGCTCCGCGGGGTGGTCAAGAAGGCGGAAGACCTCGTCGGTCCAGATCAGGGTACCGCTCGCCGGATTGGCCTTCCAGCCCCCGAGGCGGGCGATGGACTGCGACTGCTTGAGGAAGAAGGCCATCTCCTGCAGGCGCTCTGCGGATCGCTTCTGCTCGGTGATGTCGGTCCAGATGCAGACGCCGTAGGTCTGCCCACGAATTTCGAGCGGCCGGCTGGCGACGCGCACATCGATGACCGACCCGTCCTTGCGCCGATGTCGGGTTTCCGCCCGGAAGTGGCCCTCGCTGATTACCTGACCGCGGGCCGCCTCGATGGCCGCTCGATCACGCTTGCAGTCGATGTCGAAAACGCTGAGGCGGGCAAACTCTTCCCGGGTATAGCCGAGCATGGCCGGGCCGGCGTCGTTGAACTCGACGAAGCGCATGGCGGGGTCGAGCAGGGCCATGGCTACGTCGGCATGGCTGAAGATGGCACTGAGAAGTTGTTCGCGCTCCCGCAGGGCCTCCTGGGCGAGAGTTTCCTCCGTCACGTCGAGAAGATAGGCAAGAATGCGCGGCGCGTCTTCCACGGTAACGAGCTCGGCGGATAGTTTGATCCAGCGGGGGCGGCGTTGCCGATCGAAAAGCTGGATGCGGTAATCCGTGACGCGGCCCTCCTTTCGCAACCTTTCCTTCCAGGCGTCACGGCTGCGGGGGTCGGGCCAGAGGCCGATGTCCAGGGAGGTGTGTCCGAGAAGCTCATCCCGCGACCAGCCAAAGGTTGCGGAGTAGGCGTCATTGATTTCGAGGTAGCGCCCGCTCTCCGGCTCAGTGATGGAGATGGCCACCGGGCTGGCCCGGAAGGCGGCCGCCATGCGTGCCCGGGTTTCGCGCAGGAGGGCTTCGTTGCGCCGGCTCTCGGTCTGGTCGAGGATGGTGCTGAGAATGATCTGGTCATCGCCCTCGACGATCAGGGTGGCGGCGAGGCTGCATTGGCGGATGGTGCCGTCACGGCTGCGTGCCAGAAAATCGAGATCGCGCACGCGACCGTCGCGCACCAGCCCATCGACCATCGACTGGCGACCACGGGGATCCGCCCAAAGACCGTGCTCGAAGGCGCGCAGGCCGATGACTTCGCCGCGCTGCCAACCGAAACTGCGGGTGAAGCTCGCGTTCACGTCGATGACGGTGCCGTCGTCCAGCCGGGTGAGCATCATCGCTACGGGGCTCTCGTAGAACGATACGGCAAAGAGGCTCTCGGCCGGCGATGGCGGGGTGGGCACGGCGCAGGATCAGCGGGAAGGAGGCGGGTGGCCAAAGGTTCGCGGCTAGGCCGCAACGATCCGATGATAGGCCTGGAGACGGCTGGCGTCCACGCGTCCGGCGGCCACGGCAGCGCGCAGGGCGCAGTCCGGCTCGCGATCATGGCGACAGTCGCGGAAGCGGCATTGACCGAGCCACGGGCGAAATTCCCGGAAGGCCTGGGCGACGGCGTCCCGATCCAGATGGCGCAGCCCGAATTCCTGCAGTCCGGGGGAGTCGATCAGGCGGGTCTCGTGGTCCAGGCCGTAGAGACAGGCGTGGGTGGTGGTGTGTTTGCCGGAATCGAGCGCCGCCGAGATTTCCCTCGTCGCGGCAGCGGCCCCGGGGATCAGCGCATTGACCAGGGTGGATTTGCCCATGCCGGATTGGCCGACGAGGACGGATGTCCGTCCCGTGAGGAAAGGGCGCAGGGCGTCGGCGTGTTCGCGGGCACAGAGTTCCACGACGCGGTATCCGAGGCCGACCAGGGTGCCCAAGCGCGCCCGGGCGGCGGGCAAGCGATCGACCAGGTCGGCCTTGTTGAGCACGATGAGGGCGTCGATCTCTTCGCTTTCGGCGGCGACGAGGGCGCGGGTGAGCAGTTCGTCCGAGAATGCCGGCTCCGAGGCGACGACCAGGATCAGCAGATCGACGTTGGCGGCGATCAACTTCTGGCGCATTTCGTTGGAGCGGTAGAGAAGGCTGCGGCGCGGGCGGATGGCCTCCACGACCCCCTGACCCGGGGCGGTGAGGGCGATGTCCACCCAGTCTCCGCAGGCGATTTCGCTTTTCTTGCCGCGCGGAAAACAGGTCAGCCGCTGGGCGTCGTCAAGCTCGACCACATATTGGCGGCCATGGGCGGCGATGACGCGTCCCGTTCGATTCATGGGGAGAGGCGTATCGCAGGGCGCGGGGCGCATGCCATCCGGCGGCGGGCCTCGGTACTGCCCGGGATCATGCCGGGAGCAGACGCTTGAGATGTTCTATGCGCTGGGCTGCCGGGGGATGCGAGTCGTAGAAGAGGGAATGGATAGGATCGGGCGTCAGGGTGGCGGCGTTGTCCTGATAGAGCTTGACCAGGGCGATGACCAGATCGTTCGCGCTGGCGTGGGCCGCGGCGTAGGCGTCGGCCTCGAATTCGTGGGAGCGGGACAGGGCGCTGGTGAGCGGGTGCAGGGGAAAGGTGAAAACCGGAATAACCAGGAAGAAAAGCAGCAGGGCAAGAGCCGCATTGCCGCCGGAGACGCCGAGGCCCGCGTAGAAGGCGGGGGCGTCGATTAACTGTCCGAGCAGGGCAAGGAAGACAAGGGAAAGGACAAAGCTCAGGGCGATGTGTTTGACCACGTGGCGACGGCGGAAATGGCCGAGTTCATGGGCCAGGACGGCCTCGACCTCGGCGGGGGCGAGCCGCTCCAGGAGGGTGTCGAAGAAGACGATGCGCTTGCTGTTGCCGAAGCCGGTGAAGTAGGCGTTGCCGTGGCTGGAACGCTTCGAGCCGTCCATTACGAAGAGACCGCTGGAGCGAAAGCCGCAGCGCTGGAGCAGGGCTTCGATGCGGCGCTTCATCTCGCCGTCCGCTAGGGGCGAGAACTTGTTGAAGAGGGGTGCGATCCAGGTGGGATAGGCGAAATGAAGGGCAAGGGAGAAGACGCACCAGAAGACCCAGACATAGAGCCACCACAGTTCGCCGAGATTGCCCATCAGCCAGAGTACCGCGAGGAGCAGGGGGGTGCCGATGGCGGCTGCCAGGAGCATCTGCTTCACAATGTCGGAGAAGAAGAGGCCGAGGGTCATGCGATTGAAGCCGAAACGCGTTTCGATGACGAACTGGCGGTAGAGCGCGAAAGGCAGGTCGACGACAGCCTGGAGTGCCAGGACGCTGAAGATGAGGGCGAGACTGTAAGCGTGCCCGGTGAACAGGCCGCTCCACAGCCGATCCAGGGTGGCGATACCACCACCCAGGGTGAGGAAGAGAAGGAGTGCTGCGTCGCCCAGGGCAGCCACCATGCCGAAACGGGTCCGCGCGACGGTGTAGGCCGCCGCTTTCTGGTGGGATTCGAGGCTGATGCGCTCGGCGAACTGCGGCGGGACCGCCGCCGCGTGGCGTCCGACGAAAGCGGCATGGCGTGCGGCGAGCCAAAGGCGCAGGGCGAGGGTGGCGACGAAAGCGGCCAGGAAGGCCGCGGTGACGAGGGCGGGGGAGAGGGTGGCGGTCATGGAGCTGTGCGACAATGCGGGTTTTCGGCAAGCGGGCGACAAATTATATGGCAGGCAGCGCAAACAACCTCGTCTGGCTGGATATGGAGATGACCGGCCTCGATCCGGATCGGGATCGCATCATCGAGCTGGCCATCGTGGTCACCGACGGCGATTTGCGGTTGGTTGCGGAATCCTCTTCCTGGGCTGTGCATCAGAGCGATGAAGTGTTGGCGGGCATGGACGATTGGAACCAGAAAACCCACGGACGTTCCGGACTTATCGACCGTGTCCGCGCTTCCGCACAGGACGAGGCCGCGGTCGCCGCCGAGGCCCTCGACTTCCTGCGCCGGAACGCTTCGGCCGGGCATTCGCCGATGTGCGGCAATTCGATCTGCCAGGATCGCCGCTTCATGGCGCGTTACATGCCGGAACTCGAAAGTTTCTTCCATTACCGCAATCTGGACGTGAGTACCTTGAAGGAACTCTGCAAGCGCTGGGTTCCCGAAACCTACAAGGGATTCAAGAAGAAGAGCCGGCATACCGCGCTGGCCGACATCCACGAGTCCATCGACGAATTGCGCTACTACCGCGAGCATTTCCTCCGCCTGCCGGCGGCTGGTTGATCACGCCGCGCGGCGGTAGAGGCGGAATTTTTCGCGGCGCTCGCCGGGGCGGTGGCCTTCCCACACGAGGCTCCATTTTCCCGGCGGCGCGTTGAGTTCGCTGCGCTCATTGCCTTGCACCAACAACCAGCGGCACTGCCGTCCGGCGCTGCTGGAGGCGGCGAGGGGTTCGATTCCCGTGAAATAGGCGAGGGAGGCGCGCTGGGTGCCGTTGAGGCCGCGCTCGGCGAGGCATTCCGCCCGGTCCGGCAGGTTGCTGGCGACGGCCTGGGCCACCGGTCGGTAGCTGCGGCCGTAGTCGAACCAGGGCAGCAGCAGGGCGATGACCAGCAGCCACAGGGTGGTGAATCCCATGGTCCAGTGGGTGAGACTGCGGTAAGGAGAGCGGGGCGCCGTCACGATGAGCCAGACCCACCAGGCGGTTGCCGCACCGGCCACCAGCACGGCCAGGAAGTCGAAATGACCCACGAAGCCCGGCCGCAGGACGACGACGCGGCGCGCCAGCCGCTCCGGCCAGCCAAGCGCCATCGCCGACCACGCGACCCAGACCAGGGCGGCGAAGAAGGTGAAGGTCATCATGGCGAAGGAATCGAAGGCATTGGCCGCGCCGCGCCGCAGGCTGAGGGCGCCGGGGGTGGCGAGCAGCGCGACGGGTGGCAGGAGAAGTAGAGCCGGAACCTCCTGCGGCCGGTAGCCGATGGACAGCATGAGCAGCGTCAGGGCGAGGAACGCCAGGGGCAGGGACTGCGCGCGCTCGGCGAGGCTGCGGCGCCGGGTCCAGAGTGCCCAGAGGGCAATGGGGGTGGCCGGGAAGGCGAACCAGGCGAGATGCGAGAGGTAGTTGGCCGCCCCCAGGAGGGGCGCGGGAGCCGCACTCAATTGGGCGATTTCCGTGGCGATCCAGGCTGAATAGCGCTGCGGTTCGAGGGTTTCGAGGAAGAGCGGCCAGGGAAGGGCGAGGGCAAGCGCCAGGGGGAGGGCGAGGGCAAGGGTCTTCGCAGAGGCGCGCCGCTCCGGGTAAAGAGCGAGGGCGAGCGGGCCGGCGGCCAGAAGGGGCAGGGTGGGAGCGAAGCCGGCGCCCAGCAGGCAGGCGGCCAGCGAGAGTCCGTAGAAGACTCCGGCCAGTCGAGGCTTGCGCGGACTCGCGGCGAGCGCCCCGAGGGTGCCTCCATAGGCCGCCAGCGCCACCAGCATCGGCTGTGCGTCGTGGGCGTGGAGCAGAAGGCCGGTACAGCCGGCCAGGAGCATGGGGCTGGCCGCGGCTGCGTTCTGTCCGTGGAGTTCGCGACCGGCGTAGTAAATGCCGGTGAGGGCCAGGGCGAGCCACAGGCCGCTCGCGAAGCGTATGGCGTCGTGGAGCGGGAGGAGCCAGCCAAGGGCCTGACCCGTGACGGCCGCCGTCCAGTAGTAGAGCGGCGGTTCGTCGAAAGGGCGGCCGGCCAGATCGGGGGAGAGCCAGTCGCCGTAGGTGAGGATGTGCCAAGCCGTGCCGATGTGGACGGCGTCCTCTCCTTTCCAGGGGTCGCGGCCGAAGAGGCCGGCCACAACATAGAAGGCGAGCATGCCGGCGAGCGCCCAGCCGGAAGGGGGCAGGCGAATGCCGCGGCGGAGGATGAGAAGGAGGTCTGGCATCGTGAGGAAATGAAAAAGGCAGCCCGGGGGCTGCCTTCAGCGTTCAGTTGCCGTGGGGCTCAGGCGGCCTTGCCGCGCATGGAGCCGAACTTCTGGTTGAACTTCTCGACCCGGCCGGCGGTGTCGACGATCTTTTGCTTGCCGGTGTAGAAGGGGTGGCAGGCGGCGCAGACTTCGACATGCAGCGGCTTCTTCATGGTGGAGCGGGTGGAGAAGGTGTTGCCGCAGGAGCAAGTCACCTGGATTTCTGCGTAGTCGGGGTGAATTCCGGATTTCATGAGGGTTCCTTCCTGGAAGAGGGCGACCGGCGGGTGTGGCCAGCCTGGGAAACGTGAGATTATCGTTGATTCTTCTGGCTAAAGCAACGGCCGCTGAGGGCGGCCGCCCATCAACCGCGCCGCATGGCGTCGAAGAATTCGTTGTTGCCCTTGGTGGATTTGACCTTGTCCAGGAGGAATTCCATGGCGTCCAGATCGTCCATGGGGTAAAGAAGCTTGCGTAGCACCCACATTTTCTGGAGCACATCGGGCTTGAGAAGGAGTTCCTCGCGGCGGGTGCCGGAGCGATTGACGTTGATGGCGGGGTAAATTCGCTTCTCGGCCATCTTGCGGTCGAGGTGGATTTCCATGTTGCCGGTGCCCTTGAATTCTTCGTAGATGACGTCGTCCATGCGGGAGCCGGTCTCGATCAGGGCGGTGGCGATGATGGTGAGCGAACCGCCTTCCTCGATATTGCGGGCGGCGCCAAAGAAACGCTTGGGCTTCTGCAGGGCGTTGGCGTCCACGCCACCGGTGAGCACTTTGCCGGAGGCCGGCTGAACGGTGTTGTAGGCCCGCGCCAACCGCGTAATCGAGTCCAGAAGGATGACGACGTCCTTTTTGTGCTCGACCAGGCGCTTGGCTTTCTCGATGACCATTTCGGCGACGGCCACATGACGAGTCGCGGGTTCGTCAAAGGTCGAGGCAACGACCTCGCCCTTGACGGTGCGGGTCATTTCCGTGACTTCCTCCGGGCGCTCGTCGATGAGCAGCACAATGAGCACGACCTCCGGGTGATTGGCGGTGATCGCATGGGCGATGTGCTGCAGCATCACCGTCTTTCCCGATTTCGGCGGGGCGACGAGGAGTCCTCGCTGGCCGGCGCCGACCGGGGCGATCATGTCGATTACCCGGCTGGTGATGTTTTCCTCGGCCTTGATCTCGCGCTCCAGGCGCAACATGCGCGTGGGGTGGAGGGGGGTGAGGTTCTCGAACATGATCTTGTTTTTGGTCGCCTCGGGAGGCTGACCATTGATCCGGTCGAGTTTGGTCAGTGCGACGTAGCGCTCGCCGTCCTTGGGCGTACGAATCTCGCCTTCGATGGAGTCGCCGGTGCGCAGGTTGAAGCGGCGCACCTGGGAAGGCGAGACGTAGATGTCGTCGGTGTTGGCGAGATACGAGGTTTCCGGCGAGCGCAGGAAGCCGTAGCCGTCGGGCAGGACTTCCAGGGTGCCGTCCCCGTAGATGGTTTCGCCGTTTTTGGCCTTGGCCTTGAGGAGCGCGAAGATGAGTTCCTGCTTGCGCATCCGGTTGGCGTTCTCGATACACGCCTCGGTGGCCATGGCGAGCAATTGGCTGACGTGGAACGTCTTGAGTTCGGAAAGTTGCATGGGTGTCGTGCGTGGCGCCCGGATACGGCAGGGGGCCCAGGGGAGGCCGGGGGCGCGTCTTGTTGTGAGGGGGGAGGGGAAAAGCCAGGCGGTCTGCCCGAGGGCGCAGGGCGCGCACCTCAGGGCGGCAGACTAAGGGGATTACAGGTTGCTGTCAATGAAGGCGGTGAGCTGCGACTTTGACAGCGCGCCGACCTTGGTGGCTTCGATGTTGCCGTTCTTGAAAAGCATGAGGGTGGGAATGCCGCGGATGCCGAACTTGGCCGGGGTCGCCTGGTTGTCGTCGATGTTGATCTTGGCGACCTTGAGCTTGCCGGCATACTCCGAGGCGACTTCGTCAAGGATGGGGGCGATCATCTTGCAGGGACCGCACCATTCCGCCCAGTAATCCACCAGCACGGGCTGGGGGGACTGAAGCACCTCGGACTCGAAAGTGTCGTCGGTGACGTAATGGATGTGCTCGCTCATGAATGCCTCGTGGAATCGGGTTTGGTGGGGAGGGGGGTGGGCGGATTCGCCGCGGCCGGAAGCGTTCCGGCAGGTCGCTGAATGCTAGCGAAAAAACACCCCGAAGGGAAGGGAGGTCGCGCCGGTTATGCAGACGGGAGCAGCGCGTGTCGCGCCGTGTCTCAGCGTTCCAGTTCCTTGAGCAGGTTCGCCAGTTCGACGGCCGTCTTGACGCCCATCTTGTCGAAGAGATTGGCGCGGTGCACTTCGACGGTGCGCATGCTGATTCCCAGCTCGTCGGCAATGACTTTGTTGAATCTGCCGGCGAGGACCAGTTCCATGACCTGCCGCTCCCGAGTGCTGAGGGTGGCGAGGCGGGCATTGAGCGTACCGGCGTTGGCGCTGGCGGCCCTTCGTCGGGCGTGCTGGGCGATGGCTTCGTCGATTCGATTGGCCAGTTCGTTGTCGTTGAAGGGTTTCTCGAAGAAATCAAAGGCGCCTCGCTTGAGGGCGCTCACCGCGAGGGGTACGTCGCCGTGGCCGGTAAGAAAGATGACCGGCAGGTCGGAGTCCCTCGACAGGAGCGCATCGAAAACGTCGAGGCCGCTCATTCCCGGCATGCGCATGTCGAGCACCACGCAGCCGGTAGTCGTCGGCGAGAGCGTGGCGAGGAAATCCTCGCCGCAGGCATAGGCGGAGGCCGCGATGCCACGGGATTTGAGGAGCCAAACGAGGGCGTCGCGGATCGCTTCGTCGTCGTCGACGAGATGGGCGCGGGTGTCGCTCATGCAGTTTCCAGGGGGAGGGTGAAGGCGAAGATGGCGCCGTGGCCGCTGGGGGAATCGAGATTGGGATCGGCCCACAGGCGCCCGCGGTGGAATTCGACCACCGAGCGGCAGATGGAAAGGCCGACGCCCATGCCCTGCGCCTTGGTGGAGAAAAAGGCGGTAAACAGCTTTTCCCTGACTGCATCGGAAATGCCGCTGCCGTTGTCGGCGATGCGCACGACGACCTCCGCGTTCTCCAGGCTGGCCGATACGGTGAGGCGACGGTATTCCTGCGGCGTCTCGGCCATCGCGTCCATGCCGTTGCGCATGAGATTGAGGAGGACCTGTTCGAGCATCAAGCGATCCGCCTGGAGGGCCGGCAGGGGCGGGATTTCGCTTTCGATGCTGACTTCGCGCTTGCGTGCGTCGGACTCGATGAAACCTAGACACTCGGCGATCACCTCGCCCAGGTCACAGGGCGCGCGTCGGGGTTCGCTCTTCTTCACGAAATCGTGCACGCGGCGGATGATGCGCCCGGCGCGTTGCGCCTGGACGCCGACTTTTTCCATGGCGTAGCGAAATTCGTCGGCGTCGAATTTGCCGGCCTGAAGGAGGTTGAGACAGCCGGTGTTGTAGCTGGCGATGGCGGCCAGGGGCTGGTTCAGTTCGTGGGCCAGGGTCGAGGCCATCTCGCCCATGGTGACCAGGCGGGAAGTGAATTGCAGGGTTTCCTGCTGCTGCCGCGCGAGTTCCTCTGCCCGTTTGCGTTCGGTGATTTCGAGGACCGATCCCATCCAGCCGGTCTGGCGGCCGCGCGCGTCGATGAGCGGCGCCTCGTAGATGAGGGCGTCGAAGCGCTCGCCGTTCTTGCGCTGGAATCTCAGCTCGAATCCGTCCGCCGGCGCTTCGCCGGCCAGCACGGCTCGGTGCAGGGCGAAAGTCTCGTCGATCATTTCCGGTAGCCAGTAGGGCATGGGGGGCAGGCGCCCCACCAGCTCTTCGCCGGAGAACCCAGTCATGCGGCAGAAGGCGGAATTGACGTATATGACGCGGCCGTCGAGGTCCCGCGCGCGCATGCCGACGGTCAGGGAATCCTCCATGGCCTTGCGGAAGGCGTGTTCGGCGCCCAGGGCCTCTTCTGCCTGGAGCCGCTTGTGCATCAGGTCGCGCACCGCCCACAGGCTCCAGAACACGCCGGCGGCCAGCAGAACGATGGCAGCGGCCAGCAGGCGGGGAAGGGCCGCGGCGCTGCCCTGATAAGCGAGAACCTTCAGGCGGAGCCCGTAGCCGGGGGGGTCGAGGGGAATTTCGTAGACCTGGCCGGGATGCCCCTGCACGTTGGACTTCGTCCCGTAGAGGGTGTCGCCGTCGTCGACCACCTGGACGAGGTACTTCTCGGCAAACCACCAGGGGACGAATTCCTTGAGCAGGGCATCCACCGGATAGACGCCCACCAGGACTCCGGCGGGCCGGCCGTCAACGAAACAGGGTACGGCGACTTCGAAATAGCCGCGCCTGTCTTCGGTCAGGAAAGCTGGCGTGTAGGTGCGTTTGCCCAGGCGCAGCGCCACTTCGTAGGCGCTGTGGGTGGCCGCAGCGGTCGCCTCCCCTCCCGCTTCGAGCGCCGGGGCGGCAGGCAGGGCGTCGATGGGGCGCCATTGCGCGTCGAGCCAGAGAATCTGCTTGAGGTCCGGGTTGTTGCGCAGCAGGCTGGCGGCGCGCAGCCGGAACAGCTTGCGGGGCTCGCCCTGTTCGCCGAGGTCGAGGGCGAGTTGTTGCAGGAGTTCCTCATTTCCGGTCAGGTGAAATCGCAGGTTCTGCTCCAGCCAGAGGACGTCCTTGATGAGGGCGTTGCGCTCCTCTTCGACCTCGTTTCGGTGCAGCAGCCAGAGCAGGGCAAGCACCGCCGCCAATAGCAACACGATGCCCAGCTTGGGCAGCGTGAGCAGCCAGCGGACGCGGCGGGCGTACTGAGTGGGCGGCGAGGGGGCGGCGAGCATGGCTGGATGTTACACAAATTGGCTGTTGCGGCAGCGCGCTTCGCCGACTGTGGATATCCACAATTTCCGCGGCCGGCGGCGATGTCCATACTGCAGTGCAATCGTCGCCATCGTGGGGGCGATATTCATTGCATCGGAGGAGTCCATGAAAATTTCCAAGCTGCTGGCCGGCCTCGTCATCGCCGCCTTTTCCGCCACCGCTTTTGCGCAATCTCCCATCATCATCAAGTTCAGCCACGTGGTCGCCCAGGATACCCCCAAGGGTCTGGCCGCCAATTTCTTTGCCAAGAAGGCGGACGAGCTGACCAAGGGCAAGGTCAAGGTCGAGGTCTATGCCAATTCGACCCTCTACAAGGACAAGGAGGAGATGGAAGCCCTGCAACTGGGCGCCGTGCAGATGCTGGCGCCGTCGCTCGCCAAGTTCGGCCCCCTGGGTGTCAAGGAATTCGAGGTCTTCGACCTGCCCTACATCTTCGACGACTACAACGAGCTGCACAAAGTCACCCAGGGCGCCGTCGGCCAGCAGCTCCTGTCCAAGCTGGAACCCAAGGGCATCCGAGGACTCGCATACTGGGACAACGGGTTCAAATCCTTCTCCGCCAACACGCCGATCAAGATGCCCGCTGATTTGAAGGGCAAGAAAATGCGCATCCAGTCGTCCAAAGTGCTTGAGGAACAGATGCGGACTCTGGGCGCGCTGCCTCAGGTGATGGCTTTCTCCGAGGTCTATCAGGCCCTGCAGACGGGCGTGGTGGATGGCACCGAGAATCCCATCTCCAACCTCTACACCCAGAAGATGCATGAAGTGCAGAAGCACCTGACCCTCACCGACCATGGCTACCTGGGCTACGCGGTGATCGTGAACAAGAAGTTCTGGGACGGCCTGCCCGCCGACGTGCGTGGCCAGCTCGAAGCGGCCATGAAGGAATCCACTGCCTACGCCAACAAGATCGCCAAGGAGCAGAACGACAAGGATCTGGAAGCGGTCAAGGCGAGTGGCAAGACGGCGGTCCACGCGCCGAGCAAGGAAGAGCGCATGGCGTTCAAGAAGGCCCTGGTGCCCGTGCATCAGAAGATGGAGTCCCGCATCGGCAAGGAGATCATCCAGTCGGTGTACAAGGAAACCGGCTTCGATCCCGCTTCCCTCTGATTTCCCGGCAGAACTCCGCGATCAACGAAGTCTCCGCCGGCGCCGCCGGCGGAGCCCAACCGGGAGTGTGAAACAACCATGATCAACAAGGCACTCAATCACTTGGAAGAGCTGCTGGTCACCTTCCTCATGGGGGCCGCGACCCTCATCATCTTCCTGGCGGTGGTTCACCGCTATCTCGCCGGGGTGGATATTCCCGGTCTGCAGGACTGGCTTCTCACCCTCAATTTCAGCTGGGCGCAAGAGCTTTGCATCATCATGTTCGTCTGGATGGCCAAGTTCGGCGCCGCCTACGGCGTGCGTACCGGCATCCACGTCGGCGTCGATGTCCTCATCAACCGTCTGTCCGACGCCAACCGCGCCAGATTCATCGTGTTCGGCCTGCTCGCCGGCGCGCTCTTCACCGGGACCGTGGCCACCCTCGGCGGCCAGTTCGTCTGGGAAAACGGTGCCCACACGGCCATCTTCAACTTCCTCGGCATCGCCGCCGAGGATCTGATCGAGGGGCCTACTACTCCCGACCTGGAGTGGCCGACCTGGGTCGTCTATAGCGCCATTCCCCTCGGCTCGTCGCTGATGTGCTTCCGCTTCCTCCAGGTTTGCCTCGCCTTCGTCCGCACCGGCGAACTGCCCCACCACGATCACGGCCACGTGGACGGTCTGGAAGACGAGACGCCGCCTGTGGATGTGGATGTTTATTCGATGGACGACAACCTGCACATGCACGACCTCAAGCATCCCATGGTCGGCGAGCGCCGCGCCGGCGAAGATCGCCGCCAGTGGGGCATGGTGGTCGATGAGGAAAGGCGTAGCGGCAGTGATCGGCGCCATGGCGACGACAAGGAAGGAGAACAACAATGAACGCCCTGGTCATCTTCGGCCTCCTGGCCGTCCTCATGCTCACCGGCATGCCGATCTCGATTTCGCTCGGCCTCACGGTGCTGACCTTCCTGTTCACCATGACTCAGGTACCGCTCGAATCGGTGGCCCTGAAGCTCTTCACCGGCATCGAGAAGTTCGAGATCATGGCCATCCCCTTCTTCATCCTGGCGGGGAACTTCCTCACCCACGGCGGGGTGGCCAAGCGCATGATCAACTTCGCCACCTCCATGGTCGGCCACTGGTACGGCGGCCTGGGGCTCGCCGGCGTGCTGGCCTGCGCGCTCTTCGCGGCGGTGTCCGGCTCCAGCCCGGCGACGGTGGTGGCCATCGGCTCGATCCTGCTGCCGGCCATGGTGAAGGCGGGGTTCCCCAACAAGTTCGGGGCCGGGGTCATCTCCACCTCGGGCGCCTTGGGCATCCTGATTCCGCCGTCCATCGTCATGGTGATGTACTCGGTCGCCACCAACACCTCGGTGGGTGCCCTGTTCATGGCCGGCGTCATCCCAGGCCTCGCCTTGGCGGCCACCCTGGGCGGCGTCACATGGTACCGCGCGAAAAAGTTCGACTACCCGCGTCAGCCCAAGGTTACGGTTGCGAATAGTTGGGCGCGGTTGGTGAGTCCCCTGATATTTGCGTTTGTCTTGGTGGTCGCGCTGTCTGTGGCGGAGTTTCGTGGGCTTGTTCCGGGTCCGGCGCATCTTGCTTCGGCGATTCTGGGGTCAATCGGGGTAGAGTCTCCCACCCCTCGCATGCTGCTTACGCTGGCATTTCCTGTAGCTGCATGGGTTGCGGCCTTCATTCTTCCCTATCCGGAGCGGCGCTCGGCACTTAGAAAGTCGGTCTGGGGCCTGCTCCTCATCGTCGTAGTCATGGGCGGCATCTACACCGGCATCTTCACGCCCACCGAAGCGGCGGCCATGAGCGCGGTGTACGCCTTCGTCGTCGCGGTCTTCGTCTACAAGGACATGGGCCTGAAAGACGTGCCCAAGGTGCTGCTCAACTCCGCCAACATGTCGGCGATGCTGCTCTACATCATCACCAACGCCGTGCTGTTCTCCTTCATCATGACCAACGAGAACATCCCGCAGGCGCTCGCGGACTGGATGCTGGGGCACGGCCTGGGCGTGATCACCTTCCTCCTGATGGTGAATGTCCTGCTGCTCTTGGCCGGCAACTTCATGGAGCCCTCGTCCATCGTCCTCATCTTCGCCCCCATCCTGTTCCCGGTGGCGGTGAAGCTGGGCATCGACCCGGTGCACTTCGGCATCCTCATGGTGGTGAACATGGAAGTCGGCATGTGCCATCCGCCGGTGGGCCTCAACCTCTACGTCGCCTCCGGCATCACCAAGATGGGCATCACCGAACTTACGGTGGCCGTCTGGCCCTGGCTGCTCTCCATGCTCGGTTTCCTGATGGTCGTCACCTACTGGCCGGCCATGTCCACCTGGCTGCCCAAGACCCTGGGCATGATGTAAGTCCTCCTCGTAGTCCCTTGCGGGCGCGCCGACGGGAAACCGCGGCGCGCCTTTTTTCTTTTGGGGATGGCCCAGAAAAAGCTGATAAAATACAGAGTTTTGCTAAACCACTGTTCTATTGGAGCTTTAAGCATGGCCATCGAGCGCACCCTTTCCATCATCAAGCCGGACGCCGTCAAGAAAAACGTCATCGGGCAGATCTACTCCCGTTTCGAAGGCGCCGGCCTCAAGGTCATCGCCGCCCGCATGACCTGGCTGTCCGCCCAGGAAGCCGGCCAGTTCTACGCCGTGCATAAGGAGCGCCCCTTCTTCAAGGATCTGGTCGAGTTCATGACCTCCGGCCCGGTCATGATCCAGTGCCTGGAAGGCGAGAGCGCCATCGCCAAGAACCGTGAGCTGATGGGCGCCACCGACCCCAAGAAGGCCGAGAAGGGCACGATTCGCGCCGACTTCGCCGAGTCCATCGACGCCAACGCCGTCCACGGTTCCGACGCCCCCGAAACCGCTGCCGTGGAAGTGGCTTTCTTCTTCCCCGGCATGAACACCTACAGCGGGCGCTGAGAGGCAGGATTCAGGAATCAGGATTCAGGATCGAGTAGCCCATGGGCGATACAGCCATCTGAGTTTCTCCTCTGAATCCTAAATCCTCGATCCTAAATCCTATGCAAAATCTCCTCGATTTCGATGCCGAGAGCCTGAGCGCCTGGTTTGCCGAACAGGGCGAAAAGCCCTTCCGGGCCCGCCAGGTGCTGCGCTGGATGCATCGTTCGGGGGTGGCGGATTTTGACGCCATGACCGATATCGCCAAGAGTCTGCGCGACAAGCTCAAGGCGCTGGCGGTGGTGGCGCCCCCCACGGTGGTCTCCGACAAGCTGTCGGACGACGGCACGCGAAAATTCCTGATCGACGTCGGCGGCGGCAACGCGGTCGAGACGGTGTTCATTCCCGAGGACGACCGCGGCACCCTGTGCGTCTCCACGCAGGCCGGCTGCGCCCTCGATTGTGCCTTCTGCTCCACCGGCAAGCAGGGCTTCAACCGCAATCTGACCGTAGCCGAGATCATCGGCCAGTTGTGGCGAGCCAACGAAGCCCTCGGTGTCGTCCATGGCGATGAGCGGATCATCTCCAACGTCGTCCTCATGGGCATGGGCGAGCCCCTGGCCAATTTCGAGAACTCGGTCGCCGCCCTCAAGCTGATGCTCGACGACAACGCCTACGGCCTCTCCCGCCGGCGGGTGACGGTGTCCACCTCCGGTCTGGTGCCGGCCATGGACCGTCTGCGCGACGAATGCCCGGTGGCGCTGGCCGTCTCGCTGCACGCGCCCAACGACCCCCTGCGCGACCAACTGGTGCCGATCAACCAGAAATATCCGCTCGCCGAGTTGATGGCCGCCTGCCGCCGCTACCTTGAGAACGCGCCGCGGGACTTCGTCACCTTCGAGTACGTCATGCTCAACGGCATCAACGACAGCGACGCCCAGGCCCGCGAACTGCTCGCGCTCGTCAAGTCGGTGCCCTGCAAATTTAATCTCATTCCCTTCAACCCCTTCCCGGGCTCGCCGTTCAAGCGCTCCCCGGCGGAGCGGGTGCGCCGGTTTGCCGAAATCCTCATGGCGGCCGGCATCGTCACCACCACGCGCAAGACGCGGGGCGACGACATCGACGCCGCCTGCGGCCAGCTGGCGGGTCAGGTTCTCGACAAGACCCGGCGGTCAGCCGGGCGCAGCATCCCATTGAAGGAGGTCAGGATTTGAATTGCAGAATTTCAGCGACGGCGCTCGCGCTGCTGCTCGCCGGAGTCTTGCCGCTGCCGCTTTCTGCGCAGCAGGCGGTCGAGGCGCAGTCCCAGCGGCCCGCCTATGGAGCCGATCCCCGGGCGCGCGCCAAGATTCATACCGAGTTGGGTTCGCTTTATTTTCAGGACGGCAACATGGCCGTAGCCCTTGAAGAGTTGGGCGTCGCCATCGCGGCGGACGGCAGCTATGCCCCCGCGTACAACGTTCGCGGACTCGTGCGTGCCTATCTGCGCGAGCTTGGACCGGCGGAGGAGGACTTCCGCAAGGCCATCAATCTGGCGCCCAACGACCCGGAAATCAACAACAACTACGGCTGGTTTCTGTGTGACAACGGCAAGCCCCGGCAAGCCATCAGTTACTTTCTCAACGCCATCAAGAATCCCCTCTACAACACGCCGGACATTGCTTATACCAACGCCGGATCATGCGCCCTCAAGGCGGAGGACATCGAGGGCGCTGAGAACTATCTGAACTCGGCGATCCGCCTCAACGGGTCGGCGAATCTGGTCGCCCGCCTTCATCTGGCCAATTTGCAGTATCGCAAGAGCAACCTGGGCGAGGCGCGCCGCATTCTTGCGGAAGCGTTGCGGGCCATGGAGCCGCCGTCCGCCGAGGCCCTTTGGCTCGGGCTGCGCATCGAGCGCAAGGCGGGCAATCGAGATGCGGAAAGCGGCTTCGCGGCGCAGTTGCGCGGCCGCTACCAGGAATCGAAGGAATATCAAGAATTTCTGAAGGGCAATTTCGAATGAACGCGGAAGTTCGCGAAGAAGCCGCCAGCGCAGCGGACATTCCCCTGTTGCCCACCGTGGGGAATCAGCTTGCACTGGCGCGAGAGAGCAAGGGACTGAGTGTTGGCGACGTCGCCCAGGCCTTGAAGCTGGGCGTTCGCCAGGTGGAAGGACTGGAGTCCGGCGAATGGGGTGCGCTTCCCGGGGCAACTTTCATCCGCGGCTTCGTGCGCAACTATGCGCGCCTGGTCGAACTCGATCCCTCGCCCCTCATGGCGCAACTGGATGGGGTGGTGGACCCGGGAACACCACGGCTAGACCGCCCGAAAGGGCCGCAGACGCCGATGCCCCTGCCTGGCGCGGGGCGGCGCAGGGATTTCGCGGTCGTCGGCTTCGGGCTGGGATTGGTGGCGCTCGCACTTCTCCTGTACTTCGTGCTGCCGTCCGATCTGAGCGGCGTGGGGGATGGCCTGCGCTCCCTGGTCTCCCTGGTCAAGTCCGAGGAACCGCCGCAGGCACCCAGCGCTTCTCTGCCGCCTGCAGAGCCGGTTCTGCCGCCCGGCGCGACGCCGCAACAGGTTCTCACTCCCCAGGCTGCCGCAGAGCCGTCCCCGCCGGCGGGCACCCCTGTTCCATCCGCCGCGAGCGAAATGGCGGTGGTGGCAACGGCTGCGCCCCCCGGGGCGGATGCCCAGGCCCCGCCAATTCAGCCGCCTGCCGAGGCTGGCTCCGGAGCGGCCCTGTTGCACTTTCGGGTCGAGCGCGAATCCTGGGTCGAAGTGAAGGACCGCGACGGCAATCTGCTCCTCTCCCGCCGTCTCGCCGCGGGAAGCGAGCATTCCATCGAAGCGAGGGGACAGTTGTCCCTGATCATCGGCAACGCCGGTGGCGTTCGCCTGAGCCATCGCGGCCAAGCGGTCGATCTTGTGCCCCACACCCGGGGCGACGTGGCGCGCCTGACCCTGGATTGAGCATGACCCTCGCGCCGCGCAAGCCCACCCAGCCGTGCCTTATCGGCGACGTCGTCGTCGGCGGCGGCGCGCCGGTGGTGGTGCAGTCGATGACCAACACCGACACGGCGGACTATCTGGCCACCGCCATCCAGACCGCCGAACTGGCCCGCGCCGGCTCGGAACTGGTGCGCATCACCGTCAACTCGCCGGAAGCGGCGGCAGCGGTGCCGAAAATCCGCGAGCATCTGGACAAGATGGGCTGCGTCGTACCGCTGATCGGCGACTTCCACTACAACGGCCACCGGCTGCTCACCGAGCACCCGGCCTGCGCCGAGGCCCTGGCCAAGTACCGCATCAATCCGGGCAATGTCGGCTTCGGCAGGAAGAAGGACGAGCAGTTCGCCCAGATGGTCGAGCTGGCCTGCAAGTACGGCAAGCCGGTGCGCATCGGCGTCAACTGGGGCAGCCTGGACCAGGATCTCCTCGCCCGGCTGATGGACGAGAACAGCCGCCGGCCCGAGCCCCTGGACGCCACGGACATGATGCGCAACGCCATGGTCACCTCGGCCCTGGAGTCCGCCGCCAAGGCCGAGGAAATCGGCCTCGCTCGGGAGCGCATCATCCTCTCCTGCAAGGTTTCCAGCGTGCAGGATCTGATCGCCATCTACCGCGAGCTCTCCCGTCGTTCCGACTACGCCCTGCACCTGGGCCTGACCGAGGCCGGCATGGGTTCCAAGGGCATCGTCGCTTCCACGGCGGCGCTCGGGGTTCTGCTTCAGGACGGCATTGGCGACACCATCCGGGTTTCGCTCACGCCGGAGCCCGGGGGCTCTCGCAGCCAGGAAGTCATCGTCGCCCAGGAAATTCTGCAGACCATGGGCCTGCGCGCCTTCACCCCGATGGTGGCGGCCTGCCCGGGTTGCGGCCGCACCACCAGCACCTTCTTCCAGGAACTGGCCGGCGAGGTGCAGGACTTCGTCCGCGCCCGCATGCCGGAATGGCGCCTGCACTACGACGGCGCCGAAAACATGACCCTGGCGGTGATGGGCTGCATCGTCAACGGCCCCGGCGAATCGAAGCACGCCAACATCGGCATTTCGCTGCCCGGCACCGGAGAAGCACCCTCGGCGCCAGTCTTCGAGGATGGCGTGAAGACCGTCACCCTGAGGGGCGACAACATCGCCGCGGAATTCAAAAAAATTATCGAGCGCTACGTCCAGCGCAGCTACAAGAAGAAATTGCAAGCATGAGTCAGACCCTCCAGTCCGTGCGCGGGATGAACGACATCCTGCCGGACGAAGCCGAATTCTGGGAATTGTTCGAGGACACCGTCCGGTCCTGGCTGAAGAGCTACGGCTACCGGCCAATCCGCATGCCCATCGTCGAACCGACGCCTCTCTTCAAGCGGGCCATCGGCGAAGTGACCGACATCGTCGAGAAGGAGATGTATTCCTTCGAGGACAGCTTGAACGGCGAGCACCTGACCCTGCGTCCCGAGGGTACCGCCGGCTGCGTACGGGCGGTCATCCAGCACGGGCTGGCCAACCAGCAGCCGCGCCGCCTTTACTACCTGGGTCAGATGTTCCGCCACGAGCGCCCCCAGAAGGGCCGCTACCGCCAGTTTCACCAGGTGGGCGTGGAGTCCATCGGCTTCGCCGGGCCGGACATAGACGCCGAGATGATCCTCATGGGCGCCCGCCTGTGGGCCGACCTGGGCCTCGACGGCATCGAGCTGCAAATCAATAGCCTGGGCCAGGCGGAAGAACGGGCCCAGCACCGGGCCGCCCTCATCGCCTATTTCGAGGAACACGCCGAAATTCTCGACGAGGACGCCAGGCGTCGCCTCCACACCAATCCCCTGCGCATCCTGGATACCAAGAACCCGGCCCTGCAGGACATGTGCGCCGGGGCTCCCCGGCTCATCGACTATCTGGGCGAGGCGTCGCTGGCCCACTTCGAAGGCGTGCAGGGCGTCCTGCGCGACGCCGGCCTGCCCTTCAGCATCAACCCGCGCTTGGTGCGGGGCCTTGATTACTACAACCTGACCGTCTTCGAATGGGTGACCGACCGCCTCGGCGCCCAGGGCACGGTGTGCGCCGGTGGCCGCTACGATGGCCTGGTCGAGCAACTGGGCGGCAAGGCGACGCCGGCCTGTGGCTTCGCGATGGGCGTCGAGCGCCTGATCGCCCTGATCAAGGAGTGCGGCGGCGAACCGGCGGCGCCGGCCCCGGACGTCTACGTGGTGCATCAGGGAGACGCTGCCACCCGGCTCGCCTTCCGCGTTGCCGAAGGCTTGCGCGACCAGGGGATCAATGCGCTTCTCCACTGCGGTGGGGGCAGTTTCAAGTCGCAGATGAAGAAGGCCGACGGCAGCGGCGCCACCTTTGCCGTGGTCATCGGCGACGACGAGGCCGCCAGCGGCGAAGCCCAGTTGAAACCCCTGCGCGAGGAAGGCAGCGCGCAGCGCAAATTGAAGGTCGATGAGCTGGCGGAAGCCATCATCGGCCAATTGATCGATTCGGAAGACGAGGAATAGACCATGGCCCATTACGATCTTGAAGAACAGGAACAGATCGACAATCTGAAAACCTGGTGGAAGATGTACGGCAACCTCGTCACCGGGCTGGCGGTCGCCATGGCCCTCGGGGTCGTTGCCTGGCAGGGCTGGAATTGGCACCAGCGCGGGCAGGCCGCCCAGGCGTCGGCCGCCTATTCGGCCCTGGAACAGGCGGTCAATGCGCGGGATCAGCAAAGGATCAAGACTGTGGCCGGCGAACTGGCCGAGAAGTACGGCGGCACGCCCTACGCACCCCTCGGCGCCCTCGTCGCCGCCAAGGCCTCCTTCGAGGCTGGCGACGTCAAGACCGCCCGGGCACAACTGGCCTGGGTCGCCGAGAACGGCAAGAACGAACTGCAGGACATCGCGCGCCTGCGCCTGGTGGCGGTACTGATCGACGAGCAAGCCTACGATGAAGCGCTGCGCCAGCTCGACGCTTCCCACGGCGCCGCGTTCGAGGCCCGCTTTGCCGAGGCTCGCGGCGACGTGCTTGCAGCCCAGGGCAAGAAATCCGAGGCCCGTACCGCCTACAAGACGGCCCTTGACAAGATGGAAGCCAAGCCAAGATCTCAAGGTGGCAATCCCTATCGCGATCTGGTGCAACAAAAACTCGACCACTTGGGAGATGCGGCTTGAAGCCCCCCTTCGTCCCTGCCCTTGCGATCGCCGGGACGCTGGCGGTCGCCGGTTGCGCCTCCGTCTCGGACGCTTTTGACGCCATCAATCCCTTCTCGTCTTCCGGTCCGAAGATGGCCGAGTTGACCTCTTTTACGCCCACCGTCGAGGTGAAGTCCGCCTGGAGCGTCAGCCTGGGCAAATCCGGATCCTATGTCCTTGTCCCCGCCGTGGTCGGCGATGCCGTCTATGTGGCGGGGGGCGACGGAGACATCGCCAAGGTCCAGGACGGTAACGCCGTCTGGCGCATCAAGGCGGGTCAGCCGCTCTCGGGAGGTGTGGGAAGCGATGGCAAGCTGGTGGTCGTGGGGACCCCCCGCGGGGACGTGCTCGCATTTTCCGCCGAGGACGGCAAGGCCCTGTGGCAGACCAAGGTTTCGAGCGAAGTGCTTGCCCCGCCGGCGGTCGGCGCCCCGGGAGTCGCAGTTCGCAGCGGCGACAATCGCGTCGTCCTGCTCGACGCCGCGGACGGCAAGCGCAAGTGGGTCTATCAGCGACCGACGCCCTCCCTGTCCCTGCGTTCCATCGCCGCACCGGTGTTTTCCGACCGCTATCTGTTCGTCGGCTTCCCCGGCGGCAAATTGCTCGCCCTGGCGCTCAACAACGGCGGCCCGGTGTGGGAGGGTACAGTGGCCCTACCCAAGGGCACGACCGAACTGGACAGAGTTGCCGACGTGGTCGCGCCGCCGGTGGTCGATGGCCGGCAGGTTTGCGCAGCGGCCTTCCAGGGGCGCGTCGCCTGTTTTGACCTGGGAGCCTCCGGCAACCTCATCTGGGCGCGGGACTTCTCCTCCGCGGCCGGCATCGCCCTCGACGCTCGCTACCTCTTCCTCACCGACGACACTGGCGCCGTGCATGCCCTGGATCGCAATACCGGAGCCACTGTCTGGAAGCAGGAAAAGCTGCTCAATCGGAGAGTTTCCGCACCCGCCGTGCGGCGCGGTCTGGTGGTGGTGGGTGACGTCAAGGGGGTAATCCATTTCCTTGGTCGCGAGGACGGTGCCTTTGCCGCTCGCGTCAACGCCGACGGTGCAGCCATCGCAGCACCACCCCAGGTCGTCGGTTCTGGCTTCGTCGTGCAGTCACTCGGCGGGGCGGTCACGGCCCTTGCCGTTGAGTGATCCGGTGATCGGCGCCCGAGGCAAACCCGCATGAAGCCGACCGTCGTCCTGGTGGGGCGCCCCAACGTGGGCAAGTCCACCCTCTTCAATCGACTGACCCGCAGCCGGGACGCCCTGGTGGCCGATCTTCCGGGCTTGACCCGCGATCGTCACTACGGTCACGGACGCCTTGGTCAGAAGCCACATCTGGTGGTCGATACCGGCGGCTTCGAACCTCTCGTCAAGGATGGCATTCTGCATGAAATGGCCCGGCAGACCGAGCAGGCCATTGCAGAAGCCGACGTGGTGATTTTCGTCGTGGACGGTCGCGGCGGGGTGACGCCGCACGACAAGGAAATCGCCAACCGGCTGCGCCGCCTCAAGCGGCCGGTCTTGGTGGCGGTCAATAAGACTGAAGGAATGAACCGCGGCATGGTCGAAGCCGAGTTTCATGAACTGGGTCTGGGCGAACCCCACGCTATTTCGGCGTCCCACGGGGAAGGCGTGCGCGGGTTGCTCGATCTCGCGCTGGCCGAATTTTCGGAGCCGGAAGCTGAGGAGGAGGCGGAGAACGCAGTCCGGGTGGCCATCGTCGGGCGCCCGAACGCCGGCAAATCGACCCTCGTCAATACGCTACTCGGTGAGGAGCGGGTCATCGCCTTCGACGCCCCGGGAACCACGCGGGACGCCATCGCCGTCGATTTCGAGCGCCGCGGCCGTCGCTATACCCTCGTGGACACCGCGGGCATGCGGCGGCGCGGCAAGGTTTTCGAGGCGATCGAGAAGTTCTCCGTCGTCAAGACCTTGCAAGCCATCGAGGAAGCCCAGGTGGTCATCCTGATGGTGGATGCCCGCCAGGACATTTCCGACCAGGATGCCCACATCGCCGACTTTGTCGTCGAGTCCGGGCGCGCCCTGGTGGTTGCGGTGAATAAGTGGGATGGCCTGGAGCGCTACGTGCGCGAACAGACCCGGGCGAGTCTGGAGAGAAAGCTCAAGTTTCTCGATTTCGCCCGCTTCCACTTCATTTCCGCGAAGGAAAACGTCGGACTCGACGCGCTATTCAAATCGGTGGACGGCGCCTACGCCGCTGCCATGGCCAAACTTTCGACGCCGCGTCTGACTCGCGTCCTGGCCGACGCCGTCGCGCGGCAGGCGCCGCCGCGCCATGGGTTGTTCCGGCCCAAGCCGCGCTATGCCCATCAGGGTGGTTCGAATCCCCCGGTGGTGGTCATTCACGGCAGCGCCGTCGACCACATTGGCGACAGCTATCGCCGCTACCTGGAACATACTTTCCGCGAAGCGTTCAAACTTCAGGGAACGCCGTTGCGCATCCAGTTCGTGTCCGGTCACAACCCCTACGCCGAAGACCGCAAGAAATAATTTTTTGGCAGGCGAAACGAAATTCGGTACATTTGCGGTTCATAACAACACCCGTGGAGTCCACACCATGAGCAACAAAGGGCAAATGCTACAAGACCCGTTCCTCAACGCCCTGCGCCGGGAGCACGTGCCGGTCTCGATCTACCTGGTCAATGGCATCAAGCTCCAGGGTCAGGTGGAATCCTTCGATCAGTACGTTGTGCTGCTCAAGAACACCGTGACCCAGATGGTTTACAAGCACGCCATTTCCACTGTGGTTCCGGCTCGCCCGGTCAATATCCAGCAGGAACAGGCGGCGGCGGAGTAAATCGCCCTGTCGGCGGTTCCCCGCCCGCCGGATGCCGCAGCCTGCACTTCGGTCTTCCCCATGCTCGAACGTCCCGCCGCCGGCGAAAGGGCGGTGCTCGTCCAGCTCGACCTCGGTCAGCCGGATTGTGCCGACCGGCTTGAAGAAATCCGCCTGCTGGCCGAGTCCGCGGGCGGCGTCGTCTGCGCCGAGGTAGCCGGAAAGCGCCACAGTCCGGACCCCAAGACCTTCGCCGGCAAGGGGAAGGTGCAGGAAATCGCCGCGCTCCTGGCGGCCGCCGAGGCCGACCTGGTGATTTTCAATCACGAGCTTTCGCCCGCCCAGGAACGCAATCTCGAACGGGAACTCAAATGCAGGGTGATCGACCGCACCAGCCTCATTCTTGATATTTTCGCCCTGCGCGCCCAGAGCGCCGAAGGCAAGTTGCAGGTCGAACTCGCTCAGCTCGAGCATCTTTCCACCCGCCTTGTCCGCGGCTGGACCCACCTTGAGCGCCAGCGGGGCGGCATCGGCCTGCGGGGGCCGGGGGAAACCCAGCTCGAAACCGACCGGCGTCTCCTGGGCAACCGGGTCAAGACTTTAAAGGATCGGCTCGCCCGGCTCTCGCGGCAGAGGAACGTGCAGCGCAAGGCGCGCGGGCGCGGCGATGTGCTCAGCGTTTCCCTGGTGGGTTACACCAACGCTGGCAAATCGACCCTCTTCAATGCACTCACCAAGGCCGGCGTCTATGCGGCGAACCAGTTGTTCGCGACCCTCGACACCACCTCCCGCAAACTTTGGGTGGAAGGGGCGGGGAACATCGTAATTTCCGATACCGTCGGTTTCATCCGCGACTTGCCCCATTCCCTGGTGGCGGCCTTTCGCGCCACCCTGGAAGCCACGGCGCAGGCCGATCTGCTCCTGCACGTGGTCGATAGTGCCAATCACGCCCGGGAGGAGCAGATGCGCGAGGTCGACAAAGTGCTCGCCGAGATTCATGCCGACCGGGTACCCCATATCCAGGTCTGGAACAAGATCGACCTCACCGAAGCCTGTCCCGGGGTCGAGCGCGACGAGTATGGTAGAATCCGCCGCGTTCGCGCCAGTGCCCGCTCCGGCGAAGGACTCGACCTGCTGCGCGAGGCGCTGGCCGAGTCCGCCCGGGACAAGATCGCCATCCGCCAGGCGGTGCCCGCCGACGCAGTTCAGGAATCCTAATCACTCCATTTCCCGCTCATGATCCCTACCCTTGGCACTCTCATGTCGCTCAACGATCCCCAATGGGGTAAACGCGGCGGTAACGAAGGCGGCGAACCTGGCGGTCCGCGGCGTCCAAACCAGGGACCGCCCGATCTGGAAGAACTCTGGAGGGATTTGAACCGCCGCCTGTCCGACATGTTCGGCAAAAAAGGCGGAGGCGGAGGCGGAGGCGAAGGGCCGCGCATGCCGCAGTTCGACTTTAACCCCCGCTTCCTGGGCGGCGGGCTTGGCCTCCTGATCGGCCTGATCGTCGCCGTCTGGGCGGCTTCTGGCTTTTACATCGTCGATCAGTCCCAGCGCGGGGTGGTCCTGCGCTTCGGAAGCTTCAAGGAGACTACTGAGGCGGGCCTGCGCTGGCGTTTCCCGTACCCCATCGAATCCCACGAGCTGGTCAATCTGTCCGGCGTGCGCACGGTGGAAATCGGCTACCGCGGCAGTGAGCGCAACAAGGTGCTCAAGGAAGCGCTGATGCTCACCGACGACGAGAACATCGTCAACATCCAGTTTGCTGTCCAGTACATCCTGAAGGATCCCATCGAATTTCTCTTCAACAACCGCAGTCCCGACGACGCGGTCCTGGGGGCCGCCGAAGCGGCGGTGCGGGAGATCGTCGGCAAGAGCAAGATGGACTACGTCCTCTACGAAGGGCGCGAGCAGATCGCCGCCCAGGCGTCCAAACTGATGCAGGACATTCTCGACCGATACAAGAGCGGCATCCTCGTCTCGAAGGTGACCATGCAGAACGCTCAGCCGCCCGAGCAGGTGCAGGCGGCCTTCGACGACGCGGTCAAGGCTGGGCAGGACCGGGAGCGCCAGAAGAACGAAGGCCAGGCCTACGCCAACGACGTCATCCCCAAGGCGAAGGGCACCGCGGCACGACTCAACGAAGAGGCCAACGGCTATCGTCAGCGTCTGATCGCTACTGCGGAGGGCGACGCGTCCCGTTTCAAGCAATTGCAAAGTGAATATGTGAAGGCGCCGGAAGTCACCCGCCAGCGCCTCTATCTGGAAACCATGCAGCAAGTCTACGCCAACACCAGCAAGATCCTAATCGACGCCCGTGGTCACGGTAACCTACTCTACCTGCCGCTTGACAAGCTGATGCAGTCCGCTGGCGCCGCGGTCGCCGTGCCTGGCGTGGTGGAACCAGCTGCCTCAGCCTCGCGTGCTGCGCCGCTCTCCAGCGAGGCGCCGCCCCAGGTCGAGAAGACCCCTCCGGTCTATTCCTCGACCAGCCCCAGGGATCGTGACGCCCTGCGGGGCCGTGAGCGGGAGGGTCGGCAATGAGATCTCCCTTCGGATTGATCGGCTTCGTCGCCGTCACCCTGCTCGCCGTGCTGGCCATGGCGGTATTCACCGTCGACCAGCGCCAGTTCGCGCTCGTCTTCCAGCTTGGCGAAGTGCGCCACGTAATCTCCGAACCGGGGCTCTACGTCAAGGTGCCCCTGGTTCAGAATGTACGCTACTTCGACAAGCGCATCCTGACCCTGGACAACGCCGATCCCGAGCGCTTCATCACCTCGGAAAAGAAGAACGTCCTCGTCGATTCCTACATCAAGTGGCGCATCGTCGATCCCAAGCTCTTCTACATCTCGGTGGGGGGCGACGAATCCCGTGCCCGCACCCGCCTCAACCAGACCGTCAACGCGGGCCTGCGGGAGGAGTTCGGCAAGCGCACCGTGCACGACGTCGTCTCCGGCGAACGGGACAAAATCATGGCCGACATGGTGGTCAAGGCGGATGCTGATGCCCGCAAGATCGGCGTGCAGATCGTCGATGTGCGCCTCAAGCGCGTGGAATTGCCTACCGAGGTCAGTGAGGCGGTCTATCGCCGAATGGAAGCCGAGCGCAAGCGGGTGGCCAACGAACTGCGTTCCGAAGGGGCCGCGGAAGCGGAGAAGATTCGTGCCGACGCGGATCGCCAGCGCGAAATCATCGTCGCCGAAGCTTATCGCGACGCCCAGAAAATCAAGGGGGAGGGGGATTCCAAGGCAGCCGCCATCTACTCCCAGGCCATGGGTCAGAGCCCCGAGTTCTACGCCTTCTATCGCAGCCTGGAAGCGTATCGCAACAGCTTCCGCAGCAAGAACGACGTGCTGGTGGTCGAGCCGGGGTCGGACTTCTTCAAGTACATGAAAAACGTGGGCCGTGGCGGTGAGGGTGACGGCAAGCACCGATGAGCACGTCGCTGTTTCTGGCCTTTGCCCTCATGCTCGTCATCGAAGGCATCATGCCCTTCGTGGCACCCCAGGCCTGGCGTGAGACGTTTGTCCGCCTCACCCGCATGAGCGACGGGCAGATTCGCTTCGTCGGTCTGTTATCCATGCTCATCGGCCTCATCCTGCTCATTCTCTTCCAATGAACTGGCTGCTCCCTGAATACCTAGCTGACGCCCTGCCCGCCGAGGCGCAAGTCCTGGAAACGTGCCGCCGCAGGCTGCTCGACCATTTCCGCTGCCGTGGCTATCTGCTGGTCGTTCCCCCCACCCTGGAATACCTGGAGTCTCTGCTCACAGGCGCCGGCCAGGATTTGAAGCTGAAGACCTTCAAACTCATCGATCAGCTTTCCGGGCGGACCCTGGGCGTGCGGGCAGACATCACGCCCCAGGCGGCGCGCATCGACGCCCACCTGCTCAATCATTCCGGGGTCACACGCCTGTGCTACTGCGGCAGCGTCCTGCACACCCTGCCGTCCAGCGTGGCGGCGAGCCGCGAACCGATCCAGCTTGGCGCCGAGCTCTACGGCCACGGCGGCATTGCCGCCGACCTCGAAGTCGTCCGCCTGATGGCGTCGGCACTCGCCGAGATTGGCGTCACGGCGCAGCGCATCGACATCGGGCACGTTGGTATTTTCCGCGCCCTGGCGGAGGCTGCCGGGCTGCCGGCCGAGGCGGAGGACAACATCCTCGGGCTTCTCCAGAAAAAGGACGTCCCAGGCCTGCGGGAAGTCTGTGCCGCGGTGGCGGAGCCCTACCGCAGCGCCTTTCTACGTTTGCCGGAACTCTATGGCGACGGGGCAACCCTGGCGCGGGCCGCCGCCGAACTGCCTGCGGTTCCGGCGATTTCGGCTGCCCTCGCAGCGCTCACCCATCTGCTGGCCGGTGCGCTTGAACTACCCTTCTCCATCGACCTTGCCGATCTGCGAGGCTATCACTATCACAACGGTGTGGTATTCGCCGCCTACGCCGCTGGCTATCCTGCCGCGCTTGCCCTGGGCGGCCGCTATGACGGGGCTGGGCGAGCCTTCGGGCGTTCGCGCCCAGCGACCGGGTTCTCCCTCGACCTGCGGGAAGTGGCGCGGCTCGCGCCCGGCGCAGCCGATGCGGGGGCCATCCTGGCTCCCCAAATCGGCCACGACGCAGCGCTGCGCGCCGAAATCGCCCGGCTGCGGCAAGGAGGCGAAGTGGTGGTCGAACTCCTGCCCGGGGAAGACGCCTGCGAATCGCCGGTTTGCGACCGCAAGCTTGTCCAACTCGGCGGGCGCTGGATCATCGAAGCAATCAACGAAGACTGAGGCAGATATGGCCAAGAACGTAATCGTCGTCGGCACCCAGTGGGGCGACGAAGGCAAGGGGAAGATCGTCGATTGGCTCACCGATCACGCCCAGGGCGTGGTCCGCTTTCAGGGTGGCCACAACGCCGGCCACACCCTGGTGGTGGGTGACAAGGTCTACAAGCTGAATCTGGTCCCCTCAGGCATCGTCCGTGATGGTGTCCAGTGCTATATCGGCAATGGCGTGGTCCTCGACATCCATCACCTGCTCTCCGAAATCGCAGAACTGGAGAAGGGCGGCATCGACGTGCGCTCGCGCTTGAAGGTCAGCCCCGGCTGCCCCCTGATCCTGCCCTATCACTCAGCCATCGACCAGGCGCGGGAGGCGGTCAAGGCTGGCGATCAGAAGATCGGCACCACCGGCAAGGGCATCGGCCCCACCTACGAGGACAAGGTCTCCCGCCGCGGTCTCCGGGTCTATGACCTCTTCCATCCGCGGCGATTTGCCGAGAAGCTGAGGGAAATTCTCGATTACCACAACTTCGTCCTGACCCAATACTTCAAGGCCGATCCCGTCGATTTCCAACAGGTCTACGATCAGGCCATGGCCGATGCCGAGGCCATCAAACCCCTGGTGGCGGACGTTTCTGCCGCCCTCTATGCCGCCAACCAGGCCGGCCAGAACCTGCTTTTCGAAGGTGCCCAAGGCACGCTGCTGGACATCGACCACGGCACCTATCCCTTCGTCACTTCCAGCAACTGCGTCGCCGGCCAGGCGGCGGCCGGGTCGGGCATCGGCCCGGGCATGCTCCATTATGTGCTGGGGATCACCAAGGCCTACTGTACCCGCGTCGGCGGTGGCCCCTTCCCCAGCGAACTCGACATCGAAACCGAGGGCTGCCCGGGCCATCAGATGTCCCAGGTAGGCCGGGAGTTCGGCACCGTCACCGGCAGAAAGCGCCGCTGCGGCTGGTTCGATGCCGCCGCCCTGCGCCGCTCCGGGCGCATCAATGGTCTTACCGGACTGTGCATCACCAAGCTCGACGTGCTCGACGGCCTGCCGGAACTCAATATCTGCACCGGCTACCGGCTCGACGGCAAGCTGCTCGACCTGCTGCCCATCGGCGCCGACGAAGTGGCCCGCTGCGAGCCGGTTTACGAAACCATGCCCGGCTGGAGCGAGACCACCTTCGGGGTGAAGCGCTGGGAAGACCTGCCGGCCAACGCCCGCGCCTATCTCGACCGCCTGGAGGCCCTCTGCGAGGTGCCCATCGCCATCGTGTCCACGGGGCCGGAACGGGACGAGACCATCCTCAAGCGGCACCCGTTCCGATAAGCCGGAAAGCGTTATCCGGCGGGGCAGTCGCCCTGCCGGGCGTCCTCTTGCGGGAAACACGGACGCGGCCGGCCCGCGATGCGGCGTGGGCAATGGAGGTGCGCGCCCAGTCTCAAGGCGAGGGCCGGGCCTCGTTGCGGCGGACCATCTCGGTGGCGATGGCCGAGAACTGCTCGGCGACCTCGTGGCGCATGCCGCTGATTCCCAGACTGCTTGGAATCCATCGCCCGGGAATCATTTCCACCCGGTAGTCGAGGCGGGTCCCCGTCCCTTCCGCGCTGAGGCGCATTTCGCTGGCCATGTGCCGGGCAGTGCCGGACAGCGCCCGCGCGAGGAGCAGCCCTTCGTGGGGGCGCAAGTCGACACGACGTTCCGACTCGAAAGCGAAACTGAGGACGCCGAAGCGGATGCGCCCTTTCTGAATGAAGGTCACCGTCGACGCGTCGCGGCTCAGGACGCGGCAGCTTTCCAAATTAGGAACGAACTCCGCCATATGCTCGAAATCGGTCAGGACGTCCCAGGCGACGCGCGGCGCCACCGGAACCAGGAAACTGAAGCGACCCGTGTACATGCCCTGGTCGAAGATCACTGCCACTTCTTCTTCGCTCAAAGCGGTGACGGGGGCGGCCAGAGCGGGGTCGATGCAGCGGAGGCAGAGCAAGGCCAGGAGAACGAGAAGCCGAAGATTCATGGCAGCAGTATAACGATCCGGGCATCACCCGGCCCCTGGAACGCGCCTTCCCACAGCCGCCCGCAGCCACGGCTCTGGTCGCGCCGGGCGCCATTTCGGCGGATTAGTTCCTTCGTGGTATAGAACAGCGGGGAGGGCGGTGTTACCGTCGCCAACTTTGGCTACGGGAAAACCCTCATGGCGCTAACGGCAGGCGAACGATCAGCGCTGGCATCCAGCGGCATCCTGGCAGGCCTGGTGGACAAGGAGCCGTTCCGCGGGCTCCTGGATGATGCGCGCTACCATCGGCGTCATGCTCCGGGCGAGGCGGTCATCCGCAAGGGCAGTGTGCCGGCCGGCATGTATCTGGTTGTCCACGGAAGCCTTGAAGTGGTGCTCAGCAATCAGAAGGGGATCGAGCATGTGGTGCGCATCGCCCGCTGCGGTCACTGCCTCGGGCTGGAGAACGCCCTCGTCGAGACGGCGGCGGTCTACGAATTGCGCGCCCTCACCGAGGCGAGCCTGATTTTCGTGCCGCACGCCACCGTCGCCACCTGGATCGAAGCCTCCGCCCTGTTTTCGCGCCGTCTCATGCGCCTTCTGGCGGACGATGTCGCTGACCTGTACGACGAACTGGATGGCCTGCAAAGCCGCAGCACCATTGAACGTCTGGCCTGCTACCTGCATTGCGGTGAGGGACGCGCGCGGCGCGGCGAGCCTTTGCGGGAGGAGTATTTTCTCGCGCTGCCCTACCTGAAGCTTGCCCAGCGCATCGGCACAAGCCAGCCCCATCTGTCGCGCGCCCTGCGGAACCTTGAAGATGCTGGGATGATTACCCGCAATGGTCGGCGCATCCGCATCGCCGATGCGGCCGCCTTCTCCCGCCTGCTCTGCGTTGGCTGTCAGCAAGCCGTGCGGCGCCGAGATACGGCGTCGCCGGCTGCCTGAGCCGGCGGCTCCCAGATGGTATGATGCGCCTCTGAAGAGCCGCGGATTGCGCGGCGGGTGTCAGGCGGCAGGCGCAGCGGCGGGAAAAGGAAGCCGCGAAAGGAAGGCGCCAAAAGGAAAAAACCGGCCAGAGGCCGGCTTTTTCTGAATCTGGTGCCCAGGAAGGGACTCGAACCCCCACGCCGTTAAGCGCTAGTACCTGAAACTAGTGCGTCTACCAATTCCGCCACCTGGGCAGGTGCGAAGAGCGCCGCATTTTAAAGGAACCCCGCAGGATGTCAAGCAAGAAGCCGTCCAAGACCCGCCAGGGCGATCCCAATTTCGAAAGGGAGTCGCTGCGATACGAAACCCCATTGCCATCGCGGGAGTACGTCGTCCAGACCCTGGAGGATGCCGGTCGTCCGGTGGCCTTCGACGAGCTGTTGTCGCTGCTCGACATCGCCGGCCACGAGCGGGACATGTTCCTGCGCCGCCTGGCAGCCATGGAGCGCGAGGGGCAACTGCTGAAGAACCGCAAGGGCGCCTACATCCTGCCCGAGCGGGCGAGCCTGATTGCCGGCCGGGTGCAGGGGCATCCCGACGGCTACGGGTTTCTCGTTCCCGACGACGGCAGTGCCGATGTCTTTCTCGATCAGCACCAGATGGGCAAGGTGCTGCACGGCGACCGCGCCCTCGTGCGGGTCACCGGTATCGATCGCAAGGGGCGTCCCGAGGGCGGCATCGTCGAGGTGACCGAAAGGGCCAACAGCCGGGTGGTCGGCCGCGTGATGGTGGAGCACGGCGTGGTCTTCGTGGTGCCGGAAAACCGTCGTATCGCCCAGGACATCCTGGTGCCTCCCGAGAAGAAGGCCAGGATTCGGCCGATGCCCGGCCAGGTGGTGATGGTCGAGATCATCGAGCAGCCCAGCAAATACTCCCAGCCCATCGGCCGAATCACCGAAGTCCTGGGCAATTACGCCGATCCCGGGATGGAGATCGAGATCGCCCTCAGGAAGCACGATCTTCCCTTCGAGTTCTCCACGGCCGCGCTGGCCGAGAACAAGGCCACACCGGACAAGGTGAAGAAAGCCGACACGAAGGGCCGCGAAGACCTGCGCGACCTGCCCCTGGTGACCATCGACGGCGAGACGGCACGGGATTTCGACGACGCCGTCTATTGCGCCCGCCAGGGCCGCGGCTGGCGCCTGGTGGTGGCGATCGCCGACGTCTCCCACTACGTGAAGCCGGGCATGGCCCTCGACAAGGAAGCGCGGGAACGCGGCAACTCGGTCTATTTCCCGCGGCGGGTGATTCCGATGCTGCCGGAGAAGCTTTCCAACGGTATTTGCTCGCTCAATCCGGATGTGGATCGCCTGGCCATGGTTTGCGACATGAGCATCAGTGCGGCCGGCAAGATCGGCAAATATCGTTTCTATCCGGCGGTCTTCCGCTCCCGGGCGCGCCTCACCTACACCCAGGTCTGGGATTGGCTTTCCGGGGTGAGCGCGCCGGAGGACACCGTGCATCAGGCCGTGCAGCCCGATCTGGCCAATCTCTACAAGCTCTATCAGGTGCTGCACAAGGCCCGCGGACTGCGCGGCGCCATCGACTTCGAGACCGGCGAAACGCGCATGGTCTTCAACGACATGGGCAAGATCGACGCCATCGTTCCCGTGGTGCGCAACGAGGCCCACCGCCTCATCGAGGAATGCATGCTGGCGGCCAACGTCTGCGCCTCGGACTTTCTTGCCGTCCAGCGGCAGACCTGCCTTTACCGGGTGCACGCCGGGCCTTCCGAAGAAAAGCTCAGGAATCTGCGCTCCTTCCTCGCCGAATTCGGCCTCGCCCTGGCCGGCGGCGACGACCCCAAGGCGCGGGATTACGCCCAACTCCTTGAGAAGGTCAAGACGCGGCCTGATTTTCAGCTCCTTCAGACGGTCATGCTGCGCTCCCTCAAGCAGGCGCTCTACAGTCCGGACAACGTGGGACACTTTGGCCTGGCTTACGAGCATTACACCCATTTCACATCGCCGATTCGCCGCTATCCCGACCTTCTTGTCCATCGCGCCATCAAGGCCGCCCTGGCAGGCGAGACTTACCATCCCGAGGGAGCGTGGGACGACATCGGTCTCCACTGTTCGGCCACCGAACGGCGTGCCGACGAGGCCACCCGCGACGTGGAGAACTGGCTCAAGTGCTACTACATGAAGGAGCGCATTGGCGAAGTCTTCGACGGCACCATTGCCGCGGTCACGGCTTTTGGCATATTCGTCGCCCTTGACGAGGTTTATGTGGAAGGCCTGGTGCACGTCTCCGAACTGGGGGCGGACTACTTCCAGTTCGATCCGGTCAAGCATCAGATGCTGGGGGAGCGCAGCGGCCAGCGCTTCCGTCTTGGCGACCGGCTGCGGGTGAAGCTGGTGCGCGCCGATCTGGAAAGCAACAAGATCGACTTTGTCCTCGCCGCCGACCGTGCTCCGGGCGGATCGTCGGGTGGCAAGAAGGCGGCGGGGAGTCTCCTGGAAGGCATTGCCTGGGTGCCTGCGACGGACCCCGTGGCGAAGCCAGAGGCGGCGGGCAAGAAAGCCAAGGCGCCCGGCAAGGCGGCCCGCAGCACCGGCGCGGGCGACAAGGCCTCGGCGGCCAAGGGCAAGGGGGCGGCCAGGCAGTCGGGCACAAGGAGCGGCAAATCCGCGGCGACGGCAGGTGGCAAACCGTCCGTCGCCAAGCCCGAGAAAGCGCCGGCCAAGTCCTCCCGGGGCGGCTCCCGCGGACGCTGATCGGATAGACTCACGGTTTTTCCGAGCCGTCCTCCCATGTCGTCCTCCCGCTTCATCTACGGCTTCCACGCCGTCACCGCCAAGCTGCGTCACGACCCGGAGGCGGTACGCGAAATTTTTCTCGACGCGGGCCGCCAGGATGCGCGGGCGCGGGATCTCCTCAGGCACGCCGAGCTCCAGGGGGTGACGATCACCGCCTGCGAGGGGCGGCGCCTCGACGGCCTGGTCCCCGGGGTGCGTCACCAGGGCGTCGTCGCCCGCGTCCAGGGCGGGCGCCAGATCGCTCATCTCGACGACGTCCTGGATACCCTGGACGAGCCGCCCTTCCTGCTGGTCCTCGATGGCGTCACCGATCCCCGCAATCTCGGCGCCTGCCTGCGGGTTGCCGACGCCGCCGGCGTGCATGCCGTGGTGGCTCCCAAGGACCGCGCGGCGGGGCTCACCGATGTGGCCGTCAAGACCGCTTGCGGGGCCGCCGAGACGGTTCCCTACGTGATGGTCACCAACCTGGCACGCTGCCTGCGGGAACTGAAAGAGCGCGATATCGCCGTCATCGGTACGGCCGGCGAGGCCGAGCAGGATCTCTACGCCGCCGACTGGCCGCTGGCCTGTGCCTGGGTGCTGGGTGCCGAGGGCGAGGGCCTGCGCCGCCTCACCCGGGAAACCTGTGATCGATTGCTGCGCATTCCCATGGCCGGCACGGTGGAAAGCCTCAACGTCTCGGTGGCGGCCGGGGTTTGTCTCTTCGAGGCGCGGCGCCGACGGGGGGGAGCATGAGCGATTCGCTCTGGGCCGGTCTCGAACCGGCGGCGGTGTGGACGCACTTCGCCACCCTTTGCGCCATCCCGCGCCGTTCCAAGGAGGAGGGGCCGCTGCGCGATCACCTGGTCGCCTGGGCCGAAGAGCGCGGCATCGCCACCCGCGTCGATGCGGCCGGCAACCTCATCCTCAAGAAGCCCGCCGCCCCGGGTCGCGAGGCGGCCTCGCCGGTCGTGCTGCAGGCCCATCTGGACATGGTCTGCCAGAAGAATGCCGACTGCGGGCACGACTTCTCCTGCGACCCCATCCTTCCCATCCTGCGGGACGGCTGGCTGCGGGCCGAGGAAACCACCCTCGGCGCCGACAATGGGCTGGGCGTCGCCCTCATCCTGGCCATTCTGGAAGATCGCGAGGCAGTCCACGGTCCGCTGGAAGCCCTGCTCACGGTGGACGAGGAGGCCGGCATGGGCGGCGCCCGGGGTCTCGCCGCCGATGCCCTGGAAGGCCGGTTGCTGCTCAACCTGGATACCGAAGAATGGGGCGAGTTCTACCTGGGCTGCGCCGGCGGACTGGACGTGAACGTGGATCGCAAAGGCGCTTCCGAACTCGCACCGGCCGGGCACCGCGCCCATCGCCTCACGCTTTCCGGCCTGCGGGGCGGACATTCGGGCATCGACATCCATCGCGGGCGGGGCAACGCCATCAAGCTTCTCGTCCGTATCCTGCGCGATCTCGAAAGCCTGGGGCTGCGGCTTTCGGAACTCCGGGGCGGAAGCGCCCGCAACGCCCTGCCGCGAGAGTGCGCGGCGACGGTCACCCTGCCGGTGTCCCAGGATGCCGCCCTGGCCGCCCGCCTTGCCGACTGGCAGGCCCTGCTGCGGCAGGAACTGGGCGACGCCGACACGCCGCTTCGCCTCGAACTCGCCCCGGCCGCTCCCGGTCCGGTCATGGTCGCCGCGGAACAGGCGGTCTGGCTCGCCTCCCTGCACGCCGCGCCCCATGGCGTGCGACGCATGAGCACAGCGCTTCCCGGGGTGGTGGAGACCTCCAACAACCTGGGCATCGTCGATCTCGGGCCGGCCGGCGGCAGCTGCAGCTTCATGATTCGCTCACTGGCCGACAGCGGCAGCGTCGCCCTGGCGGACGAGATCATCAGCCTTTTTTCTCTGAGCGGGACAGCGGCGGTGGCGAGCGGCCATTATCCCGGCTGGACCCCTGACCCGGGTTCACTGCTGCTGGCACGCTGCCAGGCCGCCTACCGCGAGGAATTCGCCGCCGAGGCGGGAACACAGGTCATCCACGCCGGCCTGGAGTGCGGCCTCATCGGCGCCCGTTTTCCGGGCATCGACATGGTCTCCTTCGGACCCACCATCCGCGGCGCCCACGCGCCCGGCGAAGCCGTCGAGATCGTCTCGGTGGAACGCTGCTGGAGGCTTTTGCGGGCGATTCTGGCCGACCTGGCCTGAGCGCTGGTCAATCGATCGTCGCGCAACGCCTTGGGCGCAGCAGGGCGATGTGGGCTCAGGCGGCGACCACCCGGTTGCGGCCGCTGGCCTTGGCGCGGTAAAGCGCGCCGTCGGCGGCTTCGATCAGCAGGGCAGCCGTGTTGCAATGCTCGTCGAGCGCGGCGACCCCGATGCTCACGGTCACCGGAATGATCCATTCCTCCCACTCGAAGGTCGCCGCCGCCACCGCGGCGCGGACGCGTTCCGCCGCCTGCACCGCGGTATCCGGCGCGCTGCCCGGCAGCACCACGGCGAACTCCTCGCCGCCGTAGCGAAAGACCAGATCGCCGGCGCGCGACGACGCCGCCAGGAGGACGGCGAGGCGACGCAGCACGGCGTCCCCGGCCGCGTGCCCCCAGGTGTCGTTGACCGTCTTGAAATGGTCGATGTCGAGCATCAGCAGGGCCAGCGGCTGGCCGGCGTCCAGGGCGGACTCGGCCTCGGCGGAGAGAAAATCGAGACCATGCCGCCGATTGGGCAACTGGGTCAGGGGATCGGTCAGGGCCACTTCGATGAGGCGGCGGTGGGAATCGGCAAACTCTCCGGCGCTGCGCACCAGTCCCTGGCGCTCCCGTCGCATGGCGTCGCGCAGGCTCACCAGGCGCCGGGCGATGCCCAGGCGCAACTTGAGACTGCCGGCGTCTACCGGTTTTACCAGGACATCGTCGGCACCCGCCTCGATCGCCGCCAGGGCTGCGTCCTCCTGCCCGGCCGCGACGAGCGCCAGGATATGCACCGCGTTGCCGCGGGGCGAGTGGCGCACGGCTTCGCAGCAGGCGGCCACCTCCAGCCCCGGGAGATCGAGGTCCACCAGGATGAGGGCTGGCGGCGCTTCGGACACCGTCGCCAGCGCCGCCGCCGGATCGCACTCCAAGATGGCGGCATGGCCCTGCTCGGCCAGGAGCGCCAGGAGCCGGTCGGAATCGCCGTTCCGCGCGGCGATCAGCAAGGCCGGCGTGGCGTCCAGGGCCTCGTCCTCCGTCCCCGCGTGGGGCGGGCTGGCCGCCAGCAGATCCGCGAAGGGGGGAACGTCCCGGGTGCGCACCTGAAGTGCCGCTCCCCAATCCCTCCAGCGGGCCGCAACCGCATCGACGTAAGTCCCCAGGGCGGCCGGCGAAATACCGAGGCGCGCCGAACGATTCACCAGTTCCGGCAGCAGGCGCCAGCGCTCTTCGTCGGCGGCGGCGCAGACCTCCGCCACCGCCCGCGCGAAGTGCAGGCTGCGGCAAAGGGCGTCCAGCCGCGATCCCTCGGGCAGGCCGGATGTCTCCGGAGATTCGTGGTGGTAGGCGGCGCGCACCAGTTGATCTGGGAGGCCCCAGTCGGTCAGCATGGCCGCGGTCAGCGCCCGATGGTCGAAACCGAAGCGGGCCGACTCCTGTTCGGCGAGGGTTTCTCCCTGCGGGCTACCGGCCAGGATCGCCCCGTAGGCTTCCGGGTAGAGGCTTGCGAGGCCCAACTCGCCGACCCGGGCAAGGAGGCCGAGGGTGAAGTTTTCCTCGGCGGGAATACGGGCCTGGGGCGCGAGTTCCTGGCAGGCGATGGCGGTGGCCAGGGAAAGGCTCCAGAAGGCTCCGTAATCGAAGGTCCTGCAGAGGCCGGCGCGGTGGGCGCGCAGCAGCGAGAAGCCGACGGCCAAGTCGCGTACCCGGTAGGCGCCGAGGGCGACGATGGCCTGGCGCAGCGCCACCAGCGGCCGCGAGCGCCCCCAGGCGGCGGCGTTGGCGACCTTGAGGAGACGGCCTGCCAGGGCCGGATCGCCCTGAACAAGGCCCACCAACTGGTCGAGAGGAAAATCGTCGCGCTGCAAAAGCCGCGCGATGGCGGCCGCCACCCCGCGGGGCGAAGGCAGGCGACCACCGGTCCGGAGCTCGGCGAAACGTTCCGGGGAAATCAGCTTCACGGTCTCATCCAGAAATCCGCGTCATGCCTCCATGCTAGCACCGGCCGCGCGGCGTTGCGGGGAAAGGCGACGGCCGGTAGAAGTGGCGGGCCGGGGTAATCATGCATGGCGACTCATTTACTTTCCCGTTCGCATATGCCAAAGTCCGCCGGCATTTGCTCGACGCATGGTGTCAGAACTCGGGGGAGATTCGGCAATGGGAAGTCGGCGGGGTGGGGCATTGTTTTTTCTTTGGCTCGGGCTGCTTCAGGCGACCGGGGCGGTACGGGCGTCGGAAGCCTCGGGCAGTTATCCCTTATCGGATTGCGTCGAGGCCGATCAACGTTCTTGCGTTGCCCGCTTTTTTGCCAACGATTCGGACCGCGAGCGGCGAAACTGCTTTCCGGCGCGCTACCTGGAACTATGGAATCCGGACGTGCTTGCCGAACTGGAGAGCGCCCCCGCCTTTCTGCGGCGCGCGGACGATGACTCCTACCGGCGGGTGACCGCCGCCGAATGCGGCGTCTCGCCGAAATTTCTCGCTCCCCTGGCGCGCCGCATGGCCTGCCTCGACCCGCAAACTTGCCCATCAACGCCTGAGCGGCCGCAACTGGGCGTCGCCCTGGAAGGCGGGGGAAGCAAGTCGGCGCCGTTTGCTCTCGGCGTGCTTGCAGGTTTGCAACGGGCGGGTCTCCTGGAGCGCGTCGACGTGGTCGCCTCGGTTTCCGGGGGCAGCTACGCGGCGCATTATTACTTCAGCCGCCTGATGGACAGCTGGGAGGCGCGGCAGGCCGGCGCGCTGGGGGCCGCGGGGAGCCCGGATGATTGGTTTGTCGACTGCGTGCCGAAGGTCTATGAGCATCACTTCAGCGAGACACAAAAGAGCAGCCTGCGGATTTGTCCGAAGGTCGAGAACGACGATGGGAGGTCGGCTGACGGGAGTCCAGCCTGCGCAGCGACACGGTCGGCGACATCCGAGGGGACTTCGTCAGGCGGCGACACGATGCGCCAGAGCGGGGTGGATGATGCGTGGCTGCCCCACTACCAAAGCTTCATGGAGCAGGTCGTCCACTACCCGGATCTGATCTACCCAGTGGGAAGCTGGCGTCGCGCCAGCGGGATCATCGATAACGCGGGAGCCGCCGTCAACGTGCTGGGGCTGTTCGCCTTGCATCTGGTGACCGTTCCGGCCCACCACCTCGCTCATACCGTTTTCAGCTGGCCTGAAAATTTTGCGCCTTCGCGGGAGGCGTATCGCGCCGGAATCGAGCGGGCCTACGGCCACACGCCCGCCACCTGGCGTGACGCCCTCGACAAGGGGCCGAACTGGCTCCCCGCCGGCAGCCAGGAAGAGCCGCATTCGATGTGCGACCCGGTGTGGAAGGATGAGGCGGAACCGATACGGCGGCGCGGCAGCCACAATCTTGCCCGTCTTGGCTGCGCTTACCGGGATGCGCGCGCAAGGCGCTCAGGTTCCGGTGCAGCAGCCACCGCTGCAGAGAACATTCCCCTCTGGATCACCGGGTCTGCGAACACCGCCGGGCGCTCGCTTTCCTCCTGGTTGACCACGCCCGATCGCGACGCCTTGCGCTTGCTTTTCGAGACCTCGCCACTGGGGCAAGGGTCGGGAACCTTCGGTTGGGCCGACGTGCCTTTTGGTCGCTGGTTGCTACGGGACGCTGCCGGGGCGTCGGCAGCCTTCCTTGATGACGAGCAGCGAGAGTTCGGGAAACCGCCATTGCGCACTCTGATGAGCTTCGGTCTTCATCTGTTCAACCTCAACTGGGGAACGGATATCCCAAATTTTGCCGTAGGGGATGAGCGTCGAACCCTCTACCGGTTCGTTCCCTGGCCTCTCTATACGCTACCGGTGTTTCAGGGGCGCGACGCACCCTACATCCATCTTACAGATGGCGGCAATACCGACAACCTCGGCCTGCTGAGCCTGCTGCGGCGCGGGGTGCGCCACATCGTCGTCGCGGCGTCCACGGACGATCGGGCAGGGGAATTTCCTTCTCTGTGCGAAGCCAAGAATCAACTCGAACTCGACGGCAGCTATCGGCTGCTCATGCCGGAGTTGAGCGACTTCGGCGCGGTTTGCGCACGCCAGATCACCGCGTCCCTGGTCAAGACCTGGGGGGAAGCGCGCGCTCGCGAACTGTTTCGGCAAAGGACGGGCGACGTTGATATCGAAGCGCGCTGGCAGGGGCGGAATGACGCGCCGAAAACCGGCTATTCCCTTTGGGACTGGCCGGTTCCGGTCCTGCAGGGCTGCGTCGTACGGGACAGCAAGGCTTTGGACCGGGCTGCCCGCTGCGAGGACTATCGCGCAGAGGAAGTCATTTCCCGTTTGTTTGTCGTCAAACCCGCGGTGAATTTGGATGTTGCTGCACGGCAGATGTCAGATGGAAATGAGGCGACCTGGAACGCGCAGTGTGGATGTTCGGGGCGGGGCGAACGTCGTGAATCAGCGAAGATATCGTCGTGCCCTGCCACCTCTCTGGGACGGCAGAATGGGAATCACGTCCTACGCGCGCAAAGAGAGATGATGGAAGTTCCCTGTACAGCGCTCGCCTTCATGAAGGCAAACGAATGCTACTCGGATTCGTACCCCATGTTTCCTCAGCACAACTTCGTCTTCATGACGCTCAACTCCAGCTACACCCTTTTTTCCGCATACTTCGACCTCGGGCGGCATTATGCGGGGCAGTTGCGCTGGGAAGAGGGGCGGCTGATTGCGCCTTCCGTCTCGAAGTCGGTATCGGTCCCTGTCGTGGGTGAAGGTGCTTCGCCGGGTGGCCGGGACGCAGAAAAACGAAGTCACTGCGCTCCCTGAGGAGGGGAGCGCAGCGCGCAGGCTCGTAGTTCTTGATCACCAACGCCAAAAGAGGAAGAACAAATGCATTTCAAGGGCACAACCCCAATAATCGCCGCATTCCTGGCCGCAGGGCTTCCCAGCCTCGCCGTCGCCGAGCCGGCGACGGCTACCGCAGCCCTGGTCGGAGGCCTGAGTGGCTTCTTCATAAAGCGCTCCCAGGGGCCATCGACCAATGTCGGGTTATCCGTTCATGGCTATGTTCCCACCCCGGTGGGGTCTGATGCCTCGGCTTGCCGGGAGATTCTGGCGCGGCATCGCGTGGAATCTGGCAAGCAGGTCGTCGCCCAGCAGGACCACGTCGCTGTCGCCCTCAAGCACGTCGTCCTCGGCAGCGACCTGTCTTTCCCGATTCAGATCCCCGATCTGCTTTCGAACCGAATTCAGGTGGCGGTGGTTGCCAACGCCTACGAAATGTGCACCGACTCCAATTGCCCCTCGGGCTTCAATTTCCGTCCGGACGCGGATCAGGAGGGGCGGGTGGTGTATTTCTCCAACGACGTCAGATGGGATCAGACGACCCTGTCGTTCGGGGCGCTGCCGATGTTCGGTCCCTTCCCCTATCAAGGCAATCCGGTGGGCTTCTCGCTGCACGTCGTCAAGCTGGCCAACGATCAGAGCGCCAATCTGGGGCCTATGCTCACCACTCTCGCCAATCTCGGCAAGCAATCGAGTGCGGCCCTGGGTTCTGAAGTCGGCGCCGTGCTCAACAGTATCGGTTCCAATCTATTGAAGGGTTTCGACGTGCGCCTCCTGCGCTACGACACCATGCTGTACTCGGCCGGCTTTGCCGACGATCAGTCATTGGGAATTTCAAAGTTCTACTACGGCGACTACATCGTTGTGCGGAAGGAGGATCGAACTCAGGAGGTCGATTTCTCCAAGTTCAGATACAACCCCCAAAACGGGCATCTCTACTCGGATAGCCAATGCACTGCTGGGAGCGAAGTGCGCGACCTGACCTACGGCGTCATTCAGGTGCTCAAGGCGAGCCAGGCGGCGAACGGCAAGCCTCAGCTCCTGAAGGAACTCCGGACCGGACTTGCCGAACTGGCAAGTGCCGACGGCGCCAATCTGACCGCCGGTGCTGTGCAGACGGTCTATAAGACGGCATCCTTCAAGGCGGATCTGGACCTGGTGCGGCGGTCCAGGGGATTTAGGAAGGCGGGGGATTTCGAGGGCCAGGAAGGTTTCCTGGCCGTCATTCAACGGGTCAAGTCATCCACTTCGAGCGACGGCAAAACGGCGCAAGGCGCGCCCTATACGGTCGAACAACTCGATCAAATCAAGAATGCGGCGAGGGTGTTGTACGGCATCGACTGGACAAAGACTGACCAAGAGATTTTCGACAAGGCCAAGGCCGCATGGGCTCCGGCCACCCCATGAGCGAGTTTCGGCGACCTTCTGCCTTGCTCAGTCCGCTCGCCGCCGCCACCACCCATGGACGCTGAATGCGACCAGCCCGAGCCCCACGAGGGCGAAGCTGGTCCAGCGGGCCGCCGGGACGGATTCCTCGAAGACGACGACGGCGGTGAGAAACTGGAGGGCAGGGTTGATGTACATGAGCATGCCCAGGGTGGCGAGCTTGAGGCGACGGGCGGCGGCCGCAAAGGCCAGGAGGGGGAGGGCGGTGAGGATGCCGGAGACCACGAGCAAGCCGGACGTTGTCGCGTCGTGGCCCGCGAATACCGGGTGGCCGGCGGCCTCCTGCCACAGGGCGTAGGCGGCGCAGACGGGGAGCATGGCGAGGGTTTCGAGTTCCAGGCCCACCAGGGCATCCACCGCCACCTGCTTGCGCACCAGACCGTAGCCGCCGAAGGTGAGGGCGAGGACGAGGGAGACCCAGGGCAGGCTGCCGAGGGCGAGGACTTCATTGCCGAGGGCGAGGAGGGCGAGGACGACGGCCAGCCATTCGAGCGGAGCGAGGCGTTCCCTGAGGACGATGAGGCCGAGGGCGACGCTGACCAGGGGGGTGAGGAAATAGCCGAGGCTGGAGGCGAGGACCTGGCCGTGGCCGACCGCCCACAGGAAGACGAGCCAGTTGCTGCCGACCAGGGCGGCCGCGAGGGCGAGGCGGGCGAACTGGGCGGGTTGGCGCAGGATGGCGGCCACCCGCTTCCAGCCGCCGCGCAGGGTGAGGAGCAGGGCGACGAAAAGGCAGGCCCAGAGGGCGCGATGGCAGAGGATATCGGCCGCGGGAACGTGGCGCAGCTGGCCGAAGAAAAGCGGGAAGAATCCCCAGGTGCCGTAGGCGGCGAGTCCCAGGAGAACGCCGGCGCCGGCTTGGGTGCGGCGGTTCAGGGACGGGGCAGGTGGCGGGTTCGTCTTGGCTCGCTCAGGGGGTTGCGCAGACGCGGTTGCGGCCGCCGTGCTTGGCGGCGTACAGGTGGCGATCCGACTCGGCGATCAACTGCTCGGGCCGCGTTTCCAGACTGGGAGTCAGGCAGGCGACGCCCAGGCTGAGGGTGACCCACGGGCAGACGTCGCTCGCGTCGTGGGGGAGGTGCAGTTCCTCGACCTGGGCGCGCAGGCGCTCGGCGACGACCTCCGCGCCGCCCAGTTCGGTTCCCGGCAGGATGACGGCGAATTCCTCCCCACCGTAGCGGGCGGGCAAGTCGGCGGCACGGTAGATCTGCCGTTGCAGAATGCCGGCTACCGCCTTCAGACATTCGTCGCCCTCCTGGTGTCCGTACTGATCGTTGTAGCGTTTGAACTGGTCGACGTCGGCGAGGATGAGGGAAATGGGATCTCCCTGGCGGCAGGCGCGTTTCCATTCGTGGTGCAGCTTTTCGTCGAAGCCGCGGCGATTGGCGATGCCGGTGAGGGCGTCGCAGGTGGCCAGGTGCTGCAACGCGAGCTGGGCGTTCTTCTGCTCGGTCATGTCGCGAAGGGTTTCGACGACGGCGATCAACTCACCGGAATCATCGTAGATCGGACCGACGTCGATGGCGAGGTAGAGCCGCGTGCCTGCGCGCGGCATGACGCACCAGTTCTCGGCCTTGAGACCGTCGCCAAAGTCGGAGGGCTGCGTGTGAAATGCGTAGTTGTCGGCCAGTTCCCCGGTACGCCCCTGGGCGAGCAGATCGGCGAGGCAGGGGCGCGGCCGGGCGTAAAAGCCACGCCAGTGGTCGCTGGTGCCCACGACGTCAGCGGCGGGAAGCCCAGTGAGTTTCTCGCAGGCGCGGTTCCAGATGATGACGCGACACTCTCGGTCGATGACGAAGGTGGGCACGACCAGGTGCTGCATCAGATTGATGGCAAAGGCGTGTTCGCGGGATAGGCTCGTCGCTTTTCGCGCATTCATCGGTGGGTCTCCTGGGGATCGATCTGGCGTCGAGTGCCGCGGATGATACTGCCAGCCCCGGATCGGGTGAAGCCTTCTACGGCGGAACGCCACGGGCCTTGAGACGGCAGCTACAATGGCGCGCAACGATAAGACGTGAGGAGACGAGGTCATGCGAAGCGTAAGAATCCTGATTGTTCTGGGCTTGAGTCTTTTCTTCGGACTGGCACGGGCGGAGGAGCCGAGCCTGGTGTTCGGCGTCCTCAATCAGCAGAGTCCCCAGCTAACCGCCGAACGCTGGAACCCCATCTTCGGCTATCTCTCGGGGGTCACCGGTTACCGCTTCCAGCTGCGCATGGGGCCCAACGTGCAGGCGACCAACGCGATGATGGCCAGGGGCGAATTCGATCTGGTCTTCACCAATCACAACTTCCGTCCGGAATACGACGGCACCTACAAGGTCATTGCCAGCTGGGGCAGGGATCCCATATTCGGCGTCGTGGCGGTCCTCCAGTCGAGTCCCTACAGGCGTTTGAAGGATCTGGCCGGACGCCGGGTAGCCTATCCCTCCCAGAATGCCTTCGTCGCCTACGCGGTGCCCAAAGCCGCGCTGCGGCGCGCCGGTGTGACGGAAACCGAGGTGATGGCCGGCAACCAGGAAGGGGCGCTCGCCCAACTGGCCTCCGGACAGGCGGACGCGGCGGCGGTCAATTCCCGCTATCTGACGCAGTATGCGGCGCGAACGGGCCTGCGATATCGCGAGGTATACACATCCGATCCCTATCCGGATCTGGCGGTGCTGGTCCACCCTCGCCTCCCAGCGGAGCAAGTGGAGCGCATCCGGCAGGCACTGCTCGGCATGGCCAGGGACGCAAAGGCGGCCCCCATTCTGGAGGCGAACCAGTTTCCCGGCTTCTTTGCGGCGGAGGAGAAAGATTTCGAAAGTGTCCGCCGCGTCTACCGGCAGACCGCCCACTGATCCATGAGCGAATCCCCACGGGCGCCCGGGCTGGTTCGTCACGTCCTCGTGCTGGCGGGGGCGGGGCTGGTGCTTCTGGCTCTGGCGGGGGTGGTCGTACAGCTCTGGGCGCAGGCGGAGCGCTCGCGGCGGGTGGCGGATGATTCCGCCCGCGCCGTCGGAGCGGCACTGCGGCCGATTCTGGAACAGACCCTGGTGGTCGGCGATCTGGAAACGGCGCGCCAGACCCTCATCCGGGTGGTCGAACACCACGCGGTGGATCGACTGGTACTCGCGCATCCGGAGACTGGAACAGCAATCCTGGACGTGAGTGACCCGTCACTCGCTACGCAGGAAGGGCCGCTGTTGGCTTTCTTGTTTGCCAATCTGGCGCCGGTGGGCGTCGAGGTGCGCGTGGGCGGCGTGGCCTACGGCGTGCTTCTCGTGCATCCTTCGGTGGCGGCGGCGGCTGAGGATTTGATCGGGATTGGCCGTCTGGCCCTTTTTGGCGCCCTGCTCTCGCTTGCCGTCTTCCTGCCCCTGCTGACCCTGGCGCTCCGGAGGGAACTGCGGCCTCTGGTGCGTCTGGCGAGGGTGGTCGAGCAGTTCGGTCAGGGGGCCATGTCCGATCGGGCGGAGTTGCATGGTGCGGCCGAGATCGCCGCAACCGCCCAGGCCTTCAACAAGATGGCGGACCGCATCGAGAATCTGCTTGCCGACCTGGCGGCGGCGAAGGCGGCGGCCGAGAGCGCCAATGCGATCAAGGGCGAGTTTCTCGCCAACATGAGCCACGAAATCCGCACCCCCTTGAACGGGATTCTGGGCATGACCCAGTTGATGCTGGAAACCCGGCTCTCTGCCGAGCAGCATGAGTATCTGGTCACTCTGAAGCATTCTTCTCTGCATTTGCTCGACGTCATCAACGAGATCCTCGATTTCTCCAAGATCGAGGCGGGCCGCGTGATACTGGCGCCGGAGGCCTTCGACCTCGCGCCCATGCTGCGCGAGACGTGTCGTATCCTGGAGTCGCGCGCCACCGAGAAGGGTTTGCGGCTCGACCTGACGCTGGCCGCTGATCTTCCCCATAGCGTGACCCTCGACGCGCTGCGCGTGCGGCAGGTGCTCCTCAATCTGATCGGCAACGCCATCAAGTTCACCGATAAGGGTTCCGTGACGGTGGTGGCTGAACTGCACGGCGGCGTCGAGGTCGGGGTGGGGGAGTTGCTGTTTCGGGTGAGGGATACCGGCATCGGCATCCCGCGGGAGAAATGGGAAAGCATTTTCGATGCCTTCTCCCAGGCCGACGGCAGCATCACGCGGCGCTTTGGTGGCACCGGCCTGGGGCTGACGATCTGCCGACGCCTGGTTGACCTCTGGGGGGGCAGGATCTGGGTCACCAGCGAGCCGGGCAAGGGCTCAGAATTCTGCTTTACCGCCCGGGCCCCGGTGGCCAGCGGGCCGCGGGTCTCAGCGCCCGTCCCGGAAGCGACATCCCTGCCACGCGGCCTCTGCATCCTGGTCGCCGAGGACAATCCGGTCAATCAGAAACTGGCGGTCAAGCTTCTCGAGCAGCGCGGCTGTCAGGTCGCGGTGGCGGCCAATGGTGCCGAGGCCCTTGAACGCTGGCGGGAGGGCGCCTTCGACGGCATTCTCATGGACATGATGATGCCGGTGATGGATGGCTTGGAAGCCTGTCGCCTGATCCGCGCCGCGGAGGGCCCGGGTAAGCGGGTGCCGATCATCGCGCTCACGGCCAACGCCATGGAGGAGGACCGTCTGCGCTGCCTGGAAGCGGGCATGGACGGCTACGTCTCGAAGCCGATACGGGTGGGAGAACTTGTGGCGGAAATGATCCGCTGTCTACGTCCTGCGAGTGGCGCCGGCGATGGGGGCTGAGCGGCGCTTCTGTTAAAATCGCGCCCATTCAAAGGGAAAGGCGCCTGCCTTTCCCCTTTTATTTTTCGTGTGGATCATCCATGACGGCTCAAATCATCGACGGCAACGCCCTGGCCCAGGATCTGCGCCAGAGCTTCAAGGCGCGGGTCGAGGCGCTGGCGGCCCAGGGGCTGCGCCCCGGCCTGGTGGTCATTCTGGTGGGAGAAGATCCCGCCTCCCAGGTCTATGTGCGCAACAAGGTCAACGCCTGTCAGGCCATAGGCATGCATTCCGAGAAGATTACCTACGAGGCCGGCATCGATCAGGCGGTGGTGCTCGCGAAGATTGCCGAACTCAACGCCGACCCGGCCATCCACGGCATCCTGGTGCAACTGCCGCTGCCCAGACATTTCGATGAAGAGAAAGTGCTCGAAGCCATCGCCACTGAAAAGGACGTGGACGGCTTTCACGCCGAAAACGTCGGGGCGCTCGCCCAGGGCAACCCCCGCTTCATCCCCTGTACCCCCTACGGGGTCATGAAGATGTTCGAGAAGGGCGGTGTTGACCTCACCGGCCAGGAGGCGGTGGTCATTGGCCGCTCCAACATCGTCGGCAAGCCGATGGCGCTATTGCTCATCAATGCCGGCGCCACCGTCACCGTCTGCAACTCGCGCACCCGCGACTTGAAGTCCCACACCCGCCGCGCCGACATCGTCGTTGCGGCGGTGGGCAAGCCCCGCTTCCTCACCGCCGACATGATCAAGCCCGGTGCCGTGGTCATCGACGTGGGCATCAACCGCCTGCCCGACGGAAAGCTTTGCGGCGACGTGGATTTCGCCGGCTGTGCCGAAGTCGCCGGCCAGATCACCCCGGTGCCCGGCGGTGTCGGCCCCATGACCATCACGATGTTGCTGGCCAATACCATCGAAGCGGCGGAAAGAAAGGCAGGTCGGTAAATGAACGCAGCCAAGCACCCCCTCGTCGGCGTCGTCATGGGTTCCGACTCCGACTGGCCCACACTGCAGGCGGCCGCCGTCATCCTCAAGGAATTCGGCGTGCCCTTCGAGGCGCGGGTCGTTTCCGCCCACCGCACGCCGGACCTTCTCTTCGACTACGCCGCCATGGCCGGCGAGCGGGGCTTGAAGGCCATCATCGCCGGTGCGGGCGGCGCCGCCCATCTGCCGGGCATGCTGGCGGCCAAGACCACGGTGCCGGTGCTGGGTGTGCCGGTGCAGTCCAAGGCCCTGTCCGGCCAGGATTCTCTGCTTTCCATCGTGCAGATGCCCAAGGGCATCCCCGTCGCCACCTTTGCCATCGGCGAGGCGGGTGCCGCCAATGCCGCCCTCTTTGCCGTCGCCATGCTGGCCAACGAAGACGCTGACTTGGCGGCCAAACTCGCCGCCTTCCGCCAGAACCAGACTGAAAAGGTCCTGGCCATGAAGCTCCCCGAAGTGTAATTCCCAGCAGGTTCCCGGCATGATCCTTCCTCCCGCCATCCTCGGCATGCTCGGCGGCGGCCAGCTTGGCCGCTTTTTCGTCGCTGCCGCTCACGAGATGGGCTACCAGGTCTGGGTACTAGATCCGGACCCCCACAGCCCTGCCGGCCAGATCGCCGAGCGCCACCTGCAGGCCGCCTATACCGACTTCGCCGCCCTCGATGCGCTGGCCGAAGGCTGCACCGCCATCACCACCGAGTTTGAGAACGTGCCGGCGGAAACCCTGGAGTACCTGGCCAAGTTCATGCCCGTGCGGCCGTCGGCGGCGGCGGTGGCGGTGTGCCAGAACCGTATCCACGAGAAGACCTTTCTCCAGTCCAACGGCTTCCCCTACGCCCCCTTCGCCGCAATCGCCGGCGAGGACGACCTTTTGGAGGCGGGTGCCCATCTCTTCCCGGGCATCCTCAAGGTGGCCCGCTTTGGCTACGACGGCAAGGGCCAGGCGGTGGTGAGCAGCCGCGAAGAGGCTCTCGCCGCTTTTGCCCACTTCAAAGGCGAGTACTGTGTTCTGGAACAGAAGTTAAGCCTCGACTACGAAGTCTCTGTGGTGCTTGCCCGGGACGAGGAGGGCGCCGTGCGGTGCTTCCCCACCGGCGAGAACAGCCACAAGGAGGGTATCCTCGACGTCTCCATCGTTCCCGCCCGTGCCGCCGGGTGCGTCTGTAGCGACGCCGAAGAAATCGCCGCCCGTATCGCCGAACAATTGGGTTACGTCGGCACCATGGGCGTTGAATTCTTCGTCAGCCGCGGTCAGCTCTACGTCAACGAAATGGCGCCGCGCCCCCACAACAGCGGTCACTACACCCTGGATGCCTGCGTCACCGACCAGTTCGAGCAACAGGTGCGTGCCCTGTGCGGCTTGCCCCTGGGGGATGCCCGCGCCCATTCGGCGGCGGTGATGGTCAATCTGCTGGGCGACCTCTGGTACGACGGCGATCACTACCGGGAGCCGGACTGGGCCAGGCTGTATGCCGTGCCCAATCTGAAGCTCCACCTCTACGGCAAGCACCACGCTCGCCCGGGGCGCAAGATGGGCCACTTCACCGTGATCGGCGACGACCCCATCCAGGTTCAGGCGGCGGCCATGGCCGCCCGCGCCGCCATCGGCATCAAGGACGAATGACCCCCACACCGGCGGACACCGCCCGCGCCGTGGAACTCCTGCGGGCGGGCGAACTGGTGGCCTTCCCCACCGAGACGGTCTACGGCCTGGGGGCCGATGCCAGCAATCCGGCGGCGGTGGCCAGGATCTTCGCCGCCAAGGGCCGCCCGGCGGATCATCCCCTCATCGTCCATGTGGCCGGCCACGACTGGGTCGAGCGCTGGGCCGAAGCGGTGCCCGACGCCGCCTGGGAGTTGATGGAAGCCTTCTGGCCCGGGCCGCTGACTCTCATCCTCAAGAAACAGGCCTGGGTGCCCGATGCCGTCACCGGCGGCCAGGATACCGTCGGCCTGCGGGTGCCCGGCCATCCCGTCGCCCTGCATCTGCTGCGCCATTTCGCCGCGGACGGCACAGCCGGAGGTATCGCCGCGCCCTCCGCCAACCGCTTCGGCCGTATCAGCCCGACCACGGCGGCCCATGTCGCCGAGGAGTTGGGCGAGCGCGTCCCCCTCATCCTGGACGGCGGCCCCTGCCCGGTGGGGATCGAGTCCACCATCATCGACTGCTCTCGGGGCGAGCCGGTGATCCTGCGCCCCGGCCACATCAATCCGACCCACATCGAGGCGGTGCTCGGCTTTCTGCCGGCCATCGCGACGGCCGCCGGCGCCCCCCGGGTATCCGGCTCCCTGGAAGCCCATTACGCGCCGGTAACCCCCCTGCGGCTGGTGGCAGGCGAGCGCCTCCTCGATTTTCTCAACGCCCATCGCCATCGCGGCGGGCGCTGCGCCGCCCTCTGCCACAGCCAGCCTCCCCAGGCCGGCATGCCCCACGCCTGGCGCATGCTCCCCGCCGACCCGGTGGGCTACGCCCACGATCTCTACGCCGCCCTGCGCGAGATGGACCACGCCGGCGTCGATCTCATCGCCGTCGAAGCCATCCCCGCCGACCCGGCCTGGGCTGCCGTCGCCGACCGCCTGCGTCGCGCCGCCGCAGGGGCCGGCAAGTCCTGAGTTTGCCAAGGGTCGCCGGCCGGATATAGAATCCGCCCCCTACGGGCCGATAGCTCAGCTGGGAGAGCGCTGCGTTCGCAATGCAGAGGTCGAGGGTTCGATCCCCTTTCGGTCCACCAATTCGAAGAAGCCAGCCTTGCGCTGGCTTTTTCTTTATCTGCCGCAGACGCCAGTGTTGGCGCGGGCTGCGGCCATGTTGCTGTGTTCCAGTTGCCGCCGAGGCGGGCGTTTTCCGGTGAATTCCGCGCCCTAAACCTCTCTTTTCTCCGTTTGATCGGTGCCTGGTAGCAGCACAAAACCCAGTATCCATGCGGGTTTGCGGGCCGTGGTTGTCCGTCAACGTCGCCGACCAGTGGCCCATCAAACCCATTCACGCGTCGAACCTCCCGAAGAATTCCTGCTGATCGTCCCAGTTCCACGGCAACTCATGCGTTTTCAGCCAACGCATGCTCAGCGTCTTCGGCTGGCGGCCGTTGAGGATGTCCCGCACCAGCGTTGGTGATAGCTGGGTGAGGCGCAGCAGCGCATTCACGGTGGTCTGGTGCAGCCCCTCGCGCCGGGCGATGTCCGAACCACTGTCGACGATCCCTGCGTCAAGCAGGCGTTGCCAGTGGTAGGCCCGTGACAAGGCCACTAGCATCGATGCATCGTGTTCCGGTTGCTGGTCCGCAAGTGTCGCCGCCGGAATCACCTTCTTGCGCCCGCCATGCCATTTGATGCGCACCGGAATCAGCGTCGTCATCTTCTTGTCTTCTAGCTGCACTGCTGCTCCGTTCTGCCGGATTTTCATAGCAGGGCCTCCTGTTGTTCCAACTCCAACAACTCCGCGCCAATGGTGCCCGGGCGCATTTCACTGGCCAGCGTCGGCCAGCCTGCCGCGCGCCATGTGATCTCGATACCGGCGTCGCCCAGCGTCACGCGCTCGATCAATAACTGGATGATGCGTCGCCGTTCCTCCGGAAACAGTTGTTCCCACACCGCGCCGATTTCGCGTAACTGGAGCACAACCTCCGGCTCCGAGATTTCCGGATGCTGGGCGCGAACCGCATCCCATACCGCCTGTACCGCCTCCGGCGCTTTCAACACGGCGTGGACCTGCGTCAGAACGAGTTGCTCGATGGGTTCGGCCGGGACGCGCCCCGCTTCGCTGGCGTCCGCGCCAAAGCGTAATTTGCGGATCGGCACGTAATAGCGATAGGACTTGCCGCTGGCCTTGCGCGTGTGCGACGGCTGATAGCGTTCGCCGTCCTGCGTGAAGAACAAGCCGAGCAGCAAGGATTCCGGCTGGCGACGCTGCCAGGTTTCCGATTGACGCTGGCGATTGTTTGCCGCGAGGATGGTGTGCACCGCATCCCACTGAGCCTGATCGATGATCGCTTGATGCTGTCCGGGATAGCTTTTCTCCTTGTGCAGGATGTGGCCGAGATAAACGCGGTTGTGCAGCAGTTTGTAGAGCATCTGCTTGCTGAATTTCGTGCCCGAGCGCGTGGTCTGCCCGTTGGCCGCCAGTTGTTTGACCAGATCGGTGGTCGAGCGGCAGCGCACGAATTCGCTGAAGATGTGCCGGACCAGCTTAGCTTCCGTTTCCTCGATCACCAGCCGCCGATTCTCGACACGATAGCCAAGCGGTGTGTAACCGCCCATCCACATGCCCTTGGCTTTACTGGCGGCGATCTTGTCGCGAATGCGCTCGCCGGTGACCTCGCGTTCGAACTGTGCAAAGGACAACAGCACGTTGAGCATCAGCCTCCCCATCGAGGTGGTGGTGTTGAACTGCTGGGTGACCGAAACAAAGGACACTTGCCGCCGTTCAAAGACCTCGATCAGTTTGGCGAAATCGGTGAGGTTGCGCGTCAGCCGGTCGATTTTGTAGACGACCACGATGTCGATCCGGCCCGCCTCGATGTCGGCCATCAGCCGTTTCAGTGCCGGTCGTTCGATGTTGCCGCCGGAGAAACCGGGATCGATATAGTCGTCGGGCACCGGAATCCAGCCTTCGGTACGCTGGCTAGCGATGTAAGCCAAGCCTGCATCTTTCTGCGCATCCAGCGAATTGAAGGATTGGTCGAGGCGTTCATCGGTCGAGACGCGGCAATAGACGGCGCAGCGTTTGGGAGCGAGGGTTTTCATGGACGAGCTCCCTTCACGCCAAAGAACGCCGGACCCGACCAGTGCGTGCCGGTGATGGCCCGCGCCGCTGCCGACAGGCTGCGGTAGCGTTGGCCATTCAATTCGTAACTGCCATCAGGCAGAACCGTGACACGGTATTCCTGGCGATCCCATTCGCGGATCAAGGTCGTACCCGGCAGCAGGCGCACTTCCGGCCCGCGAACGGTCTTGATCTTGGAATGCTTTTCGCCGCAATCGGCGAGATAGGCTTTGACGTCGGCAGGCAAACCGCCCAGCGCTTTTTCTTGCAGACGATACGCCAAACGCCCTTCCAGATAGTGCCGCACGACACGCATTGGCCGACGGGTAAAGTGCTGATCCCACAGCGCCCACAATTCGGGCATCGGGAGATTCGGCAAAGCGGCAAGTTGCGCGGCGATGCTGTTTTTGTTTTTCCATGAATCAGTCATAACAGGGATTCCGTGAGTTGAGACAGGTGCATGAACGCGCTGTGGCGGGCAGAAGCCAAGTCAAACCGCGCTCTACTGGCAGTCATCGACCTCTCCTGTCGCCACATCGAAACGCTCGCCCAGCAAAGTCTGCGGTTTGCCGGTGCGTTGGTCCCGTACACCCAAGATGTAGACCTCGCCGTCCCACACGCCGCAGGCAACGTCGGTGTCTGTCTCGTCAGCAGGCATCAGCCACCCTGTCACGCCTTCCGGCATCAGCAAAAGGTCGGAGGGGTTGCCAATGGGCACATGCAATGCGGCCTGCCGCGAATCAAGCCATTGCAAGATCTCGGGTGGCGTATCGGGGAAGTTCTCCTGGTTCAGGATGGGAATCCAGACCAGGGGTTTTCCGCTGCTGAGCCAGCCTTGCGCACGCTGGGCGACTTCTGTGTCTTGATAGGCAAGCAGCTGGCCGGGGATGGCGTTGTTGATCATCGTATTCATTTCATCTCCTTGAATGCTGGTAACCGGTAACCTCGTTTCGGGGTCTGTCGGTAGCGGGGCAGCGCGCTCGCGCCCCCCGCGTTGGTTGTTGGCGAGGAAGGCCCCGTTTCACCTGCGCCGTAGTCCTTGCCGCCGACGATGTGGCTGGCACTGGATGCGCTTCTGCCACCAACGGCGCAGACGCCGGTCGATCCGTTCGGCGGCAAGAAACCACGGCCACCACCACGGCAACTTGACCCGCGCTCGCCGTGGCCTGATTACAGGCAGTGGCGCAGTGCCGGTGCGCGGCATCACATCGCGCCCGCCATCCCATTCGGATACCGGCACCGAGGCCATCGTCACCGGACTATCGATGCTCCATGGCGTCAGCGTGCTGGCAGGTGTCTGCATCACCGCCACCAAGGCCCGGCGCTGTGCGGGTGGCATCTGTTGCATCAGGGTTTCGGCCTGCGCGATGCGCTGCTTCACTTGCGCAAACGGGTCGGTCATATCGAACCGATGGTTCTGAATATCCATGACTCTCCCTCACGCATCCGGTATTTCAGCGGCGAGCGCGGTCTGCGCCGCCTCGATCAAGGCCTGCGGAATCTCGATGACGAATCGATCTTCCCGGTGGTCGTAATCGCTCTGGCGTTTGGCCGCAGAAGCACGGGCCAGTAGGGGCATCAGCGGTTGCAGTTGTTCATACAGCTCCACTTCGGCCATATCGGCGCGCCGCCATTTAAAGTTGCTGATCGCCGCGCTGATCTCCTGTGGCAAGGCCTGCCGCTGCGATTTCATGGCCTCCTGCGCGGCGTGCAATTCAGTCAGCGTGGCATTGGTCAACCGCAGTTCCACCTCCAACTTGGTGAGCGTTTCCGGCACCGCAAATTCACCTTCGGTCGCCAGCAGTGTGGTGGTCGCCGCTTGGGTTTCTGTGGCGATACGCGCCTCCAGCTCGGTGATGCGCTGAGTCAGCTTTGCGATCTGCGCTTCGGTCTTGCTCCAGGCCTGCGCGCTGGTTTTGTCCTGCGTCAGCACCTCGTCCAACTTGCGCTGCGCTTGGGCAAGCGCCTCGGGTGCATCCAGCACGCGAGCCAGCGGGCGGATTTGATGGGTGAGGTTTTCCACCTGGGATTTCAGGTGCTCCATCCGTTCATTGGCTGCGCACAGCACAGGCCAGTGCGCCTTGGCTGCGGGCGGCGTGTTCATCGACAGCGAACCGGCAGCCTCCCGCAGGCGGGTTTGCTTCGCCCGCTCCCGGGCGTGCTCCGCTTCGGCATCCAGCAATTCCTGCTGGCGTTTTTCCAGTTGGCGGGTCAGTTGTGCGTGCTCGGCCCTGACCTGCTCGACATAGCCATTGGCCTTTTTGTTGAAGGGATTCAGTTTCATTGGTGTTCTCCATATCGAATGCCGCCCACAGAGGTGTGGGAGACGCCGGGCGGCGTGGCGTGCTGGGTGGTGTTGGGGTTGCGGATTTCTGCGATGCGCCAGAGCGCACCGTCGCGGCTGTGGCCGAGATGGCTGATGTCGATACCCTTGGCGCGGTAGGCCGGTGCGATGCGCCGCAACTGATCGGCCAGCCCTTTCGGGGAACGTGGCCAACTGCTGCGGTCGGGAATGCTGTGGGTGTTCAGCAGGTCGTAGAGCTGGCCAGCGGTGCCTTGCCAGTTGATGGGCAGGATGCGATCAGCGATGTATTTATCGAGCGCCTGCGCGACGGCATTACTCTCCAGCGCACGGTCAATGCCTGCGCGCACGAGTTCTGCGTACTGCTGCTGGAATTCACCAGCAGCAAAGCCCAATGCGCGCGCCACCGCCTCGCCCAGCCGCTCGTAATCGGCCATGCGCTGTTTCTGGGTCAGCTTGACCGTCGGCAGAATGGCCAGCGTCGCTGAGAACAAATCCAGCAGCCCGGCGAACACCTTGGGCTGATCCCGTTCCCAGGCGGCGTGCGTGTCAGCATCGTCACGGCGAGCGTCGGATGGAATGGTCGGCAGATCGACGTGGATCACCCGGTCGATCAGGTCCGGCCGCGTGGCGACCACGGCGATGCCATTGAGCACCACCGGCCGCTTGGTCTCCATCACGTGCTCTTCGCCATTGGTGTAGAGCTGGCGTGAGGCGAAGCCGCCGCCGGTGGCGAGCGTGCAGAACGCATCCTGCTGTTCGGGCGTGAGCCCAGAGAGGTTCTCGTAGCTGACCAGCCAGTTGTTGGCTGCGGCGACAAACACGTCTTCCACTGTTTTGGGGCGGCCACGCAGCATCACCTTATTGGGATCGACCAAACTTCGCAGCACGGATTGCGTGGTGGACTTGGCCGAGCCTTGCTCGCCCACCAGCTCCAGTACCGGGAAAGGCGTGTCCGGACGGAAGCATTCGAGCAACCACGCCAGCACCATCACGCGGCTGTGTGCCGGGATGTTGGTGTGCTGCCAGAGCAAGCCGACATCACCGTGGGTCACCCCCATCGGCACAGGCATCGGTAGCGGGCGCATCGAGGGCGTGCGGGTGAAGTACACCGGCGACTCGTTGACCACCCGCCAGCCCTGCGGCGTAACGTGAATGGCTTGCCACTGCTCATCGGCCAGATCGATCAGGTAGCCATCGTCACAACGGGCGGCGCGAACGTGCACTTCGATCTCGTCACCATCGTTGATGCCCGCAGCGGCGAGCGTCGCCAGCGCTGATTTCATCGTGGTCTCGGGCACGCCCATTTCCTTGGCTCGCCAGTAGGCTGCGCGCAGCCAGTCCTCGAAACCAGAGGAGTACACGCGCCAGACTTCGCGCCGACTGGGCATCGGGATCACGGCCACTGCGTTGCGGTCGGCATCGTGGTGCAACTGGCACTGGGCCCGGGCCAGCGCCACCAGTTCATCGAGGGCGCTAGCGTCGTCATCACCGGCAGGCAATTCGGCACGCACCAACTTGTCGAGCACCGTCACCGAGCAATCGCGGTTGGCTTTCTTGGCGGAATTGCGCAGGCGCAGATAGCTGGGCAGGTCCGTTGCCTTCAGAATCGAGAAGGCGCGGACCACGTCCTCTTCGGCTAGCACGCCAACGTCATCGACCAGCCGGATCAGTGCGGCCTCAATCACGCCAACGGGATCGGTGTCAGGTGTCGGTGCCGAAGTGACCACCGCATCCACCTCGACCGTGTGATGGTCGTGATGGTGGTGACAGTCGTTCTCTACTACTCCGTCCGAGAAAGGGATGGACGCGCTCATCGTCACCGCCCGGCTCAGCGCGAGCGTTCGATGAGATTGCGAATGTCCTCAGCGCGCCAGACCGTGGTCTTGCTGCCGAGTTTGATGCCTTGGGGAAATTTTCCGTCCCGGATGCCCGCCCACCAAGCGGAGCGGCTGATGGGGATCAGGGACAGAATCTGCGGCAACCGAACGAAGCCGGTTTCGGGCAGGGTTGGTCGAGAGAGCTTCATGGCGGACATCCGTGGTGATTGATGGATGTCGCCAGTCTGGTTCAGACGGGTATGGCAACCCGCCGAACTTCAGGATAGTTTCCTGAAGTTCAGGAATCGCGCAAACGCTGCGGGATTTCCTTCGAGAAGGTTTTGAGGGCAGCGCCGACTTTCTTGTGGAAGGACGCGTAGCCCCGCACTTCCTCGCCAAAGAACTGCTTGGCCAGATCGTTGACGGCCTGGCCAATGGCTTCTGAATTCGGGCGCTCGCCCGCACGGTATTTGCCTGCTGAGGTTGCCAGCAGGTGCGCCATCAGCGCGATGGCCTTCATGCTGTTCATCTCCGCCGCCTCACTGCCGTCGGGCAGCACCGCTTGGCGGGCCTCGTCGAACAGGAAGGCCGGGCGATCCTCAAACGGCAGTTGCTCGAACCAGCGGCGCAGGCTGGCCTTGTTGATCACTAGCCGACCCTTCTCCAGCAATTCATCGATGGGCGCGCCTTTGAACACCTGGCCGCGCGCGGTGACGATGCCCAGATCCTCGTATTCCAGGCGATCCGTGCGCAGGGCGGCAACCAGTGCTGCGCGCTTGGCGCTCATGCAATGGGTATCAAAGTTCAGTTGGGCTAGCTCGGCTGGCTCTACCCCGCACCACAGGGCAATGGCGTCATCGATCCGGATGTGATCGGCCAGATCCCAGTAGTGCAGGCAGTTGTTCGGGTTGGGCATGGATGCCTTCTTTAGGAGTGGAGGAAGTCGGGTCTTGCCAAATTTTGCCAAAGAACCCACACTTACGCCATGAGCACGATGAACATTTCCCTCCCCGACACCCTGAAGTCCTTCGTGGATGAGCAGGTCAGCCAGCGTGGCTTCGGCACGAGCAGCGAGTATGTGCGCGAGTTGATCCGCAAAGATCAGGAACGCCTGCAACTGCGCGGACTGCTACTGGCCGGTGCCGCATCAAACCCGACAACGCCGGCCGACGCCAGCTACTTCGAAGGCCTGCGGGATCGGGTGCGCAAGGCCGCCAAACCCGCCACCAAAGCGTGAAGCGCAAAGCTGTCGTCCCGCGTGAACAGGCCAACCGGGATGTCGACGAGGCCGTTGCCTACTATCTGAATGAGGCCGGAGAAGCGGTTGCGCTCGGCTTCATTGATGCGCTGGAGCAGGTCTACGGGCACATTGCCCGCCATCCGGCAACGGGCTCCCCCCGCTACGCGCACGAACTCAATCTGCCCGGCCTGCGCGTCTGGGCGCTGACGCGCTACCCGTACTTCGTGTTCTACGTCGAGCGTCCCGATCACATTGATGTTTGGCGCGTGCTGCATGCTCAGCGTGATATTCCGGCGTGGATGCAGGAGCCCGACGCGGTGTGACGGTCAGGTTGCCGGGGGATAGCTGCGTGCTCGCCGGTGTAAACAATAAGCACTGACCATCACAACCATCACCATCGTCACATCAGCTACCCATCCGTGATAGTTGTGACGGTGGTGACGGTCACTGCCTATTGTTATGGTCGGCGCGCGCATACATGCCTCAGGCGAAGGGGTCCTTCCGGGCCAAAAACCAATGCGGGGGGCGACAGCGCAGCATCTCGCCACCGTCCGACCAGAAAACAAGGTTTGCAGGGTTTGCGGTTCGCACCCGGAGGTTCGGGCCGGTGGGCCGAATGCCGCGTCAATGCGGGCGTATTGGGAAATGCGAGGAACTGGACAGGTGCGAACCGGGGTGCGTACCGGGTTCGCAGGTTTGCACCCTGAATGCGCAAAGGGGTATCCAGAAATTGGACACCCCTGCGGCGAGGATGTGAACTGAACTCACACCCCAGCCTTCACAGATCAGACCACCCGATACACCCGTTCGCCGGAATCGTTGTGCGCCAACACCACGTTCAGGCCCAGCTTCTTGCGCAGCATTCCGGAGATGGCTCCACGAACGGTGTGCGGCTGCCAGCCGGTGGCCAGCATCAGTTGCAGGCTGGTTGCGCCCTGCGGGCGGCGTAGTGCCAACACCAGTGCGGCAAGTTTGGTGCCACGGCGGATCGGGATGCCCTCCAGAAGTTGGAGGCCGTCGGTGGCGTCCACCGGCTGGACATCATCCTGTGGTAGAGGCTGTTGTAGGCCGATGGCTGCATATCCTGCTGCGGTCAGCCGGTGGCCGCCGTCGGCTGGTTCGATCCAGCCACGCTGCAACAGTGCCGTCAGCACCTTGATCCGTGCGCCACCGCGCAGGGTGCTGGGCGGAATCACGCACCCATCGGCTCGGCGGGCGGCGGTACGCAGCAGCAGATTTTGCGCTGGGGAGAGTTTGGGCGGCGTGTCCATCGTCGCCCCCTCACTCAGCTTCGCCGTCGAAGATCGCCAGCAGGTCATCCAGCGCCTGATCCACCCGCCCGAGGTCACCGACGTGGCCCCAGTGAATAGCGTCTGGGTCATGGCCGAAGTGGTCGTCGACCAGTTGCCGCAGAGCCTCAACCTTGTCAAGGATCATCGGCAGGCGCTGGAGGTAAGTATTGAGGGCGGTGGGATGGGTGGTCATGGCAGGCTCCGGGTTGATTGATGACGCCACCATTCACACGCTGAACGATCAGGAAGCCAAGCGAATGCGCTGTCTATAGTTGTGCCACATTGATATACTTCATGCCAATGACCAAACCATCAGGTGACTTGCAATGAAGCGCTGTGTTGTCGGCGTCCGTCGCGCGGATGCGCCGGTAGTGGAAGGTCGGGGGCAGTACCCCCCAACGGTCTGGTTTCCGTCCATGGCCACCATGGCCGCTGTGCTGTCGGAAGACAACCGCGCCATGCTGCGCCTGATTCACGAGTGCAAGCCCAAGTCGCTTACTGAACTGGCCGAACTGACCGGGCGGCAGGTGCCCAATCTGTCGCGCACGCTGCGCATGATGGAAGGCTACGGGCTGGTCGCCATTGAAAAGAACGCGCGCGAAACCCAGCCCATCGCACTGGCCACTGAATTTCTGGTGGTGCTGGATTGAACCCGGCACGGCCCAACGAACAACAAGGGGGAGCTTTTGTCTGCCATTGATACCCTGATCGCCCAAATCAGCGATTCCCGCCTGCGCGAGCGCCTCACTACCGAGTGGGACAACGCCAAAAAAGAAAAGAAATTCGGCCTGGTGTTTGAAGACCACTTGCCCGAATTGCTGCCGCTGCACGGTGCCAAGCCGCGCAAGGGTGATCTGGTTTGCCGCCGTCAGGGTGCGCTAAAAGATGTGTGGCAAATCAAGTCCATCCACGCAGGTCTTGCCACCTGCGTCAAGCCCAGCAACGAGGCACACCCCAGCGAGCCGACTCGAGCCGCAGCGGAACCCGTGCAATTGCACGTGGAAGAATTGCTGGTCGTGCGCGAATTTGGCGAGCCGATTTTCCCGGCGCTGGTGCCTGTGGATGCTGTGCAGAACGGCCCGACCGATGCGCCCTGGCATACGCTGATCGAAGCCGACAACTACCACGCACTGCAGTTGCTGGATTACCTGTATGCCGGGCAGGTGGACTGCATCTACATCGACCCGCCCTACAACACCGGTGCGCGCGACTGGAAGTACAACAACGACTACGTGGACGGCAACGATGGCTGGCGGCACAGCAAGTGGCTGGCCTTCATGGAAAAACGGCTGAAGCTGGCCAAGCGGCTGCTCAAGCCGGATACCGGGGTGCTGATCGTCACCATCGACGAACACGAGGTGCATCACCTCGGGATGCTGTTGGAGCGGGAGTTTCCGGAGGCCTACCGCCAACTGGTGACCATCGTCATCAACCAGAAGGGCGTGGCGCAGGGGCGTCTGTCGCGCGCAGAGGAGTACGCGCTGTTCTGCTTCAACCCCGGCGTGACGTTGGCAGCACACCACGACGATCTGCTCTCTCCAGACCGTGGGGATGCCAAGCGCTTTCAAACGCCACGCTGGGAGAGGTTGTTGCGGGGTGGCACGAATTCCCGGCGGGAAGATCGCTACGGCCTGTTCTTTCCGATCACGGTTGATCCGGAGAAACGCAAGGTCATCGCGATTGGCGACCCATTGCCCCCTGACCAGCAGCCGGACTTGAGCAACCTGTCCGATCGCCGCATCGCTTGGCCACTGCGTACCGACGGCACGCTGGGCAACTGGCGTGTCAGCCCGCCCACCCTGCGGGTTTTGCTGGAGAAGGGTTACGTCAAGCTGGGCGGGTTCGATGAGGCCCGCGGCACCTGGACCATTCTGTATTTGGGACAGAAGGCACAAAACCAGATCGAAGCGGGCATGATCGAAATCGTTGACCGGCACGAAGTGACTGGCGAAGTGACGGTGCGTTACACCGAAACCCAGCAGCGTTCAATCAAAACGGTCTGGCACCGAGCCACGCACGACGCGGGCAATTACGGTTCGAGCCTGTTGCGCGGAATTTTGGGCGAAGGCGGGAAATTCTCTTTCCCGAAGTCGCTGTACGCCACCCGTGATGCCGTTGCTGCTGTGGTGCGAGATCGCCCGAACGCGCTGATTGTCGATTTCTTCGCTGGTAGCGGCACCACGCTCAACGCCGTCAATCTGCTCAATGCCATCGATGGCGGACAGCGCCGCTGCATCCTGGTCACCAATAACGAAGTTTCCGCCGAGGAGGCGGCCGCGCTGAGCGCGCGTGGCCTACAACCCGGCGATGCGGAATGGGAAGCGCAAGGCATCTGCCGCTCGGTGACCTGGCCGCGCAGCAAATACACCATCCTCGGCCAGCGCGACGACGGCTCGGTGCTGGGCGGTGAGTACCTGACCGGCAAAACCGTGGAGCGCGACAAGGCGCGCAGCTTCTCGCAGATCGGTTTTGTCGATCCGGCCCAACTCGACACGCTGCCCAAGAAAAAGCAGGTGGTGGCGCTGATCGACGGCCTGCCGCAGACGCTGGTGAAAGACCCGTGCCCGTTCATCGTGTCGGAAGATCACAAGGCCAGCGTGCTATTTGATCCAGCTTTTGCCGAGGATTGGCTGGAGGCACTGGACGGGCAAGAGCACATCACCGACTTTTACATCGTTACGCCCGTCAAGCGGGTGTTCGATCAGTTGAAAGCGCAGGTGGCGGAATTGCTGGGGCCCATCCTGGTGCCGGAGGAAGAAAAACGCCCGATGAGTGCGGGCTTTGCCGCCAATCTGGCGTATTTCAAGCTCGATTTTCTGGAGCGCGAGCGTGTCTCTCTGCGCCGGGCCTTCCGCGAAATCCTGCCACTGCTCTGGCTCAAGACGGGCGCTGTAGGGCCGCGGCCGGAATTGAAACGCGGCGAGCTTGAACCCGCCCTGTTTGCGCCGGAGGGCAGCAATTTCGTGGTGCTGCTCGATGAAACCCGCATGGGCCGTTTGCTGAAATCGCTGGAGGGCCGCTCTGGCTTGGCGCAGGTGTTCATCGTTACCGATGCTGACGAATCGTTCAAAACCATGGCGCAGGACGTGCGCGAGGTGGCGGGCAAGGCCAACCCCGGCTTGGCTGTGGTGCAGTTGTACCGCGATTACCTGCTCAACTTCATGATCAACAAGAACCAGGACCGCGCTGCCGGTCAGGCCGACAGACAGGGAGCGCGGGGATGAGGGTCACGCTATTTGATTTTCAGAAAGATGCGCTGAACGATTTGCGCAAGGCACTGGTGAAAGCTCGTCAAGGCGTGTCGTCTGACGATCAGCACGTGGTGGCTTTCTCGGCGGCCACGGGCAGCGGCAAGACGATCATGATGACGGCGCTGTTCGAGGCCATTCTGGATGAGCCCGATGATCAACTGGCGTGGCCGCTGGACTGGACACCACAGCCGGATGCCGTGATCCTGTGGGTGTCGGACATGCCCGAACTCAATGAGCAGACCAAGCTCAAGATCGAGAGCAAATCGGACAAGGTGTACCGGGTGAACCAGCTCATCACCATCGATGCCCATTTCGACGCGCCCCGGCTCGATGGCGGGCGCATCTATTTCATCAACACGCAGAAGCTGGCCGTCAATCAGCCCCTGACCAACCGTGGCGACGGACGGCAGCATCTGATCTGGGAAACGCTGACCAATACGGCACGGGCGGTTTCCGAGCGCTTCTACGTGGTGATCGACGAGGCGCACCGCGGCATGACTTCCGGCAAAGGTGCGCAGGCAGCGCAGACCTTGATGCAGCGCTTCTTGCTGGGTTACCCCGAGGTGGGGCTAGTCAAGATGCCGATGGTGATTGGCGTGTCGGCCACGCCCAAGCGATTCCTGGATTTGATTGCGAACGCCGAGCACACCGTGACCACGCACAAGGTGGCCATTCCGGCTGAGGAAGTGCGCAAGTCTGGCCTGCTGAAAGACCGCATCCTGATCCATCACCCGGAGGCCGCCACCACGGCAGAGATGGCGCTATTGGAAGAAGCCGCCCGCCGTTGGGGGCAGATGACGGCGGCCTGGGGCACTTACTGCAGCGATGAAAAAGAGCAAACTATCTGGCCGGTACTGGTGGTACAGGTGGAGAACGGGTCAGACCGGCAACTCACCAAAACCGATCTGGGCGCAGCACTGACGGTGATCGAGAGCGCCATCGGCCGTCGCCTGAATGAAGGCGAAGTCGCCCATGCGATGCACGACACGGGTGATCTGGACGTGGGCGGCCGCCGCGTGCGCAAGGTGGAAGCCTCACGCATCGATGCTGACAAAAACATTGGCGTGGTGTTCTTCAAGACCAGTTTATCCACTGGCTGGGATTGCCCGCGGGCAGAGGTGATGATGTCGTTCCGCCGGGCGGAAGACCACACCTACATTGCCCAATTGCTGGGCAGGATGGTGCGCACGCCGCTGGCACGCCGCATCGAGAAAGATGCCGTATTGAACGATGTGCATCTGTTTCTGCCGTACTTCGATACGGGCGCTGTGGAAAGCGTGGTGGCGTCGCTGCACAACGCGGAAGATGTGCCGCCCGCTGAAACCGGCTCCAGCCGCAATCTGGTGGTGCTGAAACGGCGCGAGGGGACTGACGACATCTTTGCTGCGCTGGATGAAACGGTGACCTATCGGGTCAACGCCGCCAGGGCACAAAGCCCGCTGCGCCGGTACATGGCCATTTCGCGCAGTCTGACCATCGATGAGATTGATGACGATGCCTGGGGCCAAGCCAAGCAGCGTATTGTTGAGTGGATGGGGCAACGCATTGCTGCGATCAAGGCAGCAGGCCAGTTCAATGCGGCCGCCAAAGCGATCACGCAGGTTGGCCTGCGCACGCTGGCGGTCAACAACGGCACGGGCGTAGCCGAGCCAACAGCGGACTATCACATCGATGCCTCGGACGTGGACATTGATCGGTTGTTTGAAGAAGCCGGACGCGCCTTCAGTCATGGCCTGCAAATGGAGTACTGGCGCGCCCACGCAGATCGCGATGCGCTGGACGTCAAGGTCGAGGCCATCGTTCTGGCACGCAACGCGGCCGAAATGGCTGTGCTGGAATCGTTGGCAGAGACCGCCTTCGATGGTCTTTACGACCAGCACAAGAAAGCCATCTACAAACTCAAGGAACAGCGGCGCATCAACTACGAGAAGTTGAGGCTGGCGACGGCCAAGCCCAACGAAGTTCCATGGCAATTACCGGCATCCATCGACTTCAAGCGACTGCCGACTGATCCCCTCTGGGAGCGCCACCTGTATGTGGAAGGCAATGGCCAGTTTCGTGCCGAGCTGGGCAGTTGGGAAGCCGGGGTATTGAAGGAAGAACTGGCCAAGCCTGATGTGGTCGGCTGGTTGCGTAATCTGGATCGCAAGCCGTGGTCGCTGGAAATTCCGTACGAGACGGGTGGCGACGTGCGCCCGATGTTCCCGGATTTGGTCGTGGTGCGTAAAAGCGGCAGCGATTTCGCCATCGACATTCTGGAGCCGCATGATCCCAGCCTGAGTGACAACTTCGAAAAGGCCGTGGGGCTGGCGAAGTTTGCGGAAAAGCACGGAGCATTGTTTGGGCGTATCCAACTGATCCGCAAACAGTCTTCCGCGGGTGGCGAGCATTTCGCACGGCTGGAGATCAATCATGCCGCCACGATCAAGAAACTGCTGCTGATCACCAGCAACCCGCAACTTGATGAGCTGTTTGCGGCTGCATCCAAGTAATCCCAGGGAGTGGAAATGAGTTCAAGCAAAAAGGGGCAGATCGAGAGCGCAAAAATAGTCATCGGCGAGGTGTTCTCGCGCTTCTGGTTCCGAATCCCGGATTACCAGCGAGCCTATGTCTGGGGTAAGGATGAAATTTCCGAGCTGATCGATGATGTGAATTACGCCAGCGAACACAACCCCGAGGGGCAGTATTTCCTGGGTTCGATGGTGCTGCGCAAAGCAACGCGCACCATGGACGGCGTAGCCTTCGAGGAGTACGAACTGCTCGATGGCCAACAGCGCCTGACCACCTTGATGCTGACGCTCGCGTGCATCCGCGACAGGGTGACGGATGAAAAGCTCAAGGGCGCTTGCCGGGAGATGCTTTTTCAGGAAGAGAACAAGTGGAAGAAAATTCCCGGGCGCAATCGCATTGTCTATGACATCCGGGACAACGTCGGCACTTTCATCGAGAATTACATCAAAACCGATGACGGTTCTCAAAGCCCCGATTTGGCGGGCATCGCAGCCAGCAAGAATCTGTCGCTGTCGAATATGGCCGCAGGCTTGCAGACCATCCACGCCAGTTTTGATGACGCCACCCGTTTCCCGTCTGCGGCAGACTTTGACCGCTTTGTCGGCTATTTGCTGAACAACGCACTGTTCATCTATGTCTCGACGGAGGATCTGGACGACGCCTTCCGCCTGTTCACCATCCTCAACGACCGTGGTATCCCGCTGTCTAACAGCGACATCCTCAAGGCCAAGAACCTCGGTGCCATCGTCAAGGAGAGCGAGCGCACCAAGTGGGCCGAGTACTGGGAGGAGGTCGAAGGCGAGATGGGCCGTGACGAATTCGACCGTTTTCTGTCGCTGGTGCGCACCATCTATGTGAAGGACAAAGCGCGCGAGGGCCTGCTCAAAGAATTTGACGAACGTATTTATGGTGCCAAGCCGCAGCTGCTAGCGCTGGGTGCTGACAGTTTCGAGGCGGTGAAGGCTTACAAGGATGCTTTCGATGAGGCGATCCAGTTCGACGGTTTGCCGCAGAGCCTTGGCAATGCTTATCGCAATCGCATCAACGTGATGCGCCGGGGCTTGCCAGCCACTGACTGGATTCCACCTGTGCTGGCCTGGTATCGCAAATTCAAGGCGCAGAAGCTGCTTGACCTGATCGAACGTATCGACAACAAATTCTCCGCCGACTGGATCGTGCAGCTAACCCCGACGCAGCGGATCAGCAACATGAACGAGGTGCTCAAGGCCATCGAGGCGGCCAAAACGCCCGATGAGGTGTTGACCAGCAAGGTGTTCGACTTTGAAGGCAAGCAGTTGTTGGACTTGCTCGACGGCGCGATCTACGGACGGCGCTTCGCCAGGTACGTGCTGCTGCGTCTCGAATATTTGCTGGCCAGCCATGCAGCGCCGTTGAATCTGCCCGACGAAATCAGCGTCGAACATATCCTGCCGCAGACCCCATCCAAAACAAGCCAGTGGGTGAAGGACTTCACCGAGTCACAACGTGAAACGTGGCTGCACAGGCTGGGCAATCTGATGTTGTTATCACGTCGCAAAAATACTTCGCTAGGCAATCTGGACTTTGCGGACAAGCGCGTTCGTTATTTCGAGGATCGCGTCGAAAGCCTGCCAAATTCCCAGCGATTACTGGCCACATCTGCGTTCGCACTAACTGACCTGGAGACGCGGCACAAAGATCTGCTGGAACGACTGGCCGTGTCATACGGGGCGACACCATGACGTCACAGAAAAATCACAGCGAGGATAACCTCATCCGCCTATTGGGGGCTGGACGCCTGACGGCAACTGTTAAGCAATGCTTAATGGTTCAGAACGAGGGCTGACGCGCATGGCCACGAAGAAAACGCCCAAAACCAATCCAAGCTGGAGCGACATCAAAACCAAGCTGGCTGATTTCGACCGCGCGGGCCTGCTGGGGCTGGTGCAAGACCTGTACGCCGCCAGCAAGGACAACAAGGCCTTCCTGCATGCCCGCTTCGGGCTGGGCGATGACCCGCTGGAGCCGTACAAGGATGTGATCACACAATGGATTAATCCGCCAGACTACCGCAAGCCGCAGTCGGTGGCCAATGCCAAAAAAGCCATCAGCGACTACAAAAAGGCGCTGGGCCAGCCCGAGGGCTTGGCGGAACTCACGGTGTTCTACTGTGAGGAAGTGTTCGACTTTCTGGCCGGTTGCGGCATGGACGACGAAGGCTTTTACGACGCACTGGTGCGGATGTTCGAGCAGGCGCTGAAATACGTGCTGGCTTTGCCCACTGCGCAGCAAGCGACACTCCTTGCGCGGCTGGATCGGGTGCGGCAACTCGGGCAGAACGTCGGCTGGGGCGTGGGCGATGACTTCGACCATTTCTGGTCAGAGGCCGGTTTGGCGGGTGCCGCCGAATGAAAAAGACGGAAAAACTGGTAGTGGGCACTTGGCGCATCACCGGCATGGAAGTCTGGGATGCCGATTACTTTGATATGGAAGTGCAGGCTCACATCACAGTCCGCGACGATCTGACGGGCGAATTCCAGTTCGGTCTGGTGCAGGGCGATATCGATGTCCGGGTCGCTGATATCGGTGGCGTGGCACGTGTTGAGTTTTCTTGGTCGGGCGCTGATGAGAACGATCCGATGAGCGGACGTGGCTGGATGGACGTGACGGGCGATCAGGCGCAGGGACGCATCTTCATCCACCTAGGTGACGACTCGGCTTTCACCGCAGTTCGTCAAGATGGAGAAGTCACCGCGCTGCGAGCTATCCTGCAACACGGTGAAGATCAGCTTGCGCAGGGCAAGATCAAGCAGGTGGCTGAGGTCGTCAAGCGCCAGCGGCGGATGAAGTGACGTGCCACGAACCAATGAAAGGCATCTTTAATTGTTGCCAATCAAATTAAAGAATGCTTTAATTTGCTGGTGCTCTACTAAAGGACGCTTTCAATGACACGCAGCACCGGGACCTATTCGATTTCCACGACGCTGGGTGAGTCGGTGCGTGCATTCGTGCCCCATGCCTTACCACCGTCTGATCCAGCGTTGTCACCGGATGTGTTCGCTAACCTCAATCGGCAGGCCGAACTGGCACTTGCGCGCTTGGCGGGTGTGTCGGGGCTGGTGCCGTCGGTGGATTGGCTGCTGTACAGTGCCATTCGCAAAGAAGCACTGCTGACGTCCCAGATCGAGGGTACGCAGGCAACGCTGACCGATTTGTTCGATGAAGAAGCAGGCTTCAAGGTCAGCAACACCGATGACGTGGAAGAAGTGACCAACTACCTGCGTGCATTCCGCTGGACACAGGAGCAACTGCGCGATCCGAAAGGGCTGCCCATCAGCGTACGGCTGTTGTGCGAGGCGCATCGACGCCTGCTGGATGGAGCGCGCGGCGCAGGCAAACAACCCGGGGAGTTACGCCGTTCGCAAAACTGGATCGGTGGCACACGGCCTGGCAATGCGGTTTTCGTACCGCCACCGCCGGAGCACGTTCCCACGCTGCTCGCCGACATGGAGCGATTCATTCACGACACGGCGATGGATTTGCCTCCGATGGTCAAGGTGGCCCTGATCCATGCGCAGTTTGAAACCATCCATCCTTTTCTCGATGGGAACGGGCGCATCGGTCGTCTGTTGATCGCAGCGTTGTTCGAGCATTGGGGGGTACTGTCCGAGCCGTTGATGTACCTCAGCGGTTACCTGAAACAACACCAGGCGGAGTACTACCGTCGTCTGTCTGCCATCCGCACGGATGGCGATTGGGAGTCCTGGGTAGCATTCTTTCTGGAAGGTGTAGCGACTGCTGCTGGCGACGCCGAGAAGAACATCATTGAAGTTGCCAGTCTCGTAGCCACAGACCGCAGACGCCTGCTGCAATTCGCCAAGGCAAGTCCGGTGAGCTATCGGCTGTTCGAGATGCTACCCATGATGCCGCGCTTCACCATCGAACGCGTGCGTCTGCAACTCGATACCAGCTTCCCCACCGCGACGGCTGCGGTCAAAGCACTGGAAGATTTGGGTATCGTGATGGAGATGACCGGGCAGAAGAAGAACCGTAGCTACAGCTATCAGGCATATATCGAACTCTTGACTCGGTGATTGCCAAGAGTTCGCAAGGCCCGAAGGAATGACTGGCCAAATTTTGAGAAATGAAACATGACCATTGAATCACTTCCCACATTCACCCATCCGGCTCGCCAGCGATGGGAATCCATCCCCGCCGATATCCGCCAGCGCGTGCTGGCCAACGTCTGGTGCGGGCAATGCCGTCACGGGGTAACGATCACCAATTTCAGCGGGACCATCAAGGGTGGTGACCTGCTGCTGGTCGGCAAATGTGCCGAGTGCCACGGCGACGTGGCGCGAGTGATTGAAGGTGCGTGAGCGCAATTTGGCAGCAACGCGCAGCAGTGCTCATTGGCCCCAATAGCGAATAGATTGGTTGTAAACTCCACACCACCAAACCATAAAAGGCCGCCCCGAGGGGCGGCCTTTTTAATGTCAGCAGCGCGCCGGCCATCACCGGCGCCCTTTCCTCAGCCGCAGGAACCCACCGCGCCGCAGGCGGTGCAGAAGTCGCAGCCGTCCTTCCTGATCATCGTATGGTTGCCGCATTCGCCGCACAGCTTGCCCTGGGTCGGCAGCACCTTGTTGCTGGTGGTGTCTTCCGGAGCCTTGAGGATGCCCATCTGCTGAAGGGGGAAGCCGGCTTCGTCGAGGATGCCCAGCATGGCGTAGCGATGGATGATGAGGCGGGCGATGTAGGCCACCGTGGAGGGGAAGGTCTGCTGCTTGCGCGAGCCCGGGATGAAGGCCATGAAGTGGCCCAGGGGCTCGGGGTAGTCCAGGAGCTTCCTGAGCTTCATGCCGATCCAGGCCGGGTCGAGGACGCGCATGTCCATGGACAGCAGCTTGCAGAGGCCATCCAGGGCGCGCGGGTAGTTGCCGGCGAGCCACATGGAGTAGGGGCGGCTGACGCCGTCGGGCAGGGTGATTTCCTTCAATCCGAGGACGAAATCCTCGTTGGTAGCGGAATTGCTGACGTCCACTGTCCAGGAGAGGGTACCGTCGGTGCCGGTCTTGGGTTCCTTGGCGCTGAGCAGGGCGTCCTTCACCGGGGTGGGGCCGTCGTGCTTGAGGGCGCCGAGCTGCTCGACCCGCCAGTGGATCACCTGGGCCATGGCGGAGACCACCGAGGGGACGAGCTTCCTTTCGCCGTAGGGGGGCATGGGCAGTTCGAAGGCGTCGCCCGGCGTCTTGGCCAGGGCTTCCAGCTTCATTTCCAGCCAGCCGCGGTCGTTGGCCCGCATGTCCATGGAGAGGGTCTTGGCGACGGCGCCCAGGCCGCGCGGCTCGGCGGGGCCGTTGGCCCAGACCTCGAAGGGCCAGGTACGGCCTTCCGATTCCATGTGGCCGACGAAGAGGGCGAACTTGCCGATGGGCGAGTCGATCATGTAGGTCCAGCACAGGTTGCCTTCCGGCAGGCTGGGGCGACCCGGCCAGCGCAGGCTGGCGAGCACCGGGGCGGGCAGGTTCTTGATCTGCAGGCGGCGGTTGGCGTCGGTGGTGACGAAATCCTGGGGCGCCTTGGCGTCGGCCGTCGGAGCGGCCTCGGCCTTGGCCGGCTCGACGGAGAGCACGGAACCCAGCACGCTGTTGGGGCGGTAGGTGGCCAGGCCCTTGAGGCCAGCCTTCCAGGCCTGCATGTAGAGATCCTGGAAGTCGCCGTAGGGGTAGTCGGCCGGGACGTTCACCGTCTTGGAGATCGACGTGTCGATGAAGGGGGCCACGGCGGCGACCATGTCGGCGTGGGCCTTGGCCGAGATTTCCAGGGCGGTGACGAAATACTCGGGCAGTTTGCCCACGTCGCCGCCCAGGTGCTTGTAGAGACGCCAGGCGTAGTCCTCGACGGAGTACTCCTTCAGGGTGCCGTCCTGCATGCGCTTCTTGCGGCTGTACGTCCAGGAGAAGGGCGGTTCGATGCCGTTCGAGGCATTGTCGGCGAAGGCCAGCGAAATGGTGCCGGTGGGGGCGATGGACAGCAGGTGGCTGTTGCGCAGGCCGTGCTTCCGGATTTCCGTCTTGATGTCGTTGGGGAGCCGCGAGGCGAAATTGCCGCCGGAGAGGTACAGCTCGGCGTTGAAGAGCGGGAAGGCGCCGCGCTCCTTGGCCAGATCGACGGAGTACAGGTAGGCGGTGTCGCGCATGAACTCGGAAATGCGGGCCGCCATGGCGCGGGCTTCCGGCTTGTCGTAGGTGAGGCGCAGCATGGCGAGCGCGTCTCCCAGACCGGTGAAGCCGAGGCCCACGCGGCGCTTGTTGGCGGCCTCCTGGGCCTGGCGCTCCAGGGGCCAGTGGGTGGCGTCTAGCACGTTGTCGAGCATGCGGG